>WNFI01528120.1_pt2 | contig 15277 bp, 13 predicted proteins | sample 5400471 | NCBI WGS metagenome assembly WNFI01 (sample SAMN13153348, study PRJNA577476) | soil metagenome | isolation source: 100 cm saprolite on Douglas fir-dominated hillslope | place: USA:California | collected 2013-09-17
GGTTGGCGCATCATTAGGCCATGAGGCCGAATCAGGAGAGACATGGGAAACGAAAAGCATTTGCAGTTGGGCCGGCGCGAGCGGCAGATTATGGATGTGATCTACCGGCTGGGCAAGGCGTCGGTCACCGAGGTCCGGGCCGAGCTACCTGATCCGCCGAGTTATTCGGCGGTGCGGGGCATGCTGGGACTGCTGGAGGACAAAGGGTTTCTGCGCCATCAGCAGCACGGCCTCAAGTATCTCTATGTGCCGGCGGAAGATCCTCGGCAGGTGCGCTCGTCCGCGCTGAAGCACGTGGTCAAGACCTTTTTCGGCAACTCGCCGGAGCAGGCTGTGGCGGCGCTGCTGGAAATGTCGGACACTCGGCTCTCGGCAAAAGAAAAACAGTATCTTGCGCAACTGATTCATAAGGCGAAGCAGGAAGGAAGATAGTCATGCATGACCTCGGCGCACTATTCAATCTCATACTCGATACCACATTGAAAGCCACCGTGCTGCTGGCGCTGGCATGGTTCGCTGGACTGCTTTTGAAGAACCGCACGGCTGCGACCCGGCACATGCTGCGCGCGTCTGTTCTTTGCGCCGTACTTGCTCTGCCCTTGCTGACGCTGCTTATGCCGGCGTGGCATGTGCGAGGCATTCCGGAATATCCCAGGACATCTGCCGCTTCTCTGCCTGCTGCATCTGCACCACAGCAGAAGGCTGTGGCTGTTCCGGCATCGCGAAGTTCTGTGACTGCGAATTTTCAGCGGGATCGTGCTGCGGCCGGCGCTTCATCGCCCGCTAGAGCAAGCCACTCGCGTCTGGCGCAAGACTCTGTTGCAGTCGTGCCGCCTGCGATTTCTGCTGATGGCTACACTTTAGCTGGTCGAACGTCACAACCAGTTACCGCTACTCCAAAACCGACCATCGTATGGCCGCGAGTTTTGGCGCTGGTGTGGCTGCTTGGTGTTCTGGTCTTTGCAATCCGCTGGACGATCAACGTTGTCCGCCTGGCGCGGCTGGTCCGCAACTCGGCGCCAGTAACCGAAGTTGGCTGGCAACACGAAGTACAGCGAGTCGGCCGCAATCTGGGAGTCCGCCGCTCTGTGACCGTGTTGGAAAGCGAGGACACTGAAGTCCCGCTGACTACCGGCGTGTTATATCCCAAAGTGATTCTGCCGCCTGACTACGCTGAGTGGTCACCGGCGCGGAGGCTGGCAATCCTGCATCACGAGTTGGCCCACATCAAGCGGCTTGACGCGCTCACCCAAACCTTCTCGCAACTGGCAGCGATGCTGTATTGGTGCAATCCTCTGGTGTGGCTCACTCTCCGTACCATGCGTGCGGAGCGCGAACGCGCCTGCGATGATTACGTGCTCGCGACCGGGACCAAAGCTTCAGACTACGCGCACGAACTGCTTGATATTGTTTCCGGGCTGCGTCAGCCTGCGCTCAGCTCCGCGCTGGCCATGGCGCGCCGCTCACAGTTGGAAGGACGCGTTGTGGCCTTGCTGAATCCTTCGTTGCGGCGTGGACCCATCTCGCGCGGCGCTGCCCTTGCATTTGTCGTATTGACGTTGTGTGTTGCCCTGCCGCTCGCGGCCATGCGCCCTGCTCCGGCACAAGCTGCAGCTTCCACGCGGCCCGCCGCGGCGCCGTCGGGATACTCAACGCCTGGACCAACGGCAGCCCCTTCAGCGGCGCCCATGGCAGGTACGTCATTGCTGAATGAGTTGCGCGGCGAGTTGCAAGAGTTGACTGCGCCGGCGCCGCCGGTACCACCTGTACCTCCCGCAGCTCCCACGGCACCGACTCCGCCCACGCCGCCGACTCCGCCTACTCCTCCGACCCCGCCTTCGGACCAGATGATGGACCTGTGCGGCAGCGGGAAGGTCAAAGTCAACCACATCAGCGTTAACAGCGATTATGACGACCAGCACACGCGCTGGCACGGCATATGGTCGGCAGACGATTGCACCGTGGAACTGCGCGCCGAAGGCGACGTAGTCTTCACGCCCAATCTCAGCGACGTCCAGAGCATCTCGTCCGGCGGATTCTTTGAGATCCACGAACGCCATGGTGATGACCGTCGCGACCTGAAGGTCACGGCGTCCGGCAACGGCCTGCAGTATGTCTTCAAGCTCAACGGGAAAGAGCAACCGATGGACGCTGCGGCCAAGAGCTGGCTTTCGAACTTCCTGTTGTCGTTCGAACGCTCCACCGGCTTCAGCGCCAAGTCGCGCGTACCGCAACTGCTGAAGCAAGGCGGTCCGTCCGCAGTGCTCGATGAGATCAGCAATCTTCAGACCGACTACGTTCGCGGCATTTATTTCAGGATGCTGCTCGAGCAACCGAACTTGCCCGCATCGGTGGTTGTGCGCGTGATGGACCAGGCCGGCAATCAGATCCACACCGACTACGAACTGGCGCGCGTGCTCATGGAGGTTGGCAAGCAATATCAACTGCCGGACGAAACTTCCCGTGCGGCGTTCCTGAAAGCCGCCAGCAAACTCAAGACGGACTACGAGCACTCGCGTGTGCTCATTGAACTGCTCAAGCGCCCCGGACTCTCCAAAGAGAATGTGCGCATGGCGCTGGATTCAGCCGCAACCATCAATACTGATTACGAGAAATCACGCATCCTGGTCACGCTTGCCGGCTTGAAGAGTTTTGACGATGCAGAAATTGCGACATATCTCAAACTGATTCCCTCGATCCATACGGACTATGAGAAGTCACGCAGCCTCCTCGCTCTTATGAGTGGTCACGATATCAGCGGGCCATCAGTCACGAAGGTGCTGGAAGCCACGTCGACCATCGGCACCGATTATGAGAAGTCGCGCATACTGCTTGAGCTCGCGGGATCGAAGACCTTCGACGAAAGCCAGATGGCCGTCTACCTCAAGATCGTGGATTCCATCGGCACCGATTACGAGCGCTCACGCAGCTTGCTCGCCCTCATGGGCCGTAACAACCTGAGCAGCGCGTCGGTGACGAAGGTGCTGGATTCAGCAGCCCACATCAGGACGGATTATGAAAAATCGCGCGTGCTGCTTCAGGCAGCCAGCAAATATCCGATGACCGGCGACATTCGCGCATCTTACATTCGCGTTGCCGATTCCATTGGCAGCGAATACGAACGCAATCGCGCGCTGGCCGCCGTGGTCAAACGCGGGTCACTGTAGCGGACGAGGTTCCTCTTCCGAGGCGCTCGCTACCGATAGGCGCTTCTTCTCGGATTGGCAACATGTCGCATTCTCTGGGAGAATAGCTGTTTCACCCATCTCAGCCGGGTTCTACACTCCCAGAAAGGGAACATGGGAATTACACAGCTTCTGCGGCTTTCTTTGTTCGCGTCTTGCCTTGCGGTGAATGCTGCTGCTCAGCAATCAACCCCGCAGCCTGCAACCGATGCACCTGCGAAACCTCAGCCGCAAACCGGCCAGCAGACCGATCAGGAAAAAGAGTTGAAGAAGAAAGAACAGTCGCAGCGGATTCTGGGCATCGCTCCCGAGTTCGGTGTAACCAGCCGAAAGGACGCTGCGCCGCTCACGAAAGGCGAAAAGTTTCACCTGTTTACCAAGAGCGCCTTTGATCCATTTAATTTCGCGAGCGCCGGTTTCCAGGCTGGACTCGGCCAATTACAAAATGAATTTCCCGGTTACGGACAGGGAGCGGAAGGCTACGGCAAACGCTATGGCGCGTCGTTCGCCGACCAGGTATCGAGCAATTTCTTCAGTAACTATTTTTATCCTGTATTGCTCAAAGAAGATCCGCGATATTTTCGTCTCGGAGAAGGCTCCATCAAACACCGCATTTTGGGGTCCTTAAAACAGGAATTCGTTTGCCGCACTGACAGCAAGAAACATAGTTTCAACTGGTCCAATATTCTGGGAGCTTTTTCCGCAGGCGGACTATCCAATGCTTACTATCCCCAAACAGACCGTGGCTTGGGCTTGACTCTCAGCCGGTCTTCGATTTCTCTTGGCTATGGCAGCATTGGCGGACTAGTAGATGAGTTTTGGCCGGACATCAATCGCAAACTATTTTCATAAACACGACAATGGCCAGAAGCCTGAGAGTGCGCCGAAATAGACAGACTAAATTCAGCGATAGTATCCGAGCCTGGCTTCGATGAGAAGCTTGCCCTCGCGGTGCTTTGTCTCCGGCGAAACTTTGACCTGGATCTTGCAAAACTTTCCCGGCTTTTTACCGTCCGGTGGATGATAGCCCAGCGTATAGCGAGTGCGCAGTTCGTCGATCCAGTTTGCTAGTTTCGTGTCCATGTTCTTGAGGCTGGATTCAATTACATGGCCTCCGGTCTGCTCGGAGTAGCGATATACGTCGCCTGGCGGATAGAGCATTCGCTCCGCAACGTGGCTGAAGTTCGCGCCTTCTTCCGCCCGGGAAATGTCGCTCATTCTCAGCAGGGTATAGACAACGGTCCCGTGCTTGAGCAGTTCCAGCATTGCATCATTCTTGCTGTGCAGTTTGTCGGCGGAAATGCTTTGACCATAGTGAGCGCGGATTTCCTCTGACGGAATATTGGGAACGTTGTCGGTCATCCACAGGACGACACGGCGGCTGGAAGGATTCTTTGATTTGACCGCTTGTGTTGCCGCCTGGAACAGGCCTTCGTTGAAAAAAGCTGCTTCCTTGCTTTCCATCTTGCCGGCTTTTTCGATGGCCTTGGCGGCAAGTTCGCGGTCGGTGGTGAAGTCCTGGACCAATTGCGCCGATGCAGCGTAAACCATCACGGCGACTTCGTCTTCCGGCTTCAGACGCTTCAGGGCCTGCAGCGCTCCGCCGGCCAGCGATTTCAAGACAGGACGTACACTGTCGGTTAGATCGAACAGAAACACCACCGAGAGCGGCAATTCATCCTGGCTGAAGGAGGTGATCGGCTGCTGCACGCCATCCTCGTAGACCTGGAAATCTTCGGGACGCAATGACGAAACGGCGCGTCCCGTTTTGCGGCTGACGACCTGAGCGTCAACCATCACCAGCCGCACATTGATTCGTAGCGCTTGCGGCGCTTCGGAGGTTGCGGCTGCATCCTGTGCGTTAGCGGCACAGGTGAGCAGACATGCGATGGAAATGATCAAAGCGCAACGTAGAGCTTTCATGGCCGTAGTTATTATCCATCACAATTTAGAGAAATCGGGTTTACGCCGCTGCAAGAAAGCCGAGAAGGCTTCTTTGGCTTCCGGTCCCTGCAAGAGAGCCGCGAACTGCTCTGACTCGCTGTTCATGGCATCAATCATTGCTCCGCTGTTTCGTTTGAGCAGTGCCTTCGTCGCGCGCAACGCGGAGGGCGGTTTTTGCACAAGCTGTTGCGCCCGGGTGACAGCAGATTGCAAAAGCTCCTGCTCGGGAAAGATCTGGTTCACAATGCCCAGTTCGTGCGCGACGTCCGCCGAAAACGGCTCGCCCAAAAAAAGCAGCTCTGCCGCGCGATGGTGGCCCATAAGCTCCGGCAAAATCAAACTGGAAGCGGCTTCAGGACATAGTCCAAGGTTCACAAACGGAAGTTGAAAACGCGCGCCAGAAGCCGCATACGCAAGATCGCAATGCAAGAGCATGGTGGTGCCAATTCCAATGGCAGCGCCAGCTACCGCGGCAAGCACGGGTTTGCTGGTCTCGGCAAGCTTCTTGAGGTATTCAAGCGCAACGCTCGGTTCTCCGGGCGAAGCACTGGCGAAGTCCTGCAAGTCGTTGCCCGCAGTGAAGCAGTCGGCTGATCCCATAATAAGGATAGCCCGCACCGTAGCTTCGCCATCTGCCCGATGCAATGCGGCCGTCATGGCCGAGTACATTTGGCGCGTCAGCGCGTTCTTTTTCTCCGGCCGATTCATGCGGATCGTAAGAACCCGATCTTGAACGTCTACTTCGATGTGCTCTGCCATCTGCACCAGTCTCCTGGGGATTAAGGTATTGCAACAGCATACCTGTGACGCGGGATAGATGGAATGCCGCGCTCCTGAATGTGAAACAGCTGCTCACGACCGCAGCTCTCAACAACACGCGTGAGCTGCTGGCTTTATGGCATCCTGTGCTCCGTCACACTCATCACAACGGATAATCCATGCAGGAGTGGGGGGTTAAGGTGAAAAAGATTTTCTTGTTGATTACGTTCCTGGCGGTTCTTGGTCTGTGCAGTGTGGCGCAGACCAGCGACCAGCCTGACCCAAACAAAGCAACCAAAGCAGAGCGCGACGCTGAAAACCGCGCTGACACAGACAAATCGGACAGCAAGGCCGCTGAGCGCGCGGAAAATGCCGCACGTGTCCTGTCCGAAATCATGAACACTCCGGACAAAGGTATTCCCAGCGAAATCCTGAGCAATGCCAAGTGCGTCATTGTGATCCCCGGCGTCAAGAAAGCGGGATTCATTGTGGGCGCGCGTTACGGGCGCGGCTACTCAACCTGCCGCACTTCAACAGCCTGGACAGCTCCAGCGCCAGTATTCATGGGTGGCGGAAGCTATGGCGCGCAGATCGGCGCCGAGGGCGTGGACCTGGTCCTTGTGGTGATGAACGACAAAGGAGTCCAGAAGTTGCTCTCCAGCAAGTTTGAGATTGGCGTAGACGCTTCGGCGGCCGCGGGGCCGGTGGGGCGCTCGGCTTCCGCTGGAACCAACTGGAAGCTCGACTCCGAGATCCTCAGCTACTCGCGCGCAAAGGGACTCTTTGCCGGGGTCGAGCTGAGCGGCGCCAAAATCAGGCAGGACGATGATACGACCAAGGAACTTTACGGACGGGTAATTCCGTTCCGTGACATCCTCTCCGGCAGCGTTCCGACGCCACGCGCGGCGCAGGCTTTCATCGCCGAGGTACAAAGAGACTTCCGCGAATCCAGAGCCAGCAGGTAATTCTCGTACAACAACCAAAGCCGGGACATATGCATTGTCCCGGCTTATTTTTATTTTTTTTGAAAGTCTGAGCATTGTGCTTACGCCGCCGGCTGCGCTTCTTCTCGCCAGACTATTTCGCGGGCGGCTCTACCCCGGCCCGCACAATCAACTGCTCAGCCGGAGTGAATACGTGCGTGCGCACCAGCAGCGTGCTTACAAGTGACGTGAGGCCCGACGCCGCAAAGATCATGGCCAGCGCCACAAACTGATATATAGCGGCATAAAAAGGCCTGGCTCCGGACAAGAGCATTCCCGCCATCAAGCCGGGAATCCAAACTATGCCCAAGGAGCGCAGCGAATCGATTGCGGGAATCAAGCTGGTTTCGAAGGACGCCTGTACGTAAGGCGCGACACTTTGCGTCGGAGCTGCGCCCAGGGCCAGCGCAGTTTCAATGTCGCCCGTGTGCGCCAGCACATCCGAGCGAAAACGATTGAGAGCAAGACCATTGGTATTCATGGCGTTGGCAATAATCATGCTACCCACCGGTATCAACGCTGTGATCGCTGTATCAATTACGCCAAGCCACGTCATCAATGCAATCACCGAACCGGCGCCACACGCGATCGCGTAGATGGAGATCTTCAGCGCTCCGGGTAAACCCTTGGCGCGCCTTCGCGAAGTGAACCCTGCGGCAAGAATCATGGCTGCGAGCAGGAAGATTCCCGTCCAGCGCGGTCCACGCAGCAAAATCACCAGGATGGATCCCACGGCAACGATCTGCACGATGCCACGCACTAGAGCAATCGCCGTGTCGCGTTCCAGGTGGACATCGCGCTTTCGCGCCAGCAGCACGACGGCAAACGCAACCAGCGCCGCTACGGCCGCCTGCGCCAGCCCGAGTTGCAGCTGGCTTTTGAAGATGGCGTTAAGCAAGGAACACCTCGGCGGCTGTTCCGATCTTCACTATGTGTCCACGCTCCAGAAACATCACGCGTCCGGCCATCCGCGCGGCCTGCGCCACGTCATGCGTGACCATCACACATGTCAGCCTGCGCTCTCTCATAATTTTCCGGATCAGCGCCTCGATGCCGCTTTTCGACTCATCATCCAGCGCGGACGTGGGCTCATCGAGCAGCAAGACTTTGGGCGAGTTGGCCAAGGCGCGCGCCAGGGAAACCCGTTGCGCTTCTCCGCCGGAAAGATTCGCTATGTTGCGCGCAGCAAAATCAGGAAGCCCTACCTGGAGCAGCAATCGGTCCACTTCGCCATCCGGCAAGATTTCACCGCGCTGGCGAGGACCAAAGCGCACATTGTCCGCAACTGTTCCAGGAAAGAGAAAAGGCCGCTGCATGACCATTCCGACCTTGCGGCGCAAATCTCTGGGCGCAATCTGCCGGTAATCCACGCCTTCGAAAGAGACAGCGCCGCTGGTGGGTTCGTCGAGACGGTTCAGCAATCGAAGAAATGAGCTCTTGCCCGCTCCGCTTGATCCAGCAACCGCCAGCAGTTCCCCACTTCGTACCTGCACGCTTACGTCGGAGACGATCGCAATCGGACCGACGGACCTCCCTAGGTGCTCTGTGGCCAAGATGATCCCGTCTTGCGCGATCTGCCCAACCGAACTCATCTTCTAATACTAAACTGAGGTGAGGCGAGCACTTGATCCCGACGCAGATCCCAAATGAAAGACGCGCTTACCGCGCCGACGCGCTGCGCGACGCCGTCAGCGCTGCCGGTAGTGCCGGCAATGCCGCCACTAATTTGCGAATGAAGGGATGCCTGGGAGCGAGAAAGATCTGCTCCGGCGAGCCACACTCCACAATTTCACCTTCGTGCAAAATGGCGATACGGTGGCACAAAGAAGCCACGGAAGGCAGATCATGCGAGATATAGAAGATACTCATGCCCAGCTTGCGATTCAGTTCGGCGAACAATGCCAGGATTTCAGCCTGGGTGATTACATCCAACGCGCTGGTCGGCTCGTCGGCGATCAGTAGTGACGGTCGGTGAAGGATGGCCATGGCAATCAAGACTCGCTGGGCCTGGCCGACGCTGATTTCGGAAGGATACCGCCGCAGCCACTCTTCCGTCGCAGGCAGACTTACATCTTCCATGGCCTGTGCAATGGCCTGCTTGCAGTCCGACTTTCCGCCGCGCTGGTGCAGTTTCCATGCCTCAGTTATCTGTGTGCCGATGCGCAGAGCGGGATTTAGCGATGACATGGGGCTTTGCGGCACAAATGAGATTTCTTTTCCCCGCAGCTTCAGCCATTCACGCTCCTTCAAAGTGAGCAATTCACGATCGTTGAACAAGATCGAACCGGACGCGATGCCGCCCTTCACGGAGAGCAGTCCGAGAATCGCCAGCGCCAATGAGCTCTTACCGCAACCACTGTTGCCTACCAGTCCGAGGACTTCTCCGCGTTCCAGTTCGAAATGGAGATCGCGCAACACATCTGGCTTGTTCTTGTAGCCGAGAGTGACTCGAGTTGATACTGCTCCCAGGCAATTTCCTGCACTCTGTCCCAGTATTTCTTCCGTTCACGTTCATCCGAAGATGAGGCCTGGGCCCGCATGAGTTTGTCGATCTCCGCCTCCCAGGGCGTGGCAGGCGATTTCTGTGCCGGATTCCATTGATGCGTGTCGGCAGAACTCAACCAGATATTCATCTGCGCATTTGGATCGAGCGTCACTCGCGTATGGCCTGCGAGGCAGGCCTCATAGTTGAATGACGTCGTTATACGCTCGATCAGCGCGGACATCTCCACCGGGGCAATATTGACTTTCACCCCGATCTTCTTCAGGTCTTGCTGGATCATGGCCGCCATTTGCTGGCGGGCCTCGTCACCCGCCCTGGCGGTGATGGCAAACTCCACTTCGTGGCCGGTCTTGTCGCGAAGCACTCCATTGTCGAGATGAAATCCATCCTGTTGCAGCCGGCGCAACGCAGAAGCCGGATCATAAGGGTGGCGCACTAGCTTGCTGTTAAACCAGAACCGGTTGACGGGTGACACGATGCCGACCGCAGGGCTCGCATGCTGATGGAAAGCGACGCGGGCCAAATCGTCCCGGTTGATGGCTTCCGAAACCGCGCGCCGAAAATTAGCGGAGGCAAACCACGCGCGTTTATAGTCCGCGATGGGCGCGTTTGCCACCTGATTGAACCAGAGAAATTCGGTATCGGTTGAAACTCCGACATCCTGTACTGCCGTCCCCTGCGCCGCCAATTTATCGAAGATGCCGGGAGCGACCCGGTTGATCAGATGGATCTCGCCTCGGCTGTAGCGCAGCGCCTGAATTTCATCATTCTGCTGTATGTCCAGCCTGATGGAATCGAGATAAGGAAGCTGTCGCCCAGCCGAGTCTTTCTTCCAGTAGTAAGGATTTTTCTTCAACAGGATGTACGAGCCTGCCCTATGTTCCGCGACGAAAAACGGACCAGCCACCGCCATTTCTTTCTGCGGCGATTGCGCGGAAAGCATTGCCACCGTATCGAACAACTCAGCGAGCCCGGCTACGGGCGCTGCAAAGATGATTTCTATTTCGCCCGGGGACGCCACTCGCGTGACTACCTTGCCGCTGCCGGAACGGAATGCATCGCCGGTAGTTGAATGCAGGTCTGGGTCCATAAGTTGCTGTACGGTGTAGGCCACATCGGCGGCGGAAAACGGCGTGCCATCCGAGAAGTGCACACCTTGACGCAAGGTGAAGCGAATGCGCTTACCTCCATCCAGGACTTTCCATGAGGTCGCCAACTCCGGTTCGGCCTTCTGCGTAATTCGATCCAGGCGCAGCAACACCCCGGACGTGAGGTAACGAATCGTGTCCGAGGAAATCTCTTCCGTGCGAAGCGGATGAAAGGTCTTCGGCTCCGAGTAAATGGAAAAGCGCAGCTCGCCGCCGGACTGGGCGAACAGTGGCACAGCTAGAAACAAAAGAACCGATATCCACAACAGCCGTTTCACGTGCGCACCTCGGAACTATTCAAGAGAGTTTGGAAACAACTTACCACGACTATCAGAATAACCAGCGGCAAAAACTGCCACGGATGCGGGCGCAGCACGATTACGCTCTGCAACTCACCCAAAAGGCTGCCGAGCGACGGCAGCGGCTCGGTGACGCCCAGCCCCAATGCACCCAGGTTCGCTTCTGTGATGATGAACACCGGCACGGAAATCCAAAACTGCGCCAGCAGGGTCCCGCGGAGGTTAGGCATCAGATGGAGGCGAATCAGCTTGAATCCGGAGAACCCCGACGCACGCGCCAGCCACACAAATTCCGACTTCATCAGCTCTTTCGTGCCGGCGCAGATAACGCGGGCCGAAGCGGCCCAGCCGAGAAATCCCAGGAGCAGGAAAGTAATGATCACAGAGTTTTGCGGCGAGATGTTGAGCGGCAGCACGGCCCGCACCGTAATCAGCAGGAACAGCCAGGGGATTGACAGAAACAAGTCCACAAAGAGGAGAGCGCAGCGCTCTACCCATCCGCCGAAGTATCCGGCCATCCCACCAAAGAATGCGGCCAGGATGGTGGCGATACCGGCGGCAATCGGGGCCAGGAAGAGCGAGACGCGCGTGCCATAGAGAAGCCGGGCCATGCGGTCGCGGCCCAGATCGTCGGTACCCAGAAGATGCTGCGTGGAGGGCGGCGCATCAGGTGACATTCGAAATTGCTGCTCGTAACCCGCTGGAGCGAGATAGTGCGCCCCGAGCGCGGCTGCTCCAGCCAACACCAGCACTATCGCCGCCATGATGCGCGCCGTCTTCATATCTCACTTCGAGTCATGGTTTTTCGAGCGAGGTCGGAAAACATGGTCGCTGACGCCGTCAAAAAAGTCACGACCAGCGTGAGATTGACCAGCAAAGGCAGATCGCGTCCAGTGGCGGCCTGCCACGCGAGTTGGCCAATACCGGAAACGTCGCAAATGGCTTCGATTGGCAGCAGAACACCAATCGCCAGGCTGATGGAAACGCCAAGCAATGCCAGCATCTGCGGCAAACTTACTGGAGCCACATGCCATACCAGCACGCGCCACCGGCCTGCTCCTTTGGCCAGTGCGGTCAAAACGTGTGGACGATCATATCCCTGCCGCAAAAGGTTATGACAGTAGCGATAGATCTTGGGAAAAACCAGCAAGGCTGCAGCCAGTTCCGGCGGCAGCCGAAGCAGAACAAAGACCAGCGCAAGCACCGCTGCAGGAGTGGATATAAATGTTCCGCTCAGTCCTTCCGCGGTCGAGGTCAGAAGACGCGAGCCTGTAAGCTGGGTCGCTGCGGCCAGCGCCAGTCCCATGACCCATGCCAGTAGAACGGCCAACGCCAGGTTTCGCAGGGTTATGGGAAGCCGCTCTCGCAACAAATCGCGAATCGGCTGGTTCAGCATTTGCGAGGTTCCCAGATCGCCCCGGACAAGTGAAGCAAGGTATCCGGCGTAGAAGCGCGGGATGTTGGAATCGGAGAGACGGGCCTGCCGGACCGCCTGAATGCTTTGTGAGGAAAGATTGCTGTCGAGCTGCCGCTCGTCTGCTGCGAAACCTGGAGCGACGCGGATCAGCGTGCCGCCCAACAGCCCTGCCAGAAGCATGATGCCCGCAAGGCGAAGCAGTGCAAGGCCCAGCGTTCTCCACATTACGACACCAAATCAGGCCGGTAGTCGTCAGGAGGATCCGGAATCAGGGTAATGGCGTGCCCATTCTCATGGTGTTGCTGTTTCTGGATATACATTCGCCGGTCGGATTCCGCCAGCAGTTTCTCGGCATCCGCGCCATCATCCGGATAAACCGCGTAACCCACGCTCAGCGAGATAAGGTCCTCTTTACACACTTCGCGTCCGGCAGATTTGGCAAGTTCGTTGAGACCGGCCCCGCGCGCGGCCGCGGCTGCGGCGCTGAGTCCGGGCGCGACAATCACAAACTCATCGCCACCCATGCGCGCCACGTAATCGTATTCCCGGCAGGAAGCCTGCAAACTCGCGGCAAACAGACGCAGCATCCGGTTCCCTTCCAGGTGGCCGAAACGGTCATTGATCTGCTTGAACCCATCGAGATCGCAGACCATGACCGTAAGAGAAGTTTTCAGACGCTTGCAGCGGGCCAGTTCGCGGTCCAGATGCACAAAAAGAGAGCGCGCGTTGGGCAGGTCGGTCAGGAAGTCCGTAGTGGCCGAGGTTTCCGCCTTCTGGAAAGCAAGAGCGTTCTCCACCGAAAGCGCCACCTTGGAGCTGATAGCGAGCAATATACGCAGATGGTCGGCGGTGTAGCAGTTTCGCTCACTGCTATAAAGCGTTAGCACGCCTACTACGCCCTGCAAGCCCTCGAGCGGCACCGAAATGGCCGACCGCAGGGTGCTGAACCGGGTCATATCGTCAATGTACCCAGGCTCCAACGACGGATTGCCATTCAAGACCGGCTTGCGATTCAGTGCTACCCAGCCCGAGATTCCCTGTCCCAGGGGAATCCGCAGGGAGGCCAGAAGCCGGAAGTTGTCGCCATTCACGTATTCGGGGACCAGCTCTTTTCCGCGAACCTGGCGGGCAGCGGCAATGGAAGTGAGGAATGTAGTCTCACTACCGCCTCCCTGGGGCTTGCCCATGGCGAAGCCGGCAGCCGGCGCGGCGCCCCGCTCGACTTTCAAGTCGGTAGACAATTTCTGGCGGTCCACACTGCCGGACTTGGAGCGGGCAATCCCTTCCAGTTCCACATAGTGTTTCTGCAGCATCGCCACCACTTTCGGGTCATAGCCCTTGCCTGCCTGCTCTGCCACCCGGTCCATGGCTTCGTCGAGCGGCAATGCGCTCCGATAAGGCCGGTTCGTAGCCAGGGCGTCCAGACAGTCCACTGCGGAGAGAATGCGTGCCCCGATCGGTATCTCCTCACCTTTGAGACCGGCCGGATATCCCGTGCCATCCCACCGTTCGTGGTGCGAACGGACAATCGGAGCTACGGGATATGGAAACTGTACCCGCTCCAGGATCTCCGCGCCCACGACGGGATGGATTTTCATCTTCTCGAACTCTTCCGGAGTCAGCGGGCCAGGCTTGGAGATAATGTGTTCCGGGACCGCCAATTTGCCGATGTCGTGCAGCAAGGCCGCGGCGCGGAGCGCCTCCATCTGATCGGAGGTAAGTCCCAGCCGTTTGGCAATCTCAATGGCATAAACGCGCACCCGCTGCAGGTGATCGTGCGTGGTGTGATCTTTGGCCTCAATTGCCAGCGCCAGGGCTTCAATCGTACGAAGATGGAGTCCGGCCATGTCTTCCACATGGCGCTTTTCGTTTTCCAGTTTGCTCAAATACATCCGGTAAGAGCGATAGATCACGAACATCGCGGGAAACGCCAGCAAAGAAGTCTGCCAGTTCACCTTGTGATTCATCCAGCCCACCATACTCGCGATGGCCGCGCCCATCAGGTAGTAGGGGAATGACCAGAAATAGCAATCGGTCCAGACCTTCCTCAGTTTTTTGTTCTCGGTGAGAGAAATAATCGTAGCGACAGGGAGTGTGTTCAACAGGAAGTAGGTGCAGGCGGAAAGCATCAGCAACAGCGAGGGACTCTTTTGCACATACCCGTGCAACACCCCGTGATAGATGAAGTATGCCGCCCATATCGCCGAAGAGGAACTGCAAACATTAAACAGTAGTCTTGACGGCCGGGGCCACCCGGAGCCGCTGAAGAAACATTGCGCCGTGATTGCAAGACAGCCAATGATCAGGGTCTCGCTGAAATTCAGTTCCACGATGCCGATGAGAATGAACAGAAAATTTACCGAGACGGTCCCGCTGATCTCGGGCAAATTCACCTTGAGCCTCGAAGCGACCAGCGAGATAACGCAGTAGGCGGCGAATTTAAGAGGATCGTCTATGTGAAACGTCCATGCTCCATACGCCAGCGCGGCGATACCCACGAGGCAGACGATCGAGATGAATAGACGGGCTCTTAGTGGCATGGATGAAAGACCCATTCTTACATCGCAACTCCAGGGCCAAACCGTAAGAGTTTCCCACAAACGCTTTGCGCTTTGTTTTCATATGTTTAGATTAGAGAAAGCTAATTGAGACCGAGTCGCAATCTCACAGTGCGACACTTTGTCATCAGAATGCGAGACACTCTGCGCCACATTGACACACCAACATGCGGCCACTGCCGACCATTGTGTGACAAGTTGGCACTCTAGTGGCCATTTTTCAGTTAAGCTCTTGATTACATTTGAGATATCTCATATTAACGCTCCTTAATCTCGCTTCTAACGGGACAAACTGTCACAGAGCCAGCCGCGATCGTTTTTATGTAACGCTATGAAACTTAAGTACTTAAATGCCATTTCCTGATTGGTATGTGAGCTGCAATGAGTAACTGCGAAGGTTCCTCCCCAAGATCTCGCAAGAGCCAAGTAAGGAAAGGGATTATGACGCACAGAGATGTATGCAAGTTGATCCTCGGCGCGC
>WNFI01511914.1_pt1 | contig 15276 bp, 17 predicted proteins | sample 5400471 | NCBI WGS metagenome assembly WNFI01 (sample SAMN13153348, study PRJNA577476) | soil metagenome | isolation source: 100 cm saprolite on Douglas fir-dominated hillslope | place: USA:California | collected 2013-09-17
GGTGCTTCATAACTCCCTGAAGCAGCTGATGGAGAATGTCCGGTGTAATAGAGGAGTATATATTGGAAAGTGGGAGCGAGTCCCAAAATGGATGGTAGATGGGCTTGAGTCCTGTTTCATGACAAGCTGCATGGAAAACGCGGGTGTCGGCATTGTCAGCTAATTGATATACCTTGAGCACTTCATCAAGGTTCCGCAGAGGAAAACCTTTGTATTCTCTGAGTTGATCATGAGGAATAGTGCACTTCGGACAATATCCATTGTAAGTGCATGTCACAAGCACTTGCTCTGGGTAATCACCCATGAAAATAGCAAGGATAGGATGGCAGTGGCACCAAATCCCATCCCTGCCCATCATTTCAATGCCGGTTTCACCAACAGCACTGATCGGAGCCAGTAGATGTTGCATGCATGTGTGAAACAGGTTTGCCTGGGCACGGTGGTGGCCAGCCTTAGTACAGATACCTCCAAACTTTGTTGTTGGTATGTACGCAACCAGGATCTGTGTGTGGCATGATGACTTTTGACAGACACCTTTTCGAATGTTCCTGATGGTCAAATAGATGGGATATGCCATCTTGTCACGGAACAGAGTTAACTGTGTTTTGTTGAAGGAAATTATAAGTGGAATGACTGTTGTGCCCAGTTTCCATGACTCCAGAGATGCCTAAAACTTTCTAAGTAATTGGATCATTACCCTAGTTTGTGATGCATCTGTACAGACTACTATCAGTTCCTAGTGTGCATCTCATTATAGATGTGGCATGTCTGCTCATTGTCTATAAAATGTCACTCTGGGGCAAAGATGAGGTTATCCTTGAACTATGGATCACCAAAAAGTGCTTTGACACAAGGTATAATCTCACAACAGTGAAACTTGAGATGTTTACCACTCATAACTAATTTCTCACACAGGAATGGCAGGCAACTGGGCAAATCATCGATTAGATTGTTCAGTTCCTTAGTTGTGCTATAAGATAATCCAAGCCTTGTAACAACCTTTCATTGTATATCAGTAATAAATCCAAGCCAAAGAGAATAAATCCATACCTTGGAAACTACAAGTAAATCCATTGTAGCCAATAATGTTGGTCCCCACATCTTAGCCCCATATGCTACCTTTCAGTCACATTGAGAAGTAAAGGTTGCCCATATGGAACCATTGAACACCTTATGATCTGTGTTATCCATACATAAGTTTCAAGAAACTATTGCACCAGGGCTCCCATGTGGGTACAACTCAATTATCACCAATGGGCTAGACTGCAGATTTGCTGCTTCAGACTGAATATCCTAACCTGCAGAATGTTCTAGAGGTGGCACAGGTATATGCAACCCATCTGAGGCAACCTGTTCAGATATAGTGATAGCAAATTGATCAGATTTGCTGAGTATTTCAAAAGTTTCAGCATTTTTATCTTTAGCATTGGTGTTATTGATAAGGTCATAGGAACCATCACTCCTGTCATTCTCATCCAAATACTCACTATTATTGCCTGACAAATGAATTAGCATGATTATTAGTCACATGTGTTCAGGAAATATCTTCACATGTTATAGTGAATTCATCACTAAGTGCCAGTGCTATTGAGGATATGAGATCTTCCATAGCAATGTCAACATCACCTGTATTATCCCTAAATAGACCTTGTAGTAGGAGTGGTTCAATGTGAGCAGATAGAGAATTTGGCTACACATGTGGTTCCACTAGTCAATAGTGGGAGTTTGGCAATTTGGTGACATGTTGGGAGTACCCATGATTGCCAAAACTCTTACTGCAGCCAGGGCATTGGATGAAACCCATACTGGGCAACAGGTTAGTCATTACTAAGGACAGGGAGTAGGGAAAATGCAACATGTCAGTTATACTAGAGATTGAGATATAAAAAGAACACATATCTTTTGTTCTCTTATCTTATCCCCACTCCTCTCATTTCTGATTGTATTTTTCTCTTCTATTCATTTATTTTTTTGTTCTTTCAATGCCTCCCCACACTCACCATTCAAAGACAATTAAAACTGCAGACAATAATACAGCTAGACAATATGCAGCTGACAATTGTATATAACAGAGCTCCATTAGAGGCAGCTAGACAATATGCAGCTGACAATTGCATATAACAGAGCTCCATTAGAGGTAGCTACACAAAAGGATGCAGGTAATATCCAATGCCAATGCTAGACAATTGGCACAACTACTGCTACAACAGCTAATCTGAAAGGTAAGTCCCAACCATCTTGAGTTAGATCTAACTGACACTACAGGAACAAGAAAGAAATATGCCATCATTCCAAGCAATTCTAGTACCACTATCCATTTAGCTGCATGGTCCACCCCCAAAGGTCCACCCATAAAAAAAACACACAATATTGTTGTGTAATGAACCATTCAACTGAGTCATGCTAATAGGACTGCAAAGGTGTCCCTTGTGGTTGCCCAAAGCCACTTGCATTGGTAAGTGGAAAAAAGAGGCTAATAGCAAAAGCAGAAAGTGGAAGTGGGCAGCTACAGTCAAGTGGCATGAGGGATAGCAGTGTGGTAGCTGCATTGCATTGCAGTAAGTCAGATGCTTACAAATCATGAATACTTACAAATTGTGTTGAATGCTGACTTTAAAAAATTTTCATCAGCCACTTTAACTTCAACTTCCACTTCCTATCACTATCATTGTGAGCATGATAATTATAAAGTCCCTGATTCTGAAGATGAACATATCTTAAATGCAGATAGCTACATGGAAACCAAGGTTGACTCAAGTCTTGAGCAAGACATGTATGAACTTGCTCAAAGTTGGCCATCAAGATTGCACCAGATTGTAGGAATCAAGGTGTGTTCATAATGGCTTCTCATTGCCTCCAACTTACACACTTGCATAGTGGCCATTATGGCAAGAATCTGCTAGCACATTTGGCACATTGCACTTATTACACTCCACTAGCACCTCTGATATGTATGGCTCTGCTGCTACCTCTGGTATGTCTGGCTCTGCTGCCATTTCTGGTATGTCTGGCTCTGCTGCCATTTCTGGTATGTCCAGTTCTGCTGCCACCTCTGGTGTCTTAGGTGTCTCAAGCTCATCTAGCTCTTTTGGTGCATCTGGCACATCTTGTTTGTCTGGCTTATCTAATCCCTCTATGCCAGTGCAAACAAGTGCTGTAGTTGCAGATGTTGTGGATCCCTCAATCCACTTAACTCCTATAGTATTTCCTACTGATACAGACTTGATCATTGTTCTAGGCTCCAACAAGGTTAACTCAGTTCCCAGAGGCCCCTTATTTGAGGCATTATCCAAGATACAATCAAAGAGTTACAGGCATTGATGTTGCTTGGCCAGGCTTTCCCAAATGCTGCTAATATGATTGGTATGGTTTAGGAATCACTTCTGACTATAGCTGATAAGTATAGACCTATCATGTCTGCAATCCATGAGCAACTTGATACAGATAATGAATATATGTCAATGATAGTCCACATGGTAAGATGTCCATTCTTATTTCTTATTTAAGACATTTTTAATGCTCTTTGTAGCCATAAGCTTGAATTCCACTGATACAAGCTGAGGTCAAGGAGCACTGCCACATGCTTGTCAAGACAGCTTTCTTGGCTGCCCTCTCACCAACTGACATTGTAAAGGCAGTTTAGAAGCAACTGTCAAACTACAATTACACTTTTCCCAAGGTACCAAATGTGAGTGTTCCTTCTGAGTCTTTTCCAAGCTAACATTTTGCTAGTCAACTGATCTTGTTCTTTATGTATGGCCATATCACAACAAATGAATTATAAAAGTGGTTCAAGATTCGTATTTTAGTGAAGAAACAAAGTCTTTTGCTATGCAGTTTAATCACTACTTCCTAGCTCATTCAGGCCATGATGGGCAATCACACTGTAAGATGCCAATACCTATGGTAGCTCTGGTTGCAATAGTGGTATATGAGACCATCTTTTGCTACACAGTGCTAATATATCTTATTAAGGCAGGCGTTACTAGGAACCAGCACTATTTATGTAAGCTAATTTGACCCATCTCATGCTTTTCTTTCTCTGTCTCTACATCTCAAAAAGTGCCTTATCTGGTCTATAAAACTCATAGATATGATGCTCCTCTACAATGTTTACAAGGCAGAATTTTGAAAAATTTAATATTGTTAGAGGAGATGCTGAAATACTATATTATTTCTGCACTTATATAATCCACTTATGTAACTGTGGAACATGATCACACATGATCTTTTACTTAGGGCTAGGGAAAATCATGGGTCAGTGGGGTCACCTAGGGTTTTTTTCCCACACCTGCACCCGCACCCGCCAAAACCCATACCCACACTCATAGGTATGGGTTCCATATGGTTGATAATGTTGATGGCGCTTAATGCCTTCACACAATATACAATGCACTACTAGTAGGTGTTGATGCAGAGGTAAAATGTAGCATCATATCATAATATTCCATGTCATACATACTGTTATCTAAATTACTATTGAGCACAATTTTCTGGTGGCCAACTCTGCTAATTATTCATTTAATCAATCAAACCTTTTATTACAATAGTACTAATGACATTTTCAACTGAGTTCCAGTAAAGCATGCAATCAATGCTCCAACATTCAGCCAAAGCAGGTCAAAAACAGAAATTTGCATTATATACATAAGCTAAACCCTAACCCACAGAAGCTTACATAAACAGTGCTAGTTCTTAGTAACACCTGCCTTAGCTCTATGCATTGCTCTATGAGTGGTGTAATGGTAAACACTAGCCTATAGAGTTTTTTGCCAACTCTTTTCTGAATATATATGATGCCCATGTAAATATGATCATGTACATCCAGACACTGCGAGCATTTCACAATATAATCCAATTCAGTCAGCTAAATACTGCAATCTGATTGGTTGGTTGAGAGCAACTAAATTGGATTATATTGTGAAATGCCTGCAGTGAGAGGACCTACCCTGCAGCATTTCACAGCATGATGACTAATACAGTGTCTCAAAACTAATTAACTATTTTTTACTTTCTTAATGTTTTGGCTATATCTCAAGAAATAGTAAGATTAAAGTCATGTATTTAGACTTGTTTAAAAGCCCTTTATCACAGCTTTGTAATGATATACCATACAAGGTAATAGGATAATTATGTAAAGAGGTATGAGTGATTCTTTCTGGTGTATCCATTTGATTGGTTTTTTGGCATAAATAGTTAAAATGGTATTTCTAAAATAGAGACACAAATGTTTATCCCAGCAGGCCAAATGTTTGCATAGGGATAATAAAGTGTTGTTATGCTATTTACTCCTTTTAGAATTGGTTCCAGATTTGGAAAATGGCTGAGATGGATCTTGTAATTAGTAGTATTTGGCAATATAAGTGATATAATACTAATAAATATGCAAAAAGTCAACTAAAAGTCCTATTTTCCCCTATTTTTAACCTACTTTTAATATAGTTAGGTCTTGTTAACAAGATATTGCCATTCAGATAACTTATAACTTTTAGAATATCAAGTACATGATATTATTAACTAAATTGACCCATTATACCAGGGTATTACAGGCATTATCTATAATTAGAACAGGATTACTATAAGCTTACTAAAGCCAATATCAGAGCCAATTGTATTATATAAGAATAGTTGCTTGGATCAAAAAGTTGTCTTAAGTGATCCAAAAGCATTTAGAAAGATGTATTCATATAAATATTTTCATGATTTTACAGAATGTTTCTAAGAAGTTATCACTATTTGTTTAAAATAATAAGTTTAAGCTAGCAGCCATACTAGTTTTAACTAATAAATGTTATAAGTTATCTGAATGGCAATATCTTGCTAACAAGACCTAACTATGTTAAAAGTAGGTCAAAAAAAGGAGAAAATAGGACTTTTAGTTGACTTTTTGCAAATTTATTAGTATTATATCACTTATATTACCAAATGCTACTAATTACAAGATCCATCTCAGCCATTTTCCAAATCTGGAACCCATTCTAAAAAGGGTAAATAGCATAACAAATATTATAGAAGTCAAGTGCTATAAAGGATAAGAATTTGTGTCTCTATTTTAGGTATACCACTTTAACTATCTATGCCAAAAAACTGATCAAATGGATACACCAGAAAGAATCACTCATATCTTGTTACATAATTATCCTATTACCTTGTATAGTATATTATTACAAAGCTGTGATTAAGGGCTTTTAAACAAGCCTAACTACATGACTTTAACCTTACTAGTTTTTGAGATATAGCCAAAACATTGAGAAAGTGCAAAACACTCGATTAGTTTTTTAAGACACTATATATACACTTGGGCTAGGTGGGTCAATGACTGTTGTGTCATCATAATTATCATGCAACTGATCAATTGCAGTGTTATTCCTGGAAATGAACCCATGCTAGAAGTATAGGTACCTATTGCTAAACTTAATGTAGAAGAACTCAAAGATTGAGCATTATTGGTGGTCTCAATCCACTAGAACAGTTTGGCCACACTGTAAGTTCTCCTCTATTTCTAGATATTATGTCTCACAGCTCTGGTAGTCAACAGTCAGCTTCTCTCATATACCCACTCCTTATTAATTAGTTGCCACTTGGATTTTTGATTCTACTTTTCATTTTGCATTACATTGCTATTGATACCCATCATTGTTGGACAGTCTCTCCTTATTATTATTGGATAGTCTCCCCTGATTGTTGTTGGATAGTCTTTTTTTATCATTGTTAGACAGTTTCCCTTTATTGTTGTTAGATAGTTTTCTGATTTTTACCTAACTTAGTCATAATATAGCTAATATATGCAAGCATTATTTGCAAATTATTGTGACTATCTAAGAAATAATTATTGCTATTATTCACAAATTATTGTGACCATCTAAGAAATAATTATCATTATTATTCACAAATTATCATGACTATTTCAGAAATAATTTGCATAATTGCTCTAGATTAAAGGGGGTTAAAGAAATGAAGATAATATAATGAAGATAATATAGCAAGTGATAATTTTCCAATAACTTTCATAACTTTGATAGGCTACCTGAATTATTGAATAAGGTTTTTCCTGATGTTGCTGCCTTCAATAGACAAATGCAGAATGGTGTTCTATCTTTTCATGATGCTCCAACCATTTGGTTATCTGGGTATATTTGTCCTTGTGGTTAGTTGCACAGTATGCATCCTTTGCAAGGTTGATGTGAAGGCACTCCATTTAATTGGTATTATAGATATTTGTAGTTCCAAATAATTAGATCAATGAAGCATAGTGCATCAAGCTATGAAGCTTGGAGAGCAGAAGTTATCCCACATTCTAAAATCAATGAAAACTTCCTTATTTTCAAGGAATCTGAAAAGACTGTTCTCCAACTTGGAAATAGTATTGCTTATATGATATTTGCATTGAGCAAGAAATAGGAAGTCCATCAGCATGTGAACAGCTCTAATAACATGTGATGAGATCTGCCCACTAGGAACTAGCAGATCAACAATAAGGCCCAATAGAAATGAGCACACCTTCTTGTGCTCATGACCTGAGATGTGAGACAGAGTTAAGATACCCTTTCTAAAGAGCATAATATTGTGCACAATTTGGTAGGCTAGCATGGCACCAAGTGTCCATTGCCACCATACCCTAAATGCCAATTAGCCATAAAATGATGTGTTTTACCATGCCTTGAAGCATTTGGTGAAGAATGTTGGGTATAATTGAAAGAAATACATTAGCCAGGGGGAGGATTTTCCAGAAAGGATGATAAACTGGCTTGTTCTAGCCTTTCTCACAAGTGAGATGGAATGTATGGAGATTGCCATCAGCCCAAATCATAGATGTCAAAAAGCATACTTTTGTTATTGTAGTTTATTCACTTATTACTGTGCCTACAGCTTTATTGTGTCAGAGCATTGCTCCAGAGGCTGCTCCTTTGTTTAGTATTGCTTAGTCAGGTTTATTTAGCCTGTAGGTGGATGAAAATAAGGCCTTAGTCTTATTTTCTCCTCTGCAGTCCCCTTGGTCATTTATGACTCAAGGGCTCTTCTAGACACATAATAATAGGTTATGGGCCCTGGCCCATATTCTCACTAAGTTGCATGCATCTACACACACTCTTTCAATGCCTCCTTCAATTCCAAGTCATTCTCTTGCATTCCTATTTATCAATCACTCATTTCTTACTTTCCTCTCATCACTAACCTTCACTATCATGTCATCTGCTAAAAACTCATACATTTCATCTATTACTCTTCTCATAAGTGGGAACTATCACTCCTGGGCCAACAATATAAAGTCCTGGCTTCAACTCAATGGTCTGTGGTGTTTGGTGTCTAGGTTGGAGAGAAAACCTGTTGGAAGGGCTGAGGTTAAGGATGCATATGGTAATGTGGTCACTCCTGCTGTAGATGTTGATGAGGACAAGCTAGAGTGTTGGAAGATCAAGGCTAAGTGGGCTGCTGGTGCCCTCAAGACTGCCATGTCTCCAGATGTCAAGGTTTTTATCAGGGATGGCAAAGACAACCCTATCTTTATCTGGGACACTCTTAAGATATCATTCATTCAGCAGCACACTGCACCACACTTCAATGCATATCATGCCCTGCTCTCTATCCAAAAACTGGACTCTGAATCGCTGGAGGGCCTCATCAACAGGGTAGATAAACACATTAGGATCATTAAGTCACTCTCACCCTCCTCTTTCACCATGAACAACCTCTATGATAAACTGGCTATTATGGCTATTATCAGAGAGCTTTCCCACTCCTTTGATGATGTCATATGCACCATCTCTGTCCTGGACAAGTTTGACAAGCAGTCTGTCATCCAAACTCTTAGAAATATGGACCAGATATATAGCAGTCTGTCATCCAAATGCTTAGAAACATGGACTGGACATGTAGCAACCTGTCTGAAACATTCATAGCATTCTATGCAGCCCCAGCTTCCCAGAAGGTGTCACAAAGGCCATCTCAGGTGTCATCCATGTCTCCATCACCCTCCTTATCCTCCACATTATCCTCTTCTGCACAGAGCAAGGGCAGTTACCCTAAATGTGACTTCTGCTCTTACCTTGGCCATATTGAGGCCAAGTACTTCCTCAAGGAGAAGCTGATGCATCAAATTGGCTCTCCCCTATTATCCATAGCCTCTCCTGCCTCCACATTGCTTCAAGCCTCTCCATAGTCCAGCCCTAGTGCCCCATAGTCTGCTCACATCACCTTAGCAAGTGCTCTCTCCTCTATTACTCAATCTGAGTCTCACATGTCCTGGAATGCAGATAGAGGTGCCTCAGCTTATATGACATTCAATTGCCATTGGATGTGCCATATAATGCCCTATCTCATCCCTATTCACCTTGCTAATGGGTTTGTGCTACACTTTGAGGGAATTGGGTCTATGAGGTTCATCCCTATAGTAAATGGGCAGGAAATGGTTCCACTTGAGTTCACTAATGTTGCAATCCCCTATAACCTGATGATCCGTCTTAGCATGATATCAGCAAATGGAAATGTGGACAAAATGCTCGGGATAGCACGCAACATCCCCTTCCTAGTCAGCAACATAACCCTATATTTGCAGGTACATGTACTGTGGGTACCAGCATATGACATCCTGCTCAGATGCCCATTTGACATGCTAACAAAATTGGTCATCTGCAACTACTTGGACAAGAATCAAACCATCACAATCTGCGATTCTAACACAGGATGCACAGCTACCATTCCTACAGTATAGCACAGAAGTTTTTGCTTCACAAACTGACACAGGCCCAGCCATATGTGTGCCATACACCCACAAAACCAGGATTTTTAAGCATTGATGATTTGGTTACTGACCAAGGAGAGCTCACTATCCATCTTGAATTTGACCATCAGACACAGACCACTGCCATCAAGGCATGTGCAACCCTCATTCCTGATACCAAGCCCACTGACATCGTGGTGGCATATTTCATGCTTTGTGATTCAGATTCACCTTCCTTCGATTCAGATTTTCTTTCCAATACCTGCCTAGAAGATACCCAGCAAAAATTGCGACCAAAACCCACAGTATATACCATTTTAGGAGCAAGAACCCCACTAGCCATATTCATGGGAAAGAAGTACAAACTGGTTGCACTGAAAGTCTGGCCAGTAGAGATGGAGCTGCCAAGCTGATTCCATATTACCCAGGAAATCAAAGGTGAACCACTCAAAGACATGCTGGCACTAGCAATGCATCTGCCACCCTTTCAGCCCACAGGACGCTATACAGAAGAACAGAAACAGGCCATCAACTGAGTGCACAAAGGTGACTTTCTCCTACCAGAAGAGTGCGCCCTCATGCACCACTACATGAGCATCCAAAACAAAGGTTTTGCTTGGTCAGACCAAGAGCGTGGACACTTCTGCAAAGACTTCTTCCCCCCCATTGAGATCCCAACAATTCCACACAAACCATGGGCACAGTGCAATATCCCTATCCTGCCTGGCATCTATGAAGAAGTATGCTGGATGATCAAGCTCAAAATCGATACTAGAGTATATGAGCCATTGAACTTATCATACCACTCATGATGGTTTTGCATCATCAAGAAAGATGGAAAATCCCTTTGCATAGTCCACAGTCTCAAGCTGCTCAACTGTGTTACCATTAAACATGCTGGGGTAACCCCATTCATGGACCAAATCAGCAAGCACTTTTCAGGTCACACCTGTGGTGGCATGCTAGATCTCTACATTGGCTATGACAAGCACAGACTTGTGGAAACATCCTGCAACCTTACCACCTTTCAGTCCCCTTTCAGTGTGCTTCACTTAGTGGCCCTACCGATGGGATGGATGAACTCTATCCCCATCTTCCACAATGACATCATGCACATCCTACAGCCTGAGATTCCCAACACCATGGTCCTGTACATAGACAATGTCCCCATCTGAGGATCAGAAAGTAGGTACATCCTACTGGATGGCACTGAGGAGCACATTCCCGACAACCCAGGCATCTGCTGATTCATCTGGGAACAGTTTCAGAGCCTCAACAGAGTTGTGTAGCACATCAAGTACTGCGGTGGCACCTTCAGTGGACCAAAGTTGGTCCTGTGTGCCAAAGAAATCATAGCAGTCAGACACCATTGCACACCACTCAGACAACTTCTGGACCCCAAGTACATCAACAAAATAGCAAAGTGGGGCCCTTGCAAGGATGTCTCTGAAGTCCACACATTCCTAGGCACTATAGGCATATGCCAGATGTTCATACTTAACTTCATGAGGCACACTAATGCTTTAGTCAATCTCATGTGCAAGGGAATACCCTTCCAATTCAGACCAGAGCAGCAGGCGGTGCAAGATGACCTCAAACAAGCACTAATCACTTCACTGGCACTCTGCCCAATTGACTACTCTTCAGATTCACCAGTCATACTCGCTGTTGATACATCCACCATTGTGGTTGGATTTTACCTCTGTTAAGCTGACCCCAAGAACCCATGAAAATGCTACTACACATGGTTTGGATTGATACCCCTCAACAACAGAGAATGGCATTTCTCACAGCCAAAACTAGAGCTCTACAGGCTCTTTTGTGCCTTGCACACATACAAGCTATTCATTGTTGGAGTCAGAAATCTTATTGTCAAAGTAGATGCCAGGTATATCAAAGGGATGCTAAACAACCCAGATATAGTGACTTCTGACAGCATCAATCACTGGATTATATCCATCTTAACCTTCCATTTTGAGTTATGGCACATCCCTGGAATATAGCACAGACCCAATGGCTTATCGCAGCACCCACCCCAGCCAGGTGACCTCAGCGATGAAGAAAACCCCAAAGACTTCGACAACTGGGTCAACAACCTCTATGGCTTCATCCATCTTCTTAACCCACCCACACCATCCTCAGCATTATTCCAGCTATTATGCACATTCACGACAGAACAAGTCCAACCATGACCTAAAACAGTAAGCAACACCAACCGCACAGACCTGCCAATCCAATATTACCAAGTCCCTCGGTCAGGAAAAGCGACCTTCACGGACAAAAGGCTTGAAGCTGCACACAACTGGCTAGTCCACTTTGAGCAACCACCAAATGTTGACCACCACAAGTACAATCTCATTATCTGATATGCCAGCAGCTTCTTTGTGGACAACTATGTCCTCTGGAAGCGTGACCCCCAAGGCGCCCACAAATGAGTGCTTTACACCAATCACCAAGTAGAAGCAATGGTAGTGGCACATGATGACACCAGACACCATAGATTCTATGCAACCAATGTCCTTGTCTCAGAGCAGTTCTGGTGGCCATACATGGGCCACGATGTAGCCTGGTATGTAAGAACCTGGCACATTTGCCAGCTCCAACAGACCCACCAAGTCTTGATCCCACCCATCGTCACCACACCCATACCACTCTTTGCAAAGATGTACATGGACACAATGCATCTGCCATGTGCTGGCAGCTTTCACTACATCATCCAAGGCCACTACTCACTTACCTACTACCTGGAATTCAAAATGCTTCGAAAAGAGACCAGACAAGCCATTGGCAATTGGATATTCCAGGACATCTTGTGCCAATGGGGTACCCTTGTTGAGATAGTTTCCGATAATGGTAAACCCTTCATTGTGGTGCTAAGCTACATGGAGCAGAAGTACCACATGAAGCATATCAGGATCAGTGGATATAACTTGCATGCAAACAGAATAGTCAAATGATTGCATTTTGATGTGTGACAGGCCCTTTTTAAAGTGTCTGATGGAGTGGAAGGGAAATGGGCACAAGTCACATACTTGGTGTTCTGGTTGGAGCGAATCACATCCCAGAAGTGCATGGGATGCTCCCCTTACTTCGCAGTTACAGGGACTCACCCACTTATACCCCTAGATGTCATTGAAGCAAACTACCTACTCCCACCACCAGACTCATTACTATTGACCACCAACCTCATAGCCTGCCATGTGATTGCCTTACAGAAGCAACAAGAAGACCTAGCTCGACTTAAGGACTGTGTCCACACAGCCCAGAACCATGCCACGATCCACTTTGAACAGGAGAATTCAGTGACCATCCATGACTTTGGATTTGACCAAGGCGACCTTGTCCTAGTGCAAAACATGTCAATTGAGAAGGCACTAAACTGGAAGATGCATGCCTGATATTTCAGACCAATAATTATAGTCTCATGTAACAAAGGCGGCACATACATCATCTGCAACTTAGACAGTACCTTAGCCCACACACCAGTAGTGGCCTTCTGAGTAGTCCCCTATTTCACTAGAAAGAGTCTCAATATCCCCGACATTCAGCAGCACATAGATGTGACCGTGGCCTGCCTATGACAAATGGAACAAACACCAGATGCTGATCCAGATGAAGTGGAAGTCATAGACAAAGCCTTAGCAGACAAAGACGAAAGAGATAGCAGAGAAGAAGCAGAGCTAGCATCAGAGGAAGAGGAGAACTAAGAGCTCTCAGTAGGGAGGAGATCCCTCAAACCCAGCGAGTTATACCATGTTTCATACAGTGTTTTGGACAGAACTTGTGCTATACTTACCAGACCGTGTATGTGTAGAGGTTTCCATTCCTTTCCTTTCATTTCTAGGCCAGTTGCTCTCATCCGCAGACCACACAGATAGGGGAGCGGCTGGCACAGTGCAGTGATGACACAGACTTGGTCACCCACAGACAGTGGTTATCAGTGCCCCACATATGTGTCGCAATTAGTACCCTTCTAACTGACTTCCACAGTTCTGAGCAAGGCATTGGCACCTCTAGCATGTGAGGAGATAGCAGTGGCTGCATTGTGCATTGAGCAATCAGCACACAGTGTAGCACTGACCCTTAAAAACTCCCGTTCACCATCTTATCATACCACCATCCTTCCACCATAGCTAGCATTTCACATTCCAGTTCCCCTAGTCCCACTTGTTCACTATAACACTTGCTTTTTCTTTCTGATCCAAGTCCACCCCTTAGACATACCAAAATCACACCATTTCCCTATTCCCACACCACAAGAGCATGACACAAAAATACCAGTACATAGCTATAACAAAAGCGCAAAAAGTACCCAACATCCTTACAATATATCTACTACCCAAACCTTCTTTCTGCACCCTGCTCCATATTTCCCCTGAACATACGTAGCAAATGACACACTTCCAACTTCAAAGGATACCCTGGAGCACATACCAACAGGCTGAGGACAGCCCAGATTTCTCAAATAGGGAGGAAGGCGAAGAACAAGCATAGCCAAGAAATGACTACAGACACAGACAAAAAGAAAGCTACCTGATCATCTCCACATCCCCATCACTCTCCAGGTCAACTTCCTGTGCAATAAACTCATCTTTACCATCCTTGCCTGACGATGAAGAAGGAACCTTACGCTTACCCCCTGATCCCGTACAAGCAAATTGCACAGCAGTTAACTCCCCAAGCATATCAAGGTACTGAGAATGGAGGCTGTTATGCCACTCAACCAGCAAACCAATCCAGTCATGGATGGCACTCCAAAAATCACTGTGCCAATCATAATGAAACACCTCACAGGCAATCTCATACTGGCAATGAATGGCCTCAGAGCACATGGCCATAACACTGGCAATGGAGGGAGCCCCAAAAACGCCATCAGGAAGCAGTCCCAATGGGAGGATGTCTGGCTTCAAAGAAGAGGGACAGGAAGAAGAGCAGGATAGAGGAGAATTAGAAGGCAAATCCAAGGACGGATCTAAAGGCAAAGCTGGAGGAGACACATGAGGATGAGCCTGTCTAGAGCCTACAAAACCCTTTTTAACTACCAAAAAGGAAAGGAAGAAGCAAGAAATACACATGGGCAGGCACAGACTGGCCTTTCGCCAGAGGCTGCACACAAGGGATACCAGTTGACTCACAATGCTAACAAATGAAAGGAGGAACAGCATCTGCATGGGGAGCACAACGCTTCTTCTTCTTGGTACCAGATTTGCACTAGAAAAAGAATAAGTCGAAAAACCCAGTAAACAACCAAGAGAGATGGACCATTCTCCAGCCAGGAGGCCAATCCATAAGTGGAGGGGTAATGACCTGAGTGGATTGAGAGCCCATAGGTGGCAAGGCAGCATGTGAGGAGGCAGCTGTGGGGACCACATGTGCGGGCACTACAACTGAGGCAGAAGCACGAGGAACCACGGGCGAAGCACGGGCAGCATGAGTCACCTGAGGAAGTGGAGCTGTAGGCTGAGAGGCAGGAGAAGGACCATGAGGCCCCGGGCCTGGCACAACAACTCCCAAGGAAGAAAGGCCCAAACCAAACAAAGGAGACAGAACAATAG
>WNFI01108293.1_pt1 | contig 15275 bp, 10 predicted proteins | sample 5400471 | NCBI WGS metagenome assembly WNFI01 (sample SAMN13153348, study PRJNA577476) | soil metagenome | isolation source: 100 cm saprolite on Douglas fir-dominated hillslope | place: USA:California | collected 2013-09-17
CGAATTCGGCATCCGCACCGCACTCGGCTCGTCCCCGGCCCAGATCCGCGGCCTCGTGCTGCGCGATGGCCTGACGGTCGCACTCGCCGGCGTCGCGATAGGCTCTGTCGCGGCCTGGTGGCTGGCGCGCGGACTCGCGTCTCTCGAGTACGGCGTCACCCGTGCAGATCCGGTAACGTGGGGCATCGTCTTCGGCGTCATCGGCGTGACGACCATGGCGGCGTGCTGGCGGCCGGCTCGCCAGGCGACGCACGTCGATCCGGTCATGTTGCTGCGGGAAGAGTAAGAGACGGGGTTTGGCTTTCACGGTTGATTCAGCCGTCGTTGCCGCTCAACATCTGGAGCCTCGACGTAGACTACAAGTTTAGAATTCTCAATCCACAAATGGTGGCTGCGGAGAACGAGAATCCTGCTGCGTCTGGTCATGCGGAGGGCGCACAAGTCTTCTGGCGACCTGACGAGAGCCTGCCTTGTCGAGCTTTGTTCCTGCCAGTCGCCTGCCAGTACGCTCCCCGCGAACGTAAGGTTGAAAGTCTCTCTCAGACTACGCGGCGATGGAGAGAGCGCCCGGTTCCAGGGCAATCGCGAGCACCTCATCCACCGACGCCACCGGATGGAACTGCAGCTGCTGACGCACGCTCAACGGCACCTCGCTCAAGTCGGGTGCATTGCGCTCGGGCAGAATTATCGTCGTCAGACCCGCGGCGTGCGCGGCGAGCACCTTCTGTCACCATTGTTACACCGGCGCTGGGCCCATCCTTGGGGATCGCCCCGGCGGGCACGTGCACGTGGAACTCCCGGCCCTCGAATGCCCGTTCGTCGATCGACAGTTGCGAGGCGTGGCTCCGCAAGTAGCTGAGCGCAATCCGGGCGGACTCTTTCATGACCTCGCCCAGTTGTCCGGTGAGCACAAGCCCGCCTTTTCCGGGCATCGAGGCTGCTTCGACGAACAGCACATCTCCGCCGACACCGGTCACGGCGAGTCCGGTGGCGACGCCGGGCACGGCCGTGCGCGCTGCCGCTTCGTGGAACACCTTGGGCCGCCCGAGCGCGTCGAGCACCGCTGCGGCATCGACGACCACCGGCGTTGGTTGATCGCCGGTGGCGATTCGTGTCGCCGTCTTCCGGAGTAACGTGCCCAGTTCGCGCTCCAGCTGACGGACGCCTGCCTCGCGGGTGTAGTCGCTCACGACTCGCCGCAACACGTCGTCGGTCGGCGTGACGTCGTCCGGGCTCAAGCCGTTGCGCTCCATCTGCCGCGGCCAGAGGTAGTCGCGGCCGATGGCGACTTTCTCATCGGTTGTGTAGCCGTCGAAGCGAATCACTTCCATCCGGTCGAGCAGCGGCCCGGGAATCGTGTCGGCGATGTTCGCTGTCGCGATGAACAGCACGTGCGACAGATCGAGGGGGACGTCGAGGTAGTGATCCTGAAAGCCATGGTTCTGCGCAGGATCCAGGACTTCGAGCAGTGCCGCCGACGGATCGCCGCGCCAGTCCGCCCCGAGCTTGTCGACCTCGTCGAGCAGGATCACCGGATTCATCGTGCCGGCGTCGCGGAGGGCCCTCACCAGACGGCCTGGCAGCGCGCCGATATACGTGCGGCGATGCCCGCGAATCTCGGATTCGTCACGCACTCCGCCGAGCGACATCCGGACGAACTGACGTCCGGTCGCTCTGGCGATGGACTCGCCGATCGAGGTTTTGCCAGTTCCCGGCGGGCCGATCAATGTCAGAATCGCGCCCGAACGCCGGTCATCGGCCATCCCGCGCTCGGCGCGGAGCTTGCGAACTGCGAGGTATTCGGTGATCCGCTGCTTGACGTCGTCGAGACCGGCGTGATCGGCATCGAGCACCTCTCGGGCGTGCCGGGGATCGAGGCGCTCGTCCGATCGCTTCGACCAGGGCACCGCGAGCAGCCAATCGAGATAGGTGCGGATCATGGACGCTTCGGCGTTCGAATCGCCCATCCGCTCGAATCGCGCCAGCTCGCGCTCGGCTTGCTGCTGCACCCCCTCGGGCATCGCGGCGGCCGCGATCTTTGCCCGGTACTCCGCGGCTACCGAGCCCTCGTTCTCACCCAGCTCTTTTCGAATCGCGTCCAGCTGTCGCCGGAGGAAGTATTCGCGCTGCTGTTTCTGCGTGCCCGTCTCGACGTCCTCGCGGATGCGCTTGCGAACGCGCAGCTCGGCGAGTCTGTCCTGCTGAAACTGCACGGCCAGCGTCAGCCGTTCGACGATGTCGAGCGTCTCCAGCAGCTGCAGCTTCTGACCGGGGTTCAGGTCCGGCGAGTAGCCGGCCGTGTCGGCCAGGGCGCCGGGATCAGTGATCGAGCGTACGAATGCGCTGATTCGGCCATCGTCGCCCCGAAGGTCGAGAATCTCCTCCACGACCGCGCGATATTCGCGATCGAGAGTGCGCGTCAAGCTCGCCGGGGGAGTCGTGTCCGGACGCTCGTCGACCTCCACACGCAGGACCCCGTCGGGGCCAGTGTGGGCCGCGCCGGGCACGCCCCGGTGCAGAGCGGTGAACGAGGCCATGCCGCGGCCACCCGCGGACACGCGCTCCGCCACCTCCGCGACGACCCCCACCTTCGCATAGCCGGTGCCGCGTCGGGTGATCAGCAGGACGCGAGTGTCGCCATGCGCGTCCACCGGGAGCGTGACCGGCATCCCGGGGAACACGACCACATCATCCAAAGGAACCAGTTTCAAGCGGGTCATTCAACGAGATTACGCCTAATACTTGATGATGTCAACTATAGACCACATAAACTATAATCGCGACATGCCCGCGCGCCGCGCCCCGGCCTGCGAAGCCTGGCAGCTGCTCACGCAGCTCTTCTTCGCTCACCGCGCCAGTCTGCCGTTGCTCGCCGCCGAGTTGCAGCTCTCGCCGGCGCAGTGCCACGTCCTGCACCTGATCGAGCCTGGGCAGCCGATTCCGATGGGGCAGCTGGCCGAGACGCTGGCGTGCGACGCATCAAATGTGACGGGCCTCGTCGACCGCCTCGAATCGCGCGGGCTGGTGTGTCGCCGCTCCTCAACCGTGGACCGTCGCGTAAAGGTGCTGGATCTGACCCCAACCGGTTCGCAGCTCCGCACTCTGCTGCAGGATCGGATGACCGCGCCGCCCGCCACGCTCGATCGGCTGTCGGCCCGCGACCAGCGAACCCTCGTACGGCTGTTGACGCGGCTGCTCGAGTGAAGACGGTTCCTGTCCGGCCCCTTGGCTTACGGCTGACGGGGCTCTTGATTGGCGAGCCGTGCCTGGCGCTATCGGGCGGTTGGAAACTTCGACAACTTACGTTGAAGCGAACGGCGGTGAATGCCGAGCATCCGCGCCGCGTGCGACACGTTGCCGTCGCAGTCGGCCAGCACGCGCTGGATGTGTTCCCACTCGACACGGGCGAGCGACGGCACCTCCACCGGCGGCTGCTCCTGCGACGCCTCCCGTCTTTCAAATGCCGCGAGCACCTGATCTGCGTCGACGGGCTTTGTCAGATAGTGCGTCGCGCCGAGCCGCACGCTCTCGAGGGCGGTCGCGATACTCCCGTAGCCGGTCAGGACGACGATTTTCGTCGTCGGATCGATGGCGTGAAGGCTTCGCACGACGTCGAGTCCGCCGGCGGTCGGCAGCTTGAGATCCACGACGGCGAGCTCCGGGCTTTCGCTCGACGCCGCTTCCACGGCCTCCTCCGCCGACGACGCCGTGCGAACCACGCATCCCCGCGCGGCCAGCGCGCGTGCCAGCCGTTCGCGAAACCGCTCGTCATCCTCGACCAGCAACACACTCGGCGCCGTGCGGTCGGCGCCGTCAGGTCCGTTATCCATGGGTGGGAAACGACACGGCCGCGATGGTGCCGCGGCCGGGTTGGGATGAGAGGACGAACTGTCCGCCCCACTGTTCGACGAAGGTGCGCGCCAGGAAGAGACCCAGACCGGATCCTGCGTCCGGGGGCTTGGTCGTAAAGAACGGTTCTCCAGCGCGCGCCTGGGTGGCCTCGTCCATACCGCAGCCGTTGTCGCGCACGGCGAACGAGAGTCTATCGGCAGTTGTGGTCACGCTGATCTCGACATTCGCGCCTTCACCCGACGCATCGAGCGCGTTCTTGAGCAGCGTTGTGAGCACCCGCGCCACGCCGACCCTCGGAATACGAACCGACGTCGTGGTGCCATACAGCTGGACCTGCACCTGCGCGGCCGCGCCGGCCGGCAGCCCGTCGATGGCCTCACGGACGACGCAGACCGGGTCGATGGGAGCCGGAGGATCAACGGTGGCCGCATCGGCGCGTCCGCTCATGTGATCGAGAATCTGGCGGCAGCGTTCAACCTGGGATCGGATCAGGCTGGCGTCCTCGATCAGTGCCGCATTCGCGGTCGCCTCGGCTTCGTGGAGCAGTTCCTTGGACGCTACGGCGATCGTCGCTAGGGGCGTGGCCAGCTCGTGCGCCGCGCCCGCGGCCAGCGTTGTCAGCGAGACCAGGCGATCTCGCGCCGCCGCCTCGCGGCGCGCCAGCGCCAGCGCATGTTCGCGCTCGTCGAGTGCCTCGCGCACGCGTGTCACGAAAAAGCCAATCAACACCGCCGCGGATAGAAAGGCCACCCACATGCCGGCCAGGTGACCCGAGAGCGGGTCACTCGAGTGGTGCGGGTGCGGATCAGCCGGTGGGCTAATCGCGAACAGCGCGGCGTAGCCGACCACGGACAGGGCAGCCGTTGTCCACGTCCACCGCGAGCCAAGGGCGACAGACGCCAGCGCGATGTAGACGAGATACACCGTGGTGAATGGATTGGATGTGCCGCCGGTGAGCGACAGCATCAAAGTGAGCAGCGTCACATCAAAGGCCAGCACTACCCCGAACACACGTGGCTGCGCCGGGCGGCGCTGTGACACCCACCAGCCGAGCACCAGGTTACTCGCCGCGAGCAGCACGACGAGGGCCGCGATTGGCTCGAGGGGCAGAGCCAGCCCGAGCACCTGTACCGCCACTGCGACGCCGGTGACCTGCGCAAGGACCGCGGCCCAGCGCAGGCGGACGAGCCACGGGCCGGTGACCAATGGACCCGCCTCGAGAACTGTTTCACCCATCGGCGCTCACACACAGCCGCGGCATATTGTCGCACCCTGCGACGGGACGACCTTGCCTTTTCACTGCGACATTATGCCGCATGGTGTGCGACCGCCGGCCGGCCTACCGTAAGGTGCGCTCGCAACACTGAGGATGACATGTCGTTCAACATGCGTGGATTGATCGGGCTCTGGCTGGTTGCGCTGCTGCCGACAGCCTCCACAGTCCTGGCACAAACGGTGGGCTCCAAGGGCGCGCTGACGGGACGCGCCGTTGGCCCGGACGGCGAGCCGGTGCGCGGCGTTAGCGTATTCGTCCGGCAGAACGGCGCGGATCTGGCGAATCGGGTGATGACCGACGACCAGGGCGCCTTTCGCATCGACGGGCTCCCGGCGCCAGGGATGTACCAGTTGATGGGCGCCATCGGCAACTACGTCGAAGCCGGCCCGCGCGCTGAGGTCACAGAGCCGGGGGAAGTGGTGACCGTCGACCTTCACCTGACCCTGGCGGTCGCCCAACAAGTCTCGGTGACCTCCGACGTCTGGACGCTTCCCGTGGAGCCCCCGAACAGTGTCGTGAGCCGCACTGCCGAACAGCTGCGCGAACAGAACCTGTTCAACCCGGAGGATGCGATTCGAAACCTCCCGAGTACCACGAGCCGGAAGCGCTACATCGGTGATCGCAATGCGCTCGTCGGAGGACGGAGCTTCGGCACCCTGCAACCGTCGCGGGCTCTTGTGTATCTCGACGGGTACCTGTTGTCGAACTTTCTCGGGCGATTCGACGCGCCGCGCTGGAACATGGCGACACCGGAGGCGCTGCAGCGCGTGGACGTGCTCTACGGACCGTTTTCTGCGGTGCATCCCGGCAATTCCATGGGCACGACCATCGTGATGACCGAACGCACGCCGGCCAAGCTGGAATGGAGCCTCCGGGCCACCAACGCCAGCCAGTTCTTCAAGCAGTACGGCCAGTCCGATACGTTGAATGCCGGTCAGGTATCGGCCTATGTCGGCGCCAGGGCCCCCTCGGGGCTCTGGGGGACTATCGCGTTCAATCGACAGGACGCCACGTCGCAGCCCATGCAGTGGTACACGGTGAACGCGAATCAGGCGGGCGTGTTTCCCGCGACCTCCGGCGACGCCGCGCGCGTCACCGGCATCCGGTACGACACCGATCCCAGAGGATTCCGTCGGGCGGTCTTCGGCGCCAATGCGGGCGCCATCGATCATACGGTGCAGGACACGGTGAAGGCACGGATCGGATACTCAAAGGCGGCGGTGTACGAGGTCAGCGGACTCGTGGCGGCTTGGCGGAACGATACCGTAAATCGCAACAGCACGTTCCTCAGGGACCAGAGAGGCACCGCGGTCTGGGACGGTCTTGTGACCGACGGCGTCAATTCGTTCAACATTCCGGCGACGGCGTGGGGGCCGTCGACTCGGGATGAGCTGCATAGCCAGTTCGGTTTCACGCTCCGGACCCGCCGGTCGCAGGGATGGAACGGTTCGATGATCGTGTCGAATTACCGCATCATTCATGACGTCAGCCGGCTGGCGGACGCGGCGGATCCGGTCGCCGCCGGCGGCGGCTCTGGGTCGGCTGCCCGACGTGACGGCACCGGGTGGAACACCATCGAGTTTCAGGCGACCCGGACTCCGATTGCGGGCGGGCGCCACACCCTGACGGTGGGACTCCATCGCAACGGGTACCGCCTGGACAGCGTCGTACACGACAGCACCGACTGGCGGTCGATCGAGACGACGCTGAACCAGCAGTACGCGGGCCGTACGACCGTGGAAGCGCTCTACGCGCAGGACGTGTATCGCTTGAGCGACCGCGTCAAGGTGACCCTCGGCCTGCGCTCCGAGTGGTTCCAGGCACGGGATGGCTCGCAACTCGCTCGCGTCGCCAGCTGTACGGCAGGCGTGTCGATTGAATGCCGGCCCAACGGAGACGGGACGCTCAACAAGGCCCTGGCGTATCCGCGGCGAACGCTGATGGGGCAGTCGCCGAAGGCCTCGGTGACCTGGACGGCAACCGATCGCGTGCTGATCCGGGCAAGTGTGGGTCGAGGTGTCCGCTTCCCGAACGTCGAGGAGCTGTATAACGGCACGATCACCGCGGCGTCCATCTCGGTGAGCGATCCCAACCTGAAAGCCGAGCGGTCCAACGCCGCCGAATTGTCAGCCGAACGCTTCTGGGCCCGACACACGGTGCGCGCGAGCTTCTTCTACGATGATGTAGGCGACGCCATCCTTCGGCAGAGCGACGCGACCGTGGTCCCGAGTGTCGTGCGGGTCTCGAACGTCGATCGCGTTCGTACCCCAGGCCTCGAGCTGGTCTGGGTGGCGAACGATCTGCCGATCCGGCATGTGAGCGTCGAGGCGAACGCCACATTCGCCGATTCGAAGGTCGTGAACAACAGCCGCGATCCGCTGATGGAGGGCAAGTACTGGCTGCGTGTGCCCAAAACGCGGGAAAGCATCGTGCTCGCGTATCGTCCCACGCCGAAGTGGATGGGTAGCGTCGGCTACCGCCATCAGGGTCGCGCATACAACGACGTCTACAACCGGGACATTTTCCCGAACGTCTATGGCGGCGTGTCGAGCATCAACCAGATCGACCTGCGCTCCAGCTACAAGCCGTCGGGTGTGGCCGAAATCGCGTTCGGCATGGATAACGTGACCGACAGCCACGCGTTCGTGTTCCATCCATTCCCGGGCCGGACGATGTTCCTCGAGCTGCGGCTCGCCAGCCGATGAGCTGCCGCTGTATGACGACAGCGACTGCGGCCATGATCTGGTTGATCGTTGCGGGCGGTGCGGCGCCGTCTGCGCAACACGCACATACGGTTGTCACGGCGCCGGCGCCGGCGATGCCCACCCGCGGCGCGCGGCGAGGCCCGACAAAGGCATCGACCACGCCCACGGTTACGTTTGATCGCAACGGGCGACTACGGGCGGTCTGGGTCGAGAGTTCGCAGATCTTCGCATCGGTGTCGGACGACCTCGGACGCTCGTTCGCGAAGGCGGTGGCCGTATCGCCGCGGCCGGAATCGATTGATGCGGGCGGCGAAAGCCGGCCCAAGATCGCCATCGGCCAGCGAGGGGAAATCTACGTGACGTGGACGCGGTCCGGAACGCAGTCCTACATGGGCGACATCCGCTTCTCACGCTCGATCGACGGCGGTCGCAGTTTCACCACGCCCGTGACGCTGAATGACGATCAGCGTGAAACGGGGCACCGGTTCGATACGGTGCATGTGGGTCCGACGGGCACAGTCTACGTCGCGTGGATCGACAAGCGGGACCTCGACGAGGCCGCCGTGGCGCAGCGGCCGTATGCCGGCGCGGCACTGTACTTTACCCACAGCACGGATCGAGGGGCTACGTTCTCACCCAACGAGAAGCTCAAGGATCACGTCTGCGAGTGTTGCAGAATCGCGGTGGACTTCGACGGCGCGGAGCCGGTGATGTTCTGGCGCGATGTGATCGACGGGAAAACCCGGGATCACGGCATCATGCGGTTTCGCGATCGCCTGACGCCCGGTACTCCCGGCCGAGCCACGCATGACGGATGGGAGATCAACGGGTGTCCGCACCACGGGCCGTCGATGTCGATTAGCGAGGACAAGACGTATCATCTCGTCTGGTTCACCGGGTCCGGGCCGCGCGGAGCGGGCGCCTTCTATGCGCGTTCGACGGACGGCGGCAAGACCACGAGCCCGCCTATGCGGATCGGGTCCGAGCGCGCCTTCGGCCATGCGGTCGTCTTCAGCCGCGGACGTACCGTGTACGTAGCGGTGAAGGATGCCGTGCATTCTAGGGACATGAGCGTGCAGATCCTGAGATCCGAGGACGGTGGGTCGACATGGTCGAAACCGGTCGAAGCACTGCGGACCGCGGGGACGTCCGATCACCCGTTCCTGTTCGGTAAGGGGGACGAGGTGTACCTCTCCTGGTTCACGGGCGACGAGGGTCTTCGCGTCGTGCCAGCCACTCCCGCTGCCATATCGTCGCGCGCGGCGCGCTGAAGCATGTCCCTCGTAAGCCGACGGCGTTGTCGTGGCTCGTCCTCGATGGCATCGGAGCGCTTCCGGCGCCCGTGAGGTGGGCGCGCATTGGTGCGCCTTGGCGGTCAACGCCTGCGGCGCGCTCGACGCCGCACCGGCGCGGCCAGCGCTGAAAGGAACCGATCGACCGGGATGGCTTTGACACCCGGCCGGACTGCGGCGAGCGCCGCGTCGCCGGAGGTACCGCGGTGCACGACGAGGCTCGTCACGTCGTACCGATTGACGGCGTGTCTCAGGCGTACGAGCGGCTCGGCCATCGCCGGCGTGACCGTCCGTGAGGCTTTGGCCTCAATGAGGGTCAGCGCGTGATCGCTGGCCGGGACTACCAAGTCGATCTCGAGTCCCTGATGATCTCTGAAGTAGTAGATCTCCTTGCGTCGACCCTCATTGAGCTGGTGTTTGACGATCTCCGATGCGACGAATCCTTCGAAGAGCGGCCCGAGAAACGGTGAGCGGCTGAGTTCGCGCTCGGAATTGATGTTGAGCAGATGGCACGCGAGCCCGGAGTCGACGAAGTGCAGTTTCGGCGATTTGACGAGCCGTTTGCCGAAGTTCTCGTAGAACGGCGGGACCAGCAGGACCAGTGCGGTCGTTTCGAGGATGCTCAGCCACTGCGAGATGGTGGGAACCGACACGCCGAGCGGTGCCGCGAGGTCCGTTTTGTTCAACATCTGTCCGCAGCGACTGGCGACCAGCGAAAGAAAACGGCGGAACGTCGCCAGATCGCGAATGTCGCTGATCGCCCGCACATCCCGCTCGAGATACGTTTGGATGTACGACCGGAACCACAGCGACGCGGTCGACGGACGTGCGATCACTTCCGGGAAGCCGCCGCGCACGACCGAGACTTTCGGGTGTTCCGCCGATGAGAAGGGCAGGAGTTGAAGGACAGCCGCACGACCGGCCATGGATTCGGTGACGCCCTTCATCAGTGGCGCCTCCTGGGAACCCGTCAGCAGCCACTGTCCCGTCTTTCTGGGCGCCTGGTCGATACGGGCGCGTACGTAGTTGAGAATCTCCGGCACGTTCTGGATTTCGTCGAGGATTGCCGGAAGCCGAACCTCGTCCAAGAAGGAGCGCGGATCGGCGCGCAAGCGGGCCACGGTGTCGGGATCTTCGAGGAGGTGGTACGCAGCCTTCGGAAAGACGCGTCGGAGGAGGGTGGTTTTGCCGGACCGGCGCGGTCCGGTGAGAATGACCGCAGCAAACGACCGGGCCGCCTTCAGTAGGTCATCGGTGAGCGCCCGATGGATGAACATTAGTGAGAATTGTAAAATACAACTTTATAATTCTCAATCCCAAACAATAGTGAAGATCGGAGGACGGGAAGGCTGTTACGGCAGGAGAAATGGACGTCGGGCCGCTCGCTGGGCACCTGATGAGAGGCGGCCCCTGACGGCTCGGCAATGACACCAGGGAGACACCGAATATCGTTAACGAAACAAGCGGATTCAGCGGGGTGATACGTCCTTCAACCTCGAGGTACGCCGGCACGGGTTCGCCGTCGGACTCGGAGAACTGCTGGTAGACGGACAGGTGAACTCTTTCTGTATCAAGTGCGGTCCTCAAGGAGGGCATTTCTGAAGCATGGGATTCCTGCTTCCCTTCAAAGCGGCGACACCATCTTCCGGACCCCGCGGCGTTGATGAGGAGTCAGTTCACCACCAATCAGGACACGTGAGCCGGCCCAATGACGGCGCGGATCGCGCCAGAAAACCAGGCCATTCAAAGAGTTCGAGGATTTGCGAGAGGCGGGTGCGTCGGCCGCCGATCGCAAGCTGAATACTCCGCGATCGGGCTGCTGCAGAGCGTCAAGGATCCACGTAGACCCCTCGTTCAGCCTGCGGCGTTTACCACGCAGTCGCGCGTTGGCGCTCAGCGCCGACGTCTGCCAAGTCTTGAATCGCCCTTCGCTGTTAGTCCGCGCTTCGCTCGAATGTCGTAGTGAACTTGCACCACGCCATCAGGAAACGGTTTCACGGAGCGCAGTTTCAGCGGCACCTCGAGATGCCGTGGCGCGATGAGTGGAAGGCCTTCCCCAATGAAGATTGGTACAACGGTGATAACGAATTCATCGATCGCGTCTTCGTCCAAGAACGACGCAATGAGCTCGCCGCCACCCATCATCCAGATGTTCTTGCCTGGTTGGCCGCGAAGGCTTTCGGCAAACGCACCAATCGACTGAGAGACGAATTCGACGCCAGCAGGCACGGATGTAGGCGGCGGCTGGCGAGAGAACACGTAGTGCCTGTCGCGCGCGCTGAAGGGTGCGCCCATCTCGACACTCAGGTCGAAGGTCTTGCGACCGAGGAGCTTGGCGTCGACCGAGCGCGTGAATTCCGGCATGCCGTAGAACCCTTTCGGGGCGGGCCGACTCGTGAGCCAGTCCAGGCTGCCGTCGGGACGGGCGATGTAGCCGTCAGCGCTTGTTGCGATATGGACGATGATCTTTCGTTTCTGTGTCATGTCGACACCGACTGCGCGTGTGCAGCGCAAGCGTAACAGGGGTGAGTGACAGAGTAGGTCACCGCCGAAGGCAAGACGCGCAAGCGAAGGGTTTCCTCGACCGCTGAGCACGGCTATAAGGGGCACAGTGGTGCACACGACGCCAACTATCCTCCGCAAAAATCGAGGATTTGCGCGAGGCGGGCGAGTGTCGATCGTTAATCCGCGCCGACCAGACGAGAAAACGTGTAAGAGATCGTCAGTCGCGTCTCAGCAATGTCATTGGGTCAACGGAAGTCGCCCGGCGCGCCGGAAGATAAGCGGCAACGGCGACAACAGCGATCAGGAGCGCGAGGACCCCGGCATACGTCGTCGCATCGAGACCTGCAACTCCGAATAGCAAGCTGCCGATTGTCCGAGTGATGGCAACGCTGAAAAGCAGCCCGAGCGCCACTCCAGCAAGCACCCGCTTGCCGGCCAGCAGGAGGACCGGTCGCACGATATCTCCCTGTCGAGCGCCAAGAGCGAGACGAACCGCGAATTCGTGGTGTCGCTGCGCCACGCCAAGGCTGACGAGACTGAAAAGGCCAACCGTTGCGAGCACTAAGGCCAGGCCGGCAAAGACCGTGAACATCCATACGCTGAAGCGCCATGGTGCGACGGCCCGCGAAACGATGGCGTCCATCGTCGTCAAGCGGTCGACGACGACTCGCGGGTCAAGGCGACGAGCCTCCGCCTGAACCGCGGCGGCCGTGCGTCGCGTGTCACCTGAAGTGCGGACGACGATGTCTGTTGCCGCCGTGGACGATTGCAGGGCGGCATCGTACACGTCCAGTCGCACATCATCCATTCCTCGGTAGCGAACGTCGCCGACGACGCCGACCACTGTGCGCCACGCTCTCGGCGGGCCGTCTGGTCTGAATGTCGGCAGCGACACACGTTTGCCGATGGGATCTTGCCCTGGCCACAGACGTCGGGCGGCCAATTCGCTGACCAACGCGACGCGCGGTGAACCCGGAGTGTCCTGGCCGTTGAAGAGACGACCCCTTCTGATCGGAATCCGCATGGCCGGGAAATAGCCTGGCGTAGCGATCTGATAGTTGAGTGTGGGATTCTGTCGCTCAGCCTGTCGTGTGGCCGGCTGGCCCTCGAGAAGCACGGACGTCTCCTGCCCGATCGACCCAAGGATCAACGGACGCAGGTACACGGCGCCCGCTGCCTCCACCTCGGGCAAAGCGTTCACCCGGCGAAGCAGCTCGTCCATCCACTGGTTGGCGGACGGCTTCGGATCGCGCGGCCCTAAAGTCATCGTGACTACCTGCGATGGCAGAAACCCGAGGTCTGTGCTTCGGAGGTTCATAAAACTGCGAACCACGAGACCGGCGGCGACCAGGAGGACGACGCTGAGCCCAATCTGCAGGATTACCAGGAGGGAACGCGTCCGGTGCGTCTGTCTGCTTGGTGTGGAACGCGCTGCCTCATTGAGGGCCTCGACGACGTTCACGGCACTGGCGTGCCGGATCGGTCCAGCCCCGCACAGGATCGCGACCGTGAACAATGTGCCGCACGTGAATACAGCAACCGGAAAATTGATCGAGACGTCGGCAAGACGCGGGACGTCCTCCGGAGCAATCGCGACAATCGCTTTCGCAATCCATTCCGATGTCATGAGTCCCAGCGCACCGCCGGCGACGGAGAGAATCACAGCTTCCGAGATCCAAAGGCCAGCCAAGTCCCGGCCGGTGGCTCCGAGCGCAATCCGGACCGCGTGTTCTCGTCGTCGCAGCGAAGCGCGAGTCAACATGAGAGCAGATACGTTGGCACAGCCGATTAGGAGGAGCACTCCGACCGCTGCGAGTAACGCCCACAACACTTGCCGCACGGGCCCAAGCACGTAGTCGAGAAATGGCGTCACCACTACACCGGATCCAAATCGTCGACTCGCGCCATTGCGCTCGAGTTGACCGGCAAGACCATCGAGTTCCTCGGCGGCCATCCGGGGAGTCACACCTGCGCGTAACCGCCCGATGACGAACAGTACGCCGACGTCATTGAGAGCATCCGCCCGCCATTGCTTGCCTGAGTTCGCAAGGATCGGCACAACTGGAGTCCAAAAGTCGGTGCCCCTGGGAAAATCGAATGCTTCCGGCATCACGCCGACGACGGTATGTAGTTCCGTCAGCTGTATCGTCGTTCCAACAATCTGCGGATCCGCGCCGAATCGCGTCACCCACGTTCTGTGACTCAATATCACCACGCGAGGCGCTTTGGGAACATCGTCATCAGCCCGAAACGTCCGGCCATACTCAGGAACGACACCCAGCGTCTCAAAAAATGAGACTGATACTCCAGCCGAGGAGAGCCGCGCCGATCCGTCGGGCCCATCCAACAGCGCGGGCCAAGTCGACGAGCCAATCGCTGCCGCCTGAGTGAAGCTCTTGCTGTGAGATGACCAATCTTCGAAGTTTCGGTACGAGAGCTCGACAACCGGGAGTTGACGTGACTGATCGCTCGCCCAGCAGACCACGAGATTTTCAGTGTGGCGAATCGGCAAAGGCCGGAGCAACACTGCGTACACGGCGCTGAACATCGCGCTGTTCGCGGCCATGACAAGCGTGAGTGTGATGACGGCGGCGAGCGTGTACCCGGGCGTCTTCACGAGATTGCGGAACGCCAGGCGGGCGCCGTGCAGGATTCCCATGGACAATCGGCAGCTTAGGAGTACTCGCGACCGAAATCAATCGGGCCAAAGGCTGCCCGCCGCGCGTCTTGCTCCATAAACTAGGGGTCTACCGACGGGCGCCGGCCCATCCATGTGGGTCAGATGGTGGGCGCACCTGGTGGGCGCACTTCAAAATAGGTCTCAACTGCGGCCGGGTCTGTAGACTGGCCCTCCGTCACCCGAGGCCTCCCTACTTGATCTTCAGCATCCCGTCGCTGAGCCCCTTCTCGGCCATCAACTTCTCGATGTCCTTTGCCAGTCGCTTTGGTCCCTGAACAGACTGCTGACAACACGCTGTCAGGAGGCCCCGGCTACTGTGTCCCTGCTGACCCCAATCAGCAGAAGGAGACAGAGCGATGGCTCACCCTGTGATGTGGTTCGAAGTGCTCGGGATAGACGGACGCAGGCTACGGCAGTTCTACGGCGGGTTGTTCGGGTGGGGCTTCGGCGCGAGCGAGCCGATCGACTATGGAATCGTGAACACAGGCGATTCGCGCGGGATTCCAGGTGGCGTCGGCCAGAGCTACCCGGGCACGCGCCCCTGGGTGACGTTCTACGTGGAGACGCCGGACGTCACGGCGTCGCTGAAGCAGGCGGAAACGCTCGGCGGCAAAGTCGTGATGCCGCGCACCGCGCTGCCCGGCGAGACGACAATCGGCGTCTTTGAGGATCCCGAAGGCCACGTCGTCGGACTGGTCGAGGCCAAGGCGTCCTGACGCGAGGCGTGACAGAATCCGCTGATGCGACGGGCCGATCGTCTCTTCCAGATCGTCCAGCTTCTGCGACGGCGGCGGTCGGCAACGACCGCCGCCCACATCGCCGAGCGGCTTGGGATCTCGGAGCGCACGGTGTACCGCGACATCGCGGATCTCAATCTCGCCGGCACGCTGATCGATGGCGAGGCCGGCGTCGGTTATCGGCTGCGCCCCGGCTACGACTTGCCGCCGCTCATGTTCACGCGCGAT
>WNFI01670729.1_pt1 | contig 15275 bp, 11 predicted proteins | sample 5400471 | NCBI WGS metagenome assembly WNFI01 (sample SAMN13153348, study PRJNA577476) | soil metagenome | isolation source: 100 cm saprolite on Douglas fir-dominated hillslope | place: USA:California | collected 2013-09-17
CCCGAGAATCAACAGAACGTCCTCCTCCAGCTGCTGGCCTCCCTAAAGTGCGGTGGGCGTTGAGTTTTCTTTAGGGAACATAGTTCACAAATGCACCGTCTATACGTGTAGTTTTGGGACCTTCCATGATCGACGAAGAGTGTCCGCTGCCGGGCCGTTCAGACGTCGAACCTGCGAAGGCAAGGAGCTTCCCCCGATGACAAAACGGATGTTGTTCATGCTCAGCGCGATGGCCCTCTTCGTCATGGCCCTCGGCTCGGTCAAGTTCTTCCAGATCAGGGCCGCCATCGCCCAGGCGTCGTCGTTTCAGCCCCCGCCCGAGGCCGTCACGACGGTTGAGGCCCGGCGCGAGCAGTGGCCCGCCACGCTGGACGCCATCGGTACCCTCGTCGCCGTCCAGGGCGTCACGGTGAGCGCGGACCTGCCCGGCATCGTCGACCGGATCTACATCGAGTCCGGCCGCTCGGTGCGGGCGGGGGACATCCTGGTCGAGCTCGACACCCGCCAGGAGCAGGCCCAACTCGCCGCCGCCGTCGCGGCCCGAGACCTGACCCGCGTGAGCCTTGACCGCGCACGGGGTCTCGCCCAAGAGGGGATCCTCTCCCAGGCCGACAACGACCGCGCCGCGGCCGAGCACAAGCAAGCCGAGGCTCGCGTGGGAGAGATCCAGGCCACGATCGAGAGGAAGCACATTCGCGCGCCATTCTCGGGTGTCGTCGGGATCCGTCAGGTCAACCTCGGCCAATACCTCAGCGGCGGCACCCCCGTGATCCCGATGCAGTCGCTCGATCCCATCTACGTCAACTTCAACGTTCCCCAGCAGGAGCTCGGCCGGCTGCACGTCGGCGGAGAGCTGCGGGTGCACGCCGAGGCCGTGGACCCCGACGGCTTCGTGGGGAAGATCACGGCCATCGATTCCGTGGTTGACGAGGGCACCCGGAACCTAAAGATCCAGGCCACCCTGGCCAACCCGCAGGGCAAGCTGCGGCCGGGAATGTTCGTAGACACCCAGGTCCTCATCGGTGCCGGCCACGACATCATCGCGCTCCCCGCCTCCGCCGTGAACTACGCGCCCTACGGCAACTCGGTGTTCGTGGTCGAGGAGCTCAAGGGGCCGAAGGGCGAGGCCTACCGGGGCGTCCGCCAGCAGGTAGTGAAGCTCGGCATCTCCCGCGGGGACCAGGTGGCCGTCCTCTCCGGCCTCCGCGCGGGCGAGGAAGTGGCGACCTCCGGCGTGTTCAAGCTGCGCAACGGGGCCGCCGTGCACGTGAATAACCAGGTGCGGCCGGCCAACGACCCTGCACCCAAGCCCGAGGACAACTGACGTGAAGTTCACCGACCTCTTCGTCAAGCGTCCGGTCCTGGCCGTCGTCGTCAACCTGGTCATCCTCATCGCCGGCCTGCAGTCCATCCGCTCGCTGAGCGTGCGCCAGTACCCGCGCAGCGACATCGCGGTGGTCCGGGTTACGACCGCCTACGTGGGGGCCAGCGCCGACCTGGTGCGCGGCTTCATCACCACCCCGCTCGAGCGCGTGATCGCCAGCGCGGACGGCATCGACTACATGGAGTCCTCCAGCGCCCAGGGCCTGAGCTCGATCATCGTCCACTTGAAGCTCAACTACGACACCAACGCCGCCCTCACCCAGGTCCAGGCCAAGGTGGCGCAGGTGCGCAACGACCTCCCGCCCGAGGCGCAGGCGCCGGTCATCGAGCTGGAGACGGCGGACAACCAATTCGCGGCCATGTACCTGGGCTTCTCCGCCGACAACCTGGACGAGAACCAGATCACCGACTACCTCACCCGCGTCGTCCAGCCCAAGCTCTCCGCGGTGAGCGGCGTCCAGCGCGCCGACATCCTCGGCAATCGCACGTTCGCGATGCGCATTTGGCTCAAGCCGGACAAGATGGCGGCGCTGGGCATCTCTCCCTCCCAGTTGCGCGACGCGCTGGCCCGGAACAACTACCTCTCCGCCCTCGGCAAGACCAAGGGGTCGATGGTGTCGGTGAACCTCGTGGCGAACACCGACCTCCGCACGGCGGAGGAGTTCCGGCAGCTGGTGGTGAAGGGAAAGGACGGGGTGGTGGTGCGGCTCGGCGAGATCGCCGACGTCGTCCTGGGAGCTGAGAACTACGAACAGGATGTCCGGTTCAACGGTCAGACCGCCACCTTCATGGGCGTGTGGGTGCTCCCCACCGCCAACGCCCTCGAGGTCGTCAAGAACGTGCGGGAGACCCTGCCGGAGATCGCGGCCCAGCTGCCGGCGGGCATGAAGCTCGGCGTCCCCTACGACTCCACGGCCTACATCCAGGACGCCATCAACGAGGTGATCAAGACGCTCAGCGAGACGCTTCTCATCGTGGTGGTCGTGATCTTCCTGTTCCTGGGCTCGCTGCGGTCGGTGCTGATCCCCGTGGTGGCCATCCCCATCTCGCTCGTGGGCGCGGTGTTCCTCATGCTGGCGGCCGGCTTCACCATCAACCTCCTCACCCTCCTGGCCATCGTGCTCTCCGTGGGCCTGGTGGTGGACGACGCCATCGTGATGGTGGAGAACGTGGAGAGGCACCTCCACCAAGGCAAAACGGCCTTCCAGGCGGCGATCGATGCCGCGCGCGAGCTGGTGGGGCCGATCATCGCCATGACCATCACCCTGGCCGCCGTTTATGCCCCGGTCGGCATCCAGGGCGGCCTCACCGGCGCCCTCTTCCGCGAGTTCGCCCTCACCCTGGCCGGGGCGGTGATCGTTTCCGGCGTGGTCGCGCTCACCCTCTCGCCCATGATGGGCTCCCGGCTGTTGCGGGGGGGCGACACGGACAAGGGATTCGCGGGAGTGATCAACCGGCGATTTGAAGCCGTGCGTCGCCTCTACACGAGGGCCCTCTCCTGGACGTTGCGCGACCGGCCCGCCGTCTTCGCCCTCTGGGCGTTCGTGATCCTGCTGGCGGCGCCGCTCTACATGTTCTCGCAGAAGGAGCTGGCGCCCATCGAGGACCAGGGCGTGATATTCGGCTACATCCAGGCGGCCGCCAACTCCACCCTTGACCAGACCAAGCTGTTCACGGCCAAGGTCTACGAGGTCTACAAGTCTTTCCCCGAGTCGGACAGCATCTTCCAGATCATCTCCCCCACCGGGGGCTTCGGCGGCATGGTCACCAAGCCCTGGAGCCAGCGGCACAAGACCGCCGAGCAGCTCATGATGGAATCGGCCGGGAAGCTGTCGAACATCCCGGGCATACGCGCCATCCCCCGGACGCCGGCCCCGCTGCCCGGCGGCGGCGACTTCCCGGTGGACCTGGTGATCGCCTCCACCGCGGAGCCGAAGCAACTCAACGAAGTGGCCAACAAGCTCGTGATGAAGGCGTTCGGCAGCGGGCTGTACATCTTCGCCGACGCCGACCTCAAGTTCGACCAGCCGCAGGCGGAGGTGGTCTTCGACCGCGACAAGGTTCGCTCCCAGGGCGTCGACTTGAGCCAGACCGGGCGCGACCTCTCGACGCTGCTGGGGGGCGACTACGTCAACCGCTTCAGCATCCAGGGGCGCAGCTACAAGGTCATCCCGCAGGTGAAGCGCACGGAGCGGCTCACCGCCGATCAGCTCCAGCAGATGTACGTGAGCGGGCCCGGCGACAAGCTCGTCCCGCTCTCCACCTTCGCCAGCTTGAAGACCAGCACCGAGCCCCGGGAGCTCAAGCGCTTCCAGCAGCTGAACGCCGTCCGCATCCAGGGGGTGATCCCCCCGGGGGTTCCCCTCGACCGCGCGCTCACCGCCCTCGAGGATGAGGCCCGCCGTATCCTTCCCCCCGGCTTCACCATCGACTACGCCGGCGAGTCGCGGCAGCTCCGCACCGAGGGCAGCAAGTTCATGGCCACCTTCCTGCTCTCGGCCATTCTCATTTATCTGGTCCTGGCCGCGCAGTTCGAGAGCTTCCGGGATCCCTTCATCATACTGGCCGGCTCCGTCCCGCTGGCCATCTCGGGAGCTCTCCTTTTTTCCTTCCTCGGGTTCACGACCCTCAACATCTACAGCCAGGTGGGCCTCATCACGCTGGTGGGTCTGGTCTCGAAGAACGGGATCCTGATCGTGGAGTTCGCGAACCACCTGCAGGAGACGGGCCGGGACAAGCTCGCCGCCGTGGTCGATGCCTCGGCCACGCGACTCCGCCCGATCCTGATGACCACCGCCGCCACCGTGCTCGGCCATTTCCCGCTCGTGCTCGCGACAGGGCCCGGGGCCGGCGCCCGCAACAGCATCGGCATCATGCTCGTCAGCGGCATGATCATCGGCACTTTCTTCACGCTGTTCGTGGTGCCGGCGATCTATGTGCTGGTTGCGCGGTCGCGGGTGCCTGCGCTGGTGGAGGCAGGGATCCCGGAGCTGGCCGAGGCGGTCTGAGGCGAGCCGGCACTGGCCACGATCCTTGGGGAGGACCACAAGGTTCGGGGATTCGGGTCGCAAATAGGGCGGGCGGGCTACGGGTCGAGGCTACTGCCGCTCATTCGGGTGGCGGTCGACACCGATAGAGTTGACTAAATGTAGGCTCCCGGAACTGGGGGCAGCATGGTCAGGGCCTTGTGCTGGCCTTGTCAATCCTCTCAATAGGCGGAAACGACTGGGGGGGGACAAGAACCCTCTCCGGCGGCGGCCTGTCAGTCTTCAAGGCCTGATCCAGAAGATCGACCGCTGGACCCGTGCAGGGGGCTACCTTGATGGTGGCTGCCAGTTCCTTCATAGTCACGAGACGTTGTCCCCTCTGAGGCAGCCCGTCACACCCCGTGAACGGCACGCGCGCCCATTCGGGCCGGTGCGCCTGGAGCGCCCTGCGAGCGCCCAGGGCCAAGGCGTCGTTTTGGCAGCCGACCAGATCAGGCTTGAATAGCTCAGAGGTCTTGAGCCGGAGCCACGCCGCGACCGCCATTTCACCGCTGGATTCTGTCCACTCGGCGGGCAGGACCTTGACGATGATGCCGGTGTCCACGATCCCTTTGTTCATCCCCTCCAGCCGGGCTTGCGCGGCCGCCGTGTCTGGCGGGCCCTGGACATAGAGAACCGATCCGCCGCTCGGCAAAATGGCGCGAAACTGGCGTGCTTGGATCCGGCCGATCTCGTCGTTGTCTGCGGCGACGGCAGAGATCGTCACCCGCGGGTATTCCCGCCGCAAGGCTTCGACATAGGGGGCGGTGCGGTTAAGGAGGATCCAGCCGATCCCGGCGCCCGCCGCGTTCCGGGCCACGCGCTCGAGGCCGTCCGGCACGCGCGTGTGGACCAGGAAGGCGAGCGGCCGCTCGTCCGACGGGGCGTGGATCTTCTGGAAGAGTTGATGGATTTGAAGGACGGCGTTTTCTTCGGCATCGAGGACCTCGACCTCGAACCCGCTCCGCTTCGCCGCCGAGAGGAGGTCGGCCCGCTGCAGCGCGTGGTACTCCTCGTTGAGAGTGAAGAAAGAACCGACAAGCTTCCGGCTCGCCAAATTCTGGCCTCCTAGGCCATTGGTGTCTCGAGTGCCATCAAAGGTTAGCTCCACCTACCCTTCTTGACCATCTCAATTCAAAGGCGATCTCGCCGGCCGCGGCCCCTCCCCTAAGTCCATGAGTAGGTTAAAGTTGGAGCGACCCAAGACTCTTAGGGGACGTCGGCTGGCTTACGGTGGAAGTTGCAGTGCAGTTGGCGTGGCGGTCCCCGATGTTTTTCGCTCACCCACCGCTAGAGCGCCCCGCGTACGGGGGTGCCTGCTGAGTCCCCAAACCCGCCCCGCTTCGGTGGGCATCGAAGAGCTTGGGGGCTGCATTTCTACATGCAAGTAAGATTTTTGACCCTTCGGGACGTTTTCTCAGTGGAGCGCTCGACCGAGCGAGACCCCCCGCAGCCGGTTGCGACCGAGCAGGGGGCGGCCAGGAGGGCCGAAGGTAAAGCGCGTGGAGCGTCGAGTTACACGCGAGGGGGCTTGATGGCTTATTGAAGCCGCTCTTCCAAACGCACGGCAACGCTGTCGCCCTCCTCTTTACCAATGGCCTTGCGCAGATCGGCCTTTACGGGCAGTTTATGCGTGCCATCGCCCATGGCCATAAACGAGCTACGGAACCGGTGCCCGTCAATAGTGCCGCGGACCTTCACCAGTCCCCTCGTCCCGAAAAACTCGACAGAGCCAGGCATGACCACGTACGTCCAGCCGCCTTTAGTACGACTTTTCTGAAGCTTGGCAGTAAAGTGCTTCGATATCTTGGCACGCGCCATAAACTCTTCTAACAGCGGCGGTTCACAACGAAACGAGCCTGGAGGATGTCCAGGCCGCAGCGTGCCACGCCGACCAAGCTCGACGACGCAGGGCACACGGCAGGTAGTCCTGTGCTTGGCTTCATTGGATGGGACAGGTCAGCGGTTTGCCCTTCTCCCCAACGAACGTAACCAGCACCCTCACCGGGGTTCGCCCGCATTTTCTCCCCAATGAACCTTTCCAGCCGGAACAAAAAAGACCTCGCCGGGTTTCACCGTCGCGATCGGCATGCCCTCGACGCTAACGGTGAGAGCACCCTCGCGAACATAGCCGAAGATGTCGCCGGGATGCGTGTGTTTCGGTTCTCGCGCACCCGGCGTGAATTCCACCTCGGCCACCACTCCCTCGTGGCCGGGACAATTACTCAGGTCGTGCTTCGTCAGAATCGTACGTTTGGCACCCGCCTGCTGGGCATGCAGGGCAGGAGCCCAGGCCACACATAGGAAAGCGACGAACACGACTACTACGATAACTGCCCTCAAGTGGAAGCGGTTCATAAGCACCCTCCCTGCAGTGTGAATCCCTGTCAGCCCGCAAGGCTTCAGAGTGTCTTCAACTTCTCGCCCTGGGCCCACAAGCGTTCCCCGTCTGATCTTTCAACAAAAGTATTGCCTGAGCTGGTCGGGAGCGCATTGCGCTCCGGCGACAACACCCTCGCCGTGACTATTGCGCCCGCGAGCCCCCAGGTTTCGCGTCGAAGCAGCCTGGTGAGCTCGTTGACGCTCGACGCCCCGCCCAGCGGCAGGCGTCTGCAGTAGCACGCCCCTCTCCGTAAGCTCATGCATTGGCACGACCCAATCCGCTGTTCACTTCAACCACAGTCTCAGCCTGAAGTCCCGGGGATGCAACCCGACGGGGAGCGGTCGTCTCGCCTTCGGGTCTGAAAGGCCGCATGCCGGTCGGATCATGGCGGAGCCCTCCGAATGCGTGTTTGGTGGCTCACAGGCGGTCGCCGCTACAAGATTCGTGGTTGGATCCGCTACGCGAGATATTCAGGCCCTGACAAGATGCGGTATGCTCACAATTAAGGAGGCAGCTGACTCATGCCTAGAGCCCTAGCCGCCCTGCTCGCTTTCGGTTTGATTAATCTTCCGGTCCTCCAAGCTGCTCCGGCTCCGGAGCGGCGAGTCTCTCAGGAGCCGCCGGATCCATCACAAGACCAGGAGCAGGACCAGGGGCCTGCTTACGACAACTTTTCATCCGACCAGCTTGACAATCTTCTGTCTCCCATTGCGCTCTATCCCGATCCTCTTCTCGCCCAGCTTTTTGTCGCGGCGACGTTCCCGGACCAGGTGGAGGAGGCGGCGCGCTTCGTGCGCGCCAACGGCCAGGACGGCGTCGACGATCAGGACTGGGATGTGAGCGTTAGAGCGATCGCACACTATCCGACGATCGTCAAAATGATGGCCGACAAGATCGACTGGACTACCTCGGTTGGGCAGGCTTACGTCAACCAATCCACCGACGTCGGAACGGCGGTGCAGCGTCTCCGTCACATGGCCCGCAGTGCAGGGAATCTGCAGTCGTCGGAGGAGCAGGAAGTTCTGGAGCACGACGACTTTATCGCGATCACACCGTACCAGCCACAATACATCTATGTCCCCTCTTATGATCCGGCCATCATTTATTATCGTCGGCCTTCCTGGGGGCCGGCCCTCACCTTCGGCATTGGCTTCCCCATCGGCGCCTGGCTGAACCTGGACTTCCGCTGGGGTTACGGCGGCGATTGGGGAGGCGTCTACTACACCGGATGGCGGCGGGAAGGCTGGGGCAGGGAGTGTTGGAATTGCGGGTGGATCAACCGCAGCCGCGGCCGGGTGAATATCGTAAACAACGTCTATGTCAACAACCGCTACACCAACATCAACGTAGACCGACGCGTTGTCCAACGTGGCGTAAACGCGAACAACCTCAGTCGGTACAACGCTGTCCACCGCAATGTCAGCTACACCAACGTTCAAGTGAACAACAGAACAACAACCGCCGCAATCGCGTGAACGACGCCAACACCAGGCGCTCCCCGAGTCGCACGGGTAGCACGGGCTACACCGCCCGACCCAGCACCCTGCCTGTTGGAGGTGCTCACCCCGGCGCGCCTCACAAGATCATCGACCGCAATATCGACCGCAACAATCCACGAATCGACCAGTACCGCGGCCGCGACAATAGCCCCCACCCTGCCAGCCCGTCGGCCTCTCAACAGCGGCCCGCGCCCGGACCCGCCCCGCGTGCCGAGAGCCGTCCGATAGTCCAGCAGCCGGAAACCCGCCGACCGGCGCCACCGCCGCCGACCCGCCAGGCTCCTCCGTCCCCGGCCTATCGGGCCGCCCCGCATGCCTTTAGCCCCAACGAAGGCAATTTCAACCCGCGTGCTTCCAGCGAGCGTGGCCAAGCCAGCCGCCAGCAAGCTCCTCAGGCACGGCCCGCTCCTCAGCCGAGAGCACAGAGCAGACCCGCGCCTCCTCCGCGCGGCGGTGAAAAGAGAAAGCCGTGAGATATCTCCTTGGCAAGGGGCTCGAAACCAGGAAGGGTGACCAGCAATGATCCATTTCCAGATCCGCCTCGCCCGCTTCTCCCCTTTGACCGCGGCGCTATTTCTTTCTGCCGGCTTTCTTGCCCTCGTTTCCACCGCACACGCGCAGGCGACATCACAGAGCACGTTCTCCTCCGCCGATGACGGCTTGCAGGCTCTCGTTGCGGCAGCCAAGGCCAAAGACCGCGATGCCCTCAGGAGGCTCTTCGGCCCCGACTATGACCAGCTTCTCTCCGGCGACGAGGTCGAGGACGCCAATCATCTCGACGAGTTCGCCCTGGCGATCGGCGAATCAGCGCGGCTCGAGAAACATGGCGACTCCAAGTACACCGTCGCGGTCGGCAAGGACAACTGGCCCACTCCCATTCCGCTCACGCAGAAGGACGGAAAATGGCGTTTCGATACGAAGGCGGGTCTGGAGGAAGTCATCAACCGCCGCGTTGGCGAGAACGAACTCTCCGCGATTGCTACCTGCCGCGCCTACGCCGTCGCGCAATGGGAGTACTACACGGAAGGCGATTGGGACCACGATGGCGTAGCCGAATATGCGCAGAAGCTAATCAGTGCGCCCGGCACGCACGACGGTCTCTACTGGGAGACCTCCGAGGATGACATGCCCAGCCCGCTCGGAAAGCTGATTGCCGCCGCGCAGGCCGAAGGCTACGGCCCCAAACTGTCCGCAGCCGGCGCCGCTGGCAAAGCGGGCGCCAGCCGGGAATCTCCCGCCATCGATCGGGCGCCGTATCATGGCTACTACTTCAAAATCGTCACCCGCCAGGGCCCGCATGCGCCTGGTGGCCAATACAGCTACATCATCAATGCCAACATGATCGCGGGATACGCGCTCGTCGCATACCCCGACAAATGGGACAACTCCGGCGTGATGACGCTCATCATCAATCAACAGGGCCGGGTCTACGAGAAGAATCTGGGCCCGAACACGGCAAAGCTCGCCTCCGCCATGACCGAGTACGACCCCGACCCGACCTGGAAACTGGTCGAGGTGCAGCCCTAGGATCGCCAGGCGCGGCGCTCATCTTCGCAACGCGGAGCCTGGTCGTCCAGAGGCGGCCGGCGCTGCTAAGTGGCGCCGTAGTCCAACCGACAGTCTCGCAAGCCAGGTCTCGCATCGCTCCGGTGCACGGCGTCGAGAACCGCGCCTTCAGCCGGCCGGCGGCGGCGCCAGAGCGTCTTCACGATGTCATCACCGAACCATGGCGGTTCACAATGCAGGTCGTGAAGACACAACAGCGTGGTTGATTCTCTCGCCCCTGCCCCTCCAAACCTGGACCGCAGAGCTATCATTCCACCAGCACCGGGAGGACTTCCCGTGGCAGAAGTTCCTGGTCCGCGATCTCAAAGCTGAAGTCGTCGCCCGTCTGAAGGCGTGAGCAAAAGCGCCATAGTCGTTCCCGGCAGACCGAGCCCAGGGAGATCCTCGAGACGGCCTCCGCGTATGGCGCCGTCGATGCCCGCGCCCTCGCCGATCGAATCCGGGACAGCTTAGCGGGCGTGCGTGCGCCGAACAGCGTCGAGCTGCTCGCCCCGGATCGGGGGCGTTGAGCCTTCATGTGGTCGACGCGAACGTCGCCGAGCGCGCTTGCCGAAGGCCCTCTGGCGTCGCACCGTCCTCTGGGTCGGGGTGCCCGAAGAGTTCCAGTAAGGTTACGCGGTCACCTGACTCCTGAGACAATCAGCAGAGTGCGCGTAGATCGCTCCGCAGACGGTGGGGGCCGCTCTTGGAAAGCAGGCCCTCGATCGCAGCGTGGGTTCTCTTCCAGACGGGAAACGCGCGGACAAGCAATCTCCGCCCCGCAGGCGTCAGCGTCATCAGATGCCGCCGCCGGTCGGCCGGGTCCGTCGCGATGGTGACCAGGCCTCTGCCCTGCAACGGTTTGAGAGCAGCGGTCAGGGTTGTCCGATCCATCGCCAGTAGCGACGACACTGCCGCCATATCGGGCGGGGTCGGGCGGTTCAGTGACGTCATCAGTGAAAACTGCCCGTTGGTCAGGCTTAGGGGGCGCAACGCATCGTCAAAGCGTCGTGCCAGCGCCCTGGCTGCTCGCTGTACATGAAGACAGAGGCAAGAGTCACGGACCAGGAGTGTCGTGCCATAAGGAGGGTCCGTCAGTCTTGACATGAATATATTATATTGATATCAACGTATCGTGCAAGCGGGCAGGGAGGAGAGAAGGCCTGCGACAATACCCTGCCCGTATCACACGAAGAAATCGTAGATCTCAGGAGAAAGCAATGAAGCTAGCGATAGTTCGGGCAGTCTCACTACAGAGCTTTGTGCTGGCCGCCACCTTGTGCCCCGCGTGGCCGCAGCAGGCACAGGACGCGAAAGCACCGTATCCGAGCATGGCGCCGCTTGAGCAATACCTGATTGCCGATCGGAATGCCGAGATAGCCTTGGCGCGGAGCGCGGCGCCGGACTCCATCTCACGCGATGCCGAAGTCCAGGTGCTGGGACACCGGGGCTACGAGACCGCAGTCAAGGGTAAGAACGGCTTCGTGTGCGTGGTGGAAAGATCGTGGACCGCCCCGATCGACGATCCCAACTTTTGGAATCCCAAGCTGCGGGGTCCGATTTGCTTCAATCCCGCCGCAGCACGATCCCAACTCCCCCTCACTATCAAGAAGACCGAGTTGGTACTCGCTGGACAGTCCAAAGCTCAAATGTTCGAAGGCATGAGGGCCGGCCTCGACAAGAAGGAGTTGCCGACACCGGAATCTGGCGCGATGTGCTACATGATGTCGAAGGATGGGTACTTGAGCGATAGCGACGGCCACTGGCATCCCCACCTGATGTTTTTCGTTCCGCAAACCCCCGCCCTGACTTGGGGCGCAGGCCTGCCGGGCTCTCCGATTCTGGCCCTTGAAGACAGTGCGGATCGAGTGACGGTCTTCCTGGTTCCGGTCGCCAAGTGGTCGGATGGAACGGCTGACGCACGGAACCCCTGAATGAGGGTTGAGGGACCTTCTATCTGCGTGGTGCGCGGGTCAGGCCCGCAGGTACTTGTTCAACCAGTCTAGCGTGCGCTGCCAGGCCAGCTTCGCGGCGGCTTCGTCGTAGCGGGGTGTCGTGTCGTTGTGGAAGCCGTGGTTGGCCTTGGGATATATGTAGCCTTCGTGCGGTACGGCAACGGCGGTCAGGGCCTTGTCGTAGTCGGGCCACGTCGCCGCGAGTCGCGTGTCGAGCTCGCCGTGGTGGACCAGAACCGCCGCCTTGATCTTCGAACCCGACCACGCCGAGCCTGCCCGTGCTGTCGGGACGGGCCTTTAACCAGTTGGAGGCAGCCACGAAGTCCTCGGCGAGCTTTGTTTTGTCGACCTTCTTGAACAGCTCGAGTCCCTTTTCGTCGTCGCCCGGATACCCCCCGAGCGATGTCAGGCCGTCCGCCGCAAATGCCATGAAATCCGCCGTGCCGAGCCGTCGCGCGACGTCTTCGACGTAGGGATTGAGGCCGCGGTTCTCGTGCACGACGAGGACCGCGGGCCATTTCGAGTCGGCCGCGGGCCGGGGACGAGATACCCCTTGATCGAACCGTTGCCGTTGGGCGATGGTACCGTCGCGGTCTCGGCCTTGATGCGCTTGTCGTGCGGCGGTACCTGCTCCGCCCAGGCGTAGTTGGCCTTGAGCGTCTGGAGGAGCGCCGCCGTCGTGAGGCCCCCAACGGCAAGCTTGCCGGCGCGGTCCAGGAACGCCCGCCGATTGATGTCACCGTGGACGTAGAGGTGAAACAGGTCCAGCACCTCCTGCGGGAAGTCGGACGCCTTCTTTCGTTCCATGGCATGCTTCCTTTTTCGTGCTTGATTCGCGCCGCCGCAATCGCCGGCCTCGACGACAGGCGGCAAGAATACCACACGACCAGGTCCATACCCGTGAAAACTAGGTATAACACCGAGTGCTTCCGAGTCTCCTATAGAATGGGAGCCTGTCCCTGGCAGACAAGACTCTGAGGCCCATCGAAGAGATGCCGCGATAATCGAGGTCGCATGGGCTACCGGTGTGGTCCCAGTCAGAGTGTTCTGTCACGCAGTATCGGAGGTCAATGGGCAAGGCATGCAGGTTCACGGCGGCAACAATGCTTGTTGCGACCACACTCGCGACGATGGCGAGAGCCCAGCCGATCGGCGGACCACAGACCGTCTTGGTGCACAACGGGCCGGTCACCCTGCACGCGCTGCTCTGGCGGCCCCAGGGCTGTGGCCCGTGTCCCGCAGTGCTGCTCAATCATGGGAGCGGCCGCACCCGAGAGGAACTGGAGCGGCTCGGACCGTACGAGGGGCAGGCGGAGACGCTCGGGCCGGTCTTTGCTCGCCATCGCTATGTATTCCTGTTTCCCTTCCGCCAAGGCGTTGGTTTGTCTGCCGACCAAGGCCCGAGTGCCATCGACCTGATGAACAGCGAAGGCGCCGCGCACGGGCAGGAGGCGCGCAACGCCCTCCAACTGCAATTGCTCGAGAGCAGGGAATACCACGATGCCAGTGCCGCGCTTGCCCTCCTGCGTGGACTTCCCGAGGTCGATAGAACCAGGGTGGCGATCGTCGCCCATTCGTTCGGTGGCTCGCTCACGATACTGGAGGCTGCGCGGGAACCGGACCTGCGCGCGGTCGTGATCTTTTCTGGCTCCGGCTACAGCTGGGACCGGTCGCCAGAGCTGCGAACGCGGCTCCTCGCAGCGGCGACAGACATCCGGGCACCCGTTTTCTTCATTCACGCTGCCAACGACTATTCGCTCAATCCCGGTAAGGCACTAGACGCGCGGCTGGAGAAGCTCGGCAAACCGCACCGCTTAAAGATCTATCCGCCGATCGGCCGCACGCCTGACGAGGGGCACGCTTTCCCGCTCCTGGGCGTGAGCATCTGGGAGCCCGACGTGTTCGCGTTCCTGGACGAACAGATGCGGAGGTGACTCTGCGCGCGGACTCCGCGCACTGATCGACGCCTCTCGCGGGACCTTGAACATCCTCACGCCACCGCGGCCGTGGTGGGCACCTTCTCCGCGGTTGTCCTGCTTGGGTCCTGGACCCCCTCCGGGGGCCCCCAGAGCCCTCCCCCGGCCCCTCGTGTCGTCATTTCCAGCCGTCGCGCAGCGACTCAGGTGGTGATGACCGGAGTCAAAAGCCAGCGGTGTCGGGTGAAGCCCGAACCGAGCCAGGGGTTGGGGTCCTCGTCCCACTTCCCGATCATTGGTCCGCAGGGATCCGGCGGGTACGCTTCCTTCTCTTGATCAAGGGGATCTCTCAGGTTCCGACGGGCGCGGCGGCTCCAGGGAGCTGCCGGCGGTGGTGGGCGGCGAGCGCCGCGACGAAACGCTCCGCTTCGGCCGCCTATAACTGACCAAAGAACGGGTGAGTGACCCGGCCGCCCCCGGAAGCGCGAGCGCGGCCCAGCTCTTGCTCGAAGAGGAGCGCCTGATAGCGCAGGGCGGCCCTCACCACATCGCGTGCCCGCGGGTCCTCCGGCGGCCGGATCTCGCGGACAGTCACGAAAATCTCGCCGTGCCGCGCGCCGGCGGGGCTCACCCGGGATCTCCCCGTCCACGAGCTCGTACTTGCGCCCGTCCTTGGGAAGCCGGAGCAGGTCCTCGTCGGCGATCGAGGGTCGACTCGTTGCCACGCTCGCCGGTATACGGCACCGCGCGTATCCGGGCGATACGGGGCAACGGCAGATGGGCGGAGCGTGCTACTTCGGCGGCGCGACTCCGTCCGATGGCGGTGGCAGACCCTTGCCGGGCTCCACGAAGATGCGCACCTGGCGGGGCCGCACGTACAGCCGCTCGCCGGTCGTCGGGCCGAGGAGCGCGTACTGGTCGCGGGTCGTCTCGACGTGCACGAGCCGGTCGTCCCCGGTGGCGAGCTCGAGCTTGACCGTGGCGCCCGCCGTGTTGGCGTAGCGCAGCGCGGCCCAGAATCCGCCTCCCCCACCCTCCGCACGGTCGACCTCCAGCTCGTGGGGCCGGGTGTAGCCCGCGGCGGGGAGAGACTCCGCGTGGGGGTGCTCGGGGTAGTCGAGATGGAGGGGGCCCAGGATGGCCCGCCCGCCCTCCACGCGCCCACCAAAGATGTTCACGTTCCCGAGGAATCCCATGACAAAGGGAGTGGCGGGGTGATCGAAGACTTCTTGGGGCGTTCCGACCTGCTCCACCCGCCCGTGGTTCATCACCACAACCCGGTCCGCAACCTCGAGAGCCTCCTCTTGATCGTGGGTGACGAACACGCTGGTGAGGCGGATCTCGTCGTGGAGGCGCCGCAGCCAGCGCCGGAGCTCCTGACGCACCTTGGCGTCCAGGGAGCCAAAGGGCTCGTCGAGCAGCAGCACTCGCGGCTCCACCGCCAGGGCCCGGGCCAGGGCGACGCGCTGCCGCTGCCCACCCGAGAGCTCGGAGGGGAGCCGATTCCCGAGCCAGTCCAGCTGGACCAGCTTCAGGAGGTCCATCACGCGGCGGCGGATCTCCTTCTC
>WNFI01674713.1_pt1 | contig 15274 bp, 16 predicted proteins | sample 5400471 | NCBI WGS metagenome assembly WNFI01 (sample SAMN13153348, study PRJNA577476) | soil metagenome | isolation source: 100 cm saprolite on Douglas fir-dominated hillslope | place: USA:California | collected 2013-09-17
CGAGTCGCGTTGCGACAAATTCGAACGGAAATCGATCGTTTCCGCCATTTCTGAACGAGATGTCGCAGAGTTCGGGACCGTGAGGCCCCGGGTTCAAATGAATCGCCCTGAGTTTCTTGGAGACTCTGCGGTTTGGTTTTCACGCGACGGCTGATGCCTCGCGCCCTGCATAGTAGGCTGCCTCATACTCCGCCGGCGGCAGGTCGCCGATGGAGCTGTGGAGGCGACGGTTGTTGTACCAGTCGATCCACGCCGCCGTAGCCAGCTCCACCTGGTCGAGCGTTCGCCACGGTCCTTTTATGCGGATGAGTTCTGTCTGGAATAGTCCGACCACCGACTCGGACAGCGCGTTGTCATAGCTGTCGCCGCGGGAACCGACCGAGCGCACCGCACCAGCGTCGGCGAGTCGCTCTGTGTATCGGATGGCCAGTTACTGGACTCCGCGGTCCGAGTGATGGACCAGACCCTTGAGCATCTTCGATCCTCGGCTCCAGATCGCCATCTCAAGCGCGTCGAGCGCCAGGTCGGCACGCAGAGACGAGGAGACGCGCCAACCCACGCTGCGACGGCTGAAGACGTCAATGACGAAAGAGACGTAGATGGTTCCTGCCCATGTCGAGACATAGGTGAGGTCAGCCACCCAAAGAAGGTTGGGGGCCACTCCCTTGAAGACACGGTCGACGAGGTCGGCTGGCCTGATGTCGCTGTCGGCCGCGAATCAGCGAGTGACCGCTGGCTCTCGGTAGGCGACGACGGACTGTTGCTGACGACCAAGCCCCTCGATTTCCATCGTGATGACGTCGCCGACCTGCAAATAGGGGAATCGTCCCGAGAGTGCGACTCCCTGCGGGGTGCCCGTGTTCACCACGTCGCCCGGCATCAACACCATGTGGTGGCTCAGGTCAACGATGAGCTGGGGCGCTGAGAAAACCATATCGGCGGTCGAAGAGTCCTGGCGCGGCTCACCGTTCACCCAGGACCGCATACGCAGGTTGCCCACATCGATCTCGACCGCGGGACGGAGCACTGGTCCGAGCGGATTGAAGGTTTCAGCGCACTTACCCTTCGACCATTGGCCGCCGGACTTTTCGATCTGCCAGGCTCGCTCCGACAGGTCATTCGCGATTGCGTACCCCGCGATGTATTCGCGTGCTTCGTCAGGATCGCGCAGGTAGCGCGGGGTTCTCTTGATGACGACCGCCAGCTCGACTTCCCAGTCGGTCTTGGTCGAGCCCGGCGGCATGATCACTTCGTCATCCGGCCCGACGACACAGCTCGGGTGTTTGAAGAAGACCACCGGGTACTGAGGTGGCTTGGCACCAGATTCGGCCGCATGGGCGGCGTAGTTCATCCCGATGCAGACAACGGCTGTCGGCCGCGCAATCGGTGCCCCGATGCGCTGCCCGGTCACGTCGATCGGCGCGAGGCTTCCCAAGTGCACGGCGCGTGCCACGCGCTCGATCCCGTCCGAGCCCAAAAATGCGCCATCGATGTCGTCGGTCAGTGACCTGAGATCGAACGTTGCGCCGTCATCATTCCGCATGGCAGGGCGTTCTGCGCCGGCAGGACCGTAGCGAAACAGTTCCACAGGTTCTCCTTAGGTTGAAATCGAAATCGACTTGATCTCGTAGCAATCCACGCCGAGATCTGCTCGTACCCTAGCAAGTCCCAAAGCTGGTAACGAACTGACCCTGGGGGCTACAAACGAGCTTCGGTCAGGGTGGACCGAGCGGAATCCACAGGCCACTTGTAGAGCGACGCCGGAGCTAAACGTGAAATTGGTGACGCGGTGCAGCGCCACGCAGGCGAGGAGCGGCGAGGGGCGGCCAGAGGCATTTCATCAGCGACGGCCGCGATGATGTGTGCGACGTCTTCGGCTTAAGACCGATGGCGCTGCTTCAACGAACGGGCAATTCAATCGGTCGCCGCCAAGTACACGCACAGGGCAAGGCCACCGAGTAAGGTAGCCACAACCACGAAGACTTCTGCATATATCTCGGGTTGGAATGCTCCTCTGTCGATCTGGGCCCTCGCCCTCAAGAACCTAACCGCGCTAAGAATTGTCGCAAGGGTTCCAAACACCACTAGGACAATTCCAATGAACCCAGACAACGCTGTTTCCGATGGAGGTGGAGCGTGAGTCTCGAGAGCAATCTGTTTCAAGAACAACCCAAATCGCGCCACGACGAAACCTAGGGCCATGAATGTAATGGCTGTCCGAACCCAAGCAAGGAGGGTCGTCTCGTTTGCTAGGTGTTCTCGAACCCGGGTGGATTCTGGCCCGGTGCTGTTCATTTATCGATCACGAGCGAGATCATGGCGACAAGACCTCCAATGGCGGCCAGAGCAGCAATTGCGACATCCGTTCGATAGTTCGGTCGGAACTCGGCCGTCTCAATGGCGGCTCGCTGTTTGACGAAGCGGAAGCTGGCCGCGGTAATAACGCCGATAGCGGTAGTGGCCACAAATAGACCGACCCAGCGTCTGCCGAGTGATCCATTGCCCCCTAGGTTCTCCAACTGACCGAGCTTGTCGACTGAAAACCCGATCGCAATCAGAGCCGCACAGAGGCGGCACCATCCGAGTAGGTTCCGACTGTTCGCAAGATGGTCTCGAGTCCGGACGCCCTCGCCACCTCCCCTGCCTCGCGTTTCTTCACTCATACGCGGCCTACTTGGCGCCTCGTACACCGCCATCCACATAGAGTCCGGACCCGAGCACGAAAGCCGACTCATCGCTGGCCAGATATAGGGCCGCGTAGGCCACGTCCTCGGGCCGTCCCAATGCCCCCGTCAGCTGCCGCTTACGAATGCTATTGAGCCCAGCCTCGGGGTCCGCATACGACTCCCGAATGTAGCGGTCTACGAATGGTGTATGAATCGTTCCCGGCAACAGGGCGTTAACTCGGATCCCAAATTCGGCATAGTCGGCCTGCATGCACCTCGTCAGCGCGAGGACCGCTCCTTTCGATGCTCCGTAGGAAGCTCGCTGAGCGAGACCGATTTCTGCGATGCAGGACGACATGTTGATGATCGAGCCTGAGCGACGCTGAATCATGTGTGGTAGCGCGGACCTGCTTGCGAGGAAGACCCCACGCACATTCACAGCCATCACCCGCTCCCAGAGTTCCAGGGACGTTTCGTGGACCGTTCCCACTCCGGCAATACCGGCGTTGTTGACGAGCACATCGATGCGGCCGAGTTCTCTGATGGTTTCGAAGACCACTTTCTCGCACGAATCGAGTTCAGTCACGTTCATACGTTGAGCCCGCGCTTGGCCGCTGGATGCTGAGATCTGAGCAGATACGGCCCGGGCCGAGTCTTCGTCAATGTCTGCCGCCACAACTGCTGCCCCCTCCCGCGCAAAGAGAAGCGCTGTTGCTCGTCCGATGCCCGAACCCGCACCGGTGATAAGACAAACTTTCGGATCTGAATCGAATTGCGCCGGGCCCAGCACACTAGAATGGCGCAGGACTCATTGTCAGATGCGCACAGTAAAATTGGACTCAGTGATTGTCAATACCCTTCCAACGGGTGCGGGCCTAGCGATCTCGGGAGATTTCGTTGTGGTGTGCACGGTGTCGCGACGTGACCATAAGTTAGGGTTGGATCAGGCGCCACGGGCTGCCGGGAGGCTACATAGTTGGTGAAACGTCGGGCAGCGGAACGGGCACAGGTTCGTGGCCGCGGACGGCCTAACGGCTCGGATCCGTCGGTACGCGATGGAATACGAAGTCGGATCCGGGTTGCCCTCGATTCATTGCACCCAGCGGAGCGGCGGGTGGGGGAGATCGTGCTCCAACAGCCAACCCAAGTCGTTTACCTGCCTATCGCCGAGCTCGCCTCGCTGGCTGACGTTTCCGAGGGAACCGTGATTCGCTTCTGCTCGTCGGTTGGATGCGAGGGCTACCAGGCTTTGAAGCTCTCGCTCGCCGCGGATGGAGCCCAACCAGCGCTCGCCCTCCAGGAGGACATCACACCCGCCGACGCGTCCGACCCTTCAGTCGTCACGCAGAAGGTATTTGCTAGCGACATCCTCGCGTTGCAGGACACGCTCAAGCTGCTGGACCCGCCTTCCCTCCTCCGTGCGGTGCGGGCGATTGAGGAGGCGAGTGAGCTGGCTCTCTTCGCGGTCGGCACCTCGCAAGCGGTGGCCATCGACGCTGCCGGCAGGTTCCTCCGAATTGGTTACCGGGCCCAAGCGCCTCAAGATGCTCACATCCAGTTCGTGATCGCGAGCCTCTTGCCCTCGTCGGCCGTGGCCATCGCAATCAGCCACTCCGGCGCCTCTCGCGAGCCTGTCGAATGCTTGACACTGGCGAAGCGGCGGCGGGCCACGACCATCGCAGTTACCTCCCGACACCCCTCGCCGCTTACCGCCCACGCCGACATTGTGCTGCTCACCATGTCGACAGAAACCCGCTACAGGGAGGAGGCCCTCGCCTCTAGGATCGCGCAGCTCAGCCTCATCGATTCCCTCTATGTAGCCATCGCGATTCGCCGGCCAGAAGCGTCACTCGAGTCACTGAAAACTACCAGTGAGGCCCGAACCTGTTCTTCGTTTTCGCCGACCAGTTACGCGCTCACGAGGTTGGCTGCTATGGCGGCCCCAACGCCATTACCCCTAACCTTGATCGACTGGCGTCCGAGGGCGTCTTGATGGAACGCTGCATTGCCACCAGTCCGGTCTGTACGCCGAATCGCGGCATCATGCTCACCGGCGCATATCCGACGAGCACTGGCGTGCTAGCCAACGACTTGCCTCTGCGAGAGGGCTTTCCTACGCTTGGAACGGTCTGCCGTGACGCCGGTTACCGGACGGGATACATCGGCAAGTGGCACTTGGATGGCGTTCCTCGGGACAGATTCACGCCACCGGGGCCACGCCGAGCCGGCTTCGACGACTTCTGGTCAGCCTGGAATTGCGCTCACGACTACTACGGCATGCGCTATTTCCGCGATAGCGACGCAGTCCTATCCTCTGAACGCTACGAGCCAGAGGTGCAGACAGATCACGCGCTCGAATTTCTCGAGGGGGGCGACGATCGCCCTTTCTGCCTGGTTCTGTCTTGGGGTCCGCCTCACGATCCTTACGACCAGGTGCCCGAGCACTGCCGCGTACGCCACGATCCGGCGAAGGTTGTACTGCGCCCAAACGCGCAGCCAGACGCGCCGAACCCTCTGGCAGTGGGTCTTGACTGCCGGACCACTATCGCCAACTACAACGCAGCCGTCACCGCATTGGATGAGCAGATAGGAAGGCTCGTGGACTGGCTGCACGAACATCGCCTTGCCAACGAAACGATTCTCATAGTCACCTCCGACCACGGCGACATGTTGTGGTCGCATGGCTGGATGAAGAAGCAGCTGCCCTACGAGGAGTCCATCCGAGTACCACTTGTTGCGCGCTGGCCTGGCCGGATTCCACGCGGCAGCCGCTCGCGAGCGCTGATTGGGGCAGTCGACCTAGTGCCCACCTTGCTTGGGCTCATGGGACTGGAAGCCCCGCATACCGTGGGGGGAACCGATCTGTCGCGTGCCCTGCTCGGTGAGCCCAGCCAAATGCCGGAGTCGGCTCTGATCGCAAACTACGTCGACAGCGACGAAGCTCAGATCCAAGGGGCTCCGGTGTGGCGCGGCGTACGCAGCGCTCGTTATACGTATGTCGAAATTCTAGGTAGGCAACCGTGGCTGCTCTACGACAATGACAGCGATCCCTATCAGCTTCGCAACCTGGCGGGCGAGGATTCAAGTAGAGAAATAGAGGCGAGCCATCGACAGATGCTCTCAGCATGGTTGCAGCAAACGCACGACCCGTTTCTCGACGCACCGGGGATGTTGGGGGCCGCTGATATGAATGACCTATGGGTCGCGCGCGAGAGCTACATGGAGTTGGAGCGCTGCTAAGCATCACGTAGCGCGGGTCCGAGCCAGTCTGTTGCTGAACGACATGCACTTCCGGCCCTCCTCCGAAACAGGCCTATTGACATGAAAATGAGCTGGACTTTATGATGCGTTTCTACCAATGAGCCGGGCGCAGGCTATCTTCAAGGCCTTCAGACGGCTCGGGAAGTCGGCAACCGTGACGGGATGGAGGATAGCCATGCATCGTTCATTTGAGCCCGGGTGGATCGGTGGGCGGCTGTGCCTCGCGGTCGCGTTGATAGCCATGATTGCGTCCTGTAGTCCTTCTTCCGCCCCAAACTCGAACGCGGGACCGCCTGTGACGATCAAGGTTTGGGACTGGAACGCAGGCGAGTCTTACTACAAGCAGGGGTTCGACAATTTCAACAAGCAGCATTCGAACATCAAGGTGGAATACACCTTTCAGCAGAGCAGCACTTTCTCGACCGTCGTCCAATCCGCCTTTCAATCGGGAGCTGCGCCGGACATCTTCATGAGTTATTTCGCCCCGATGGCGGACCTCATGTCAAAGGGCTGGGTTCAGCCGATTGGCAACGCCACTGACTCGGACGTCGCCGCGTGGATGAAGACATTTCCAGCGGACTCGTTCAAGTCGAACATCCACGTCTTCGACGGCAAGGTTTACAGCTTCCCGTACCTGCCGCAGGGCACGATCTATCTGTACTACAACAAGACGGTCCTCCAGGCGGCCGGTGTCAGCGAGCCTCCGAAGACATGGAGCGAGCTTCGCGCCGACGCCAAGAAGGTCACGCAGTCGAGCGGCGGCAAGTCTTACGGGTTGGTGACCGGCGGCAAGGACAACTGGCCTTGGTTCATGAACGTCAGTTACCTCGCCGCTACCGCGGGAGCCTGCACCGATGGCGTCCTAGGAGCGCCCCCAATCGCTTTCGATTATTCGAAGGGTCAGTACCACCCCAACAATCCGGCGACGGCCGCGGCCATTCAGTTGTGGCTCGACATGAAGCGAGATGGCACGACAATGCCCGGCATAGACAGTCTCACCGACGCCGACGCTCACGCCGCGTTTGGGAACGGCAAGGCCGCATTCTTCTTCTCGGGCAACTGGACACCCAGCGTTCTTTCCCAGGTCGCACCGAGCGCAGATTTTGGGGTCGCCCCGGTTCCTGTGCCGGACAGCGGCCGCAAGGGATACATGCTGCTAGACCCAGCTGGGAGGACTTGGGTCATCTCGTCGAAGACGAAGAGTCGTGGTGCTGCTTTCGAGGTGATCAAGTACATGACGAGCCTTCCTTTCCAGCAGGGATACGTGAAAAGCGGGGCCGGCTTCTCGGTCTTTCCCGCCGCCAACACGGATCAGACGATCACCTCGAAGGGCATGTTCGACGTCTACCAGGTGACAGTGACGACCACCAAGCCGGCGCCGGTGCTGCCGCCAGTGGTGCGCCAAGTCACTCCCAAATTCTCTGATCCCGCATACACCCAGGTGCTGCAAGGGATCTGGGATGGCAAGTTGAATGCCACACAGGGACTTGCCGATTTAGAGAATCGCATGAACACGGCACTCGCGGATGGCATCGCCGCCGCAAAGCAGGCAGGTAGCGCCGTCACCCCAGCCGACTTCGTGGCGTCGGTAGGGTCAAACTGTGGCGGCGTCTAGATATCCGGGTTCGGCTGCGCCTTCGACCAAATCGATATCGGCCCCGTTATCGCCGAGACTGAGCACGCGGCTGGCCAGCTCGCAGCCTTACCTGCTGGCTGCGCCAGCCCTTGCCCTCATGACGCTGTTCCTGTTCTACCCGCTGGTGGAAAATCTCCGAATATCGCTCTACGACTGGAACACGTTGGGCGATGCAAAGTCTTTCGTTGGTCTCGCCAACTTTGCTCATGTCCTGACCGACCGCTTCTTCTGGAGCGCGGTCGGTCACACCCTCTGGTTTGCCGGAGCCACGGTCACGATCGGCATGACCGTGGCTTTCATCTTCGCAGTCTGGCTGAATAACCCTCGCATGCGCGGCCGGGGAATCCTCAGAACTCTGATCTTTATGCCGGTCGTGACGTCGGCAGCAATTGTTGGCATCGTCATCGGAAAGCTGCTCAACCCTGTGTTTGGTCCTGTCAGCCAGATCCTCATGGATCTGCACGTAACTCAGCAGCCGATCGACTGGCTGTCGGACGATCACACGGTCATGTGGGTCCTGATCGCGGTCGGGGTTTGGCACGGTCTCGGTGTCGGCCTGGTGATACTTACGGCCGGGCTGCAATCGATTCCATCCGACCTCTACGACGCGGCGGCGGTCGATGGGGCCTCTGGAATGCAATCCCACATTCATGTGACGCTGCCGATGATGCGGCCGGTTCTCGCAACCGTCTTCCTCTTGTCGATCCTAGGCGGGGTAGCCGTATTCGACCTGGTCTTCACCCTGACGGGGGGTGGGCCATTCTTCGCCAGCGATGTGGTCGGAACCTACGTCTACCGATACGCATTTGGCCTTGGGGTCGGAGAGTCCACGCAAATCGGATACGCGTCCGCCGCCGGCCTCTTCATGGGGATTCTGATCCTGGCCCTCACGCTTATTTACCTGGGCGTCCAAAGATGGTCTCAGAATCGGGAGGAAATGACCTCGTGATCGTCAAACGTGAGCGAGGGATTTCACCGGCGCTGCTGATTCCGTACGTTGTGTTGAGCGTCTGGGCGCTCATGGGCCTCTACCCGTATCTGTGGATGCTCTCCTCGTCGTTCAAGACCCTGCCTCAGTTCTTCAGCGACAACCTCAGTCTTTTGCCGCCGGCGTGGCAGCTCGACAACTATCGAGCTGTCTGGGCAGATGGCTTCGCGGGGTTTTTCTTGAACACCGTCATGGTGTCGGGTGGAGCGACGCTCCTTGTCATTGTCGCCGCCTCGATGCTCGGTTACTCGCTCGCCTTTACCGAATTCATAGGCCGCCGCGCGCTGCTGGGCCTGATCGGTCTCGTCCTGTTCATGCCACCCACGTACAACTTCATTCCGATCGTGAAGATGGTGGCCCTCCTTCACCTGAATGACTCGCTGATCGGCGTAGCTCTGGTAATGGCCACTTATGGCCTCCCGGTGAGCACTCTCCTCTATTACGGCTACTACCGCACGATTCCCAAAGAGCTCATCGAGGCCGCCACGGTGGACGGTGCAACGCCGTTTCGCACATATGTTCACGTGGTGATGCCGCTGGTGATCCCAATCTCCGTGACGGTGGGGCTCCTCCAGATCGTGTCGTCATGGAACAACGTGGTGATTCCGCTCGTGCTGACGCTGGGGAACTCAGCACTCGAAACGTTGGCGGTCGGCCTCTATTCGTATAACGGAACCCACCTGGCGAATTATGTGTTGATCTGCGCCGGAGCTTCGCTCTCGATCGTGCCGGTTGCACTGATATTTCTGGCTTCGCAGCGCTATTTCGTCAAGTCCATCGCGGGCGCTCTGAAGGCATGAGCTGATGAAGAGTTCCCCTCCTGAGTTTGTCAAGGCCAATCGGATTATCGGTGAGGCGCGCATTAGCGCTCTGGACGTCTTCGACATTCAACTGCCGGCCACCATCGAGCCGGCAGCTTCGCAAGTGACCCGCTACCGAGTGGTCGAAGTGGTGACAGATGCCAATGTCACAGGTTACTCATTCACGCAGGCTAACCAGGACGGTGGGGTACATGTGGACAATCGACCACTGCTTCGGAGCCTGATGGTCGGTCGTGACCTCTTCGGAATCCTGCCTGAGTTGGCTATCTGGCGCGCGGGAGGTGCTGTTGAGCACGCGCTTTGGGACACCATCGGCAAGCTGGTCGGTCAACCTGTTCACCGTCTTCTGGGTGGCGGTTCGCGCACTGTAAAGGCGTACGCCACCTGCGTCTGGCCAGGACCGCTTGACCAATCCGGCATTTCCGCTGATGACCAAGCTTTGATGGCGGTGCGCCTTCGCGATGCTGGATTCAAGGGTATGAAGATCCGGATCTGGAGACCGGACCCGGATGACGACATTCATGCCTGCAGCGTTATCCGAGCAGCCGTCGGTCCGGAGTTCGCGATCATGGTCGATCGCACCGCTCACCTCTCGGGACGCACCTGGGATGTCGATACTGCTGTGAAGGTTGCACACGGTCTTGAGAAAGTGGGAGTGGAGTGGCTGGAGGAGCCTCTTGATCGCGCCGACCTGGATGGCTTGCGCCGGCTCTCCGACCGAGTCGTGATCCCAATCGCTGGAGGGGAAGCTTATCGAGAGCTGACCGAGTTCCGCGAGGCTCTGACTCTAAATGCGTTCGACATAATTCAACCGGATGCCATGCACACTGGTGGCGTTCTGCCAACGGTACGCGTCGGCACGCTTGCTGAGGCTTTTGACACCCGCTGCGTTCCCCACGGAAGTAACGGGCTCGCTCTTGCGGGATGGCTACAGGTTGCTTCTGTGCTTCGATCCGAATGGCAAGAAATTGCCCTCGTCAAGCCGCCGATCCTGCCAGAAGAACAATGGGAGCCCGCGCTGGCGATAATAAGGACCGATTCGCTCTTCAAGATCCGGGAGGGTGAAATCGAGATCCCGCAGGCTCCCGGCTTGGGACTCAATGTAGACAAGCATGCCCTGGACGAGTACCGGGTGCCGGTTGCTGGATGATGAGCGAGCCAAGTCCACCTTCTGCCCCTAGAAATTTGCCGCGCGCCGAGGTCCCGTTGGTCGACGCGCATCACCATTTGTGGGATACATCGCTCTACCCATATCCTCGGCTCACCCGCGAGCAAGGTGCGGGACCCGGGGCGCCTCAACGGTACGTCATCGGCGACTATCTCAACGACGCCAAAGGTTGGCAGTTGGTGAAGTCGGTGCACGTTGAGGCAGCCATCCGGGTGGAGCACGCGGTTGACGAGACACGTTGGTTGCAAGCGACAGCCGACAAACACGGGTTCCCGCACGGCATCGTCGCATTTGCCCCGCTCCATGATCCTGACGTCAAAGAGATTCTGTCAGCGCACGCGGAGAGCTCGAACATGCGAGGCATTCGACAGATGCTCGACGGCGACTCACATGGGGAAGGGGCGCGGGGTCTTCGGCCTGACTATCTTCATGACGCTCAGTGGAGGAAGGGTTACCAATTGCTCAGAGAGTTCGAATTCTCATTCGATCTCCAAGTACGCCCAGAGCAAATGTCTGCCGGGGCAGACCTTGCCGACGAACACCCGAATACACCTCTGGTGCTGAACCACAGTGGACTGCCCGACGTCACCAACTTTGATGAATTCGCGCATTGGCGAGCCGGAGTTCGTGAGCTCGCGCTGCGTCCTAACGTTTTTGCGAAGATCTCCGGTTTCGGGATGCTGGATCGTCAGTGGACGCTGAACTCAATTCGGCCATTCGTCCTCGAAACCATCGACGCCTTCGGACTCGAGCGGTGCATGTTCGCGAGCAACTTTCCCATCGACAAGATGAATCGCTCGTTTGACGAAATCTTCGGTACTTTCTTCGCAATTGTTGGAAACGCCAGACCTGACGAGTTGCGCGGTCTGTTCCATGACAACGCAGTGCGGGTGTACCGCCTGTGACCGCCCATTGCTCTCATGTGGTTACGGGCATGACAGCCCTTGGTAGGACTGTGAAGTGATCGATAGCGACAAAGCGGTCAGATCAACTGCTGACAGCGATGAAATCCAGGCATTGCTTCAACGCTCCAACCGAATCGGCATGGTTCCTGGCGTGACCAACTACGGCGGAGGGAACACGTCGGTCAAAGCCAAAGTGATCGATCCGGTCACCGGACAGCCCGTGCGTGTCCTGGTCATCAAAGGATCTGGGGGGGACCTCGGGACCCTTCGGTTCGATGGATTGGCGACCTTGCTTCTCGAACGCGTTCTCGCCCTAAGGCAGGTCTACCCCGGTCCCGAGCGGGAGGACGGAATGGTCACCTTGCTTGAACAGTGCCGATTCGGGGCCGGGGGCGCAGCACCATCAATCGATACTCCGCTGCACGCTCTGCTTCCGCCAATCCATGTCGACCACGTCCATCCAGATCATGTCATCGCGCTTGCAACCGCCGCCGACGCCGAGCGTTTGATCGAGGAGTGCTATGGGGGCCATGTGGCGTGGCTTCCGTGGAGGCGACCTGGTTTCGAATTGGCAATTCAAATGGCCGCTCTCTACGAGCGTTCACCCGGCCTGCAAGGCATCGTTCTGGGTGGCCATGGTCTGGTCGCGTGGGGAGACACCTCTGGAGGGTGTGAAGCGAGGACCCTTGAACTTGTCGCCGGGGCGCGTCGATTCCTGGAGCAGCGGGGACGAGTCAATCCACTCGGAACGGTTCGGCCTGAGTTCGCGGCGGTGGAGCCAGCCACCAGAAAGAAACGTGCGGCAAATCTCGCTCCCGTCATCCGCGGCCTCTGCTCGACCGATCGCCACGTCATTGGCCACTACACAGATGACGTGGCCATCCTGGAGCTGATGGCGAGCTCATCGGGTCTTCGGCTCAGTCACATGGGTACTTCGTGTCCGGACCATTTTCTACGCACGAAGATCAGGCCGTTGTCGTTAGACGTGCCTCCGAGCGCCGAACCGGAGGCAGTCGAAGCTCGCCTCCGCGAGTTGCACGCGCGCTATAGAGAGGACTACACCGAGTATTACCGGACCGCCCGTCTGGTCTCTGAGTTCTACCGAAGCGCAGCGGTTGCAATGCGTGGCGCCGAGTCGGTTTCGTCGTACGCCACGATCTCGGATGCTGAGAAGTTCCGGGTTGAGTATTGGCACCTCGAGGAAGCGAAATTACTCCGGCAGCCACCCGCGCCGCGGCTCGCCGGACGTGTTGCATTGGTCACTGGAGCGGCCTCCGGAATCGGCCGGGCAATCGCTCTGCGACTCGCACGAGAGGGTGCGGCGGTAATTGGCGCAGACCTCAATTTAAGCGGTGTCGAGGATCTCGCAAGGGAGCTGGGCGGACCTGATCGAGCGATCGGCCTGGCGATCGACGTTTCCGACGAGGATGCCGTCGAGGCGGCATTCGAGTCGGCGTGTCTTGCGTTCGGAGGTGTCGACTTCGTCATAAACAACGCGGGGCTATCCATCTCAGCGCCATTGCTCGAGACAAGTGTTCGGAACTGGGACCTTCAGCACGACGTGATGTCCAAGGGCTCCTTTCTAGTCAGCAGGGCGGCGGCCAGGATCATGCTGCGTCAGAAGGTGGGCGGCGACATCGTGTACATACTCTCCAAGAACAGCGTCGTTGCCGGCCCTGACAACATTGCGTATGGAAGCGCCAAGGCGGCCCAGGCACACCAAGTACGTCTTCTTGCCACCGAGTTGGGGGTCCACGGCATACGTGTCAATGGCGTCAACCCCGATGGCGTCGTCCAAGGGTCGGGCATCTTCGACAGCGATTGGGGAGCAAACCGCGCGGCTCTCTACGGAGTTGAGCAGGCAGATCTTGGAAAGTACTATGCACAGCGCTCACTATTGAAGAGGGAAGTGCTCCCATCCAACGTGGCCGATGCTGTCTTCGGACTGCTTGATGGAAATTTTCCGCTGACAACTGGGACTGTGATCCCGGTCGACGGCGGTATGCCAGCAGCTTTCCTTCGTTAGGTTCAACGAAGCGATCCAATTTTGTGACTAGCCAAAGCGATCGGTTACACCAGTCTCTCGAGCTGCTAGAAGAGCGCGGGTTGGACAGCCCGGCGGTCCTCCAGCAGTTGATGACTTTCCGCGTGGCCGTGCCATCCTGGGCGCTGGGCGCGGGCGGCACACGCTTCGGTCGCTTCACAATCGGCGGCGAGCCGCGGAATCTTCAAGAGAAGCTCGATGACGTCGCCGCGATCAATCGGATGACGGGCGCAAATCGCGCCGTCAGTCTGCATGTTCCGTGGGACCTTCCAGATGACCCAGGCGGGTTTCGCGAGTACGCGGCACATTTGGGGCTGGGCTTCGACGCAATGAACTCGAACACCTTCCAGGACCATCCTGATACGACTCGCCAAGGCGCGATCTCATACAAATTTGGCAGCCTTGCCCACACAGATGCAACCGTTCGCGAAGCTGCAATTGAGCACAATCTTTCGGTCATCGAACTCGGGCGCCTGTTGGGTTCAACCGCGCTTGTGCTATGGCTGGCAGACGGGACTAACTATCCCGGCCAAGCCTCCCTTCGTGGCCAATTTGAACGTGTGGCGAGCGGCCTACATGAGATCCACCGGCATCTGCCCGCCGATTGGCGCTTGCTGATCGAGCACAAACCCTTTGAACCGGCCTACTTTGCCAGTGTCAACAATGACTGGGGGTCCTCGCTCCTTCTCGCACAGGCGGCCGGAGACCGGGCCCTCTGCCTGGTCGACCTCGGTCATCACCTGCCTAACGCAAATGTCCAGCAGGTTGTAAGCCGTTTAGCGATGACCGGCCGGTTAGGTGGCTTCCACTTCAACGACGCCGCCTACGGCGATGATGATCTTACGGCCGGATCGATCCAGCCATATCGGCTTTTCCTTGTGATGCTGGAGCTCCTTGAGATAGGGGACGGTCGCATGCCCGGGCTCTCCTACATGCTGGACCAAAGTAACAATCTGAAGGACCCGATAGAGGATCTGATCCAGTCGACTGATGCGCTCCAGGTTGCACTCGCTCAGGCTCTTTGTGTCGATCGTGTCCAGCTCGCAGCATCCCAGCAAGCCAACGATCCCGCTCGCTCGGCGGAGCTGCTGAACGACGGTTTTCGAATGGATGTCCGCCCTCTTGTTGCAGAGGCACGGGTGCGCAACGGGGGTGCCGAACGGCCGCTCGAAACATTTCGAGCCTCCGGTTACCGCAAACATTGCATCGAGGAGCGGGGCGCCGCGGCTCGAAGCACTGGTCTCTGATGCTTCCAGTCATAGCTGTCGATCTGGGCGCCGGCTCTCTTCGGGTAGCCAGGGTCGACCTTGACCGAATCGGCGATCGAAACGAGCCAGTCGAGGTCGTCCACCGTTACGCACATTCGCCCGTTCGTTCGAGCGATGGCAGCTTGCGCTGGGATTGGCCGCGGCTCATGACCGAGGTCGAACTCGGACTCGAGCTCGTGCTCCGGGCGGGGTCAGTGGCCTCGATCGGGATCAGCGCCTGGGGAGTCGATTACGGGCTGATTGACACGGGAGGCCGGCTAACGTCTCCACCTTTTGCCTACCGGGATAACCGAACCTCGGGCTGGCAGTCCACGGTTGGCCGATTCGGCGAGCGGCGCCTATATGAGACCACTTGAATACAGCTGATGGCGATCAACACGATCTTCCAAGTGGCCGCCCACGACCAGGAGGAACTCCGAGCTGCCCGAGCCCTACTCATGCTGCCTGAGCTGGTCGCCAACCATCTGACGGGAGCGATCTCAGCCGAGCGCACCTCGACGGGTACCACCGGCTTGGT
>WNFI01461721.1_pt1 | contig 15273 bp, 10 predicted proteins | sample 5400471 | NCBI WGS metagenome assembly WNFI01 (sample SAMN13153348, study PRJNA577476) | soil metagenome | isolation source: 100 cm saprolite on Douglas fir-dominated hillslope | place: USA:California | collected 2013-09-17
TGTCGTTGTGTTGAACTTCACCGTACTCGTGCCCTGTGTCGTTCCAAAGTTCGTCCCCGTGATCGTTACCGACGCGCCCACCGCCCCAGTCGTCGGCGATAGGCTTGTGATGTTCGGCGATACCGTGAACGACGATCCGTTGCTGTCCACCCCGCTGGCATGAACCACCACGTTGCCCGTGGTCGCTCCCGTCGGTACTGTGACTTTTATTGACGATGCACCCCAACTCGTGACCGTCGCCGATGTCCCGTTGAACTTTACCGTGCTCGTACCCTGCGTCGACCCGAAGTTCGTCCCCGTGATCGTCACCGATGCGCCCACCAGTCCCGATGTCGGCGATAAACTCGTAATGCTCGGAGCCGCGACTACCGTGAACGACGAACCATTGCTCGCCACGCCGCTTACGGTTACCACCACGCTCCCCGTCGTTGCCCCCGTCGGCACCGTCGCCACAATCGATGTCGCTCCCCAACTCGCGATCGTCGTCGCTGTCGTTGTGTTGAACTTCACCGTACTCGTGCCCTGGGTCGTTCCAAAGTTCGTCCCCGTGATCGTCACCGACGCGCCCACCGCCCCAGTCGTCGGCGACAGACTCGTAATGCTCGGAGCGGCAAACGACGCTCTAGCCGATGCGACGCATAAAACGATGAGAGCCGACGCGCCCACCGCCCCAGTCGTCGGCGACAGACTCGTAATGCTCGGAGCGGCAAACGACGCTCTAGCCGATGCGACGCATAAAACGATGAGAGCCAAGAGCTGCCATTTTCTATTCACGATCCGGACCTTCTTTTCTCTGGAGTAGCGACTAATGAACTTCCACCAAAAAAGATGGGCTGAGATGAAACGCCAGGGACTACGGTAGGCCGAGAACAACAAAAGGATATGTAACGGTTAGTGCATTCACGCCGCCAGCCTGGGACGAAGTCGTTCCTCTGTAAGCAGTGTCGTAAATGTGCGATTCCAAAATCTTGCCGTTCGTGTCCAATACAGCCGAAATCAGGGAGTTGCCGTCATACTGGAAGGAGACTGTGGTCAAATCGGGTTTGGTAATGGTCACCAACCGACCCTGGCCGTCGTAGGCATAGGACAACGAGATCCCCACATCGGACGAGACACCAACAACGAGATTGCTTGACTGGCTCGCGTATGAAAAATACAAATGCCGCGAAGCGGGATCAGCGACTGTGGTTAGGCGATTTGAAGCGTCATAAGTCAGTTGAGTCGTGTTCCCATTGCGATCACTCATTGACAGGAGTTTTCCGGTCGTCACCGAGAATGTCCTTTTCTCGCCAGTATTAAAGCTGAGTGTCCAATTCGTCCCGTCGTAGGCCAGTGATACGTTCCCATTGGCTGGGGCGATCATGACGTAGGAAGCCGGCCAATTCAGCCCAGCCAGGCCGAGGGTCCAAATGCCGCCCGTTCCTCGCACATACTTGACCAGGCCTTCAGAATCCACAAAAACGCTTTCTTCGTACGTCGACCGCCAATTACCTCCAAACATCGCACTTGTCGGAATGCCTTCACCAAATGGGAATTGGCTGTGCCACGTTCTCGACAGACTGAGTCCGCCGCCGAGGCCAGGGACGCCTAAGTCTGATTGAGTGATAAAGGTGTCCCCGGTCGCCAGATTGATCGGGTCCCTCGTGAACGGGGTGCCGTTTAAACAATCCCAGCAAATCGCTTTGCATTTGTATGAGCCTATATGGCACTGCTGATTGAACAGGAATGGGACGTCGGTGCATTTCTCACCGGGATATACCGGATCACCGGGCCATGTCTGGAAAACAATGTCGCAGACAGGGATTGATTGAGCGTGCAACCCAAAACTCAACAACCCCAGAAAAGCAACAACAGCTATGACTCCGCTACATATTTTTCTCGTCACGAAAGTCTCCTTGCCAAAAGTGAACTGCCCCCGGCGGGAACACCAAAGTGAACCAACTCGCCATCTCCACGCGCACGTTATCCTTGGAGTCACGGGTGAAGTGTGACAAAAATCGCGATGAATCAGTTCTCTTCACTTGTCTAAAGAGATTTGGAAACGCTAAAGGAATTGAGTAAGTTCTGTGAAGGGGTAAACATCACCCTAGCTATGAAGAAAGTCAAGGACAAATGTCACTCTATCTGTGGAAAACGCTGATAAGTTACCTGGCAGGTCCTAGCTGACCGTGTGACTCTACCCGAAAGCGAGGTGTTTGACCTCTTAGGCGCTTAACCAGACGCCGGACGGACTTAGAATAAGTCAGGCACAGCATCCACCATGAGGGGTGTAGACACGCAAGTAGCTTGGGACAGGACATGGTTTCTCATTGTGATCCTCGTTGATAGCACGGGCGAGGAATGGCCGTGGACCTTGAACAATCCGGCAACTTAGGGTCATACTCCAATCGTGGGAGAAATCCCGAGTCACTTCCCTCGGACAGTGCCGAAAGAAGCAAATTTAGTTATTCCCAAAGCCAGTGATCTCGGCAACGTGTTTTTCGCGGAGGTGGGGTAACTTCTATCAGGGTTACATACTCTGCTACCGTTTGCTTCGGTTTGGCTCGAGCCATAGAATCAACCTTCTCTCATGAAACGAAAGCGCCGCCGCGAGTTGCAAAAGGAAGGTACCGCTCGTTCTACCGACTCGCAAAAACACTCTGAAAAGAGCGCTGAGGCACGGCGCTGGCCAGGTGAGGAGTTTCGCTACCTCTGGCTCATCGGCATCGCCCTCATTGCCCTCTGCACCGTCATCATATATGGGCAAACGGTCCGGGTTCCGCCCATCGACTACGAAGACCCCTTCTACCTGGTACACAGTCCGTATGTCCGTGTGAGTGTGTCTTTCTCCCGTCTGTCCGCCGTATGGACTGAGCCGTACTTCGCGAACTTTCATCCGGTCACCACCACTACTTGGCTCATGGATCGCGCGCTGGCCGACAAGAGCAAGCCCTTCGATGGGTTGCCATTCCGTATCACTCATCTGTTTTATGCCGTGATCGGTGCGTCGCTGCTGATCCAGCTCTACCGACGCCTGGGGCTTCCGGCGATTCTGGCCGTCCTCGGGGCCTTGGTGTTTGCAGTCCATCCGATCCACACGGAGGTGGTTGCCTGGCTCTCAGCGCGGAAAGACCTGGTGTCGCTGATCTTTATTGTGTTGTCGTTTCTCGCGTGGCTGTGGGCTCTGGCGGCCTCGACCGTGGGTCAGTGGAGGCTCCGGCACGCGCTCACCATTCTCTCTGTTCTTCTTGCGGTTCTTTCCAAACCAATCGCCGTGATCCTGCCAGCACTGTTCGTCGCGTACGAATTCTGCTCCGGCCCCCACGCCGCCATCACGAACTGGCGATGGACGGAGAGGCATCGCCATTCGCTCCTGACCCGTGTGCTCGCGCTGACGGTGATCTTCCTTGTCGTCGGCGGCGTCTCCATGACGATCTTCCGCACCCTGCTTGCGAGAGATCCGATGCACGGAGGGGCAATTGAAGGCATAACGCAATGATGATGGCTATGTCCTTTGTCGCGAGGTGGATGAAGATTTCCTGTGCGGGCTGTGACAACGGATTCACAGACCGAATCACAATAACTTTCCCCAGTTATTCCTCGCAGGAATAACAGACTGCTGAGAATTCATTGGACAGCGTAAGTGATTGCGGTTAGTTTTACGCCGCAAGCATCCGTTTTCGACTGCTCTGGCCGAGGCGCACATGGCATCACGCCGGTTCCAAGTCATTGTTACCGGAACCAAGATAGGCTTTGCTGTCAAGCCGCTTCGCTCGGTCAGCCGCAAATGCACCAAAGAGTGGATCGCCACGGTGCGCGACCTGTGCATCGATTTCGATATCGGCGGACAGGCTGACCTCACTTCGATCCGTGCCACGGATGCAATTCCCGCGCCGAGCGCATTCATCTCGACATTGCCCGGCAAGTATCAGGTTCTATTGCGGACTGACTGTAAAACGTTGGAGTGGCAGGAAGGCACGCCGAAACTGCCCTCCGTCACCGTCGGAAGCGCTCCCTTTTGGACGAACTGCAAGCGGGTCCTCCGCTTGCCGGGATCACGGGATTGCAGATACGATCCGGCGTATCCCGTCACCGTCAAATACACCAGGGATTCCACTTGGACTCCCGGCGACTGTCCGGCTAGACATTGCTGCAGCGAATGCCCTGCTCTTGTCCTGTTCCATTCCATCGCGAAAGCGTTCTGGAAAGCCCACGAATTCCGCCCACAATTGGGCGCGCTTTATGCAACAACTCCCCTGTGGAAGAGACGCCGCAATCGGGCGACCTTTGGCGTCGGAAGTATCCTGATGGGCGACGTTGTCACGATGCTTGATGTTCGCCGTCGTTTCGAAATTCCCGCCGCATTTTGCCAAGCTCGTTCACGCAAGATTGCGCTCGCAGCACTGCAGGACGGCACGGAGCGAACCTACGATCCACGCCGGCAGCAGGGGGTCTCGGTCTTCCGCGAGGAGATGCGGAGTTTTTCAGTGGGCGACCGCATTCAGTTCACCGCGCCGGCCAACGACCTCAGAGTTGCGAACCGCGAGTTGGGGACCATCGAGAGCATCGACGGAGACGGGCGGCTGCGCTTGAAGATGGACAGTGGTCGCGCGGTCGAGCTTGATACGCACAAACGTCCGCATATCGACTATGGCTATGCAATGACCAGCTACTCCAGCCAGGGACAGACTGCCGACCGTGTCCTGATTCACGTGGACACCGAGTTGGGCGCTAAGGATCTGCTCAACAGCCGCATGGCCTATGTCGCCGTCTCGCGTGGCGCATACGACGCGCAGCTCTTCACCAACGACCGCGAGAAGCTGGGAGCGGCGGTCGGGAACGATGTTTCTCACAGCAGCGCGCATGTACCGGAGGTGAAACAGGAGCAGCCAATCGCCTCACAGCGGGAGATCGGGCCACGGCACGAACAGGGGCTGGGCTTCGGGATCAGTATGTAAGTCCCTACCCGCCCCGGATGACGGGAGTGTAGCCCAGCCTGCCCGCGTGTCAAGGCCGCAGCCGCTAGCGCGGTGCCTTCGGCAGCCTTGACACGCGGGCAGGCTGGGCAAAATCTTCCAACTATTCCGGGACAGGTAGGAGAAACAAAGATGGCCTCACAACAGGAAGCAGCGGGAGCTTCCCGCTAATGCTGGGCATGCGGCAACGCCTGTAGCAACTCAACGGGAAAAAGAAAAACGAGTTTATCGTTGCCAATTGGGACCAGCACTCGCACGAAATAGCTCTTGTAGTCCTTTCCAACAATCCCCTTGAGATTCGCCGTCTTAGGCTTGCGAAACATCGTGGTGCCGAGAACGTAGCTCCTCGGCTGAATCGTCTGCGCCCCGACTGTGCCTCGGTTCAATTCCTCGATTCTTTCGCCCGCCCGTGCCGTTAGTGCCGCCCGGTTCTGTGCATTTTCCGCTGCCAGTTGCGCGTGATCGACGGGAACCCGCGTGGTGGTTGTGGAGAAATAGTTTCCCCGGACCCAGGTTCCGCCGCTGTCATAAGCAGAGAGTGTTCCGGTCGTATGAGCCGTGACCATCGATTGCGAATAAGCCCGCATCCCGTTTCCGAAGGCCATCAGCGCAGAGGCCACGGCCATCCGGTGCTCGATGCGCGCCGCGATTTCCGAAGGCGATACGTAGGGCAGAACTTTGTTTTCATTAAGGTCGTCCACACGAATCGCGTTCGGAATGAAGTTGAAGGCTTGGTCTGAAGTATTACTGACCAACACAAGCAACCGGAAATAGCCGCCGACTTCCTGCGCCCCAACATCTAAGAAGACCGAATCCGACCGCGACAACCAAAAGGGCAATCCATTCTGATATACGAGCTTGAACGGCTGAACATTGCCGTCTTTGTCTCTGGTTATCGCTGCGGGTTTCATCTCGTCCGCTGTCTTCTGCCTCATCGAAACAACGCCGTTCTCGTGATCGCCGAGGCAATCCTTGCCGAAAAAAGTGCCGTCACCGCCATCTTCCGACAGCGTGAGCTTCGCTTGATAGCTTCCTGGGCACTGCGATTGAGTCTGCGCGAGGGTGGCGCTCAGCGTCCCTTCTGAGACACTTCCGGTGACCAAGCCAGCGCCGCCAAGCGTGGACGTATAGGTGCCCGAGACGTGGCCGGCCGCATCTTGCGTCATGTGGAGTGCGAGCGTCCCCGCAGACGTGGAGTCGCCGAATGTTGCAATCCAATCGCCCGTCAAGTTCGCGACAGCGGGTGTCTGTGCCCCGGAGACACAGCACGCTACAACCCAAACAATTACGGGAGAACAAAGTCGTCCGCTGATAGATGCTCTTCTCACTGTTGACTTCTCCAGTCTTACGGTTCTTTAGCGGCCCGGAACCTACTTCTTCAGCGCTGCGTCCAACTCTAGCTGTGATCCCTAGCGGAAACAGATGGAGATTTTCTGGTTAAGAACAGCGGAACGACCTTATATCTTATATCCCCTTCCATCTCGTCATTCGCAACGTTGAATTCCTCTTTAGCCACCAGGACAAGATATCTCTCTGAGCTGAGTTCGAATCCACCAAGGCTGCCCCGAGAGTATCGACGAGCCTGGAGCAAGACCTCCTGTTTCTTCCCCTCCTCCGCCAAAAAATGTTGGTAATGCTCGGTGATTGGGGTTATCTTCGCCATCGGGTGTAAGTCTCCTTTCCAGGAATCGGCTTCTCGCTTGCTAGGCAAAAAGCCAACTTACACCCTCTCCTTTTACACATTCGAATTTACGTCACCTTGTGCGGTTTCCCGCTTGACAACTGGTTGTAACTTCCATATAGTTCCCTCCAATTCTGGTAAGAGAAAAGTTGATCTCGGGCCCTGCTGGAATTTTCTTGCCGGGATTCTTCCCCTTTGGCGACTGGTGTTCACCTGTGTTATGCGCGGGTTGATTGTGTTTGGCGTTAATGCATATCTTGCTGGTGCATAGCTGTATTACCTCGGGCTGAACCCTGTCATATTGTTCAGTGGATACAATCTGCTCAATGTAATATTTGTGCTTTTCAATCTGGCCCTCGATGCGGGATTGTTCCCAACGTCGAGGTGGAGGACACAGAATTATGGGCGCTTCCTGGTGTTCGATCCGCTTTCAGCACGTAGCACTCGCAATCTTCCTTCTTGCCTCGCCTGCCCTCGCCCAACATGGCTTGTTCGGCCACAACGGGCGGCGGCTTCGTACTCACCCGCGGCCGATTGTAAATCCGCGAACCAGTTCGGCCTCGCCTATGATGTCGTCGCTTAATGTCTCCGGCACTTGGACCGTGGCGACGACGGCGCCCTTTGGCAACGGCTACAGCGTCGTATTAAGGCAGGATCAGGCCGGCAACATTAGCGGGACCATGCCCGGCTGTTCGGGTCGCGAGCCCGTTTCCGGTGCCGTTACTGGAAGTAATACATTCTCATTTTCGGCGGCGATGAGTGGCGGAGATAATGAGTGCGATCAAGTGTGGTCTGTTGACGCAACGATGACTTCGGATACTGTCGCATCGGTGGTGTTGAAGGTGTGGGAGAGTTCGGACGAGGCGGAAAGTCCGTCTCCCGACGAACCTGGCACCATGACGAGGAATACAGTACCTATCAAACTGATTGACCCAGTGGCTTCTGGCCTGATCGATGGAGAGGCAGTCACACAGAACGTCGACGCGATTGCGGGTGCTGCGAACCTGATATACATCTCGGGAGCTGCGGCGGATGGGGTGACTCAGGTGATCGTAGAAGTCACGCAAGTGCAGCCAGGCGATAGCGTCCAGTTGACCCTGGTGAACGAGAATGGCCAGCAAGACTCGACCGCAAACGATGGAGGCCTGTTCCCATTGGGCGGCGATCCTGCCAGCGCCTCCAGCACTTTGACCTTTCAGGCGCAAAATACTTCTCCACCAATGGCGATAGCTGTCTGGCTGGCTCCCACGAACTACTGGCGCGGGTCTCTGGACGCCACCACAGTGCAGCGAAGTTTGACGATCCAAGCCCAGGACACGAACCCAAACCCAGACGGCTCGTCGACGACAGGTTCTCAGGATATCGTTGCCGTTAGACCTCCCGTTGTCTTGATCCATGGGCTCTGGAGCAATTCGGGATCGACATGGGCGCCCCTATTGGCACAGCAGCCATCCCAAGCTTTTCAGTTTGCGGACAGTGCAACCCTCTGGGGACAGATGAGGGTCCAAACTGTCGACTACAGCGCTCCTGTCCAGGTTACGGCGACTACTCCACCCTACAACTCCATCTTCTTTCCTCTGCCAAACCAAGTGACCCAGTCGGCGCTGGGGTTCTCCTACAACGCACCTAGCGTTCTGTTGCAACTGCAGGCCTTCATTGTCAACTACGGAATATATTTTAATGTGGCCGGAGTGCAAGCGGATGTGGTCGTCCACAGCATGGGAGGCGACATTGCCCGCGTGCTGAAAAGCGTGACGACCCCCCCATTTTTGAGCGACAGCAACTACGGGATAGGCTCGGTTGACAGACTGATAACGATTGGCACGCCTCACAATGGATCTCCACTGGCTTCCGATCTTCTGCCAAATGGGACAGCAGATCCCAACTTCTGTGTGAGAAACATATTGGCTCGGAAGGGCAACCCCTCGTTCCAGACGGCAACACTCGGAACGGGCGTGGTGGCTAATGGCGCAATTGGCGACCTTGCCGCGGCGCCAGCGAATCTGCCGGCCACAGAGCCTTTCAAGATGGCATACCTGGCGGGGACAACGAATGCCGCGAATTTGGCAAATATCGATTCGATGTTTTCAGCTTCCTGGAAGCTCCGCACCATCTGTTCTCCACTTTCCAACCCGCTGGCTGTTGATCTGACTCCAACCCTGTGGAACAACGTGTTCGGTGGCGAGGCTAACGATGGGGTTGTAGCTCTGAGCAGCCAACTGAACTCTACAAGTAGCACGAGCACTAACACGTTTCCGGGTGTTATCCACTCCCCAGGGTTCGAGGCTCTCGATTTCTCTCCTCCGACAGAGATTAGTCGAGAGGGCGGCATTCCGGACGCGGTAATCAATCTACTGAATGAGTCTATTAATGGACCTGATTTCCACTGAGTGCCCGCTCTGTTGGCTCGGAGGACTTACTTATGAAGCGTGGCAAAAGATCGCCGCAGAGGCGGACTTATGATCAGCCTGGCATTGGTCGCTGGCTTGGGCGCTTTGAAACCCCATCTCGCCTTGCTCGGGCTGGTTTATGCCGTGTATATGGTCATATTCCTTGCGATCCTCTGCGGCGGACATCTGTTGTTGAGGACGTTTCGGAGGAAGCCACGGGAAACTAGACTCGCTGAGTTACAGTATTCTTCGTCCGGGAGCTACCGGGATGTCGTCAAGATCGGCGTACTTGGCGCATTTTCTGTCGTCTTAGCATTTGCCGCTGGTTTTCTCTCGAAGATGAGTACGCCGGGTTGGTGGATCGCAGGTACGTTGGGTAATTTGGCACAAAAGTTTGGTTTCGATCTTGATCTGTGGTTGTTCCTCGCTGTGCCCATTGTGGACGCGGCCATATTCTTTGCGGTTCTGTGGGGCGGCTATCGGCTGTGGAAGGGGTTTCAGCGTGGAGATCATGCGCATGGATCGAAACAGAGGGCGCACTGAATGGCCTCCCTTTGGGCTTGAAGAAGAGGAAGGAATGGCAGTGACTCGCTTTGTCCTACTGTTCGACGAAGCTACGTAAACGGAAGGAAGAATAATGATCCGAGCGAATAAGTCGCACTTGTCTTGGCTGATTCCGATGGCCCTCCTTGTTGTCTCGGCCGCGCACGCCCAGCAGCCCTTGCTACAGATCACGTCTCCCTCCAATCTGTCGTTGATTCCGGAGGGGCAAGTCATCACCATAACGGTTTCCGCGGATCCCTCCGTCCAAAACATCTGGGTTCTGGCACAGTCTCCCTTGCCAGAGGTTGCAGCAACCTCGAATCCCGCGCAGTTCACCTTGACCGTTCCGACCAACGTGCCTCCGGGCCTATATCAGATCGGCGCGATCGGTTCAACCTCGAGCGGGGATGTAGAATCGGCTCCCGTCCTGATTGACGTCGAAAGACAAGATGCTCCGATATCGATCATCGTTCAGCCGACGTTCTTCACAATTCAAGGCATCGGGGGGCAGACGCCCATTCCGGTCTATGGCACGTATGCGGATGGCACAAGTCTAAATCTCTCGTACTCGACCCAGACGGGATTGGTATCGAGCAACACCGCTATCGCCACCGTCAGTGGTGCCACCTCCAGCAGCCCAGGTATGGCAAGCGCCAGTGCTGTCGGCGCAGGAGAAACTTCCGTAGTTGTGAGTACATACGCCACGGGCTCGACGACCGCTTCGGCCACAGCTACGATTTGGGTCACCGTGACGGTGCCACCGCCTGGACCAGCGCCGGTAATTACGAGTGTTTCGACGAACACCGGCACACCGGGGGTGACGCAGGTTACGGTCAACGGCTCGAATTTTGGGTCCGCACAGGGCAGCGGCTACTTAGAGTTGGGCAACAAAAGCGCCACATCGATCGCCCTCTGGACTCCCTCTCAAATCATTGCGACCGTTCCGGTCGGCTCGATGCCCGGGGTGGTCTTGGTGAAGCAGAACGGCCTGGCGAGCAACAAGATTCCGTTTACGACCGTCGTCCCGTCCATCACTGGAGTGAATCCACCCAGTGGCACCACTGGAACCCTGATCACAATCAGCGGATCCAACTTCGGGACAAACCAAAACGGCAGCCAAGTAATGTTCAATCACGTCGCAGCCACGGCCAACACCTGGACTGACGGATCCATTACCGCACCCGTTCCGGTGGGCGCCACGACCGGCACCATTGTTGTTTTCGTAAACGGCACTTACAGCAATGCAGTGCCGTTTACTGTGCCTGCGCCCGTTATTAAAACCCTTACCCCGGACCAGGGAACCGTCGGGACCCCGGTAACAATCAGCGGGAATAACTTTGCGGCTAAGCAGAACACGAGCACTGTCACGTTTAGCGGGATTACTGCGACACCGACGAAATGGGCAGGAGGCTCAATCACGGTACCGGTGCCGAGCGGCGCAACTACCGGCCAGGTGGTAGTAACGGTTAATGGAATCGCCAGCAACGGACTAACTTTCTGGGTCAATAATGCTTCGGATTTCACAGGAACGCTGACGGTGCCAGCTGTAGGAGCTACAGGTCCCGTGACGCAGGTGCCGACAAGTGGGAATCTTTCTCCAGGCCAGAATGCGAGTCTAACGTTTAGTGGAACAGCCGGACAGGCATTGAGCTTCAACCTGCTGAACTCGACCATCGGCTCCGCCCCTTCCAGCTGCACAGCGACGCTGTATGACCCCCTTAACAACAGCATCGGTTCTGGTTGGTGCGGGGCGCAGACGGCAGGGTGGATGGGACCGATAGCTTTGACTTCTACAGGAGTGTACAGGCTCTACCTTGTCCCCAATGGGGGTGCAACCGGTAGCCTGTCGGTCTCGGTGAACAATGACTCGGACGTGACCACGCCTGCCATCTCGATTGGAGGGAGCGCGGTTACTACGACGACCACGATTGCAGGGCAGGATGTGCGCCTGAGTTTCACCGCGACAGCGGCTCAGCACATTGGTGTGTATGCGACGAACGTGACGAATCCCTCTGCTACGCTGTATCTGTTGTCGTCTACCGGTTCGGTGTTGGCCAGTACATCGATCAGTAATAATCCGGCCGGACAGACCTTCTTTGTGGATGCACAGCTACCTAAGGCTGGAACGTATCAAGTCTGGATCCAGCACTATTCGACGAACATCGGCGGCGAGACATTGCAGATCGTTGGAGTGCCAAACGACTTCACGGGAAGCTTGGCGGTACCAGCGGCCGGGAAAACCGGGGCAATAACCCAGGTGCCGACGACGGGGAGTTTGGCAGTAGGCCAGAATGCGAAGCTGACATTTGCGGGGACGGCAGGACGGAAGTTAAGCTTCAATGTGTTGAACTCGACAATTTCATCCTGTGTAGTGACCATTAATGACCCCAGTCAGAACGTAGTTGGGTCGGGTAATTGCGGAGCGGGTGCGTCCTTTGTCGACACGGTGACGTTAGCTTCCACCGGGACTTACAGCTTCCGCATCAATCCTCAAGGGTCGGCCACGGGAAGTGTGGGCATTTCCGTTAATAATGACCAGGACGTGACCACGCCTGCGATCTCGATTGGAGGGAGCGCGGTGACCGCCACCACCGCGGTTGCTGGGCAGGACGTGCGTCTAAATTTCACGGCAGCGGCGCCCCGGCACATCGTGGTATCCGCGACGAACGTGACGAATCCGTCTGCGACCATGAATGTGGTCTCGCCCTCAGGTTCGATACTGGGCCAGACATCGATCAGCAACAGTCCAGGACAGACGTTCTCTGTGGATACGCAACTAACTGCGGCCGGCACGTACCAACTTTGGATCCAACACTCTTCTACGGGCATTGGCAGCGAGACTTTGCAGATCGTCGGTGGGCCGGCTGACTTCACAGGGACACTCACCGTGCCGGCACCGGGGATGACAGGGCCGCCAACTCAGGTACCGACCACCGGGAGCCTAGCTATAGATCAAAACGCCAGTCTCACCTTTTCTGGAAGCGGCGGGCAGAAGTTGAGCTTCAACGTGTTGAACTCGACTATCGGAACATATTCCTCATCATGCCTGGTGACGATATACGACCCGAGTCGCAAGGTAGTGGGATCCGGCTACTGTGGTACCGGAGCGAGCTACATTGACACGGTGACGTTAGCCTCAACCGCGACCTACACCTTCAACATCGCTCCTCAGGGATCGGCCACGGGAAGTGTAGGCATCTCCGTTAACAATGACCAGGACGTGACCACGCCTGGGATCTCGATTGGCGGGAGCGCGGTGACCGCGACAACCGTGGTTGCTGGGCAGGACGTGCGTCTAAGTTTCACGACAACGGGGACCCAGCACCTCTCGGTATCTGCGACGAACGTGACGAATCCGTCTGCGACCCTGAATGTGGTCTCGCCCTCCGGCTCGATAGTGGCCAGTACATCGATCAGCAACAATCCAGCTGGACAGACGTTCTCTCTGGATACGCAACTGACGCCGGCCGTAACGTACCAACTGTGGATCCGACACTCCTCTACGAGCATCGGCAGCGAAACTTTGCAAATCGTCACTGTGCCAGCCGATTTCAAAGGGACGCTAACCGTGCCGGCGCCCGGCACGGCTGGGCCTCCAACGCAGGTGCCGACCACCGGGAACCTAGCCAGCGGGCAAAGGGCCAGCCTGACCTTTTCTGGAAGCAACGGGCAGAAGTTGAGCTTCAACGTGTTGAACTCGACGATTGGAACATCTGCCTCATCGTGTCTCGCGACAATTTACGATCCGCGTCTCAACGTGCTTGGATCGGGTTACTGTGGGAAGGGAGCGAACTACATCGACACGGTGACATTGGCGTCCGCAGGGACCTACACGTTCTACCTCGATCCGCAAACGTCCACGGGAAACGTAGGCATCTCCATAAACAATGATCAGGACGTGACCACGCCCGCGATCGCGATTGGAGGAAGCGCGGTGACCGCGACGACCTCGCTCCCAGGTCAGGATGTGCGCCTCAGTTTCACGGCAGCGGCCGCACAACACATCGCCGTATATGCAACCAACGTGACCAATCCCTCCGCGACTCTGAGCGTGCTTTCGCCTTCAGGCTCAGTTTTGGCTAGCACATCAATCAACAACAACCCGGCCGGGCAGACGTTCTTCGTGGATACGCAACTGACGGCGGCCGGAACCTACCAACTGTTGGTCCAACACTATTCAACCAACATTGGCAGCGAGACTTTGCAGATCACTGGTNNNNTTCTTCGTGGATACGCAACTGACGGCGGCCGGAACCTACCAACTGTTGGTCCAACACTATTCAACCAACATTGGCAGCGAGACTTTGCAGATCACTGGTGTACCGGCAGACTTCACGGGAACGTTGACCGTGCCAGCACCGGGAACCACTGGGGCGGCGACCCAGGTGCCGACGACCGGGAACCTGGCAACAGGGCAAAACGCCAGTCTGACGTTTGCCGCAACCGCGGGGCAGAGGATGAGTTTCAACGTGCTCAACTCGACGCTCGGGACAAATTACTACGCCTGCTTGGTAACTATTTTCGACCCGACGCAAAAGGCGGTCGGATCCGGGTACTGCGGTCTTGGATCGAACTATGTCGACACGCTGACTCTAGCCTCCACTGGGACCTACACCTTCTACATTAACCCCCAGGGGTCGGTCACCGGAAGCACGTCCGTGTCGATCAACAATGATCAGGACGTGACTACGCCCGCGATCTCGATTGGAGGGAGCGCGGTTACCGCGACCACGACAGTCGCTGGGCAGGATGTGCGTCTGAGTTTCACGGCGACAGCGGGACAGCACATTGGCGTGTATGCCACGAACGTGACCAATCCCTCAGCGACCCTGAGTGTCCTCTCGCCCTCGGGTGCAACGTTGGTCAGCACATCGATCAACAATAATCCGGCCGGGCAGACTTTCTTCGTGGATACGCAACTGACGGCGGCCGGAACCTACCAACTGTTGGTCCAACACTATTCAACCAACATTGGCAGCGAGACTTTGCAGATCACTGGTCAGTTTCAATGTCGTGGGCTCAACGATTGGGACAACGGCATCATCGTGCGCGGTCACTATTTATGATCCCGCTAAAGTGACGATTGGGTCCGGATATTGCGGGCTCGGATCGAGCTTTATCGATACGGTGACGTTGGCTTCTACGGGAAACTACACGTTCTACATAAATCCGAACGGTGCCGCAACTGGAAGCGTGGGAATCTCGATTAATAACGATCAAGATCTCACGGGGACGATCACCATTGACGGACCGCCAGTGACGGCGGGGCCGACGGTGGTGGGGCAGGACGTGCGGCTGAGCTTCTCCACCACGACCGCGAACCAGCGGGTGGTGATGTACGTGACCGCGGTGAGCAACCCGGATGCAGGCGTGCTGATTCTGAACCCGGATGGATCGCAGCATGCTTATATGGGAATCAACAAAGGTTGCAACCCATGTTTCATGAATGTGCAGACTCTGGCCACGGTGGGCACCTACACAGTGTGGGTCAACCACCACGGAACCAACGTAGGCAGCGAAACGATCCAGCTGAACAGCGTGCCAGCGGATGTGACCGGAACCATCACAGTGGATGGGGGGGCGGTAACCACTAGCACGACGGCCACCGGGCAGAAGGCCTATCTGACGTTCAGCGGGACTGCGGGGCAGCGGTTGTACATGGACACCACGAATCTCACAGGCACATCGTATGCGTACTTTGGGA
>WNFI01228703.1_pt1 | contig 15270 bp, 11 predicted proteins | sample 5400471 | NCBI WGS metagenome assembly WNFI01 (sample SAMN13153348, study PRJNA577476) | soil metagenome | isolation source: 100 cm saprolite on Douglas fir-dominated hillslope | place: USA:California | collected 2013-09-17
TGAATGAATTCCATGTCACTGACTTCGGCTCCCGCCCGGAACGCCATCGCGACGCCATCTCCTGTCGCCGCTTCGGGATTTGTGGTGTTGCGGTACAGTTGCCCCATTCCGCCCGTAGCCAGCAAGAGCGCGGAGCAGCCAATCTCTTGCGGCAGCCCTTGCGCACTGATCAGCGATACGCCAGTGACTCGATTGTCAGCGGTGACTAGGCCCGTCGAAAATTCGAACTCAACTAGGGAAATATGCTTGAGCGTCTGCGCCTTGGCGTGCAGCGCGCGCAAGATTTCTCTTCCCGTGGAGTCGCCCTGTGCGTACAGAATCCGGTTCCGGCTGTGCGGGCCCTCGTGGCCAAAAATCAGCTTCGTTCCCTTGCGGTCAAACTGCGTTCCCCATGCGATCAATTCCTCGCTCCGCGCCGCAGCTTCTTCCACCAGAATCTTGACCGCCTGGGGATTACACAAACCATCCCCGGCACTCAGCGTGTCCTGGAGGTGCAAAGTGATTTCATCTTCGTCGCTCAAAGCCGCTGCGATCCTTCCCTGCGCAGATTGGGTATTGGAATTGGTTACCTCTTTTTTCGCCAGCACCAGCACCCGTCCCGCCGCCGCCAGTTCGATGGCCGCGCGCAGACCGGCCACTCCCGCGCCAATCACTACATAGTCGGTTTCGGCTGGCACACCTTTCATAGACGAAAAAGGGTATCACTTTACCAGCAAGCCAACGCATTTTGCACTTTGAGCTTACGCTATGATGGAACCGCATGCCGCAAGTGACCATCCACGTGCCGCCGCGCCCTTACCAGGCGCGCATCGAAAACGGTCTGCTCATGCGAGCGGGATCCGTTCTTGGCGAACTGCTTCCCCAGGCGAGCCAGATCTTTGTAGTGACAGTTCCACCGGTGCGCAAACGCTGGGGAGCGAAACTCATCCGCTCGCTCACGTCCAGCGGGTTCAAGCCGCAGGTTGTTCCCATGCCCGACGGCGAGCCGTCGAAGCGCCTCGCAACCGTGGAAGCCTTGGCCGAGAAACTGGCGCTCCGGGGCGCCGACCGCAAAGCGGTAATCATCGCGCTGGGCGGTGGCGTGGTCGGGGACGTCAGCGGCCTGCTCGCTTCGCTCTACATGCGCGGCATTGAACTCGTGCAGATACCTACCACCGTGCTCGCGCAAGTGGATGCCTCGATCGGCGGCAAAACCGGGGTGAATCTCACGGCCGGGAAGAACCTGCTGGGGACGTTCTATCACCCGCGCACGGTCTTGATCGATCCCACTGTTTTAAAGACGCTTCCCGATCGCGAGTTTCGCGCCGGGCTTTACGAAGCCCTGAAGTGCGGCATTATCGGAGACATAGAACTGTTCCTGCGCTTCGAACTGAACCGGGCAAAGATTCTCAAGCGGGATCCGGTTGAGCTGGAATGGCTCATTGCTCAATCGGTGAAGCTGAAAGCCGAAGTTGTGTCCGCCGACGAACGCGAGGAAGGCCTGCGTCGCGTGTTGAACTTCGGTCACACCATCGGTCACGCCCTTGAAGCCGAAACCGGCTACACGCGCCTGCTTCACGGTGAAGCGGTGGCCTGGGGCATGATCGCAGCCACCAACATCGCGCTTAGCGTGGGCCGCACGGACAGCGTCACCGCCGGCCGTATCGTCGATGCCGTGCTCGGTCTGGGCCGCCTTCCCGAAGTGAGTGTCAGTGCGCGCAAGATTGTGGCTCGCCTGCAGGCTGACAAGAAAACGCAAAACGGTGTCGTACACTTCGTTCTGCCGCGTGAGATTGGCAAGGTCGAAGTAGCGAGTGACGTACCGGAAAGCTCGGTCGTCGACGCTGTAGAAGAACTCCGCCGCCTTTCGCGCGGCGGCTGGGTCTGGGGAAAGTAAGACCGGAGCACGCTTCCGGCGAGCCGCAATTGATTCGTATCAGGGTATGCCTTCAGGCATACCGCAAAAACAGTAACTCCCATTCCGCCTTTAGGCGCTGCTTCAGCTTAGGTTTGTGGCAGCCTCTTAATCGCGGGGTCGTTTTTCTAGCCTGGGATGAGTGAATCCACCAAATCGCCGGTAATTGGCGCCGCCCCCGAAGGCGCCAGCGACGCCCGCTCCGCCGCCCGCGCGGTGCGCGAGATGTTCACCGCCATCGCTCCCCGTTACGACCTGCTCAACCACGTTCTGTCGTTCAACATCGACCGGCTCTGGTGGCGACGCACAGCCCGCAAGTTCCGTCCTATTTTGTCCAGGCCAGAAGCCCGGGTACTTGATCTCTGCTGTGGTACCGGCGACATGACCTTCGCTCTTCGCCGGCAAGCAGGCAATGCCGGTCCACAGATTCTCGGCGCCGACTTCGCCCACGCAATGCTGCAACACGCTAGCTTGAAGTCGGCGGACAGATCTTCGCAGAACAGCCGGTATGCCGCGCCGGGATGGGTCGAGGCCGACGCCCTGAATCTACCTTTTCCCGACGGCCACTTTAGTCTGGTGACGTCAGCCTTCGGATTCCGCAATCTCGCCGACTACGATGCCGGACTGCGCGAAATCGCCCGTGTCTTGCGTCCAGGAGGCGAGTGCGGCATTCTCGATTTCGGCGAGCCCAAAGGACTGGTAGGCCGCCTCTATCGCATCTACTTCAAAAGAATTCTTCCGCGTGTGGGGACCCTGGTCTCCGGAGTGCGCGGCCCCTACGCCTACCTACCTGCCTCGGTCGAGCGTTTCCCCGAGCCCCAAGAGATGTTAGCCCGGATGCGCCGTGCTGGCTTCGCCGAAGCCAGCTGGACGCCATACACCTTTGGAATTGCGGGTCTGTACCGCGGGAGGAAGTAGCGCCCAGGTACGGAGGCGCACTCTATTCGTCCGGGATTCGACGATAAGGGACGATAAGGAAAGAGAAGTGGAAGGCAGAGGGTTTCTATCCCGCTTCCGCGCTCCGAGCTGCAACTGGAGTTGGCTTGAAGCTGTCGGCGAACGCATCGGCGATTGTGTAGCGGATCACGTGCTCGTATTCGGGCCCCAGGAACCGGCACAGGCGGCCTGTATCCATCACGTATTCACTTGTCATGTAGGGCACAGCCTCGGGAGGAATCGCCGAGATTTTCCATTTCCACAAGAACTGCAGTGCGAGCCGCATGGTCCACCGTCCGGGGACACGCAACAGTTTTGCCTGCGCCATCTCCACGCATCGCCCGAAGGTGAGCGGCTCTCCCCGTCCGGCAACGTTCAGCACGGTTAAGCGTTGCATCTCCGGCTCCCGCTGCAGAATGTGCAGAATCAGGCGCGCCATGTCGTCCACGTGAACGAACTGAATCTTGTTATCCAGGTATTGTTGCCCGCGTGGGAGCATGCAAGGCAGCCGCTTACCTTCACGCCGCATCTTCTCCGCTCGCGCGCCCGTGCCGTTCGGAGTGCCGTGAAACGCTCCCATCATGTAGTTTTCGACGCTGGCGCCGGCAAAGATGTGTGGCCGCAAAATGTAAGCGCTGCATCCACGCAGGGCAGGGGATCGCTGCCGTACCACCTCATCCGCCTGCTTCTTGTGGATCGCGTAAGGCAGAGTGTGCGCCGCTAACGGAGAGTCTTCCGTGGCCGGGGCGGGCAGGTCTGGTCCGTACGCAGAAACACTGCTGGGGAAAATAAATTGTTTTACGCCCTCGTCAGCTGTGCGGTTGGCTTCGGTGATCGCCTCCATCACGCGAGCCGTTCCCGCTACATTGATCTGCCACATGCGCTCGACGTCGAGCACGCCGGCGCGCACCGGGTCGAGCACGAACGCAAGGTGCACCACTGAAAACGCCCGCGCGTCACGTAGTAGCTCATAAAGAACGCGTGTCGAGGATTCCTCACCCAGGTCCATGCGCTCAAACTGCAGAGGGGAATCGGTCTGGGGTGGACTAACGTCCACCCCGATCACCGAGAAGCCCTTCAACAGCGGAAGCAGCCTGGAACCAAGATTTCCGGCAATGCCGGTCACCACGACAACAGGTTTCATCAGTTCGGCTTCGAATCGGGCGGCGGCGCCTGCGGTTGTGCCGGGGGCGCGGTCGGAGAAGGCGCAAGTCTTGGGCGCGGTGCAGAGTGCGGAGACGGTGGCCCGGGACGCATACCTGCCGGTCCAGTCGGTCCCGGGGGTCCGAAATACGTCTCATTAGTTTCTACCTGGAACGAGTTCTGGTATTTATCCATCGCATCGCGCGTGCGCTGGTTCTGCAGCGTGGCCTTGATTTCGTCCTTCACCTGATCTTGAGGAACTTGCTCCTTGCTGTTTACCTTGTAGATGTAGTGCCCGCCGGTGTCGCTGATCACCTGCGATACTTCACCCGCCTTCAAATCGAAGACTGCAGCATGCGCTGGCGGCAGGCCTGTGCGCCGTATCTTGGCCAAGTTGATCGTCGGCGCTTCAATCTTCATCCCCGCAGCCTCGAAAGCTTCTTTCTGCAGCTTCATGAAGTCCTCGCCGGCGGCAGCACGAGCCCGCAGGCTTTCCGCCAACTTGGTCATCGCCTCCTCGCCTTGCGCTTCCTTAGCTTTGTCCTGCTCTTCCTTTGCCTTCTGCTGTTCTGGGGTCAGCTTCTCGTCCTTATCACTGTCATTTTCCTTTGCGTCAGCCTCAGCTTGTTTCAGCCGCGGGACGAATAGACGGTCCAGATTGTATTGCTCGTAAGCCTCAGGATTCTTCTTGTAGTAATCGGCAATGTCTTGCTCGGGAACTTTCGCCGCCTCTTCCTGAATGTCGCGCTGCAGTTCGTTAGTCAGAATCTGCATCTTCGCAAACTTAATGGTCTCCTTGAAGCGCGGACTGTTCTCCAGTCCCTTCTTCTCGGCGGCCTGCGACATCGCCAGTAACCGCGGATACACCGCCGCCAATTGGTGCTTCAGTTGGGGCGTGACGTTGGGCGCAAGGCCATTCGCCAGTCGCTCGAACTCGGCTTTCGTGATGACCGTCTTGCAGTCGGCTGCAGGCGTTTTCGAAGCGGTCTTGTCGGCCCCTGTTTTGTCCGGAGCCGTCTTGGCCGATGCCGCTGTCGTTGTCTTGGCCGGAGCCGGGCATACGCCCTTGATCGTTAACACGGGCGCATCGGGCGGAACCGACGCGGATTTATCCACCGGGGCCGCCGGCGGTGCTTGGGCGGCAGCCGGATTGCCCGGCGTTTGGCTCGCTTGTGCCGGGGGCGCTGCCGGCGGAGTTTGTCCCCAAGCCAGGGTCCCGAGCAACACACACACCAGCCAACTCTTACGCATAAATAGATTCCTCCAGGATTGTTTCGTTCAGACGGTCAGAAGTCTCAAACATGAAATCCTAGCACATCACGCGCCAGTAACAGCCCCGGGAGCAAGGATGGCTGGTGGTGCAGTTTGGCCCTCTGGCCCCCTTTCGGAGGCGTCATCCCGAGCGAAGCCGTTCTTCAGGCGGAGTGAGGGATCTCGTGTGCATCAGCTGCATCCCCTCCAACATCGACTCAAGTCAGGCACGTAGTTCGAACAGGCCCCGCAACGTTGCTCGAAGAGGACCCGTATCAGGGCACGCCTTCAGGCGTGCCGTAAGTGCCACGCCACGAATCCGCCTTCAGGCGCTGGATTTTCTAACTACGAGGCACTGAAACATCCAACCGATCGCCGCCCTTACCCGACATGACCTGTGGTTAACTTTTCCACAGCTAATGTCTCCCGTTGTGACCAATGACCTCGCCTTCGATAAAACTCACCTGCTTAACTCTGAAGTGTATGGCCAAGATGTTAGCCGCGCCAGTCCTCGGAAACTCGCGGCCCCTACAGCCACCCCATGCGAGTGTGGACAGGGACATCTGATGCGGGTACAGGCAGGCTACCCTGGTTAGCCCAGGGCTGGCGCCCGTTGTGGGAGTGATCACTTCCAAGCTATAACATGCACCACGAAGCCCGAAAGAAGCGGAGGCAGTAACAACGAATTTAAGACCTGGGAAAGGCATTTGATCTTGCTTTGAAAGGGCGCGGCTTCAAGCCGCGCCGTTAGCCGAAAATTAATACCGGCTTCAGCCGCTGCGGGCCCGTCTCGGGCTCTCCGGCCCGACATTCGCCTTGCGGAAACCAGTCACCAAGGAATCCCGTGTATTCGCTTGGCGCATCCGTGCCCGAGCAGCGATAATTCCTGCATGGCAGGGAACTCCGCAGTCTATTCACCGGAATCGATGCGCACGGAGAAGCGCTCCGCCGCGGGATATTCCGTCCTCGCCGCCGTCGTCATTACCGGGCTCAAGATCGCTGTGGGCATCACTACCGGCAGCCTCGGGATTCTTTCCGAAGCCGCCCACTCTGGCCTCGACCTGATTGCGGCCCTGATCACTTTCTTTTCTGTAAGCGTTTCCGACAAGCCAGCCGATGCCGACCACCAATATGGCCATGGCAAGATAGAGAACTTTTCTGCCTTCGTCGAGACCAGTCTGCTTCTGATTACTTGCGTCTGGGTTGTGTACGAGGCCATTCAGCGCATGTTTTTCCGGCGGGTCGAAATCGAGCCTTCGCTGGCGGCTTTCGCCGTCATGCTGTTTTCCATGGGTGTCGACTGGTGGCGTTCCCGTGCTCTCGGCCGGATCGCCAACAAATATGACAGCCAGGCGCTTGAAGCCGACGCATTGCATTTTTCCACCGACATCTGGTCTGCGGGTGTGGTCGTCATTGGTCTCGTGCTCGTCCTGCTGGGCCGCAAATTCGACGTTCAGCTGTTGCGCGACGCCGATCCGATCGCTGCTCTCTTTGTCGCGGGCGTAGTTGTTTCGGTGAGTTGGCGCCTGGCCCGTCGCACCATCGATGGCTTGCTCGACGCTGCCCCCGCCGGAGTTCGCTCTCAGATCACTGACGCGGTCTCACGCGTGGATGGCGTACTCGAAGTCGACCGTGTGCGCATTCGCCGCGCTGGCAACCGGTACTTTGCCGATCTTGCCGTTGGCCTGGCACGCACGGTTACCTTCCAACGTTCGGGACAACTCGTCGCGGCTGTGACCGCCGCAGTCCAACGTGTCCTTCCCGATGCCGACGTCACCGTGCAGCCTCTGCCCCGAGCCCAGCGCTCCGAAAATGTCTTCGATCGAATCCGGGCAGTAGCCACGCGCCATAACCTCAACGTACATGACATCAGCGTGCAAGACCTTGCCGGCCGTCTTCACGTCGAGCAGCACGTCGAACTGGACGAACGCATGGCCCTCATCGAGGCCCACAACCAGGTCACGGAGCTCGAAGCCGACATTCGCCGTGACGTGCCCGAGATCGCCGACATTCTTACCCACATCGAGAGCGAGCCCGCCACGATTGAGACTCCCGAGGAGTTGGTCCGCGACGCCGAGCGTGAACACCGACTGCGAGCCGTGGCCGCGGAATTTCCCGAGATTCTCGACGTTCATGATTTCATCATCAAGCGGGTTCGCGGACGTCTCTACGTCTCCTGTCACTGCACGCTCTCCGATGATCTTCCCCTTTCGCGTGTGCACGATATCCAGACCGAACTCGAAATCCGCTTCAAGCAGGACGCGCCGGAGTTGTTTCGTGTCCTGATCCACCCTGAACCTAGCACGGACAACCGGAGGTAGTAAGGGGCTTACGAAGTGATGTCGGTTCCCACAGACCTCCGGAACTGGAACGGAGCCTCTTGCGACTCGCGTCCGAAAGTTCAGAAGGAGCATCTTATTCGCAGGAGAAAGCTATGCTCAGTAACTCAATCGAAAATCGTCTAGCAGAAGTCATCAGGCGGGCTCAAAATGACTGAAGCCAAAACTGTCTGGACTGAAAATCATCGCTTTGATGGCACTGCCGGCAGCGGACACTCCATCGTCGTCGACGGCGATAAGACTGCTGGCAACAGTCCCATGGAACTGGTTCTCATCGGCTTGTGCAGTTGCACTGGCTACGATGTCGTCTCCATCTTGCAGAAAAAACGCGAGCCCTTTACCAGCATCGAGGTCCGCGCCCAAGCCGAGCGTGCTCCGGACCCGCCGTCCGTCTATACAGAGATCAAGCTTACCTACCGCGTCGGTGGCAAAGTGTCTCGCAAAGCGGTCGAGGACGCGGTTCGCCTCTCGAAAGAAAAATATTGTTCCGTCTCCGCGATGCTGGACAAGACCGCGAAGATTACCACCCAGATCGAATTCCTGAACGCCGAGCCTGAGTAGCGCTCCGACATGCCTGTGCAGAAATGGCGCTCTCCACGAGCAGCAGGAGAGAGCCGGCTTGGTTTTGTTTTGAAAGGGCGCGGCTTCAAGCCGCGCCGCAACTGCCACGAAAATCAACTGCGGCTTCAGCCGCAGAGGGTGGCCGTAGCCCGCTAGGGATAAGAAACTTTGCCCAGCACCGCTGGCCGCTTCGCTCCAGTGGCCGAAGGAACGTTCGATGGCCTCCGGTGCCACGTCTGGTAACCCAGAACGGCAAATGCGACTGCTTCCTTCGCGTCCGCGGGAACGCCAAATTCATCGGAGAATCGTACGCGGATATCGAAGGGCGCCAGTTCGTTGACTAACATGGTCACCAGCGTAGGATTTTTCGCGCCGCCCCCAGACAGAATCATCTCGCGAACCGGTCGCTTCCGCGCCGTCGAGTTGTTCAAGACAAATCGCCGGATCGCATCTGCAATCGAAGTCGCAGTCAACGCGGTCGCCGTGGCCACGATATCCTGTTTCCTGGTGCGCCCGCAGCTTCGCAAAAACTCCCGCACAAACTCACGGCCGAACTCCTCGCGGCCTGCGGTCTTCGGTGGTTTCCTGCGGAAGAACCCCCGCTTCATCAATTGGTCGACGACTGGTTCGAGCACCTTCCCGGAGGCCGCAATTTTCCCGCCTCGATCGAATGGCTGTCCGAAAAGCTTTTCCGCGACCGCGTCGATCACCATGTTTCCCGGCCCCGTATCAAACGCCACCACGGCACTTGCGGCGGCGCGTGCGGGAATCGAGGTGAGATTAGCAATGCCGCCGATGTTCTGAACGATCCTGGTGGCGCTCGCACTGCGGAAAAGCAGATAGTCGAGGTAGGGAACCAGCGGCGCTCCCTTGCCTCCTGCGGCCATGTCGGAGGGACGGAAATCCGAAATCACCGGTACGCCGACCCGCGACGCAATGATCGCAGCCTCGCCCGTCTGCCAAGTCGCGACCAGCTTGCGGCCGAGGAATCGTGCCGCCTCTCCCTGGTGATAGAGCGTCTGCCCATGGCAGCCGACCAGGTCGACCTTCACTTTGAACTGCCTCTGCGCTGCTACCACCGCGTCGGAGTAAAGCTCTCCCAGAAGAAAATTCAGCCGCGCCAGGTCCGCGACGCTCGCCCGCGAAGCATTCATCGCACCCAGCACCGCCGCACGAACGTTCCGGGAATACGAGTATTCCGCGTGCCCAAGCAGCTTAATGTGGCGCGGACACTCCTGTCCGCGAAATGCCGAAGGTGCAATCGATCCCCGGCGTGAGCCCGCACGTGTACGGTCGCCCACCCGCACCACCGCCACGTTGATCCCATCGGCGGATGTCCCGCTCATCACCCCGGCCACAATCATGTCCTTGTTCGTCATCCCCGTGGCCGCCGCGCATCGTGGATGAGAGCTTCAATCCGTACCTGCTCCCCAAACTCCCACAGCTTCCGGGACAGGTTTGCAAGCGTTGCCTGAGAGGGAGCCTTTGCCCGGTGCAGCATCTTCGCCGATTTCTTCTTGAACCCCAGCACTCGCCGCGCCGATTCTTCGACCCGTTTGGCGAACTTGCGGTCTCGCTCCGCCGTCATAAGCAGCTCTTCGGAAGCTTGGGTAATGTAATTCTCGCGATGGCAGATCAGGCAAAGATCGCCGCCCGCGCGAATGTGCTCGACCGCGGCCTGCCCGATCGAAGCGGCCGCCAGAACTCCGCCCATCTCAAGATCATCGGACACGATCAGATTGCGGTATCCAATGCGCTTGCGCAGAATATCGGTGATCCAAATCTTTGACAGCGACGCCGGAGTTCGATCATCCGTGACTTGCGGATACGCCGCGTGCGAAATCATGACAAACGGCATCTGGTGACGGAGCATGCGGTAAGGGACCAGATCCTCTGCCCAAAGTTTCTTCAACGGCTTGTCGATGATTGGCAGTTCGTGATGACTGTCTAATTTGCCCTCACCCAGGCCGGGAAAGTGCTTGCCACACCCCAGCACATTCGCCGCGCGCAAGCCGGCAAGAAACTCGCGGGCATACTCCCCGACTTCTTTCGGGTCAGCCGAGACAGATCGCGAACTCATCACGCTGCGCGAAGCCTCGAATGCCAGGTCGAGCGCGGGGGCAAAATCAAGATTGAATCCCAGCGCCCGGCAATTTTCTCCAATGACCTGCCCGTGCTTGCGGAAGAGTTTGCGATCGCCGGTAGCGAATACCTCTGCTGCCGATGGTGCTGGCCCGAGCACATCGCGAAAGCGGTCCACGCTTCCACCTTCGAGATCGACGCAAGTAAACAGCGGAGTCGAAACGCACATCTGGCAGTCGCGCAGGAGTTGCCAAGTCTGCTCCGCGCTCTTTATGTTCCGCGCGAACAGGATCACTCCCGACGGCTGCAGTCCGGTGAGCAGGGAACCGAGGCGCGCGGTCATCTCCGTGCCGTCGAAGCCGACGATCAGGAGTTGGCCGATGTTGGGTGCCTTGCGTGCCCTTCGTTGAGCAGTCATCCGATACGATCTGTCTTACCCTGTGATCCCCTATGCCCTCTGTGGTTAAATTTCCTTCTTCAATGTCGCCAGTAGATTCAGCGCCTCCAGCGGCGTGAGCTGATTCAAATCAACTTCGCGCAGCTTCTCCAGCACCGGCTGCGACAGAGGGGTAAAGATGGTCAACTGCGTCGGCGGAGGTTCGGCTCCGGGCGAAAGATGCTCCGTCAGTTGGCGTTCCGCAGATTCGTGCTCCACCAGCACTTCACGTGCCCGCACAATGACTTCATTCGGCAAGCCCGCCAACTTAGCGACTTCGATGCCGTAGCTGCGGTCGGCTGCGCCCGGTTCAACCTTCCGCAGAAAGACGATGCCGCCGCCCGTCTCCTTCACCGAAACGTGATAATTCTTCACGCCCGAAAGCTGCTCGGCCAGTTCGGTTAGCTCGAAGTAGTGCGTGGCGAATAAAGTCTTTGCCCGCACGCGTGCGTGGAGATATTCGATCGCAGCCCAGGCAATTGCCAACCCATCGTAAGTCGACGTTCCCCGGCCAACTTCGTCCAGAAGAATTAAAGATCGCGCCGTCGCGGTATGCAGGATCGCCGCCGTCTCCGTCATCTCGACCATGAAGGTTGAGCGCCCCCGCGCGAGATTGTCGCTGGCACCGATGCGAGTAAAGACGCGGTCCACCACGCTCAGACGCGCCGAGCGTGCCGGAACGAATGAACCCATCTGCGCGAGAATTACGATCAGCGCCGTTTGCCGGAGGTACGTGGACTTGCCCCCCATGTTCGGTCCGGTCAGCAGCAGAATGGTGTGCGTGCTTTCATTTAGATACAGGTCGTTAGGGACGAAGCGTTCGCTTCCACCTGCCATCTCCTGTTGTTCAATCACCGGATGCCGGCCCTCGATGATTTCCAGATCGCCAGCGTTGCCATCGCGCGACTCGTTATCCCGCGATTCCATATCCGCCGAAGCAATGAAACGCGGCCGGGAATAATTTCTCAGCGCGGCGATGTGGGCCAGCGACGCCAGAACATCCACCTCGGCCAGCGCCAGCGCTGTTTGCCGGATGCGCTTTGCCTCGGCTGCAATCGCTGTCCGCAATTCCGTAAACAGTCGCCGCTCGATCTCGACAATCTTCTGCTGCGCGTCGAGAATCTTGGCTTCGTACTCCTTCAGTTCGGGAGTGGTGAAACGTTCCGCACCGACCAGCGTCTGCTTGCGCTCGTAGTCTTGCGGGACCAGGTGCAAATTCGGTTTTGACACTTCCAAGTAGTAGCCGAAGATGGAATTGAATTTGACCTTGAGCGAGCTGATGCCTGTACGCCCACGCTCCCGTTGCTCGATCTGGGCCAGCACTTGCTTGCTGTTGCGCGAGAGTTCCCGCAATTCGTCCAATTCTTGGTCCACGCCCGCGGCGATGACTCCTCCATCGGAAAAAGTCAGTGGGGGCTCCGGCACAATTGTCTTGTCGATACGCCCACGCAGATCGGCCAGCTCATCGAGCGATCCACAAAGTGTCTTCAGCCTGTCCGCCACGAACCGTGCTACCGCAGCCTTCACGGCGGGAATTTTCGCCAGGGACGCCGCCAGCGCAAGCACATCCCGCGGATTCGCGGTCTCCAGCGTGACTCGGCTCAATAACCGTTCCAGATCCAGTACGCCATCGAGCGCCCGCCGCCCAAATCGAGCGAAGGCCGTAGCAGCCACGATCGCAACAGTCGCTTGCCCATGGGTGTAACCGCGCAATCGATCGACCGGAACAAAGTAACGCCCGCATCTGTGCCCGCAAAGAGCGGCTCGATCAGTTCCAGATTGCGAACCGTGACCGGATCGAGCACCAGACAATTCTGCCGCTCATAAACTCCGATGCGGTCGACGTGATCGAGTGAGCCGCGTTGCGTCGATCGTACGTAGTAAAGAATCGCTCCCGCCGCCGCTGCGGCTGCCGTGTGCCCAGCGAGCCCGAATCCCTCCAAGGACAAAACTCCAAAGTGATTCTCCAGCAGCGGAATGGCATGATCAGGCGCGAAGATCCAATCATCAAGCGGAGTCTCCGCCCAACGCGACGAAACATGTGGGGACAGCCGCCCCCGGCTGTCCGGTCGAGCGAAGCTCGGCAGTGCTTCTGCCACTCGATCTGGTGTGGGCAGCGCTTGTGTGGGGCCGAGCGAGACTCGGCCGCTCTTCACCTCAAACAGCGGCGCCGACGACCCATACAACAACTCCTTCGGTCGAAGCTGCTCCAACTCCTCCTGCACGCGACGCATCGCCGCTTCACCCGAAAATTCCGTTGCCCGGAATTCACCGGTTGAGAGATCCAGCGCTGCGAACCCGACGCGATCTCCGACTTGCGCCAGCGCCGCCAGAAAGTTGTTCTCTGCCGACCCCAGCAACGAATCTGCCGCTGTCCCCGGTGTGACGACGCGCGTCACCTCCCGGCGCACGATCTTCTTGGTCAGGCGTGGATCCTCCATCTGCTCACAGATCGCAACCTTGTACCCTTTGCGGATGAGCTTGCCGATATACCCTTCGGCCGCATGGTGCGGCACCCCACACATGGGGACGGCAATGCCTTTTTCTTTGTTGCGCGAGGTCAACGTGATTTGCAGCTCTTTGGCCGCCACGATCGCGTCGTCGAAGAAAAGTTCGTAGAAGTCGCCCAGGCGAAAAAACAGCAGCGCGGTCGGATGATCTTTCTTGACGGCGGCGTATTGCCGCATCAGCGGAGTGGACGGCTCGGTCATCTGCGGGCTGTGAGCGCGGATTATAACAAAGCGAGCTGCCCATCTTCTGCGGCAGCGATCACAGCCCGTCGGTGGAAATCACAGTTGACGCGCGTTCTGCCGCAGTGTTCTCCTGTCCCATGGAACTCCGCAAGGATCCCATCACTCGATCCTGGGTCATCACCGGAGATGACCCCGCCGAGGGCGCGCCACGTCCTGAATCCACTTGCCTGTTTTGCGCGGATTCTCCTGCGCCCGCGCAAGTCATCACAACCGTGCCGAACACCGGCGGAACTCCTTGGTCCGCTCGTGCCGTGGTCCATCCCACACCGCTTTATCACATTGAAGGTGAGCCCGGCCGGCGCGGTGACGGCCTTTACGACCGCATGCATTCCGTCGGTGCGCATGAAGTATTGGTGGAGAATCCTCGCCACGACCGCCATCTTTGGAACGCCAGCGACGACGAGATCGGACACTTTCTGCGCTTGGCCGCCGAACGCATACTCGATCTCAAGCACGATGCCCGCATCAAGTATGTCAGCCTTTTCAAGGACTACGGTCCGCACGCCGGCCAGGAATTCAGCCATCCCACCTCGCAGATCACGGCAACCATGTTCGTCCCCCGGCGCGTGCTCTACGAATTGCGCGCGGGCCGCGAATATTTTGTGAGCAAGGAGCGTTGCGTCTTCTGCGACATTTTGCAGCAGGAGGAGCGTCAGGCCCTGCGCGTCATAGAAACTCGCGGCGACTATGTGGCCCTTTGTCCCTATGCGCCTCGAGTGCCATACGAGGCCTGGATTCTTCCCCGCAATCATGAAGCGGCCTTCGAGCGCACCGGATTAGCCCAGCCAGGATTGCGCGTCAATCTCGCCGCACTTCTGCGCCGCACGCTGCAGCGCGTGCGCGCCGTCACCGAAGAATTTCATCTCGTTCTGCACACTTCGCCGAACAGCCTTCATCCCTCGAACACCCTCGGATATTGGAAGACCATCGACGACGACTATCACTGGCACATCGAGATCCTTCCCGTCCTCGGCTCCAAGGCGCGCTCCTACACCTTCAAAGAGGTGTACTATTCGCCCGTCAGTTCGGAAACTGCCGTCAAGCACCTGCGGGAGGCGAAGATCGATGGCTGAAACACCGTACGCCCAAACGCGCTGATGCAATGATTTCAATCTTGCGGCGAGCACTGGGCGATCGAGCTTCTTCGTAGCCTGCTACAATCCACCCGCTCAGGAGATCATCCCCTTGAAATATTTAGCCTGCCTAGCCTTACTTCTCGCGGTATCCGCTGCTCAGACCTCTGCTAGTCAGGCGCCGGTGCCCTCTGCCGAAAAGCGCCAGGTCCTCTGGCAAAAACTGGGATCCGCGATTCACGATGTCGATCAGCATCTCGACGGCGTTGCGGGCATCGCCATCGAAGACCTGACGACCGGCGATCACTTTTTTCTCCACGAGAATGAGGTGTTTGCCCAGGCCAGTTCTATCAAGATCGCGGTCCTCGCCGAACTCTACCGCCAGGCCGAGCAAGGGAAGCTCAAACTCACCGATCTCTATACCGTGCACACGTCCGATCTCGTCCCAGACAGCGATATCATGGGCGGACTCACGCCCGGCGTTACCCGCATCACATTACGCGACCTTGCCACCATGATGGTCGCCGTCAGCGACAATTCCGCCACCAATGTCCTCATCGATCGCGTTGGCATGGACAACGTCAATGCGATGCTCGACTCGCTCGGACTTTCGCACACTCGCTTGCGTCGCAAAATGATGGATCTTGATGCCGCCAAACACGGCCGCGAAAATATCTCTACCCCCCGCGAGATGATGAGCCTGCTCGAAGCCATCTACCGTGGCAAAGTGCTCAACCAGGAATTGACCGCCGACTTCTTCAAGGTCCTGAGCACGAACAAAGCGTCGTGGATTCCCCGCGAC
>WNFI01281994.1_pt1 | contig 15268 bp, 19 predicted proteins | sample 5400471 | NCBI WGS metagenome assembly WNFI01 (sample SAMN13153348, study PRJNA577476) | soil metagenome | isolation source: 100 cm saprolite on Douglas fir-dominated hillslope | place: USA:California | collected 2013-09-17
TGCGCTTGGACAGGCATCTGGACGGGCGTCCGACGCCCGTGCAGCGATGCCAGAGCAGTTGGCGCAGCTGTGCGGTGATGACAGCCGCGACATCGCAGGTCTTCCGATAGATCAGATCCAGCAGTCGCTTCAGCTAAACGATGCCCAACGTGCGGCGCTGGATGAGCTCGCCAACGCCTCTGTGAAAGCAGCGCAGGACATTAAAGCCGCCTGTCCAACACAGATACCGGTGAGCGCGCCCCAGCGTCTCGCATTCATGCAACAGCGCATCGAGGCGATGATTGCCGCGGTCGGGACGGTTCAGCCGGCGCTGCAGGGGTTTTACGACCTTCTGAACGATGAACAGAGAACCCAGCTGAACGCGCTGGTCCAGGATCAGCGCCGGCGCGAAGCCGCGCGAAACACAAACCGCTCGCTCGTGCAAAGCTGCGGGGCTGCGCAGCCTGGCGTGACGGACTGGCCTACCGCCCAGATCGAGGCGAGGATCCAGCCAAACGAGGCGCAACGTGCCAGCCTAGTGGCGCTCCAGCAGGCCAGCGCCAAGGCGGGGGACCTGCTCAAGAACTCCTGCCCGACTTCGGAGCCTATCCCCCCGCCGGCACGGCTTGAGGCGACCGCCAAGCGGCTCGATGCCATGCTGCAGGCGGTCAAGACCGTACGTGCGGCGTTGGACGACTTCTATGCACAGCTGACCGACGAGCAGAAGGCGCAGTTCGAGGCGATCGGGCCGGCGCTCGCGGGAGCTTCCAATCAACCGGCCAACGCGCAAGCGCGCGTTCGCCATCATCGCCACCGCCACCATGCCGGCCTCGGTGGACTAATGCGGCATTTCATGTCAATGGCGCGATGGTGAACTGAGAGCGATGGTGAACTGAGAGCGGCGCCGCCGCTGTCGCCGGCATCGCCGTGATCAATTCGATCGGCAACGTCGCAGGATTCGCGGGGCCGTTTGCGATGGGGTGGATCAAGGACCATACCGGCAGCTACGCGGGAGGGCTGCTATTATTGGCGGCGCTCGGCATCATCGCCATGGGAATCGTGCTGATGCCTGGCCATAACCGAACGTCCGAGCGCGCTCTGGCCGATTAGCGCCGTCATCATCAGTTCGCGCCCGCGCATCCGCACTAACGCGGCTCAATCGGGCTTGGTTACTTGAGCATGGCCGCAAAAGTCTTCGCGAAGGTGTGGGCGTCGCCTGGCCATCTAGCCGAAACATAATTGCGATCCCGAACGACAAAGGCCGGCGTCTCATCGTTCATGGTATCGCGTTGCAGGCCAGAGGTCTTTCGACGATAGTTCGGATCACTCCTGGGCACGTCGCGAAAGTCTTCCGGGCGTGCGAGCGCGCGCGTCACTTCCTGCTGCACCGACATGAAGCCGTTCGGCTGTCCGTTCTGCTCGAGGTAAGTCCGGTAGTAGTGGGGGTCCCAGAACCGCGTGATGCGCGCGACCGACCATGCGCTGTTTTCGAACGCCCAGGTCAAGGCGGTCGTCTGATATCCCCATAGCACCGAGCGGCCCGTGCGTTTCGAGATGCTGCGCGCCGCCAACAGCACGCCATGACAGATCGCCGCCACCGGTTTCTCCTGATCGAAAAAGCCAGCGACATGGCGTTGCAGAACTTCGCTTTCGAGGTACTCACGCATGCCGCGTGCGCGATGTCCGCCAGGTAACAGCAGCGCGTCGAACGCGGATGCGTCGATGGCATCCCATCGCTGCGGCGCCCCGTAGTTCGGATCGGCGATCATTTCGGCGTAGGCCTTGCGCGCGTCGCGATTTGCCCGCATCAGAAGTCCCACGACGGGCAGATTCCGCAATAGCGGAATTGCTCCCCATGGATCGAGGCCCTTCCCTGTCAGCATCATGTCGTCGGCAACAGCGGGCCGGCCGTCGGGTGTGGCAAAACTGACCGTGTGCCCGGCGTGCGTGAGCAGCCGCCAGCTCACGGCAGCTTCGCTCGGATCGAAATCCCGCGCAGGCAACGGGACAAGAACGCGCGCCATCGTCCGTGCCCAGGTCTCAGACCAGCAGGACGGTCGATCCCGTGGTCTTGCGCGCTTCGAGATCGGCATGCGCCTTGGCGGCGTCCTTGAGCGGATAAGTCTGGTTGACCTCGATCTTGACCGCGCCTGAAAGCACCACCTCGAACAGCTCTTTCGCCATGGCAAGGAGGTTCTCGCGCCTGGCAGCGTAGGTAGCGAGGGTCGGGCGGGTGACGTAGAGCGAGCCCTTTTGCGCCAGCAGACCGAGGTTGAGCGGCTCGACGGTGCCGGAGGATTGCACGAACAGCACGGCGAAACCCAGCGGCGCCAGGCAGTCGAGCGATTTCAGGAAGGTGTCCTTGCCGACGGAGTCGTAGACCACCGGCACTTTCTTGTCTTGCGTGATCTCCTCGACGTGCTTGGCAAAATCCTCGCGGGTATAGACGATGGTGTGGGCGCAGCCATGGGCCTTGGCGACTTTCGCTTTCTCGTCGCTGCCGACAGTGCCGCTGACGGTGGCGCCGAGATGCTTCGCCCACTGGTCGAGGATAAGGCCAACGCCGCCCGCGGCGGCATGCAGCAGGATGGTCTCGCCGGCTTTGACGCGATAGGTCTGCCGGATCAAATATTGCACGGTCAGGCCCTTCAGCATCATCGCCGCTGCGGTCTTGTCATCGCGCCCAGGCCGCTCGGCAACTGGACCGGATAGGCGCCCTTGCGGTAGTAGATGTCGACAAAGTTCAGCCCGACAGCGATGTGGCGAATGCGGGCCTCGCCGGGTCCAGGCTTGCCAATTTCGACTTCCTCCCAGACCAGAACTTCCGGCCCGCCGGTTTTATGAAGGCGGATGGCGTGGGGCATGGAATTACTCCTCAATGTGGGAATTACAGGGGACGGAAAAGTCGCGGCGGAGCCGACCCCGCCGGGTAACAGCTATTTTACAATATGCGCCGAATGGGCCACGGGGAACACAGTCCGGGCGACATCCCTGCCGCGTGTTTAGCCCTCCCTTCACATACATCTGAACCGCTCAGGGGGTGCAACCATCGGGAACCATGCCGCGGACTGCGGCGTTCCTCTGATGATCCGACAGGAGCGCCGCATGCGAGATAGTCAGGACAGGAACAGCTCGATCAGCAGCAAAACGCTCGCGGTCATCATCGTTGCGCTCGCTCTCGCGCTTGCCATCCTGACATGGGGACCTTGGAATACCAAGCATGTCGCGAGCAATCCCGGACCGAGCGGAACACCGGGATCGACCGCGGTGGACAAGACCCCGCCGCCAGCCGAAGGTCCTTCAGCGACAACCACAGGCGCGGCGCGCTGACGGCGCTGCTTTCATCGGATGATCCGCCGAACGCGGCTTTGCAGATCGTGTTCGAACGCGACGGTTGATCGCCTGCGCAAAGGAACCGGCAGCGGCTCTCGGACGTTGGAACGTCGCTTTACCTGTTGGAGCGCCGTCTACCCAGAGTGAACGCCAATGCGCACCAAGAAACCTTCAGCATGGCTTCAGCCGTCGGTGCTGCTTGGGTTGGCCGGCCACACGACGATGGGAATTGCGTTGGGTCTGGCATTCGCCTTCGTGCTGACTGTGATCGACGCATTCGGCGTCATGGCTTTGATCGACCACAGCGCAGATCCGAAAACCACGATGATTGTCTTCGTAGGTTCTTTCACGCTGGCGTTCGGTGTCGGCGCGACATTGACCGGCCTTGTCTTCATGATGATGGAAGGCCGTTGAACCGCGCCCCGGGTTCGAACGCGGATCGCCGGCGCCGCGCTACGGCTGCGCCGTCCGGGCACAGGCGTGGCTTGTGAACGTCATTGCGAATGTCCAGGGACATCCGCAATCCCCTCTTGAAATCTACATGCCGGCTAGTGGCTTCCGACAGTTTTGCCAGCCGTCAGGGCCTGGGCCATGTCGAGATGATGCCGCAGGGTCGGCAGGATCTTGCCCGCCCAGTCCTTGAGCTTCGGGTTATCGCCTCCCTTGGAGTAGCGCTCGAACAACGACACGGCATCCTTGTGGCCGCTCACCTGATCGTCGTCATAGCGCGAGCTGAAGTCGGTGCCTTTGAGCGATTTCAACTTGTCGATTTCGCTTTGCTTGGAGCTGTCCAGTGCAGTCGGCAATTCCGCCTTGACGTCGCCGCTTGAAACCATCGATTTCAAATCCTCGGACGTTTTTGTGTGATCCTTGATCATGGTTGCGGCAAATGTCTTCTCCGAGGCATTGCCGCGCTCTTGCGCGAGCTGGCTGGACTGGATCTCAAACATGTCGCTGGTCGCAGCCTCCTTCACGAAGTCCGCCGTCGCGGGACCTATGCCGAGGGCCGAATTCACACCGGTTTTTTCTCCGACGGATTGGGCCATTGCCGGCGTCGCCAGAAGAATAAGCGCAAGGCCGGACGCGAGATATTTCATGGTCGGATCCTTTCCTGTTCGGGTAGGCACCCAAATCAATTGATCGTGTTCTTTATCGTTCCTTGCTCACCCAGCTTCCGCTGTTTGTTCCGCGCGGGCGAAGAGGTCGAATTGGTCTCCACCATCGTGGCAGCCGCAATGCCGGCTTGCGCAGGACAGGGTTCCGGCGCCTGCCACGACGCAATGCAAAGCGGCGTTTTCCGAACCGGTTCCAGGACCGCTGTGCCGTTTGCTTCGGATGGGTCGGGGGGGAGATGCCGATTGGGTGCTCTGCATGACCCAACGGTAGTCATGATTCCGGTGGCGCTGATGCTGAAATCAATCAGCTCTCAGCGGGTCCAGATGGGACACTAGCTAACTAAAATGTCCGGCTACCGCCCGATGGTCAGTTCATAGCTGGACGCCCCGCGATGCCGACAGATCAGTGTTTGGGCTCAAGAACGATGACGACGCCCGTCGGTTCGGGCTCGTGAGGCCTCAGACTCGTCAGAGTCGCATCGCTCCAGCTGGCAAGACTGACAATTTCACCAGTCTGAGCTTGTATCTCCGGCGTTTCAGCGGGCTCCAGAACGTTGAGACCGCTGCCGTCGAGAAAGAATGTATGATTCCCAAACAAGTCGTTCAGTTCGGGAACCGCGGGATGGCTATCGGGAAGAACCTCGGCGTCGAATTGGCTCAAGGTCTGGTTCACCTGTGTCGAGTTTAGCTTCATGGCCTACTCCCGTTTTGTCTTCAGCCGGCCCCGGGTGTGCTGTCCCACCCGTACGCGAAAAGCCTGCCCATTGGCTCGGAATGATTGCGCCGAGGTAACGTTCCCGGACCGCTTGATAAAATTTCCGTTGCGCAAGGGTCCTTCGCTAGTTTTCGCTGTGGAACCGAAAGCCGAACTGCTGATCCCCTTTGTAACGAGCTGCTGATCCCTTTCTAATTGAGACGGCTAAGCGGCGACTAGCTTTCCGATCTCTGAGACAGGGTGCGACGTCAGTTCCTTGGGAATCTCGGCGGCGATGCGTGCGACGACCTCGGGGTGGAATGCCTTGCGAAGTTTGCCCAATATCTTTGGAGGAGCAATGATGACGAGCCTCTCGAAGAGATTGGCGTGGGCATGGCGATAGAGTGCTTTGGCAATCTCGCTTGCAAATCGTTCCTTTGCGATGTGATGCCAATCGGTTTCTTCCATCGCACTTCGGGCAACTCCAACGCTTGCGATGGACCGTCCTGGACGATCCGTGCCCTGCTCACGCGTTGCCGGATTTTCCTGTTCGAAAATCTGCTCGACGACAAGATCGACGCGTTGTGCGCTGCCTCTGTTGCGCAAGAACAGAGCCTTTTGACCGTCGCCCACAAGAATGAGGCTGTCATGGGGAATGACCGGGGGCATAACATGGGGAATGTGGGATTTTAGTTCCGTCGTCATCTTGCCGATGCTCCGAGTGCTCCGCGGTATAATGCGAAAACCCGCCCTTAGGTTGCTTGGTCTTTGGCGCTCCGTAGTTTCACTCGAAGACGTGCACGTCGCTCGCGACGCTCGAGTGCGGTTTGGAAGCCCCGACTCGTCGCATTCATTCAAATGTTCCAGACGAAATAAAATTAGCGGAACAGCTCGTGCTTGACCTCGTTGAACGGACATGAAGTCGAAGGCCATCGCCGTTCCGGTTCCCTTTGGGAATTTCGGGCAATCTCGGAATCTACAGCCAAAAGAGAAGCGACTATGGAGATCAATAGTTTCAAGGACATGTACGTCGCAGAACTGCAGGAATTGCTGAGCGTCGAAAGCCAGCTTGCTGACGCATTATTGCGCATGGCAGGAGCAGCCGCACATCCGGCACTGAAGGATCTGTTGGTCCATCATCATGGGGAAACGGAGACCCAAAAACAACGACTTGTAACCATCCTGCAGAAGCATGGCGCCAATCCAGCAGCACATACCGACCAGGCCATGCAGGCGCTCGTCAAAGAGACAAAAAAGATGCTTGGCATGCTAACGGGAGACGACCTGCGCGATGCGGGTCTTATCGCCTCCGTACAGAAACTCGAACATTACGAGATTGCCGCCTACGGCACTGCGGCGGCGCTTGCCGGTCAACTGGATTTACGCGACGAGCAGAAGATGCTGCACAGGAGCCTTGATGAAGAAAAACAGACTGATGAGCGGCTGACCCAGCTCGCCAAACGTGAAGTAAATCCCGACGCGTTGGCTGCCTGAAAAGCGTCTGCCGCGCGAAGCGAGCGCGGCGGATTGTCCGAACAACAGCGGTTCGTCGGGCGAAACAGGGAGGTCAACCATGCTTTTGGAAGCGCAAGAAACCGTCAGCCTCATAGGCAGTGACAAGGTGCAGGGGACGGGGGTCTATGGACCCGGCGGTGAAAAAATCGGATCGATTGAGCGGGTGATGATCGAAAAGATCAACGGGAAAGTCTCCTATGCTGTTCTCAGCTTCGGCGGCTTTCTCGGCATCGGCGACGACTATTATCCGCTGCCATGGCCCTCGCTCAAGTACAATGTCGAGCTTGGCGGCTATCAAACGATGGTCACCAAGGACCAGTTGAAGAAGGCGCCGAAATATGCACGCAGCGCAGATTGGAATTGGAACGATCAGCAGCTTGCCCGCGCTGTAAGCGCCTACTACGGAGTTCCACTGCCGTAGTCGGTTCATGCCATCGAGAATGGCTCGATCGGGGCTTCCTGCGATTACATGAGTTCGTTCCGGAAAGCCGCCGCCCTTCCACCGGCCGTTAGGATTTTGGCCGCAGGCGTTCAGTGTGCCATGTGTTCCGATCGTGGATTTGGATGAAGAGTTCTGGTCCGAACCAACAAGTTCTCACCGTCCACGCCATTCAGCTTGGGGACCGCATCAACACGAGCGGTATTGAAGGCGAGACATTATCGACTGTCCCGCTTGCGATTCGGATAGACAAAGCAGGAATTGCCGTTCTCTTTCGCTATGGGGTCGTCGTGCTGATCGGTTTATCCCCGCAACAGGAACAGGAATTTCTGGAAAAATTGTCCATTCGCGTATCAGGCAGGTTCGATCGATTGAGGAAGAAACCGCGGTCATAAAACTCGCGGACCAGGACGAGGATCAGGTCCCGGCAGGAGGACCAATCCAGCTAAGGGCGATGTCTCCCGAGAGGCTGCTGGTTATTTCCGACGTTTTAGCCAAGAGCGTCGTCCTTGCGCGTGATGAGCGACGGGTGGCCGAAGTATTTGAGGTGATCGAGCCCTTTGCCCGGGAGTTGGCGACGCGCGGAAAAGCGCGTCTGAACCGGACCGGCATTCTGAAGCTGATCGGAAATGCCCTGCTGGTACAACACAGGGTGTCCGGCCGGATCGCCATTGCCGAGAAGCCCGATGCACTGTGGGATCGTCCCGATCTGGAGAGGCTCTACGCGCGTCTGGAAGATGAGTACGAACTACAAGAGCGCGTCGACGCGCTAAACCGAAAACTCGCCGTGATCGCCGAGACCGCAAATACGCTGGCTGACATCATCGACACCCAACGGTCCCTGCGTCTCGAACTGATTGTCGTGGGGCTCATCGCATTCGAGATCGTGATCACCTTCTATCAAATCTTTACCTCTCGGCCGGGTCATTAGGGATCAAGGTCGCTCAACCTCTTACGGCGGGAACTTGACGGACCACTGGATAAACTTGACGGACTACTGGATACTTGACTCCCGCGCACATCTGCCGCAGCATTCCGGCGTGCTGCACCTGTCAAGGCACGGGTAATCGGCTCTGCCTTTGCAGGAACTGGCGTTCGATCATGTGATCGAGACGACGTGCGGCAGGCGCGGACATGATGTCCGCAAGACATAATGTCCGTAGGTTCACATTTGGTGAGGAGCATGACGCCACCGGGCAAGTTGCAATGACCTTGCTCAAATGCAGGGTCACGGCGCAGGTTGAGGTGAACAGCAGCTGCTAGCCATCATTTGCGCCGCCGACAATATGAGCATATCCACGAGACCCGGGGCGCAAAGGCCACGCGCCATCAGGTCTTGACATACAACTGGTGTGTACCAGACATCCTTCGCATGGCGAAGATCACGGGCCCCGCGATGCCTTGATGCACCGGGGCCCAATCATTTCGGGCAAAGGCTACCGTTGTCTTCGTCCCTCACGCGCATCGACATAGAAGGCGCCGCCCATCCGGATGGGGCACTGCGTACCCTTAGCGACGCCGCGCATTTCTCGCGCCTGGCACGTCCCCCAATGCCCCCCACCCTCTTCAGATTGGTTCCATCCGGGAACCTAAATCCCTGCGACGAAGTTACCTCGGCTGACGACGGAGGCTATGATGAAACGAAGTTTGCTTTGCTTCGGCTTCATGATGATTTTGGGCGGCTCCGGCTTGGCCCAGATGGATAGAACAGCACCTGCATTTTACGTTGTGCTGAATTCCTTGACCAAGAGCTGCACCGTCGCTGACAAGTTGCCCCGCACCGATACGCCGAACATCACCGTTGCCAGCGACACGATTTAAAAAACACGGGCCGAAGCCGAAACGGCCATAAAGGCGCTGAAGCCGTGCAATCCATAGGACGACTGTTGGCGGAGTATCTGTACGGCGGCGATCAAATCGCATAGCTGCCGTTATCATCGGTAATTTTGCGAATCCGAGCCACCCAGGCGATTTCGCAGCAAGAAATCATTGGCGCTGCAGCCAGCTCGAGCGATTCCCCGGCGCGGATGGGTTGCAGTTGCCAATGATAGGTAGCGTCCCGCTACTCAAGGCCCTTAGCCATAAAACTGATGGTACTCCCGAACATACGGCGCGTAGGAGTCCTTGAGGCTCGCGAGATTCAGCAGCATTTTCGCGACGGCAATATCATCATTTGCAAACACCATTGTCCGGAGCCAGAGGCTTTCGGTCCTGCGGCTGCCGCTCAGCGCGACCACTTCCCGCTCGGTTTGATATTCCTCTCCAGCGAACAACGGCCCCCGCAGCAGCCGGATCTCCTGGTCGGCAAACAGGCCGACCGCCGGGCCCTTTAGCGGCAAGCGGTCCTCTTTCGACCGATATTGAAACAGCACGCTGAGCATTTCGATCGGGATGATCGGTCGTCCCCAGGGGTTGCCGGACACTGCATCCTGTCGGTAAAACGGGCTTGGCTCGGTGATGACCTCGAGTTTGTCTTCGAGTGAGAATGGATAGAGGTCGCCCATGTTCTGGTCGAAGTTCATCCGCACGGTCTGACGTCTGGTCTTCATGCCGACCTTGACGTCGCGCAGGATCACCAGATCGGCGAGCGGCTTGAGCTCGGTCAGCCGCTGATCAAGCGCCGTCATCGATGCGCCTTGACCCGCTGAGGCTGTGCCGCGCAGAACCTCGGTCCCATCGCGCTTGATCATCTGAATTTTGCACTGCATCTCGCCCGGTTCCGGCATTGCCAAAATAGCCTGCACCTCTTCACCGTCGAAGGAGGGATTGCGATAGTGCGCGGAAATGCATCCGGTCTCGAACCACGCATTTCCCCACAGGCGCACACACAACGGAGCGAACTGGCTGAAATGCGTCGGCCCCTCGATGGTGCCTCCCTGAAATCCCAGTTTCTGCGCCGTCGTATCGTCGTGAATGGATGCGTGAGAATCGTAGACCTGGGCATTGAGCATCTGGTGCGGCCGGCGCCATGGCCCGGCCAGCGAATCGGAGGTTTCCGTGATGACCATGTCGAACGCTTTGGAGCTCATGGCTTCCTCGCTATGTGATCCGGCTCGGCAGCAGCCGAAGCCAATCTGAGCTGGTAACCCGTCCCCAACAGATGATGCAATTCGAATCGTTTCCAGCCGACCCGTCACCACAGCGATTGCCGCGCGCGCTCCGGCCAGGCCCGGTCATAATCCTCGCCGCCGACACGGTTTTCGCTCATGTCAGCGAGAATCTGGCCCGGCGTCGGCAAAGTTCTGGGGTCGACCCGCCTGTCGGGATTCCACAGGTCGGACCGGACGATGGCCCGGGCGCACTGAAAATAAATCTCGTCCACGGTGATGATGACGACCGTGCGCGGCGGTTTGCCGTCCACCGCAAATGACGCCAGCAAGCCGGGATCGACCGATACCCGGGCACGGCCGTTGACGCGGAGCGTGCTGCCCGAGCCTGGAATCAGAAACAGCAGCGCTATTCGGGGATCGCGCACAATGTTACGCAGCGAATCGACGCGGTTGTTGCCGCGGCGATCGGGCATCATCAGCGTCCTTGCATCGTGAACGCGGACGAAACCGGCTAGATCGCCGCGCGGCGAGCAATCCAGTCCTTCCGGCCCGCACGTCGCCAGCGCGGCAAACGGCGACTTGTCGATCAGCGCGCGATATTGCGGCGTGATCTTGTCGGCGACTTTGACGGTGGAGGCCTCGTTGGGCTGGCCGTAGATCGCTTCAAGCTGTTCGACCGCCGTAATGATCGACATTTGCCGTTCTCCTGCTCTCCGCCGTATCGAAGCCTCAAACGCCTTTGATGAGCTGTACAAGTTCCCGCGCATGGTTCTCGACGCTGCCGACATTGGCGATAGTCACGTCGGGCGCGGTGGCGACGCCATCAACCGCGCGACTGAGCCGGTGCTCGATCTGCCCGTCGCTGCTCCGCGCCCGCGCAGCAAGGCGTTCAGCGAGAATTTCTGACGGAGCCGTGATCAAAACCACCGTGACATCGGCATAGCCGCGGCGGATCGCGTCAACGACGGTGCGCGAAACATTTGCGACCACCGTGCGGCCGGCGCGGATATCATCGTCGATCGCGCGGGGCAATGCGTAGCAATGGCCGTGCGCTTCCCAATGCACCGCGAACTCGCCGCGCGTGCGCGCCTGCCGGAAGGCATCGAGGCTCACCTGTTCATTATCTTCGGCAGCCGACGCTTCCCGCGTCACGACGCGGCGCGGAAAAACCACACTGCCGTCATCGGCGCAGGCGGCCCGGGCCAGCCCGAGCAGCGTATCCTTGCCGGCCCCGCTCGGACCGACCACCACAATGAACCGGCCGGGTCCGATCGTGGCCGGCCGACCACCAGATATGGTCGGCGCTCCCGTCACGCCACGCGATGTCCTTCACGCCAGACGCAGCGCACCACCGGGACATCGCGCGCCACCTGGACGCGGATCAGATCGGCGCGCTTGCCGATCGCGATCTCGCCCCGATCCGCAAGGCCGACCGCCTCCGCGGGCGTTTTGGTGACGGTGCGGATGGCGGATGCCAGATCGATCGCCGGCACGCGCTGCGGCAGTTGCAGCGCCGCCATCAACAGGCTTGAGGGAATGTAGTCCGACGACAATATGTCCAATAGCCCCTCGCGGGCCAGATCGACCGCGGCGACGTTGCCGGAATGCGAGCCGCCGCGCACCACATTCGGCGCGCCCATCAGGATGCCGATGCCGGCCCGGTGCAATCCGCGCGCCGCTTCCATGGTAGTCGGAAATTCCGCCACCGAAACCCGGTCGCGAATGGCGTCAGTGACATTTTCATCGGTAGTGTCGTCGTGACTGGCGAGCGGGATCTCATATTGATGCGCCAGCGCCACGATCGCGCGCATATTGGTGGCCGCATGGGCCTTCTGATAGGCAAAACGCCGTTCGAACAGAATGTCCAGCTCAGTGTCGGTCATGCCTGGACCCTTGCCGCGATAATAATCGCGCAACTTGCCTTCGTCGCGAAACTGGCGTTGCCCCGGCGTGTGGTCCATCAGCGACATCAAGCGGACATCCGGCCGCCCAACCAGCTCCTTGGCCTCCTCGACCACGCTTGGCATCGGGATTTCGCAGCGCAGATGCAGGAAATGCTCGGCGCGCAACAGGTTGGCATCGCGCGCCGATGCAATCGCCTCAGCCAGCACACCCGCCCTGCCATCGACTTCCTCGGCGCCATCCTCGCGCCAGACCCGCAGCGAATCCAGCACCGTGGTGATTCCTGCTGTCGCCAGTTGCCCGTCATAGGAGACAACCGCGGCGATCGGATCCCAGAATACCTTCGGGCGCGGTACGTAATGCGCCTCGAGATGATCGGTGTGCAGTTCGATCAGGCCGGGCATAATCAGATCGCCGCCGGCGTCCTCGCCGCCTGCGGGCGCGGCGCCGTCGCCATATCCGACGACGCGGCCATCCGCAAAAGCGATCCAGCCGCGTTGGATCACACGATCCGCCAGAACAATCCCGGCGTTGCGAAGTATGGTTTCGGACCCGGTCGAAGGCATCTCAATTGTCTTCCTTCATGCCGCGGCGGCAAACGATGTCACGTCGACGACCCGGTCGGCGATCAGATGACGGATTTCATCGTCATGGACAATCGCGACGATGGCAACACCCGCGCGCTTCTTTTCATCGATCAGATCGACCACTACGGCGCGATTGACGGCATCGAGCGACGCATCCGTTCATGCTACGCCCTACACGAGGCGGTTGCAGCCGCGTGACGCGGCTCTATTCTCGGTTCATGGCCGACTATCCGCGCTACGCGATCTATTATGCTGCGGCACCCGGTAGCGACCTTGATCGCTTCGGCGCCCAGGTGCTCGGCTATGACGCCTACAGCGGCGAGGACCTGCCCTTTCCGGAGGGCATCATGCAGATCGCATCGGATTGGCGCGATCTGACCAAGGATCCACGAAAATACGGTTTTCATGCCACGCTGAAGGCGCCGATGTCACTGTCGCCCGGCAAGACCGAGCCTGAGCTTCTTGCAGCTTGCGAATCCTTTGCCGGGAAATCGCGGCCTATTCCAATCATCACACCTGTGGTCGGTTCGATAAGCGGATTCATCGCTGTCGTGCCGGCCGCGCCCTCGCCCGAACTTGAACGGCTTGCCGAGGATTGTACACGCGAATTCGATTCGTTCCGCGAGCTGCTCACTCCAGAGGATCGTGCGCGGCGAAATCCCACTGACCTGACGCCGAGGCAGCGCGAGTATCTCGACCGCTGGGGATATCCATATGTCATGGAAGAATTCCGCTTCCACATGACGCTTACGGGCCGGCTTGCCGCCGAGCGACGCGAGCCTGTCCTAACGATGCTGCGCAACAGTTTTTCCGCAGTCGGCGTCAAGACGCTCGCGATCGACAGGGTCGCGGTATTCCGTCAGGAAAATGCAGATTCGCGATTCCGGATCGTCAAGGACTGGCAGTTGCGCGACAACGCATGATCTGCTTCAGCGCTTCCGAATTCCCCGTATCTGGCAACCCCGCAAGAATAATGCCGCGCAGGCGTGCGCCCGCGCTTTGATCTGCGAGCGCGATGGCAGCGGCACGCCGCCGAACAGCGCAGCGCGCCGCGGCGCAGAAGTGACCATGCCGAGCAGCATGCCGGCGGCCTCATCGACATCGTCGAGCGCGATCAATCCACGCTTCTGCTGCACCCGCAGCCAATCCGCCAGCGCCACGACGGTGCGCTGAATAGCATTTTTGTAGAACATCCGGGCGATATCGGAAAACTTGCCGGCCTCCTGCAGCAGCAGGCGCTGAAGCGCGATCACTTCTTTGTCAAGCGCCAGTTCCGCACAGGCGATCAGGGCCGCGACGAGAGCTTCGTCGATGTCTCACCGCCTCCATGCAAGTCACGGCATAGCCATTGCCGGCGAATTCATGCCGCGCGGCTTCGTAAATCATCCGGCGTGTTTCGTCGTCGGGGCGGACCCGTGGGCGGCCCCGGCAGCGCTTGTCTTGGGTGGTGTCGATCTCAGCCATGCCTTTACATGATGCCTGTCATTCCATTGACAGCTCCAAGCTATGCCCTATTTGGAAAATATCAAGTTTCCTAATTCGGCCGGCGTCCGGCAAAGCCATCAGGAGTAAACGTCATGACCCTCCATTCCACCGCCCTCGAGGCTGAGCGACCGATGCCAGCCGGCGACACCATCAAGGATCTGCTGCCGGACACACATGACAAAGGCGGCGTGAGCCAGCGGGCCCCTGCCCCCGCCGTGACAAGAAAATTCAATTTTCGCAAGATGTTAATGGCCGGTGCGGCCGTTGCGGTCCTTGCCGGTGCGGCTTGGTACGGCTGGAACTACTGGACTGTCGGCCAATATCTGGTCTCGACCGATGACGCTTATGTGAAGGCCGACAACACCACCGTCGCACCGAAGATATTCGGCTATCTGCGGGAGGTGCTGGTCGGCGACAACGAGCCGGTCAAGACCGGCCAGGTGCTGGCGCGGATTGATGAGCGCGATTTCAAGGTGGCGCTCGACCAGGCCAAATCCGACGTCGCCGCGGCCAATGCCGCGATCGCGAGCAAGCAGGCCCAGCTCGCCGTTCAACAGGCTGTGATCGACGCCGCCAGGGCGACCATCGATGTCGACAAGGCGACGGTCACGTTCGCGGCGCAGGAGAACAAGCGCTACACCGATCTCGCGACGACCGGCTATGGCAGCGTACAGAACGCGCAGCAGGCACAGTCGCGCAACGCCGGCGCGCAGGCCGCGATCCAGCGCGACACCGCCAACCTCGCCTCCGCGTTGAAACAGGTTGACCTGCTGAAGGCTGAGATCGTTCAGGCAAACGCAGCGCTGGCGCGCGCCGAAGCCCTGCAGAACCAGGCCGAACTCAACCTCAGTTACACTACCATCGTCGCGCCGATCGACGGCGTCGTCGGCAACCGGACGCTGCGTGTCGGCCAGTATGTACAGGCCGGAACGCAACTGATGTCGGTGGTGCCGGTCGCCGGCGCCTATGTGGTCGCGAATTTCAAGGAAACGCAGCTTACCGACGTGCGCGAAGGCCAGGCGGTCGACATCGCCGTCGACACGTTCCCCGGCCAAGTGGTGCACGGCCATGTCGACAGCATCGCGCCCGCCAGCGGCCAGGAATTCGCGCTGCTGCCGCCGGACAACGCCACCGGCAACTTCACCAAGGTGGTGCAGCGCATACCGGTC
>WNFI01593848.1_pt2 | contig 15266 bp, 15 predicted proteins | sample 5400471 | NCBI WGS metagenome assembly WNFI01 (sample SAMN13153348, study PRJNA577476) | soil metagenome | isolation source: 100 cm saprolite on Douglas fir-dominated hillslope | place: USA:California | collected 2013-09-17
ACCTGCGCGCCGCCGCCTCGGTGCTGCGCGGCCGCAAAGTCGCGGCCGGTGTGCGCGCCCTGGTGGTGCCCGGCTCGCAGCGGGTCAAGCGCGCCGCGGAAAGCGAGGGCCTAGATCGCGTCTTCCTCGAGGCCGGCGCCGAGTGGCGCGAGCCGGGCTGCTCGATGTGCATCGCGATGAACGGCGACGCGCTCGCGCCCGGACAGGCCGCGGTGAGCACCAGCAACCGCAACTTCGAGGGCCGGCAGGGCAAAGGCGGCCGCACCTTCCTCGCCAGCCCGCTCACTGCGGCGGCGGCGGCCGTGCGCGGCGTCATCGCCGATCCGCGCGAGGTGCTCCGATGACTCCGTTCACCACGCTCACTGCGCGCACGGTGGTGGTGCCGCAGGCCAACATCGACACCGACCAGATCATCCCGGCGCGCTTTTTGCGCACCACCTCGCGCGAGGGCCTGGGCAAGTCGCTCTTCGCCGACAGGCCCGAATTCCTCCGCGGGCAGGAGGGCGCGGTGCTGGTCGCGGGACCGAACTTCGGCTGCGGCTCCTCGCGCGAGCACGCTCCCTGGGCGCTGCTCGACCGCGGCTTCCGCGCGGTGGTGAGCGCGCGCATCGCCGACATCTTCCGCGGCAACGCGCTGAAGAACGGGCTCCTGCCCATCGAGCTGGACGACCCATATCTGATGACGCATCCGGGCTGCGAGATCGCCATCGACCTCGCTGCTTGCACGGTGTCCTTCGACGGCCGCTCGGCGCAGTTCGCGATCGATCCCTTCGCGCGGCGCTGCCTTTTGAGCGGGCTCGACGAGCTGGGGTACCTGCTCTCGGCGGAGAAGGACATCGCCGCCTTCGAGGCGTCGCGATGAGCGCGCTGGTCGCCATCCTGCCCGGGGACGGCATCGGGCCAGAAGTGACCGCGCAGGCGGTGCGTGTGCTGCAGGCGGTGGGCGGCGTCGAGCCGCACGAAGGTCTGATCGGCGGCACCGCCATCGACCAGACCGGCTCGCCGCTGCCGGACGGAACGGTGGCCCTCTGCCGCGACGCCGAGGCAGTGCTGCTCGGGGCCGTGGGCGGTCCGCGCTGGGATCCCGCAGCGCCGGTGCGGCCCGAGCAGGGGCTGCTCGGCCTGCGCCGGGCGCTCGGCCTCTTCGCAAATCTGAGACCCGCCTCGATCCATCCGCGCCTGCTCTCCGCCTCCCCGCTCAAGGCCGAGGTGTTGCGCGGCGTCGACGTGCTGGTGGTGCGCGAGCTGACCGGCGGAATCTACTTCGGCGAGAAGCGCCGCGGCACCGACTGGGCCGAGGACCTCTGCGTCTACACCACGGCGGAGATCGCGCGCGTGGTCCGCGCCGCCGCCACCCTCGCGCAGGGCCGCCGCAAGCGCCTCACCTCGGTGGACAAGGCCAACGTGCTGGAGACGTCGCGCCTGTGGCGCGAGGTGACCTCGCGGGTGCTGAGCGAGGAGTTCCCGGAGGTGAAGCTCGAGCACCAGCTGGTCGACTCCTGCGCGCTCAAGCTCGTGCAGCAGCCTTCGGCCTTCGACGTGATCGTCACCGAGAACCTCTTCGGCGACATCCTCACCGACCTGGCCGCGGTGCTCGGGGGATCGATCGGCATGCTGCCGTCCGCCTCGCTCGGCGAAGGCGCGCGCGGGCTGTACGAGCCGGTGCACGGCTCCGCGCCGGACATCGCGGGGAAAGGGATCGCGAACCCCTACGGCGCCATCTCCAGCGTCGCCATGCTGCTGCGCCATTCGCTCGCCCGCGAAGCGGACGCGCGCGCGGTGGAGGCTGCCGTGTTCGCGGCCATCGACCGCGGCGCCATCACCGCCGACGTGGGCGGCAGCGCCACCACCGCGCAGGCGGGCGACGCCGTGCTGCGCGCTCTCCAGGAGGCACATTGATGCCGTACGATCCGCGCTCCCGCAGCCGCGTCATCACCGACGGCCCCGACCGCGCGCCGGCCCGCGCCATGCTCAAGGGCATGGGCTTCGACGATGCGGCCCTCTCGCGCCCGATCGTCGGCGTGGCGAGCACCTGGACCGAGACCATGCCCTGCAACTTCCACCTGCGCAGGCTGGCGGAGCGGGTGAAGGAGGGCATCCGCTCGGCGGGCGCCACGCCCATGGAGTTTGACACCATCGCCATCAGCGACGGCGTGACCATGGGCACCGAGGGCATGAAGGCGTCCCTGGTGAGTCGCGAGCTGATCGCCGATTCCATCGAGCTGGTCTGCCGCGGGCACCTCTTCGACGCGGTGGTGTGCCTGGTCGGCTGCGACAAGACCATCCCGGCGGCGGCGATGGCGGCGCTGCGGCTCGACATCCCCGCGCTGGTGCTCTACGGCGGCTCGATCGCGCCGGGGCGCTTCGAGGGGCGCGACGTCACCATCCAGGACGTGTTCGAGGCGGTGGGCGCCCACAACGCGGGACGCATGTCGCTGCAGACGCTGCACGAGCTCGAGGACGTGGCCTGCCCGGGCGCGGGCGCGTGCGGCGGGCAGTACACGGCCAACACCATGGCCATGGCAGTGGAGCTGCTCGGGCTCTCGCCGGTCGGGTACGGCAGCATTCCGGCGACCGACCCGCGCAAGGATGACGCCACCCGCGAGATGGGGGCCGTGATCGTCGACCTGCTGAAGCGCGACGTGCGGCCGAGCGCCAACCTGACCCGCGCCTCGTTCGACAATGCCATCGCCGGCGTGGCGGCGACTGGCGGCTCGACCAACGCCGTGCTGCATCTGCTCGCGCTGGCGCGGGAAGCGGGCGTTCCGCTCGCGCTCGAGGACTTCGATGCGGTGAGCGCGCGCACGCCCCTGCTCGCCGATCTCAAACCTGGCGGCCGCTTCACCGCAGTCGATCTCCACCATGCCGGCGGCGTTCCCCTGATCGCGCAGCGCCTCATCGAGGCGGGCCGCTTCGACGGCGAGCAGCGGGCCGGCGACGGGCGGCCGTGGCGCGAGCACGCGATGCGAGCGCGCGAGGAAGCCGGCCAGCGCGTGGTGCGAAAGCTCGGCGAGCCGATCAAGTCCACCGGCGGGTTGTGCATCCTGCGCGGCTCGCTCGCGCCCGGCGGTGCAGTGGTGAAAATGTCCGGCCACGAGCGCCTCGCGCACCGCGGGCCGGCGCGCGTCTTCGATCGCGAGGAGGACGCTTTCGCCGCGGTCCGCGATGGCCGCATCCGCGCCGGCGACGTGGTGGTCATCCGCTTCGAAGGGCCGCGCGGCGGACCCGGCATGCGCGAGATGCTGGGCGTCACCGCCGCCCTGGTCGGACAGGGGCTGGGCGAGTCGGTGGCGCTGGTCACCGACGGCCGCTTCAGCGGCGCGACCCGCGGGCTGATGCTAGGCCACGTCGCGCCCGAAGCCTTCGTCGGCGGGCCCATCGCGGCGCTGCGCGACGGCGACGTGATCAAGATCGACGTGGAAGCGCGCCGCGTCGACGTGGAGCTTCCCGCCGCGGAGATCGCGCAGCGGCTGCGCGGATTCGTCCCTCCGCCTCCGCGCTACCGCACCGGTGTGTTCGCCAAGTACGCAGCCCTCGTTTCGTCGGCGGAAGAGGGCGCCGTCACCTCGCCGACCCCAGACCGCAAACAGGAGTGATGCAAATGGCCAAGCTCTATTACGACAAGGATGCAACCCTCGACCTGGTGCGCGCGCGCAAGGTCGCCATCATCGGCTACGGCAGCCAGGGGCACGCGCACGCCCTCAACCTCCGCGACTCCGGCGTGGACGTGCGCGTCGGGCTTCACGCGGCGAGCAAGTCTCGCGACAAGGCGCAGCGCGCCGGCCTGCGCGTGCTTTCGGTGGCCGAGGCAGCGCGCGAGGCCGATCTGATCATGGTGCTCGCGCCTGACCAGACGCAGAAGGAGATCTACGACAGCGACCTCTTGCCTGCGCTGGCGCGGGGCAAGGCGCTCTACTTCGCGCACGGGTTCAACATCCACTTCGGGCAGATCCGCCCGCCGGCTGACGTGGACGTGACGCTGATCGCGCCCAAGGCGCCGGGACACCTGGTCCGGCGGCTCTATCTCGAAGGGCAGGGCACGCCCGCGCTCATCGCGGTGGCCCAGGACGCGAGCGGCACCGCCCACGCGCTCGGGCTCTCCTACGCGCGCGCCCTCGGGGCCACGCGCGCAGGCGTGCTCGAGACCACCTTCCGCGAGGAGACCGAGACCGATCTCTTCGGCGAGCAGGCGGTTCTGTGCGGCGGCATCAGCGCGCTGGTGACCGCGGGATTCGACACCTTGGTGGACGCCGGCTACCAGCCGGAGAGCGCGTACTTCGAGTGCCTGCACGAGCTCAAGCTGATCGTAGATCTGATGTACGAGGGCGGCCTCTCCTGGATGCGCCACTCGATCAGCGACACCGCGGAGTACGGCGACTACTCGCGCGGCGAGAGGATCATCGGCGAAGCTGCGCGCGCGGAGATGAAGAAGATCCTGCGCGAGATCCAGAGCGGCCAGTTCGCGCGCGAGTGGATCCTGGAGAACCAGGCCGGCCGGCCCGTCTTCGACAAGCTGCGCGAGCAGGGCAAGAACCATCCCATCGAGGAGGTGGGCCGCCGCCTGCGCGAGACGATGAGCTGGATCCGCACCAAGCAGAAGGACTCCAGCGAGCCCACCACCACCAAGCCCACCACCACGAAGGAGGCCGCGTGACCCGGATGTGGCTCAACGGGAGGCTGGTTTCGCCGGCGGAGGGGAAGCTCGACTTCCTCACGCCGGCGCTCCACTACGGCGTCGGCGCCTTCGAGGGGATCCGCTGCTATCGCACCACGCGCGGGACGGCCATCTTCCGATTGGAAGAGCACATCGCGCGGCTTCTGGGATCTGCCGCCGTGCTCGGCTTTCGCGACCTGCCGTACACCGCAAGCCAGCTCTGCCAGGGCTGCATCGACACGGTGCGAGCGAGCGGCTTCGAGGAGTGCTACATCCGGCCGCTCATCTGGCTCGCAGAGGGCGGGTGGAACCTGACCGTCGACGCCGGCAAGGCGCACGCCGGCATCGCCGTCTGGGAGTGGAAGCAGTATCTCGGTGCGGAAGCGGCCGCGCTGGGCGTGCGCGCGAACGTCTCGTCGTTCACGCGCCACCAGCCCAACGTGACCATGACCAAGGCCAAGATCACCGGCAACTACGCCAACTCGGTGCTGGCCAAGACGGAGTCGCTGCGGCTCGGGTTCGACGAGGCGATCATGCTCGACGCGCAGGGCATGGTGGCCGAGTGCACCGGCGAGAACGTGTTCATGGTGAAGGACGGCAAGGTGCGCACGCCGCCCGACGGCGCCATCTTGAACGGCATCACGCGACAGAGCCTGATCGCGCTCGCGCCCGAACTGGGATTCGAGGTCGAGGAGGCTCCCGTCTCTCGCGATCAACTCTACATGGCGGACGAGGTCTTCGTCTGCGGCACTGCGGCAGAGGTGATCGGGGTGCGGGAGATCGATTTTAGAAAGATCGGCGCCGGCCGCACCGGGCCGATCACGCTCGCCTTCCAGCGCGCCTACCAGGCCGCGGTGCACGGCGAGCATCCACACTGGTCGCGCTGGTTGACGCCGATGCCGGCTGCGGTCGCGGCTGCAGCGGCCGTCTGACGCTCAGGACACCGATCGCGCACCCGACAAAAGTCTGATTCCGCGTCCGCCGACCGACTCGCTCGTCGCTTCCGCGATCATCTCGGTGGTTTCACCGTGCGAGATGGCGCGGCTCTTGTGGTCGAAGCGCACGGCCAGCCGGCGCACCGGCTCGTTGCCGCTCGCCATCTCCCAATGGAAGCGGGCTACGCCCCGCTCCTCCGCGGCCATGATGAGACGCTCGATCAGGGCGCGGCCGAGACCGCGACCTTGAAAGCTGTCGATCACTGAAACGGCTGGCTCGGCCGTGGCCGGCAGGCCGTCCAAGGTGATGAAGCGCGCGACCCCCGGAGCGATGGCGAGGCTGCCTTCGCACACCGCCACCAGGGCGAAGTGCCGCTCGCCGTCGATGTGTGTGAAGTGGCGGAGGTCGGCCGCCGAGAGCTCCGACTTGGTCGCGAGAAAGCGACGCCTGCGGCTCTCGGGTGAGAGCGCGCTGAAATGGCTCGAGAGAAGCTTTGCATCGCGAGGTCCCAACGCGCGCAGCACCACGCGCGCGCCGTCGTCGAGCGTCACCTGCTCACGATAGCGGCTATCGAAGAATCGCATCAGGAGACCTCTGACCGCAGACCCAGCAAGCCGCGCGCCAGCGGACGTTTCCCTCGGCAGCGAGCACGAAAGCCGTCCGGCAGGACGACGATTCCGTCGGGCGGAGCGAGGTCGTCCACCAATTCCGTCGCGGTCCTGCAGGACCATTCCGGCCCCGCCAGAGGGAAGAGCTGGCTTGGTGTCATTCTTGCTCGCTCTTTGCGGATGCAAGTGCATCTCGACGAGTGGGTGGCGCCGGAGATCGCGGACGAGCACGGGCTCGTTCGCGCGGGCAAGATCCTGGAGTGGATGGATGTGGTCGGCGCGCTGGCCGCCGTCCGGCATTGCCGTCGAACGGTCGCTACCGCCTCGGTCGACGGCATGGAGCTGCGCGATCCCATCCGCGTCGGCGAGCGCGTGACGATGACCGCGTCGGTCGGCTACACCTCGGCGCGCAGCCTCGGCGTCTCCATCGCCATGAAGCACGGGATGCCGGTGCAGGCGGCGCAACGCCAGGCGCTGACGGCGTACATGACTTTCGTCGCGCTCGACGACGATGGCCGCGCGCTGGCGGTCCCCCAGCTTCGTCCCGAGACTCCCGCCGACGTCATCCGATTTCGCGAAGGCGAGCTGCGCCGGCAGTTTCGCACCCGGCTGGCAGCGGGGCAGCTCCCCACGCTGGCAGAAGCGACCGCCGTGGCGGGCCACCAAGGGCGCGGCGCCTTGGTGCGCGAGCTTCTCAAGGTGCTGCCGCCTTCGCTGCGGCTTCCCTTCGAGTGGGTCGATGCCCTCGAGCCGCGCCGGCGGAACGTCTCCTACGTGCACAAGATCGAGCCGGTGCGATCGAGCAAGCTCAACTTTCACGGCACGCTCTACGGCGGCACGCTGATGCGCTGGCTGGAGACCACCGCGCACCTTTCCGCGCGCGCCTACCTCGACGGCGTGCCCATGCGCATGGTGGGCCTGCACGGCCTCAACTTCATCCGGCCCGTCCGCCAGCACGTCTTCATCCACATCCGTTCCGCAGTCGCGCACACCGCGGGCGAGTCGCTGACCGTGCTGGTCAACGTCGATGCCGAGGCGCCGCTCGCCGGTCATCACGAGGAGACGCTGCGCGCGTTTCTCACCTATCGGCCCATCGATCCGCGCGTGCGCGTGCCGCCGCTCGAGTGCGACAGCGACGATGAGCGCACCTTGTTCGACGAGGTCGCGCATCGGTTGGCCCTGCAGCGATCGATCGGGCGCGATTCGGAGGACGGCGTCTCCTGAGCATCCGGCCTCACGCCAGCGACACGAGTCCCGGGCCGCTCACGCTGCCTTCCGCGCGTACAGCTTCTCGAGCGCGCGCAGGAGCAGCGGGCGTCGGTCCGGCATGGGAACGCCCTCTTCGCGCCAACCCGCGCGCAGCCCCTCGGCCTCGGAGGTCCACCCGGCCAGGTCTTCGGGCAAGAGGCTCTCGAGCGCCTCGCGCAGAAGTCCGGCCAGAGCGGGCGCGCGGCCGCCGGTGGAGATGGCCACCGTCACCCCGCCCCTGCGGACCACTCCGCCCAGGTACGCGCTCGCCGCCCGCACGTCGTCCACCGCGTTGACGAAGATGCGGCGCTCCTCGGCGGCCTTCGCCACCTCCTGGTTGACGGCAGGAGTCGCCGCCGCCACCGCGAACCAGCAGCCCTCGAGATCGGCCGGCTGGAACTCCCGCCGCAGGATCTGCACGCCCTCCCTCTCGAGATCGGGCAGGACCCGCGGCGCCACCACCGTCACGCGGGCCCCGGCCTGGAGCAGGGCGGAGAGCTTGCCCGCGGCTACTGGGCCGCCTCCGACGAGAAGCGCGGGGCGGCCGGTCAAGAGCAGAAACGCGGGGAACGGGGTCATGCAGGGCTCCCGTGCGCGAGCCGCGCGACCAGCGCGCTGACCATGGCGCCCATCTTCGGCGTCTCGGGCACCACCTGTGGAGGGATACCCAGCTCGGCCAGCACGCGCGCGCAGGTCGGACCCACCGCAGCGACCACCATGCCCGAGCGCAGCGCTGTGAGAAGATCCTGCTTGCGCCCGATCCCCTCCGCGACCTCCAGCAGATTCCGGGCCTGGATCTGCGAGGTGAAGGCGGCCGCGGCGAAGCGGGCCTGCGACAGCTCCTCGACCATCCGGGCGAGCGGCGCTGTGTCCTCGGGCAACTCCCACTGATAGAGCGTCAGCTCGTGCAGCCGGGCACCACGCGACCAAAGCACGTCGACGAGCGGTTCGTTCCTCTCGCCGAAATGGACGAGCACCAGCAGCCGGCCGCGGACGTCCAGCTCGGCCAGCGTCTCGAGGAAGTCGGCCGTAGTGAAAGGCGAGCGCGCCCGGAGCGACGCGGTGATGCCTTCCCTGTGCAGCGCCGCTACCGGCTTGGGCCCGCGGCAGACGGAAAGGCCGCGCGAGATCGCGTCGCGCAGCTCGGCGCCGCGCCCGAGAGCGCGCGCCTCCTCGAAGAGGGCGGTGGCGCCCACGCCGGTCGAGAAGACAAACCCCGGGGAGGCCTCGGCCTCCACCTGGCTGAGCAGCGCCGCCACCTCCTCCGACGCAGGCCGCCGCCGCTCGCGCACGGCGGGGACGCAGACTGGCACGGCCCCGCTGCGTCGCACCAGCTCCGAGATCTCGCTGGCGAGCCTCGCTTCGAAAAGCGCGATGCGCTCGCCGCTCAACATCTCTTTCGTCCCGCCGCCGCCGCCGTGCCTTCGTCCTGCACCGGCCGGACGGCGTGCATGCGCCGCTGCCCGTGCGCGAAGAAGGCACCCATCACGTCGTCGAACGAACAGACGTCCTCTCGGGATTCGCGCCAGAGCTTCGCCGGATCGCGGGAGGTGCAAATGGTGGCGGCCTCGGGTAATGCGTCTACGCCGAGCCCCGCGGGCTGCGCGCCCGCCGCCTGCGGGAAGATGAGCTGCTCGGGACGCGCCGGCAGCGAGATCTGGTTCTGCGTGAACTGGAGGAGGTGGCCGTAGCTGGAGGCGTCGCCCACCAGGATGTTGCCGATGACGACGAGGTCGCGCTTGATCATCGCCGCCCGCCCTGCGTTCGCCTCCGCATCGCCGGAGACCAGAGCAAGCGCGGTGCCAGCGCGGCGCAGCGCATTTCCCCTCTGGAAGTCGATTCATCCGCCGCGTCCCAACCGACAACTTCGTCGTTTCGGGATGAAACACCGCCAGAAATGTTCGGGAGCAGGATTGCGCATGGATCGCCAGGCCCGATCGGACTTCCGGCGGCAACCGCCGAAGAGCGCCAGGTGATCACGAAATTGTTCAGACGGCGTTCGGCGGCGACGAAAATGTATGAGCCCGGCAGCGGCGAGAGCGATCAGCGAAGCGCGGAGTAGACGACGCGGCCGCCGACGATGGTCATCGCCACGCGCGCCGAGGCGAGGTCCGCATCGGCGAAGATGTCCTTGGTGAGCACGACGATGTCGGCGAGCTTGCCCGGCTCGATGGTCCCTTCGTCGCGCTCGCGGTGGTCGGCCCAGGCGGCGGTGCGCGTGTACGCGGCGGCGGCCTCGGCGACCGAGATGCGCTGCGCCGGGAACCAGCCGCCGGGATGCTTGCCGTCGAGCGTGCGGCGATGGACGGCCGCGTCGATCCCCAAAAGCGCCGAGACGGGCGCGACCGGCCAGTCGGAGCCGAAGGCGAGCTTCGCTCCCGCGTCGAGCAGCGAGCGATACGCGTACGAGGTGGCCAGCACCTCGCGGGCGACGCGGCCCTCGGCCCAGCGGCCGTCGTCGACGACGTGATAGGGCTGCATCGACGCGACCACGCCGAGCTCCGCGAAGCGCGGGACGTCCTTCGCGCGCGTGTGCTGCGCGTGTTCGTCGCGGAAGCGCCGGTCGCGCGGGCCGTTGACTTTTTCCGCCTCGGCGAAGGCGTCGAGCAGCTCGGCGTTGGCCCGGTCGCCGATGGCGTGCACCGCGATCTGCAACCCTCTGGCGTCGGCGCCGCGGACGAGGTCGCGCAGCCGCTGCGGCTCGGTGACGAAGATTCCCGTCGAGCCCGGCTCGTTGAGGAAGGGCGCGAACATCTTCGCGGTCGAGGAGCCCAGCGATCCGTCGGCGAATCCCTTCACGCCGCCGATGCGGACGAAGTCGCCGCCGAGGGACGCCTCGACGCCGAGGTCGGCGAGCTTCTGGTAGTCGGCGAGCGGTTGGAAGAATCCGATGCGCGCGGTCAGCTCGCCCCTCTGCGCGAGCTGCTGGTAGCGCCGCAAGAGCCGCTGGCTCGTCTGCGCGGGCACGCCGGCCATGTCGTCCACCGCGACGACGCCGTTCTTGCGCAGCTCCAGAAGCGCGGCAGCGACGCCCTGCGCGATCTCGTCCTCCGACGGCTCCGGCACCGCCGCTTCCATCAGCACCATGGCGTTGTCGCGCAGGATGCCGCTCGGCGCGCGCGTGCCGGGCAGGCGGTCGATGGCGCCGCCCGGCGGATCGGGCGTGTCGCCGCGGATGCCCGCCAGCACGAGCGCGCGCGAGTTGGCGACGCCCATGTGCCCGTCGTAGCGAGTAAGCCAGACCGGCCGGTCGCGCACGAAGCGATCGATCAGCTCCGCGGTCGGCAGCTTGCCGCCCAGGGCGCGGTCGTGGTCCCAGTCGCCGCCCAGCATCCAGCGATCCTTGGGCAGCTTCCCGTCGAAATCTTGTAGCCGGCGGCCGAGCTCCGCGAGGTCAGGCGCATCCTTGAGCGCGACGCGCGAGAGGCCGAGCCCCGCGTCGAGCATGTGCACGTGGCTGTCGCGGAAGCCCGGCATCGCGCGGCGGCCCTGGAGATCGATCACCTTCGTCGAAGGTCCGACGAGCGGCTGCACGTCCTTCTCGCCCACCGCGAGGATGCGCGCGTGCCAGACGGCGACGGCGTCGGTCTCCGGACGCTGCGGGTCCCCGGTCCAGATGCGGCCGTGAAGCAGCACCAGCTCGGCGGCGACGGCGAGCATCATCATCGGCATGGCGGCAACGGTCATCGCATGGCGCATGACCGGGGTCCATCGGCAGAAGGCCGCTGTCGTCGCCCTCCCGCGGTAGACTGAGGGCGTGCCGAAGGCATCTTTACGGACACTCGTTCTCCGTCCAGCAGATCCATTCGACCTCATCCGCTGGCTGGCGCGCTCACAGTCCGACCCGCGCAAGGCCGTCGCGGAGTTGGTGCAGAACTCCATCGACGCGCACGCGCGGCACGTCACCATCGAGCGCCGCCGGCTCCGCGGCGGTCCGGCGCTCGTCGTTCGCGACGACGGCGAAGGCGTGCTGCCCAGCCTCGGCCGCGAGGACGCTCTCCGATACATTGCGACCAACATCGGCAGCTCGCAGAAGCGCAAGCTGAGCCCCGAGGAACGCCGCCGGCTGGTGATCACCGGTCAGTACGGCGTCGGCCTTCTCGGGTTCTGGTCGATCGGCCACCGGATGGAGATTCGCTCGCGCGTCGCCGGCTCGGGCGTGCATGTGCTTCGGCTGGTCGAGGACGAGCCGCGCGTCAGTCTCGACGAACAGCCGCCCGAGATCGCGTCAGCGCAGACGTTCACCGAGATCGTCGTCACCGAGCTGCACTCGACCGCGTCGCGCGCCCTGTCCGCCCGGCGCCTGGCCGAATATCTCGCGGCTGAGCTGCGGGGACCCGTCCTCGCCTCGGGCGCGGAGGTGGAGATCCGCGACACGATGGCGAAGGGCGTCGCACAGAAGCGCTTTCCCGTGGCGCCGCGTCCTTTCACAGGAGAGCGTCTGCAGCTCCCCGCGGAGTTGCCGGTGGCCGGCTTCCCGCCTGTGCGCGTCGAGCTGTATCTCGCGCGCGGGGCAGAGCGGCCCGCCATCCAAGTGAGTTGCGGCGGCACCCTGGTGGCCGACGACATCGCCGAGCTTCAGGCGCTCGATCTCGCCGAGCCGCCCTGGGTCGGTTGCGAACTCGCGGGGCTGATCGAGTTTCCATCGTTCACCGTGCCGCCGGGCACGCGCCGCGGAGTCGTTCCCGACCGGGCGGCCGAGGCGTTTGCTCGCGCGATGGGAGAGCTGAGGCCGCTCGTCGAGGAAGAGCTGCGACGCCTGGAGCACGAACGGCGCGCTGCCACCAACCGGCAGGTCGTCGAGGACCTGCGGCGCGCCTTGCGCGGGCTGCGCAGCCGGTTGCCGCAGTACGATCTCCCATCGGTGCTCGGTGCGCGCGGCAGCGCCGAGGCCGACGAGAGCGGTCGGTCCGAAGCGTCTGAACCAGACGAAGTGCCGATGGCACAGCCGGAGCTCTTCCCGGTCGGGCCCCTCGCCTCCGTGCGCATCGTGCCCGATCCGGTCGAGATCGCACCCGGACACGAACACCGCGCGCGCGCCGAGGCGTTCGACAGCGAAGGCCGGCGCATCCGCAGTGGGATCAGCTACCGATGGTCGGTGGAGGGGGCCGGCTTCTCCGTGCGCGGCGACGGTGCTCGGCCGGCTGTCAGTGCCGAAGCTGCGGTGCGGCCAGGAGCTGCGGCTCGCCTGCGCGTCGAGGCCGAGCGCGACGAGCGGCGCGCCGTCGCGGAGGCAGCGGTGGAAGCCATCGAGCCGCCGTCGGACGAAGCGGGCTTCGGCATCCCGGAGCCGCACCTCGTCGACGCTCCCGGCGAGACCTGGCGCAGCCGCTTCGACGGCAAGCGCTGGGAAGTGAACCAGATGCACGACGACTACCTCGCCCTCAAGGGCGAGTCGCGCTCGCGGCTGCGCTACCTGCTCGCGTTGCTCGCGAAGGATCTAGCGCAGCACGCGCACCGCGTTCCGGGCGCGGTCGAGGCTTCGGAGGACGTGGCTTCGATCCTGGCGCTCGCCGAACGGAACTTGCGCGGAGCGTGACGGGCAAATAGACACCAACCCAAATGGTTGCTGTACAAACTAATTGGCTTCCTGCGGCGCGCGGTCGACCCGCCCGATCGGTGCCGCCCGGTATTGGCGTTGACGAGAAAAGCGCGCACTGTGGCCGCCGCTGTCGGGGACGGGCTCCGCAGGAAGACCTGGGTGGTCCCACGAACGAAGAGCAGAGGAGAATGCGATGAAGACCCTGAAACTGACGTTCTTGGTTGCGGCCCTCGCCGCGTGCTCGCACGCCCAGCCGGTGCCGGAGGCATCCGCGCAGACTACGCCCCCGCCCGTCCAGGCCGCGCCGCCGCCTCCGGCGCCCCCGCCGCCGGTCGCGAAGCCGGCGCCCGTGTCGATCCGCGTTCCCTCGGACAGCATCTACTTCGACTTCGACAGCGCGGACCTGAAGCCGGAGGCGGAGAACCAGCTGGCCGGACTCGGCAGCATCATGCAGAAGCATCCCGATCTCAAGGTGCGCGTCGAGGGGAATTGCGACGAGCGTGGCACCGAAGAGTACAACATCGCGCTCGGCCAGCGCCGCGCCGACTCGGCGAAGAAGTACCTGATCAACATGGGCGCCTCCGCGGGCCAGATGACCACGGTCAGCTATGGCAAGGATCGGCCGCGCGCGAAGGGCCACGACGAGGATTCGTGGCGGCAGAACCGGCGCGACGATTTCCTGCCCAGCAGCGCCACCGTTCCGCAGGCGCCGATGTCCAAGAACCCGTGAGGCTCACCCTCGCCGCCGCGGCGCTGGCGCTGCCCATGGCTTGCGCCACGGTGGCAGCAACTTCGAAGCGACGCAGCTGTCCTGGCTGGTGGATTACTCCGCCTGCAGCTCCGCCGTGAACGAGGTGTCGACTCCGCCCGGGAACGTTCCGGACCACTCCTGCGCCCCCGGATAAACGATGCGCGCGGGAACCGTGGAGCCGCGCTTGAACGTGTTGGGCGCGACGTAGGGTGTCCGGCCGACCTCCATGCCGTCGATGAAGAGGCGCGCGTTGGACGGAGCGCTATCGATGACGATGAGCCCGCTGGCCTTTGCCGATCTGGCTTTGTAGTCGCTCCAGAGCTGGAGTCCAAAGCGCCCCGCGAGCGGGGCCAGGAGAGCTGCGACGATGATAGCAAGCGCGACCATCTTCTTCCGTCGCGATACGGGCGGTCGACGGCGCGCCAAGGGGTCAGGAGCGTCGTGCCGCCGTGGCTGCTCGACCAACTCGAAGCGCGCGTGGTCGGTTGGAGTCCACCCCCGGCGCTGGTCGCGAGGCCGGTAGATGCCGTCGATCTTCCCGTCATGGCCGACGTCGAATGAGGGCGACTGCGCCGCATCGCTGGGGGATGAGGGCGCGGGTTCCACCTTGTCGCCGCGAGAAGCCACGACAGAACCATAGCACGCGTGCGGCCAGCCGCAGAGCCGGGCTTCCCTCAAGCACGGGAATGTGGTGATGCTCTGCGCGGTGTTCCCTCTCGCGGTCGACACGATGCGCGACCTGTGTCCGAGCGAGTTGGTCATGCGCGTATGGCTCAGCTACTGACCGCACGCCCGCTCTGGTTCCTGGCACTGCTCGCGGCCCTGCCGGCCGCTGCCATCGACCACCGCGGCGAGGGCCGCAAGAGCTCCGCGCGCGACCTCTCCGTCGAGCTGCAGCGCTTCGAGCTTCCCAACGGCCTCGTCGTCCTTCTCTCGCCCGACCCCACCGTCTCGAGCGTGATGGTCGAGCTGACCTTCCGCGCCGGCACGCTCTACGAGCCGCCGGGCCGCAGCGGCATGGCCCACCTGGTCGAGCACGTGATGGCGAGCGGGCCCACGCCCGACACCGACTACTTTGGCCTGCTCGAGCGCCGCCGCGCCCGCTACTTCAACGCCACCACCGACTTCGAGACGCTTGCCTTCCAGACGGTGGTGCCCGCGGAAGAACTGCCGCTGGCGCTCTGGGTCGCCGCCGACCGCCTGGGCTCCGTGCCGCCGCTCATCGACGATGCGCTGGTCGAGCGGAACCGCCGCGTGGTCCTTCAGGAGCGCAACCTGCGCGACGTCGACGCGCCCTACGGTCTTGCGATCGAGAGACTCTTTTCCAGGCTCTACGCCGCGCCGCACCCGCTCCACGGCGCGGTCATCGGCCTCGTGGACGAGTTGAAGCGCGTGACCGCCGCCGACGTGCGCGAGTTCGTCAGCACGCTGCTCGTTCCCGCGAACGGCATCCTCGCGGTGGTGGGCCGCTTCGACCCGGCCGAGGCCCGCGCGCTCGTCGAGGAGCACCTGGGCCGGCTGCCGGCG
>WNFI01682468.1_pt3 | contig 15261 bp, 13 predicted proteins | sample 5400471 | NCBI WGS metagenome assembly WNFI01 (sample SAMN13153348, study PRJNA577476) | soil metagenome | isolation source: 100 cm saprolite on Douglas fir-dominated hillslope | place: USA:California | collected 2013-09-17
CCCGCCAGCGGACCGCCCCGAAGCACGGCGTCGGCGCGGGCGAGCAGGGCGTCGACCGGGCTCTGGGCCGACACCGGAGCGAGCCGACGGCGCGGGCGCGCGCGCCAGGCCCTGATCGCAGCGGCGAGTAGGCCGAGGTAGATCACGGCGCCGACCGCTACCCAAAGGTTCCAGGTCAGCAGGTTCCAGCCATGCACGACCATGATCTGCGTCACCTGAGGCGGCTTCACGAACCAGCCGAGCAACCCGCGCCGCGGCACATAGGCCTTCGGGCCGCTGAATTGCCACGGCCAGGCGCCCGTAACGGCCGCGACGAGTACGATCGCCGCCACATACGCGATGCGGGCAATAGGACGCGCCTTCATGGCCAGCCCAGCGAGCATCGCGAGGGCCGGCACGAGCCACACCCAGTGGTGATCCCAGCTGATCGGCGAGACGAGCACGCTGGTAATGCCGACCAGCGTCCAGCCCTGCACTTGACGTCCGGTCCGGCTAAGCATGGCGCCGCCGGCCAGGCCGCCGGCCGCCACGACGAGCGCCAGCGGCAGCCACACCGGCTGGGCCGGGGCGACGGTCCCGTACAGCCGCGCCAGCGTGCCGAGGAGCGACTGGTTGACCAGCGAGTGGACGCTTCCGGTCCGGCCGGGCCGCATGAAGTACCCGGTGAGCCAGTACGAGGCGGAGGGCGCTGGCAGAGCGATGAAGCCCGCCACGACCATCCCAATGAACGTCGCCGCCGCGATCGCCGCCTGGCGGACCTTCCCGGCGAGCAGCAGGTAGGGGATGAAGAGCAGCGGCACCAGCTTGATCCCGGCAGCGATGCCGATGCCGATTCCCTTCCATCGCCTCGCGTCCGGCCTGGTGAGGTCCCAGACGACAAGCAGCATCAGCAGCGGCTCGATCTGGCCGAGGTACAGGGCCTTCACCACCGGCTCGATCCACAGCGCCAGGGCGCTGACCGCGAGCGTTGCCGCGAGCCGGCCGGCCCCCCGCCGCCCCATCGCGCCTAGCGTGAGCCAGGCGGTCAGCGGAATTGCCGCCAGGCTGGCAATCGTCATGATCCAGCGCAGTATCCAGAAAGGGATGAGCGACCCGCCGGCGAATACCAGCGCCGCGAACGGGGTGTAGGTGAACTTGACGCCGACCCTCAGTTCCCACGTGTAGAGAATCGAAGGCAGCTGCCTGGTGATCAGGCCGGAGTCGTTGTAGACATTGAGGTCGTACCAGGTCAAGACCTCGTGCCGGTGTACAGCCTGGTCAACCAGGTAGGCGGTGAGCGCGAACGCGAAGAGCAGCGCCGCGAGGATCAGCCCGCCGCGGCCGAGAATCCGGTGCCACGGCAGCTGCCGCGGCCGGCCTCGGCCCACCGCATCTGCCGGCTCCATCTCGGCCTGTGCCTGCACGCTCCGATCCTCCTTGTCCTTGGCCGGAGCCGGTCGCGGCACTGCACTGAACGCCATCGACGCGCCTCTTGCGCGAACATTCGTCGCAAAGTTAGACGAGCGGCAGCCGCCGCTTGTTGCATCCGGCGGGAGCTAGATCGCGCCGTTGCGGAAGGCCACCGGCATAGTCTGCCCGATGTTGTACCAACCGTGAGGCCAGCCTGCCCCAAAATTTCCTCAGGTAACTACGTAGTGTGACCCTCATATGACGCTGATGACACTGTCGCGGCGCGGCACGAGCTCGCCAATCACCGGCGCGCCCGGAATCTCCCCGGCGATAAGGAGGCCGCCGGATGTCTGAGCGTCGGCGAGGAGCAGCAGCACCTCATCGAGCAAACCGCTGAAGTCCGCGTGCGGCGCCACCCAGGCCAGGTTACGCCGGCTGCCGCCAGGCAGGTGGCCGGCGCGCTGAGCCGCCAGCGCGCCATCGATCACGGGAACTGCCCGGTGATCGATCACCGCGCTCACGCCGCTCGCCCTGGCGAGCTTGAAGGCATGTCCGAGCAGGCCGAAACCCGTCACGTCCGTGGCGCAGCCCAGGCCGGCCCGCAGGGCCGCCCGGCTTGCATCCGCGTTGAGGGTGGTCATCACCTCGACGGCCGCCTCGCTGACCTCGCCAGTCGCCTTGTGCATCGCGTTGAGGATGCCCGAACCCAATGGCTTAGTCAGCGAGAGCGGCAGCCCGGCGGTGCCCGCGTCGATCCGCAGCAGCCGGTCAGGGTCGGCCAGGCCGGTCACCGCCATGCCGTACTTAGGTTCTGGGTCATCGATGCTGTGCCCGCCAGCGACATGGCAGCCGGCCTGCCTGGCGATTTCCAGGCCGCCGATGAGCACCTCGGCAGCCAGATCCGCGCTGAGCACGTCGCGCGGCCAGCCGAGCAGGTTGAGCGCGACAAGCGGCTCGCCGCCGACCGCATAAACGTCTGAGAGCGCGTTCGCCGCGGCGATCCGGCCGAACGTGCGCGCGTCGTCGGCCACCGGGGTGAAGAAGTCGACTGTCGCCACCACGGCCCTGGTGGGGCTGATCCGTACCACGGCCGCGTCGTCGCCGTGCTCGACCCCGATGAGGAGATCGTCGGGCCGGTGCTCGGGCACCAGCCTGGCCACCGCCTCCTCAAGCTCGCCCGGCGGTATCTTGCACGCGCACCCGCCACCGCGTGCGTACTGAGTGAGCCTGACTGACTGCTGAGTCTTCATTGCTGAACCGGCGGGCCTGACGCTATGCGGGCTGCTGCTGCGGACCGCCGAGGACTACGGTGACCTTCCCGCCTATTCCGACCGCGACGGCGACGCGGCCTGGCAGACCCTGACCTGGCGGCAGTTCCGCGATCAGGCACTGCGGCTCGCAGCCGGATTGGTCAGGCTCGGCCTCAAGCCCGGCGAACGAGTCGCCCTGATGCTCCCGAACAGGATGGAGCACGTGCTCGCCGACCAGGCAGTGCTGCACGCGGGCGGCGTTCCCGTCACGTTCTACGCGACGCTAGCACCCGACCAGATCAGGTACGTGGCGGCCGACTGCGACGTGCGGATTGCCGTTCTCGACGGGGCATCGGAACTAGCCAGATGGCAGCCGCTGCTGGCCGACCTGCCGGGGCTGACTCACGTAATCGTGCGCGACGCCGCCGCGTTGCGGGCCGATGACGCGCACCTGAGCTGGGCAGCGTTCGCCGCGCTTAGTGAGGAGGCGAGCCAGTCCGATGCCGCCGCGGAAGTAAGCCGCCGGGTTAGCGCGATCCGCCCAGCGGACCCGGTCACGCTGCTGTACACATCGGGCACCACCGGCAACCCCAAGGGCGTCATCATCACCCACGGCAGCGTGCTCTATGAAGCCACGACGGCCGAGATGTCCGGCGCCACCATGAAGCACGTGCGGTGGGTCTCGTACCTGCCGCTCGCTCATATCGCCGAGCGGATGTTTAGCCTGTACCTGGCGATCTACAGTGCGGGCCACTCGTACTTCTGTCATGTCACCACCGACCTGGTAAAGGTCGTCGGCGCCGAGGCCGACGCGGCCGTCCTGACGCCGATCAAGAGCCTGCTCGGCCTCGAGCAGGCCGTGAACGTGGTGAGCGCGGCGGCGCCGCTGCCGCCCGAGGTGGCCGCGTTCTTCGCGGGGCTCGGCATGAAGATCCTTGACGTGTACGGGATGACCGAGACGACCGGCGCGTTCACTACTAACACGCCGACCGCCTTCAGGCTCGGAACTGTTGGCCGCCCGGTGGCCGGCATCGAGGTGAAGATCGCCGATGACGGCGAGATTCTCGCCCGCGGCCCGCTCAACACCCCCGGTTACCTGAACCTGCCAGAACAGACCAAGGCGCTGCTCGACGAGGACGGCTGGCTGCACACCGGTGACATCGGCACGATGGATGCCGACGGGTTCGTCTCGGTGGTGGACCGCAAGAAGGAGCTGATCATCACCTCGGGCGGCGAGAACATCTCGCCAGCCGCTGTCGAGACTGTACTCGTCGCCAACCCGCTGATCGGCCAGGCGCTGGCCTTCGGCGACCGGCGCAAGTTCGTTGTCGCTCTCCTCACGCTCGATGGCGAGGTGGCCCCGGCCTGGGCGAAGGCACGCGGCGTAGACGCCGCGTCGCTGGCTGAACTCGCCGAGCACCCGCTCGTGCTCGAGGCCGTGGGCGAAGCAGTCGACGCGGCGAACGAGCAGCTGGCCAGGGTGCAGCAGGTCAAGCGGTGGCGGCTGCTGCCAGTGGAATGGACGGCGGACACCGAGGAGCTGACGCCGACCTTCAAGCTGAAGCGCCGGGTCATTCATAACAAATACGCGGACGTGATCGACTCGCTCTACGCCGGTGCCGACTGAGCTGACCGATGCCCTGGTCCGTGCCCGCTGCGGGTAGTGTCACCTGCGGAGGCGTCTGGGCACCTGGTGGGCTCCCCGGTCTTCAAAACCGGCGGGCGGCGCTCCGCGTCGCCGGCGGGTTCGATTCCCGTCCGCCATAGACCTCCAGCCCAAGAGTGCTGGCACACGGCCTCGTTCACGGGCTCGGCCTCTCAATCCGCCAGGCCCAGGCGGTCATGCGCGAGGAGCACGGCCTGCGCAGGAGCCTCGGCATGATCCACCGCGACCTGCACAACTTCCTCTGCGATCACTGCCCCGATCAGGAGGGCCAGAGCCGTGGCCGAGGGACTGACCCGCGCCGATCGCAGAGCAGCGATCCCGAGCCTGGATCAGATCGCGGCCGAGGTCAGCCTGATCGCCACCTGGCTCGACGCGTTCGGAGGGGATGCTGACAAGGCCAGCGTGCTGCTGGAGTGCGCGGCCAGGGATCTGGCTGCCGCAACCTGGATCATCAAGCCTGCCGACCATGAGCGCCCGCCAGGCTGGCTCGCTGATAGCCGCGCGATGCGCCGGAACTGAGGCCGGCGCCGCCCTTTGGCGATGCGGCAGTCCGGGTTACCTGAAACGGGCACTGGCAGGTCGGCCTGAACCGCCCCGGACGAGTCATGGTTGTGCCAGCACGGCCCGTTGCAGCAGGTCAGGGCACTGCGACCGGATACGTAGTACGGTTGGGCGAGCCTGCGCGTGCCACTCCGATCCCATGGAAACGGCCGGATCCGACCGATCGGCGCCGATGACAACGACGCCGCGGGACAACGCCAAGCGTGGCCTGGGCAACGAGTTCAGCGACCTCCCGTCCGGTGCTCTTGTGTGGCGGAGTTGTTTCATAGGGGAGGCCGAGTCAGGCGACGCTGAGCAGGCGGGTGAACTCGCGAGTGAACGCCGGGTCGGCTGCAGCCCGGGCCTGCTCTGCCTCCATCTGCCGCAGCCGGTCGGCGAGGATGTCATCTGCCCACCTGATCTAATCGACCTCGATGCCGCGGACATCGCGGAGCCAGGCGGCCACCTCGGGCCAGGACCAAAACCGCTCGCCGCCCGGGCTTGTCCAGGTCGGCGCAGGGAAACCTCCCGGCCCGCGCTTGCCGGCCGCCCAAAGCCGGACAGCCTCACGAGTGCAGCCCGCCCGCCGGGCGATGTCCAGCATTGCCACCTGATCGTCATGCCCGGCACCGATTACCAGGAGGCCGGGCACCGTCTCGATCTCGGCCACTGCGGACCCCAGGGCATGCGCCCACGATTCGGCCTCACGGTGAAACTCGGCAACAGCGCCGGACGGTCCGCCGCTGAACGTTCCATCTCCGCACCCTGCCTCAAAGAGCGCCTCGATCTGCAGGTCATCCGGCATGCGGTTCAGCCGCAAGACGAAGTCGAACACCTCCATGGTGGCTCTCCTCTCCGTTGCAACCGTACAACAGAACGACTACTAGTAGCGCCAGGACTGGTACTGGAACTAGCCAGAACTTGGCATTGGAACTAGGCCAGAGCCACAGGGAGCGTCTCAGTGCTGGTGCCGCTGAATGAATCGCCGGATGTCCTTGGCGTGGTCGTCTGCGCTCTTGGGCGTCGACCAAACCGACACATGATCTCCGCAAGCAGGACACTCCACGCCGCCCCATCGATGCGCGCGCGGCGGGGCCGGGATGACCTTGAGACGTGCGGCAACTGCGTCGTCCAGGGCTCCACGGACCTGTTTGCGGGGATGCGACCAGCTAGTCACGTTGCAACCGTACAACACCCTTCGGCCGAACAGCCCGCACTTGGGCGAACAGGGAACTGGCACGGCTGCCATGGGCTGGGCAAAGCGCGAGCACTTGTGCCCTCTTGGCGACATGCCTGAACCTGTACCGGACCGGCTGGCGGAAGTGTCCTGGGCAGCAGGCCCGGGCCGCTTGGGAAGCGGTCACGGCTGGCTTGCAACGCGCTGCAGGATGTCGGCACGACGGAGCGGAACAGCAGGCCAGATGAGGTGCCGGAACGCCAGCCGATCGCCGCGCCTGGACCACGGCCCTCAAGGAGCCGGTAGTAGCCAACCCGGAAATCCGTGACCTCGGCATGGGTGCCCTCTTCGAGCAGCAGGATGCCGCCCGGCTCCACGGATTGCGGCGGCTTTCGCCGGGCTGCGCCGTCTTCAGCCCGGCAGAGCGGTCTTCAAGACCGGCGGGCGGCGCTCCGCGTCGCCGGCGGGTTCGATTCCCGTCCGCCTCCGCCAGCCATTCAACCGACCAAGGACGCCGGCTACGGCGCCGGCTCGGCCGGATCTTGCCCGGAAGGCCGCTCGATGGCCGTCGTGGATTCTGGCACCGTCTGATCGGGGTATCCCGGGTACTGCGCGGGCGGGAACGGGCTCGGCGACTGCGCGTACTGGCCGGGCGCCGTCACGTCACTGGTCAGCCCGAAGGGGCCTTGCTGCCGGTACTGACCAGCGGCCGGGTACTGCTCGGTCGCCGGGTACTGGCCGGCCGCCGCCGGGTACTGCGAGGTCGGGAACGGATCCCGGCCTGAGGGATACTGCGACGCGTACTGCGGCTGGCCGTACTGCTGGGCCGTCGTGTCCTGGCCGGCCTGGTATGCGCCCAGGCCGGCGATACCGGCTCCGTCGCCAACGCCGGCAGTAGGCCCGACGTAATCCTTGAGCGCGGTGATCGAGAAGCGTCCGAGCGCGACCGCCGCGAAGAACACGATCAGCGCGCCGACCCCGGTAAAGAACGCCAGGCCGGTCAGGACCTGGGCGGACGCGCCTGTCCTAATCGGCGTGCCGACCGTGATCGAGGCTGCCTGGCTGGCCGGCAGCAGCTTGACCAGCGCCGCGCCGGCTATAAGCCAGACACCGCCCAGGGCCGCCACAAATGCGCAGAACCCGCCGAACGACCTGTTCCTGGTCATGGCCACGATCAGGCCGGCCAGCAGGACAACGGCACCAGGCAGAGCCGACAGGTACAACCTGCCCGAGGTGTACGCCCACGCGCGATCAGGGGTGAACCCGAAGCGCAGCGACGGCCCGGCGAAGGGTGCCAGGCCGGCCCAGGCGCCGAGCAGGATGAGCGCGAGTCCGCACAGGCTGCCCCTGCTTCGCGGTGTCTGCACGTCATCAGCCATGTTCGTTCACCTTCTTCGCATCAGTGGATCAAGCCTGGCACATCGGGACGCATGATGGGCCCAACGAGTCCAGGACGCGCGTGGTTTCGCCCAGGCGCCTCAGCCGGCTGGTGGCCGGTACTTGGCCGGCAGCGGCTGGCTAAGGTACCAGCGTATCCCTGCCGCGAGGTATGGTCGCGGTCGTGGAGGACGCCCGCAGGCTGGTGCCGCGCACCGATGCCGTCCTGGCCGATCCGCGGCTGGCGGCGGCAGAACTGAACGCCACCGGCGTTCTGTTGCATACCAACCTCGGCCGGGCGCCGCTGTCGGCCGCGGCCCGCGAGGCCCTTAGCGCCGCCGCGGGATGTACCGATCTTGAGTTCGACCTGGCGACGGGCGCCCGCGGCCGCCGCGGCGCGCCGATGCTGGCGGCACTGGCCAGGGCCGTGCCGGACGCGCAGGCCGTGCATGTGGTCAACAACAACGCGGCCGCACTCGTGCTCGCGGCCACCGCGCTGGCGGCCGGCCGCGAGATTATCGTCAGCAGAGGCGAGCTGATCGAGATCGGCGACGGCTTCAGGCTGCCCGAGTTGCTGGAAAGCACCGGAGCGAAGATTCGCGAGGTCGGCAGCACCAACCGGACGTCCAGGGCGGACTACGCGGCGGCTATCGGGCCGCGAACCGGGTTCGTGCTGAAGGTCCACCCGTCCAACTACCGGATCGACGGGTTCACGGCCAGCGCTGGCATCGACAAGCTCGCCGGGCTCGGCGTCCCCGTGGTTGGCGACATCGGATCCGGGCTGCTCGCGCCTCATCCCGCACTGCCCGACGAGCCTGACGCGGCGACCTGGCTCCGCGCTGGTGCCGCACTGGTGACCGCGAGCGGCGACAAGCTGCTCGGCGGCCCGCAGACGCTGGCCTGCTGGCCACGCGAGCACAGCGGCTCGCGGCTGTGCTGGCCGCGGCCGGGGTCGACGCGATTGCGGTGGACAGTACCGCCGCGGTGGGCGGCGGAGGTGCCCCTGGCGTGGCGCTGCCCAGCGCTGCGGTCAGCCTGCCGGACTCGCTCGCAGGTCCGCTGCGGAACAGCGAGGAGGTGCGGGCAGGCCAGCGGCCTGCCGTCGCGGGGCGGGTCACCGATGGAAGGCTGCTGCTCGACCTGTACGCGGTGGCGGCGGCGGACGACCAAACCCTGGCGGCGGCCGTGCTGGCGGTCGCCGGCCGGGCGGGCTGAGCGATGCACGTCATCGCGACCGCCGGCCATGTGGATCACGGCAAGTCGGCGCTGCTGCGCGCGCTGACCGGGATGGAACCCGATCGCTGGGCCGAGGAGAAGCGGCGCGGCATGACCATCGACCTCGGCTATGCCTGGATGACGCTGGCCTCGGGGGAGCGGCTGGCCTTCGTCGACGTGCCTGGGCACTCCAGGTTCGTGCCGAACATGCTCGCCGGAGTAGGCCCAGTCCCCGCCGTACTCTTCGTCGTGGCGGCCGACGGCGGCTGGATGCCGCAGTCGGCCGAGCATCTAGCCGCGATCGACGCGCTCGGTATTTCCCGCGGAGTGCTCGTGGTCACCCGCGCCGACCTGGCCGATCCGAGCCGGGCCATCGCACAGGCGACTGCCCAGATCCGCAGGTCAAGCCTGGGGGACGTGCGGGCTGTCGCAGTCAGCGCCATCACCGGCGCCGGCCTGCCTGAGCTCATCGGCGCCCTGGGCGAACTCGCCGGCCAGCTGCCCCCCGCCGATCCGAAGGCGCCGGTCAGGATCTGGGTGGACCGAGCCTTCAGCATCACGGGCAGCGGCACCGTGGTGACCGGCACATTGCCGGCCGGCACAGTACGCCGCGGCGACGAGTTGCTTCTCATGCCGGCGGTGCGACCGGTCAAGGTGCGCGCGCTGCAGTCGCTCGGCGAGAACGCCACCGAGCTCACCGGTGTCGCGCGGGCAGCGCTGAACCTGCGCGGGATCGACCGGACCCAGCTGGCCAGGGGGATGGCGCTGGTGCAGCCCGGCCGCTGGCGGCTAGCCAGACAGGTCGACGTGCGGATCAGCCAGGTGAGCGAGAACGGGCCGCCCAGGCTGATCACCGTGCATGTCGGTTCGGCCAGAACCCAGGCCAAGGTCAGGATGCTCGGCGGCGCAGTTGCCAGGCTGACGCTCCGCGACCCGCTGCCGCTGCACGTCGCCGACCGGGTGCTGCTGCGCGATCCTGGCGCGTCCCGCGAGCAAGCCGATCCCGACAGCGGCCGCGACATCTGGCCCGGCCTATTCGGCGCGGTCGTGCTCGACGTCGATCCTCCGCCACTGACCCGCCGCGGCGCGGCAACCGCCGCGGCGGCCGAGCTCGCGGCCTGGCCCAACCGGCCTGCCGCGGCCGACCTCGTCAGGCGGCGCGGGCTGGCCGCAGCGGCCGATTTGACGGCGATGGGAGTGACCGATCAGCCAGAACCGGTCGCCGCTGGCTGGCTCGCCGACTCTGACCACTGGGCTGGCCTGGCCGCCAGGCTGGGCGCCATCGTGGCCGAGCACGCCGAGCGTGAACCGCTCGCTCCTGGCCTGCCGGTGGAGGCCGCGCGCGAGGCGCTGCGGCTGCCCGACCGGCGGCTGGTACTCGCGCTTGCGTCGGCGGCGCCTTCGGTGACCGCCACCGCCGGCGTGCTGACGGTCGGCACGCGGCCCGACAGCCTTCCTCCGGCTCTGGCCGCCTCGGTCGCCTCGCTCCTCGCCGACCTGGCCGACCGTCCGTTCGACGCCCCTGACGCCACCAGGCTGAGCGAGCTTGGCCTCGAAAAGCGGGATCTGGCCGCGGCGGCCAGGCACGGAGCGCTCTTGCGGCTGACTGACCAGATCGTGCTGGCGCCGGGCGCGGGGGAGCGCGCGGCTCAGATCCTGACCGGGCTTGACCAGCCGTTCACCGCGGCAGCAGCTCGGGTAGCGCTCGGCTCGACGCGGCGGACCGTCATCCCGCTGCTCGAGCACCTGGACCGGCTGCGGCTCACCCAGCGGCTGCCTGATGACCGCAGGAGGATCCGCGGCTAGGATCGGTCCTGAAATGACCAGAGGTAAGCCACGCGTTGCGCAGACCGGGAACCCGGTCGATGACCGGCCGACGATCCGGATGCCTGGGCCTGAAGCAGCACCACTGGTGAGAAACACCGACATCACGGACACCGGGCAGCGCCGCGCGCAGGCCTCCCATGATCGTGTCCACGACTTCTTCCCGCACCAGTGGACTCTCGTCGCCGTAGTCGAACGTGCCGCCAGCGAGCAGCCTGCCGTCTTCGAGCGGCGTCGCGACCGGCGCGACCGTGCACGGCAGGTGCACACTGGCCGGCTCGGTCACGATCAGGTGCCCCTTGACGCGGTCGGCGGGGATGTCGATCTCCAGCCCGTCGATGACCGGCGGCTGCCCTGTCGCGAAGACCACGGCACCCGCGCTGATCTCGCCCGCCGATGTGGTGACCGACTCAATCCGCTCCCCGCGGATCGTCACCGCCGTGGCGGCCACGCCGGTGCCCACCGCCGGCAGCCCGTCGGCAAGACCGACAAGGGCGCGCAGCGGGTTGACCCTGGCCTGATGCCGGATCAGCGCACCGCCCAGGTGCCAGGCCAGGCCGGGGACCAGAGCGGCGATCTTGGCCGCGTCGAGCCACTCCACGTTCTCGGGCTGATGCGCGGCCAGGCCGCCAGGGTCGGGAGCCAGGCCGATCCAGTCAAGTTCGACCAGGCCGAGGCCGCCGGGCGTGACCTGCTCGAGGTAGCGCCATCGCTCCAGGCTGGCGCGCTCCATGTCGACAAATGTCTCCGGGTCGCTCCACTGGTGGGGTTCGGGGATCAGAAGCCCGGTAGCACCGCCGGTGGCGCCGGCGCCCAGCCGTCCGGCCTCGACCAGTTGCACCGATCCGAGCCCGGCGTCGTGCGCCGATGCGGCGACGGCCACGCCGAGAATCCCGCCGCCGATGACCAGAACATCAGGGCGCGGGTTGGCGATTGTGCCTGCGCCGCGGCCCAGCATGGCCCGCTGATCGGAGGTTAGCTGCTCGCGCCAGATCGCGCCGGTCACGGTCATGGATCTCATCCTCTGTGATCAGGTTGCCTGCTGGGAACGAATCGGCCCCGCAATGGCTTGTTGGTAGGTACGGGTTACGCTTCGCGTGCGCACCGAGACGTAGGCTTAGGCAGCGTGAAAGCGACTCAGCTGCAGGAGGTGGTAGGTCGTGCTCGCCGACAAATATGGCCGCGTGGCCACGGACCTGCGTGTGTCGCTGACGGACCGGTGCAATCTGCGGTGCAGCTACTGCATGCCGCCCGAGGGCCTGGACTGGCTGCCGGGGGCTGACCAACTCACCGACGACGAGCTGATCAGGCTGCTCACGATCGCCGTGCAGCGGCTCGCTATTACCGAGGTCCGGTTCACCGGCGGTGAGCCCATCCTGCGGCGCGGCCTGGCCGGCATCATCGCCAGGACAGCCGCCCTCGTGCCACGCCCGGAGATCTCGATGACGACCAACGGCATCGGGCTGGCGAGGCTGGCCGGCCCGCTGCACGAGGCAGGACTCGACCGTGTCAATGTCTCGCTCGACACCCTGGACCCGCAGACATTCGTGCGGCTCGCCAGGCGGGACCGGCTCGCTGATGTGCTCGCCGGGCTAGCCGCCGCGGCCGGGACCGGACTGGCACCCGTCAAGGTCAACGCGGTCCTGATGCGCGGCCTCAACGATCATGAGGCTGTCGACCTGCTGCTGTTCTGCCTCGACCGCGGTTACCAGATGAGGTTCATCGAGCAGATGCCGCTCGACGCCCAGCATGGCTGGCGCCGGGAGAACATGGTGACCGCCGACGAGATCCTGGAGGCGCTGTCCGCGAAGTTCTCGCTGACGCCTGACGAACCCGAAGTACGCGGCTCTGCTCCGGCCGAGACGTTCCTGATTGACGGGGGACCCGCCAGGGTTGGCGTGATCGGCTCGGTCACCAGGCCGTTCTGCGGTTCCTGCGACCGCGTCAGACTGACCGCCGACGGCCAGGTACGGAACTGCCTGTTCGCCAGGGAAGAGAGCGACTTGCGCACGCCGCTGCGCGCGGGCGCCGATGATGACGACCTGGCCGACAGGTGGCGCCGCGCGGTCGCCTCGAAACTGCCAGGGCACGGCATCAATGACCCCGGCTTCCTCCAGCCGGCCAGGCCGATGTCGGCCATCGGCGGCTGACCTGTGCAAACTGCACGCACAGCTGGATCGCACAAGTCCGGGCCGATCGCTGCTGTGGTGCTGGCAGGGGGCCGGGCAAGCCGGCTCGGCGGCGCCGACAAGCCAGGCATCAGAATCTCCGGACGGTCGGAGCAGCCGCCCGGCGCGGGCCCGGTTCCGGCGCTCCGCGCGGGAGTTGAACTCATTACCCAGCCTCGGCTGGTCTTGCTGGCCGCGGACCTGCCATTCCTGCGCGACAGTCACGTGCGGGCGCTGCTCACGGCAGGGGATGGTGCGACCACCGGATCTATGCTGGTGGACGGCCAAGGCCGCTCGCAGTGGCTAGCCAGCTGCTGGCGCACGGCTACCTTGCGATCGGCGCTTGCCTGTTACCAGGGCGACTCGCTGGGCGGCCTGCTCGGTCCGCTGCGGCCGACCGTGGTAACGAACAGCGCCGTCGCTGGCCAGCCACCGGCCTGGCTAGACCTCGACACGGCGGAAGACGTGGCTGCGGCGCTTGCCCTGGCCGCGCAGGAGAACCCGCTAACCGAAAGGCAGGGCAGCCGATGAGCACGCTGCAGGCGTGGATCAGCGCTGCCTGCGCTGAACTCGGCGTACAGCAGTCGCTCGTGGACGAGCGTGCGGTTCTCGATCTCGCCAGGGAGGTCGCGCACCAGGTGGACAGGCCAGCTGCGCCCGTCACCGCGTTCATGCTCGGCGTGGCCGTCGGCAGCGGTCAGCAACTCGGACCGGCTGCCGACCGCCTGCTGGCGCTGACCGAGCGCTGGCAGGACGCGGAACGTCGAAACGCCTGATCAGGCACCCCTGGCCAGCTGGCGCAGGAGAGCCCATCAGAGAGCCGCTGCGGCGCGCCCACCAATTTCGGAACCTGCAGGTCTTGCCAGCGATCCTGTAACGATATATCTTTGAGCTATCAAGAAATTCTCACAGGAGGCTCAAATGAACGAGCGACAGACAAACGACCACGAATTCAACGAGCACCGGGGCGGGCATCCGCACCGGCATCACGGCGGCAGGCGGTTCAGGGCGAGGTTCGGTCCGCCGGGCTTCGATCAGGGAGCAGAGGAGCCAGGCATGCCCATGCGCCCCGGACGGCGCGAGCGGCCTGGGCGTCCCGAGCGCCCAGAGCGGGGGGACTTCGGCGGCCGCGGCGGCTTCGGCGCCGACTTTGGCCCCGAGTTCCGCGGTGGCCCTGGCTTCCACGGCGGCCCGCCTGGCTTCGGGCCCCGGTCGCGCGGCTATGGCCGGCGAGGTGGCCGGGCAAAGCGCGGCGATGTGCGCGCCGCAGCGCTCGCGCTGCTCGCCGAGGAGCCGATGAACGGCTACCAGATCATCCAGCAGATCAGCGATCGCAGCGGCGGCCTGTGGCGGCCAAGCCCCGGGTCGGTGTATCCGGCGCTCGCGCAGCTTGAGGACGAGGGCCTGATCGTGCTGCAGGCAACCGCCGGGGAACGGCGCGCCTATGCGCTCAGCGAGGCTGGCCGCAGCTACGTGGCTGAGCATGCCGACGAGCTGAAGGCTCCGTGGTCGGCCGTGTCAGGCGATGCCGCCAGCGCGGCAGCCGACCTGCACTCGCTGGTGCGCCAGGTGCACGTCGCCGCCTTCGGCGTCCTGAGCGCGGGCACAGAACCTCAGATGGCCCAGGCGCGCAAGATCCTGGCGCAGACCCGCAGGTCCCTTTACCGGATTCTGGCCGAGGAAGAAGAAGCGGACGCGCAGGCTGGGGGTAAGGAGCCCGAGGACGTGCCGGCTGATGAGGTTCCTGGCCGTGACTAGGCTCACGACCGGGGGCGGAGTGAGGAGTTGCCGGTGAGCGCGCGAGCAAGCACGAGCACCGGTCAGCGGAGCGCATCGCAGGCCGATGGCGACCACGACGGCAATCGGCCCCCCGTCATCGCGGTGTCCGCGCTGACCAAACGGTACGGCGAGGTCGAGGCAGTGCGCGGCATCGACCTCGCCGTGCACGCAGGCGAGACATTTGGATTTCTCGGACCGAACGGCGCGGGAAAGACCACGACAATCAAGATTTTGTGCACGCTGGCCAAGGCCACATCGGGCACGGCCACAGTGGCGAGTTTTGACACGGCGACCCAGCGTGACGCGGTCAGGCGCAATATCGGGCTGGTCTTCCAGGACACCACGCTGGACGGCTATCTGACCGCCGAGCAGAACCTGCGCTTTCACGCCGAACTGTACGGCGTGCCCAAGGAGGCGGTGCAGCCGCGGATGCGGCAGGTGCTCGACATGGTCGGTCTGTGGGACCGAAAGGACGGCCTGGTCAGTACGTACTCCGGGGGCATGCAGCGAAGGCTGGAGATAGCCCGCGGCCTGCTGCATGCCCCGCACGTGCTGTTCCTCGATGAGCCGACCGTCGGCCTGGATCCGCAGACCAGGTTGTCGATCTGGGCCTATATCAACGAGCTGAAGGCACGCGAGGACATCACCATCTTCCTCACGACGCATTACATGGACGAGGCCGAGCACTGCGACAGGATCGCGATCATCGACCACGGGAAGATCGTGGCCATCGATACGCCAGAGGCGCTCAAGGCCAGCGTGGGCAAGGACAGGGTGCAGATCCACACTGCCGACGACCAGGCCGCGATCGTCGCGCTGGCCGCCAATTTCGGCATCGAGGCCGCCGTACACGACGGCGCGCTGACCTTCTCGGTC
>WNFI01303860.1_pt1 | contig 15259 bp, 17 predicted proteins | sample 5400471 | NCBI WGS metagenome assembly WNFI01 (sample SAMN13153348, study PRJNA577476) | soil metagenome | isolation source: 100 cm saprolite on Douglas fir-dominated hillslope | place: USA:California | collected 2013-09-17
GATCTCTGGCTGGTTTTAGAATTTTTTCTTTTTCTGGTGTTCGGCTTTATGTCACATGACTTTCGGCAACTCCGGCTTGGGGGTGTTTTTAGCATTAGTTGTATAGGAGACACTGAATCGTTTCCCACATTTTCATTTTGAAGCCACTCGCCTGCCATTCAACTTACAGGGGCTAGAGGGAATTATAATTCGTCTCTCCACAGGTGTCACTATAAGTTTACAGATATAATGGTACAGACAGAAAATGTAACATAGGCTACAGACGGTACAAACTATCAAAAACCAGCATCGCTGGAGGCGATGTGTGAAAATAGAATGAAAGGTAGGAAAATGCTCAGCGGATCATAGTTGAGGGTAATTCATTCTTGATAACTGAAACTTGCTCCTTTGCTCATGCCACGAATTCCGCAGCCTCTGTTCCAATGAGCCACCCCTTGTCCATAGGCCCCAACCAGATCGATCCTCTCTCTTAGCCTTGGTCAGTTGCTTTTTTAGTGACACGAGCATGGCCTGATCAGCATCGCGGCACATGGAAGCATGACGACTGGGAGTGATCCGATAACGATGGGCACGGCAACGCCCTGAGAGGTCAGCTAGTTTCGGGGAGCGTTTCTGCATGTGAAGTTGACGAGCAATAGCTGGTCCAAGCAGCAAAATGGCGCGTGATGATGACTTGGTATCAGGATAGAAAACAAGGGCATCTTCAGCTGTGACATCGGACAAACCGAAGTTGGGTGGGAATGGTTCACTACAACGAATGAGACGGAAGGGAGTGGAGGACGACGTTTCCTTTCGGCATGGTGACGAGGACCGGGAGGAACAAGGGGTGGTGGTGGTGGAGCATCGGGTGTTATCATCCGAATCGAAAGCGAAAGATGTAATCGAGTACGTGGTAGAATCACTAGAATCTGAAATATTTCGTTGGTGGCTCGCCATTGACCTCGGGTATGCGTCAGAGGACTCCTGAGAAAATGTAAGATGATGAAGGACGCCTTAGAGTAGCCAATCGACTGACCGTAGTCATACTTGACAAGCCCTTCGAACGTTTCCGCGAATGTGATACTCGGGGGATCGTTGGGACTGTAGGAAGGATGATGTTTGACCTGGATTCACCGAATGCTGAAGGCAATGGAAGAATAACTCTGTTTTTAGAGTTAACGGGAAATATGTTGGAGTCCAGAGGAATGGGAGAGGACTTGAGAGCAGACGAAGAAGCAAACATGGTTGTTGACAAAACACCCCAAGGTTATATAGAAATAGACACTGCGCCGCAGGTCAAATAATGGTGGTAGAGGGGTCGTGGATCCAGCCCACAAAAGAGGGGGCGCCCAAGAATTCGAACTGAAGAATACGGTGAAAGGGCGATAGCTGCAGTGAACCCCCTCGCATCCACAGTTTAAGTATCCAGCCGGGTATCGTCACAGAGATGAGATATAATATACATTCTTTTGTTGATGTCTGATGCAAGATGCGCAACAAGGAAAGCTTCGGACAATCCTGAGCAACGGACAACGGTTGATGTGACCGGAGAGGCCCGAGCATCATTCTTAGTGACGAGGCGAAAGGAGTTTCTATTGCCAATCACAACGGAAAAGGGTTCCATTCCGAGCAGCTGAAGCGGGATATCGTTCTCACTTGCGTTGTCAAGACTATGAATACAGGCCGACTCCGCTATATACAATCTAAGGCGTAAGTCGAAAGTTCATCCTACAGCGTTCATTACTCTTCCCTCATTTGACCTCTGCGGCGGAGTTGGCCGATTGTATTGTATTGATTTTTTAAAACTAAGTAATAGCAAGCATCTTCACGTGACCATAGCACACGACCATGGTCACTGTCAGCCTACTCGTCATATCGCTTCTTTTGTCTCTTTCGAGTATTGTCAATGCCAAGCTTGCAATCAAGTCGCCAAAATATTCAGTTCTTTCAGACTCAGGCTCGGTTGTAGTGGCAGATTCGTAAGGAATGGTTCCTGACGTCCCTCCGTGTTGATTGAATGCATCAACAGCCTAGCCCTGAAGGAGAATGCAGACTTCACTGTGACGACTGGGCAAACAGAGACATTGAAGCTTAGTTTTACTGTGATTGATGACGATGATGAGGGTGACGCTGGTGTCCAGCCTCATCAGGCGTTCCTGCGCTTTTGGAATGAGGATGGCTTGGAGGGCATTCAGCCTGTTAAAGTAGGACCCAATGGGAAGGTCAAGTTTGAACTTGTGAGTGACGCCCATTACTGCTAATTGTGAATGTGCTTTGATGATAATCCATGGCCTCTCCAGAATGCTCGTCGACCACCACCAGGGATCCCTCCAACAGTGAAGGGAACGGTCCTTAATGTCGACCTCATTCTAGGGTCATTCACTCGAGTTTCATCTACTGTACCACTCCTTAAGCTCAAGCTCCCTGCCTCCCTGCCGGTTCCTCCACATCCCGAAGAAAGCATGTACCATGCACGGCCCACCATTTACCACACCTTCAGGGGCGAACAACGTACACCTCCAAAGCCCATTTCGCTAATATTTGTCGGTCTTGCGCTGAGCCCTTGGGTTCTTCTAGTATCCTTGGTATGCCACATGTAAGTTGTTTTGACCATTTGGACTGACCAAAACCTCCTGCAGCTGTCCCATTTACCTATCCACTTCAAGCCGACCGCAACTACTGCACTCTTTATCACTCTGCTTGCTGCGTTCGAGGGTTTGATCATCTGGTACTGGGTTGATCTGCGTATTGGACAGGTACTCTCGTATGGAGCTGTCCTTGCTCTCTTTACTGCGACAGCTGGGAAGAGGGCTTTGCAATTGATTTGATGTAGACTTCTATATATCGTTATCATAGAAGTGAACACTGATATGCACAGCTCAAAGAACAGTGGCGCCACTTGAAACACCTCGAGCAAGGATGAAATGAGTGAGTGAAGAATTATACAAATACAGCGTGTCAAGTTTACAATGCACACCCGAGTGACACAAGGGATCCAATACGTTAGGAACCAGAAGACCACCTAGCCTGACGGCGAGTTGCCCGCAGCCGGACTCGCTTGTGATTGCATCCGTCTCTGATTCTCGTGGTTCTTTTTCTCCAATTCAGCGAGTCTTTCCATGCGCTTATTCTTCTTCCGACAACTTAAAAAGTTGGATGTCTTATCTGAGCCGCCTTCACTAAGATACCGCATAACTTACCGATCACATACTGACCCACGGCCAAGCGGACCCTTACCCCATTTCTCAATGCATTTGCCGTCCACATATCGGCCTGGCAGTCCACATTGTTTGCACTTACGGGGGTTTGTGATGTTGGCCGTGAGATCACCCCCCGTGACATTGGGAGGACTTGACGAGTTCAATGCAAGCCCGGAGGACCCTTGCTGGTGCGGCGTGTACGGCGGTGTCCCCGGCTCCGGTGCTAATGCGTGTGGGTGACCAATACTGGGCTGTGAATAATGCAGTCTCTCGTGGTGTGGCGGTTCGCCATATGGCGTGGGACTAGAGCTGATGGTCCCAAGAGAGTACTCAGGGTAGCGCCCATGGGGTGGCGTGTACTGGGGTGGCATACGATGTGGCATCGATGGTGAAGGCGGCGGGAGAATTATAGGCTGCCTCCTACCACCTTGTGGCCCCCCAAAGGGGCTTGAATACTCGTCATTTGATAGGAATGGACTTAGCCCGAAAAGCGACTTCCGCGGGATAGGACTTGTTCTCTGCATGCGTGATCAGATCGAGGGTGCTCCCATGAGCACACAATTCGTACCGACCTGAGGATGGTCGGAAGACATTCTGGCTTCTATCCGGGAATGAGACCGAGTTGACACCTGAAATGGGCCACATGAGACTTCTCGTACTTTCACATACATAGTACGAGATTCTGACCTCGAGCGGATCGTGATCTGCTGGCGCCAATTCTTGCTTGCGATGATCGGAGTCGCTGGCGTCGAAAGACTGGAGCTCAGCGAAGGACATGGTGGGAATACAGGCGCGTTTTAAAGAGTGGAGGCCCTTATATACTAGTCTCCGAATAATGTCATCACAAGGCTGGGAATAGACACGGAGTAGTATCACCTTTGAATTGGAGTCAGATATCCCGCCTCTCCAGGTCGACGTATTCACGGGTTGAAATCCTCTAAAGTAAGCTCGTACGACGCTAGAGCTGCCGAATTGACTACATAGACTCCGAATGAGAAATAAGACCTACTAACCAATCTCGAGGGTAGCTGGTCACCTTTTCCCTTCTGTGGCATTCTCAGAAACAAGACACTTGAGGCGCACACCACGCGTTCCTCGGGGACAACATGCCGCGCAATTGAACGGAATTCACATCGTCCCTTCATGGCAGAACATTTATATCAAAAAACCACACCCCTTACGGTTTGCTCAGCCGTCTCGAATACATGCAGTGGCGAATGCGAAGGGCTGCGCGTAGCATCAGGGATCACCGAAGGATGGACGACGACGACGACGGGTTCGGCAAAACGGCTATTGCAAATGGACCATCTAGAGCCTCTTAGCGCTCCGCGAAAGCGACTCCGAGTCGGCCATCCATTCAGATGGCCGTGCCATCATCGTAGGTTGACATCAGACTTGACATGGAGTGAGACCGATCAGCCAAGCTAGAATCAAGGGGAGAGTTCTCGTAGACGCGTGTACCAGCCACACGGTGCCGACGGTACCTTCCAGGGGAGATGCCCGAATCCAATGAGCGGACCACTTAGTCATGCATCATTAAGGAGGTAATACCAAACACATGGGTATCATAGGGCCCTTACAAACCAGGCTAGTTTAGGGATCGTGGCGGCAGGAAGATTTGGACGATGCACTGCTTCAAGGCGCAAATGGGCTATGCAACCGAGGCGCACCGCGCAGATCTTGGCCATGAACGCACTTGGCGGTGTCGGGAGATCAAAACATGTTATTGAGATGTATCGCAAAGCCACTGGATTAACAAGGGCGACAGGGGTCTGAGATCATTATGTAGAAGCACACAGCGGAAGCATCAGACATAGCTTGCACGCAGTCTCGATCCTAAGTGGAGGCCATGAGAACTAAAAACCGTGTCATGCCTGGTGACTGTGCAGAACCTGATCAGCACGGTCATTCGATCCGACATGTCCGCAAGTCCCTAGCAATACGAAATGGCCAAAGGTCCCAACGAGGTGCGTGTTGTCAATTAAAAAAATATACACCTATGATAGATCGCTAAAAATGAGTTACTTGGATACTTTATGAAGCGCACAGAATCAATATATTGCATACATTTGTGCACGTGACATTCTCGTCCGGACTGTTTGTCGCGTCCTTAACGCATCATTCCACTTGGGCAATCTCTTGCATTACCAGCCCTCGAATCCTACCATTTCCCCGAGCGCGTCGTTAGACAAGGTTTGATAAATGCGCCCTCGGCGTAAATAAAGAATAAGCATCAACAACAACACGAGGTCCTGAAAGAAGAAGAATAAAGCCAAAGACGGTCAAGAATCGATGGGTGAATGAGTTTTACCTTGCTTCACACCATCTCTTCTCACACCTGTTAGCTTTATTTGGAGGTGCCGTTGCATCATCATGGGACGAGGAGATCAAGAACAACCAGTCGTCCCGCCTTCCCGGCGGTGGAAATGGGGTTGCTGGTGGCTCTATATATGACTCAGCCTCTCGAAGCACCTCTTTTGGCCCACCACCTGTCTCTAAGGCAGCAGCCCGCTTCGCTGGCTCTCCAAGGCCACACGCTCCATTGAAGGGGCCGGCCCTACGAGACCAGTATCAGCCTTTTCCTAGTGCTCTTCCTACAAATCCCCAGTCTTCCATGGATCCTGGTCCGTCTCGTCCTCCTTTTTTCCCCATTCCTACTCCAGCAGTGCCGAACATTGTCCCCAGCGTCTCTAGGGACCCTGAACCTCAATCGCCCAAGTCACGAACGTACACATTAGCTGCTACTCTCCCATCCAAAGCTCTTGGCGCTCCTGATTCATCTGGTCCGTCTCCTCATGATGGTAAGATCACGGATTGCCGCGGCGCCGGCATAGTTGAAGCTACTCGACCATTGTATGGAAACCACCGACCCGTGTATGTCGAGCAATCAATCTTTCATGAAGTCGAATGATCGATGTTCTGTAACTCCAGATCAGAGCGCATTATCTGGACAATGGAGCCTGAAAATGACGAACGAGTAACTTATTTGCTCGACTGGATCGATCGAAAGGCATGGGCACTCGCAAGGTTTGGTGTGAGTACGTTTTATGGATCCAAAAGCAAACACCTGGCAAATTCTATGAGGTGCAGGCGGAGAAATTTCTAAGCACCAAGAAACGTGGTGCACTGGTCTCGAATGCAGCATATGTCTCTCGAAACCACCCCGAAGATCCTGCTTTCGACTGGTTCACGTTTAGTCAAGCTCAAAGGACTTTCGATCGTACGTTACAGGAATCAATCGCTTCATAGTATATTGTTCCACTTTACTCCTTGACGGTGACCGGTGACTCACACATGGCCCATTTAGTGACCCTGCGACGACCGTCGTTGTTTTCGTATTCCTCGTTTCCGAGTCTTACTCATCCATGGCAGTTTGGCGCAAATTGATGACAATACCCAATTCTATCCAACTGCGAGTGAGCGTACCGATTGAAAAGCTTAAGGCGGAGCTACGCAAAACGACTAACATAATTCAAGTCAAGTACGGATGATCTTACAACACTCAGGGCTCCCCCGCTGATTTAGCCTTACTTCTCGCAGATCACCCGCATTGTGGACCGGCCCGCCTCCGAAAGCAACCCCATCGTCATCCCCGATCCCTGCCTCTTCTGCGCGTACTCTTGTCACACCTCCTGTCAGGACTGTCGTTATCAAAGAGCCGGCCATCGAAGTTGTGGATGCCGTGAAAGAAGAGCCAAAGAAGAAGAAAAAGAAACCAAAGTGGTGGCAATTCTGGAAGCGGATCAGACTAGAGTGGTGAAAGTATGCTTCTCTGCAATCCCAATTCTATACGGGTCTTTGGTTGTCACTTACGCATCAGTCTAATGCTGCTGCAGCACTTTATGGATTAATGAGTTATGTACTAATGGATATCATCTTGACGTTTCGAATGGATACAAAAACTGTATGTTTATCGTTCGTGCATGGGTGGTGGTGGCTTCTTGGGTAGCGAGGCCAATCCTGATGGTTTCTCGCCTTCTCGGGGGGGCGGAGCTTGTAATTGCTTAAGCTTAGCTTCGAGAGCAGCAATCTTCGACTCCGTCGTCTGTGGTCTCAAGGATGATTTAAGGAGGGATAGGGTCGTTGGACGTGATGCTTCAGAAGGAATTCGCCTTGGTCCATTACGTGATGTCGAAGGTAGGTCCTCATAAGGCGATTGGGTAGCGAATGTCACCACAAGTTTCCGACCCCGGAGCATCTTGTCATTGAACATCGCTATTGCTTTATTCGCTTCCTGTTGGGTGCGTTGAAAAACGATTGGTGGGGCAGTGTCGACTGTATGCCCAGACCTACCTCTGACTTGCCATACTCCAGGAATGCATACCCTCGAGGTTTGCCTTTCTGGGGACCAGACTTATGAAAGAGATAATTCATTCGCGTCACCTTGCCGCATTTCGAAAAGACTTGCAACAAGGCGTATCTAAATGTCTTCAGTTACTGTTGTTTTGAGCAAGAACGGGGGGCTCAGTTTGAACTGACTCATTTACGCTGGGATGAAGATTTCCTACGTAAATACGATCATCTCTGAGTGCTGGGGCGGAGGCTGATGATTCTGGTTCAGATGCTTGATTCGACGGAAGGGCTGTTGAAAGATAGTTAGATGTCATATCCGTTGCGATTGGGAGGCGTGATCATGCACAGCCTCAGCAAGGGTCTGTTCGATAATAATTCCCTGGAGCACCTGTTTCGTGAGGTCGCGGAACGCATTATACCTGTGTTCCGAATCCATTTCCAGAGATATCTGGCGAAGTGCACTTTCAACTGCTGCCTATGCATGCTAGAGCATAGCTTTTGGGCTGCATTGACCCTGCGTGTCAATGTCATCGGCCACCGGTCACACGCGCCGTTAGGTAATCTAAAACGAGCGAGCGCGGCCATGTGTGTACACGAGGCGTGGATCGTGGGTCCGCAATCTACGGCGTTCTATACTCAACTCTGGACACCCACTGGCGGCAAGCCTACGCGAGCGCACTTGATTTATGTCCATGGATTTGGAGAGCATCTTGGCCGCTATGATGACATTTTCCCGAAATGGGTAGCGAGCGGTATCTCCATCTTTGCGTATGACCAGCGAGGCTTTGGAAAGACGGCTCTTGATGACGAGCACAGGAGTCCCACATCGAGTTGGTGCCGATCTTGCTGGGAAGATCAAATGGAGGACTTGGATTTCTTCATTTCTCGTGAAGCCTTTAGGATCGGCGATGATGTTCCACTTTTCTTGATGGGTTTCTCGATGGCGAGTGCCTTTGTTACATATTAGAGCAATAATTTAAAAGAAGATATGGAATAGGGAGGCGGAGAGGTGCTCGGCATCGTTGCAACACCTCCGCTTCATTCTCATGTAGTGGACCGCATCAGCGGAGTGATAGCGGAAGCACCTATGCTCCTGATAGCAAATCCGGACGCATGGGGAGAAGAGCCCTCAGAGCCAAAAGATCCAGATGGCGAAACACAGGATCCTTATGAAGTTATCCCTATTCCTCTGAGAGATGCTGGAAAGGTGCGCTCAGCAATTTCTAGCGCTTGTCGATACCGAAATTCGTGTCGATTTCACACTAGTGGCAATCACGAAACCCTGCAGTCATCCAAGCATTTAAGACTGACCCACTACTCCGTAACTACACCACTAGACGGCTACGTCATGATAACCTCTCTTCCGTGCGCATCGTCGAATTACAATAGCACAAATCAGATGTTTATTATATATCTACATGAACACTTAGGGGTCGGCTCTGGTGAAGGAATGTTACAAGAATTGGCCCAAGGGACTCCCAGTGTGTTGCGTATTTGTTCACCCTTGGAGAATTGCTGACGACCCCATCGTTCCAGGTCTTGATCATACATGGTGACCATGACCTGGTCAGCAGATGAAATCATCTACTTAACCAACACATGTCCACGTTTCCCTTAGATTAATTCATGCAAAGCCTCGCAAGATTTCGTACACAATACAGGGGCTGAGGATGCAATCTGCTCCCTTTATCCAGTCCGTTTGCTCTTTGACTTATATTACTGTACTGTCAGTAACACATGGTTCTCTAGGACGCATATCACGAACTTCATCATGAGCCGGATGGGCAAGGACTTCAGGCCATCAACGAGTGTATCGAATGGGTGGCTCACCATATTCCTACGGGATCCTGAGACGCTGTGTAGAAGGAAACCATATGCGCGAAAGAGTTCATGTAATATCAATTCTGCGAGCAAATACTAAAGCACGACTCAAAAAATAGATATGATAGCGTGCATTTAGGGCGTGCTCACGCCACCTTGGGGGTGGACTTGGTTCCGGGAGTGTGTAGCCGAACCCAAGCCAAGCATTCTTCAAAGAACTTGGTACGCACAGGATCGGGCTCATTATGAAGTTCGTGAAAACCACCCTAAGGATGCGCATTTGGATATCCCAAATAAATGAGCGAACGGAATGAGAATAGGAAGAGGCTTACGGGATAGAGCGAATGTGTCTTATCCGCAGCGGGTATATTCTTGACAAACCTTTGTGAGCTCTGCCATGCAGTCACCTTGTCCTGGTCGCCATGGAGAACAAGTACCTAGTGAGCACGTACCCCAGAACATTCAGTATGTGCTATGCACATTATGGATGAATTATTAAGATCTTACCGGGAACTCAACGCCCCAGTACTTCCAGTCCGTGGTGTCCAATTGTATGCCATGGCCCAGCATATCTGAGATACCCTTTATCGTACCATGGCCAACGACGAGTGGATCGTTCCTAAATTCCTCTTGAATGACAGGGTCGTGGCACAAATCCTAGATGGGGTCGGTAGGTACAAATCCTTGTCCTATATACTATGCGGTAACATACCTCCGGAACGATAGGGGCCTTGAATGGAAACCAAGGCACCACTTTTGAGGCCAGCGTCCCAAGGAAGAGCTGCCATCCTGGAGCAGGACTGGTCTGTCGGAGAATAGGGGCCGATGCGATGATGGCGGTCAACTGCTGGTATGCGCGCTGGTGATCTGGTGACCTCCCCTTTGGGTTTGTAGAACCAAACCCGAGGACTTCACCGCCTCCCTATGGTTTGAATATCAGGAGGTCGAACAACCGAAACGGTTACAACAGCGTGATTCCTACCATCGACTGACCCATCAAGATGATAGGCACGCCGTAGCCCACTGCCTGACGCTCGCGGTTTATGAAGTATGCTATGTCCTCCATCTAGATTTGCCAGTAGGAGTAAGGGCACCCATTCCAAGTGAAAGTTGTACCTACCTGGTCCTTCCAGCTTGTCAGGCCATAGATGGCGCCCATACTTCGATGTTCCTTATCCAACGCCGTTCTCCCAAACCCACGTTGGTCAAATCCAAACACTGAAACACCATTGGCCTGCCACTTCTTGAAGATAGTATCATAGCGGCCAATATGCTCGATGAAGCCGTGAATGAAGACGATGTGAGCACGAGGTCTGGCGACGCCAGGAAGAGTATAGGAGCGCGTGTAGAAGTTGGTGTTATCCCGTCCAAGGAGCCAGGTCTCTACGTATGCTGCGCTCATAGCTAAGTAGCCTTGCTGGGGAACAATGTAAGAAAGCACAGCGGTGTGGGATATATACTATGGCGAGAAGGGTCCGAGTGATCATTTTACTGGGAATGCGCCTGAAAATAGGATGCGATTAAATGATGCAACGCGGACCCGGAGCAGCGCCTCCGTGAATTTACTTAACGTCAATAACTCATTTGCCGGAGATTGGAGGACGGATGGTATATTTGACAATCACAACCCAAGCTACTCCAGGTATGGCAAGACGACATGGGATATCAACATTATGAGATTGATACGAGTCCGGTGGTGATAGAACAATAAACAACACGAGGGTGTCCAGCGCGCATCGATGCGATCAACAAACAAGAAGCATCAAAAAAAGTCACGTATATCCAACAATCTACTCAGATTCATCCATCTTAGCGTCGTCCTGAACGAGTCCATTCATGACGGTTTCATCTGCGTGGTCCACTCCATTGGCTTTGACTTCCTCGACGGCAGGCCTTTGGCTGGCATCCATCTCTTCTGGTGGGCGCTCCAACTCCTCCAATTGCTTCAAGCTGTAGATATACCGTCAGCGCCCCACAAGTCATTCGAGATGACGAAGGTCCAAACCTGAGAACTTGCTCCCAAACCCCATGAGTAAGCGTACCCCTCCTCCGAAAGCGCAAGGGATCCGTGACCCGCAGCCGAGACCTTTGCGATAGAATTCTTGACAACCTTCGTCTTCGTCTCTTCCTCTTCATCCATAGGATCCACATCAGGATTAGGCTTGCCCTCTTGTGGCAAAGGAGGTAATAGAACCCTCGTGGGAATGCTGATATAGTCATGGTTCGCCTCCTTCGCCTCTTTGAGACGTAGATGATCGGAATGAAGCCCAAGCTGTGACGAATCAATGCGTCCTGCAGTGTATACACGTCCGTCACTGAGCAAGAAAACCGTATGATGCTCTCCGCCACTGATTTGGACAACGCGCGAGTTGCTCCAGCCATCTTTGGACAATTCAGAGGGTGCAAGCTCAGGGATTCGTGTAGGCGTCCAAATAATCCTCTGTTCCTCTCCTGAGGCGTCAACTTCAGTCTCAAGCCCAAGCTGACCATACTGGTTCAGGCCCCACGCGTAAACTTCCCCTTCTGCATCAATGGCGAAAGAATGGAACGAGCCCGAGCCAATAGCTGTAATTTTACGAAGATGAAGGAGATCCGGACGAGTGGAATTTATCATTCGCCGTTCAGGGATTTTTCTGCCCAGTTGTCCTGTAAATTCCACACGCATTACGTTGTGACTCTTGACAATAGTGGCCTAGACATACCCTGCTCTCCTACACCCCATGTGTAGACACGACCATCGGCAGTGAGACCCACAATATGATTTGACCCAGTAGATACCGAGGAGAATTGGATCTTCTCGAGTTGAGGGACAGCAATGGGAGTCGCTTGCTTCCTATCTGCTCCCGAGGCATTCTGAAACCCAAGGGATCCGGTGGAGGACTAAACAGAGGGATCGTAAGAACCTAAATCAATGACCAGTGAAATGAGAGTTACGAACGTGGAAACTGCCCCAGGCTTTAACTAGTCCATTGGACCCAATGGCCACGCTCACATTATCTCCCCCCGAGACAGCAACAGCTCGGAACTCCTTGGGCAACCCTTCGACCAAGCCTGGGCGGGCCTCCAATTCTTCGCGCTCGAACATTTCGCCTGGTTTTTCGGGGTTTGGAACGTCGCTGACTTGGCGCCCAAGGGCGCCTTCATCATTTACACCCCAAGACCATACCTATAGGCTATATGTTCAGAGGGTCCCCGAAATTATTCGACAGAAGCTTACTCGGCCCTTTGGATCGATTGCCAGCGAATGCATGCCTCCAGCAACGAGAGTCTCCAAACCGAGCATCTGACCCTCTTCTATGGCAAATTTCCCCTCACTGATACATTCTTCCACCCATTCATGCAGTTTTGGCCTGGCGATCTCATCCATTATGTCTGGTCCCAAGCCGAATTGACCAGCATCTCCATTACCAAAGACAAAAGCATGAAGAGGGGCAACGGCACGGATACGAGGGATGGAGGTGAGAGGGTTGAAAGTGGGTGGTTTGGGTTTGGAACGGGCAGGCCTGCTTAGAGGTTTCTTCTCGGCAGGGCGGGCCTAGGGATAGATGTCATGATTAATTTTGGTCCCGTTAGACATCAATACTCGCCCTAGTAGCTGCTTTGGTATGGGCTTTAGGTGCCTTGGTGACTGTCTTTTTCGTGGTGGCGCTGGTGACTGGGATTTTTTTTCTGGTGGTGGTTTTTGATATTGGGTCCTTTGCCGAAGAGGCACGCGCCCGACGCTTGGAAGACGAGATTCTCTGCTTTTCGCTGGACTTGGTGGTAAGTTTTGTGGATGATTGTTTCAGACGTTTTGATGCGCTCTGATTTGTTTCCTCAGCGGCTCGTTTACGTAACGAGCGCAAGCTGGCAGAGGTAGTTGCGCGTGTGGATGGCATAGTAGAGGAAAATGGCTAGCTGAAGGTGAGGTGTAGGTTTCAATAATCGAGGGGTATGATGATCTTGACTTTGACGCCCTGGCGGAAGCAAAGATTGTTTGTTTTGTCACCTAAAGCCAACAACAGTCAACGAAATCGAAAACAACGAACGGGGCCTTGCGGTGCATGAAATTAGGGCAGATGTCAGTGGAAGCTAACAATTTTATTTCAAGTCTGTGTCTTGCTCTTGTTTGTCGTAGTTGTGTGGTGAATTTAAAGTAGTTCCCTTTCCAACATGCATTACTTAGAGTAGATTGTCATTTATTGGAATACCCCGAGATATGGTCTCCGGTCTACTGGAATTTGTTCTTCGTTGGGATATATGCGCGTGCTTGTGCTCGAACCCTCCGTCTTAGTTTACACTCAGGACTTTGCTAACTCGCAAGTTGTTTCGTACTGATGGTTATCGGGCCTATTTCTAAATTTGGGAAGTCTTCTAAACATTGTCCAAGCGCCATACGTTATTTACGCCAACCTCAGAACCGAGTGGGCACTTCGGAGTGGGCGACCAGCAATAGTCTGCCTCTTGATGCTCCTCGATCAAGTCTCGCTCATCAGTAACCGCTTTTCCACGGGTGTGGCACCGTCCCACAGGACGGTTTATTTCGCTGACTGCTTCCCATAATCCCAGGAATCAGCACAATCCAGCGCTTCGGCTAGGATTACACATTGTATCGCTAGCTTTGCGGTACCTGTTTTGTTATTTATAGCTCTACATCCACACACCACGAAGTACTACGACACTTTACGGCTCTACTGTATATCCATGTTCATTGGAAATGATATATGAGGAAACAGGAGTTGTGATAGATAATTGTTCAGAAACCCGAAGACAGCAACATATTCCCAAGCAAGGTCATGGCGGCGAAGCAGCCCTTCTAAAAAAATCCATGTCGGTCAGGAACGTGCTGATGAACAAATGTCACCGCCTTGTTGCCTGGTTAAATTCGGAGTTTGAACTGATCCAGTCCAAAGCATTGGCTCGGTAGTCGTCTTTTATTATCCTCCTTTCGCGCGATCGAACATTCAGCACGAGTCGCTCATTAACAGTATACATGGGCCACAAAAGAGTATTGGCACCTGCGACAAGCAGGACTCATTAATGGGTGTGTAAGGTGGGAATCTACCAGGCTCACACACCGTGCATTTTACCTAGTGGCGAAGGTCCATTGGGGTCCAAATCATGAGCAAACTTAACCCAAGCAGTCATCAAATACTTAGAGACATCGCCATGTTCGTCCTCTCGTTTTACATAAGACCCAAATACTGAAATCGTTATCGCGACAATCAGCAACACACAATGGGAGATTGAGTCCTTACCATACGGAATCTCGGCACCATGATGCACGCCCCAGTGTGAGCCGGGTTGCTCAAGTGGGTAATGCTCGAAAAGGTAACCCCAGACAGGAACGCCCAATTTGGATGTGGTCATCGCCTGAGCCCGACGGCCGCTTTCAAAGCGGTAGTCACCCATCATGGAACTGAACCGTTTGTACTGGTTAGTTTCCAGAGGGGGGAAAAGACGATCGTCTTTATTCGTTGTTGAGTTGGGCTCGAACCCGTAAGGGCTACCAAGAGATGGGATATCAGGATATTTAGAAAGGAGCTCGCGAGTTAAACGTGAGGCTATGTCGGATTCTCGGGGAAATATCCATCCGACTTCGAAAATGCAGTAAGTTAAGAGTGTGATACTGCAAAGAGAGGGATCACACCCTCAATGTGTTCCGCCAAAACATTCTCATCTTTAAAGTCTTGTGAGGCGAACGAAGTGCCTTCATCCAAATTCGTACCTGTGTCGTACCATACTGAATCAGCATGAGTTCCTGCGACACGTTCGCCAAGTACCAATCACGACAGGAATCCTTGCAATATGACCATTCTGCAATGCAATGCTCGGCCGATCGTGGAAGAAGCCACGAGAATTCTCACCGTTGCGTGCATCTTGGACGCACGCGAAAGGGCGATGCAGGCTGGCGAGAGCGAATTGATCGCGTCTAGTTCTCGACATGGCTTGGAGCGTATCTTGGTATAGAACTTGGGCCGGAACCT
>WNFI01026756.1_pt1 | contig 15258 bp, 12 predicted proteins | sample 5400471 | NCBI WGS metagenome assembly WNFI01 (sample SAMN13153348, study PRJNA577476) | soil metagenome | isolation source: 100 cm saprolite on Douglas fir-dominated hillslope | place: USA:California | collected 2013-09-17
GTCTCGCGCAAGATTGCGCCCTACCTCGACCTGCAGGTTGGAGTGGAGAACGTGCTCAACGAGAGAGTAGAAGCCAGCGCCACGCCCGTGTTCACGGTCAGCCAGCCGCGCGCGGTACGAGTGGGTGTGCGGTATGGGTGGGGTTACCGCTGAGCGAAGGTGGTGGTTGGTGCCTCCAAAGATCCTGACGATGGGCCTGATCAACGTTCGGCAGCGGATCATCCACGCGCCCTGCATCGTGGTGGCCGCCGGGTGTGCGACCACTCCACGAAAGCCAGCGCCGATTTCTTTCGACCTGGCTGTCCCGAGTGGTCTGCCTGCCGAGGTTCGAACCACGGGGCTCGATGAAGCCGACCTCTGGCCACCTACAAGGAGTTCATGCAGCACTTCGCGCGGATGGCCCGACTGACGCGCCCCGGCGGAATGATCATCCTCGGGCTGTACAACGCCATCGCGCGCATCCCGCTCCGCCTTCGGCGCGTCGTAGCACGGCTCTCCAACTATCGATTCACGCTCTTCGATCCCGTTTTGCGAGATCGCAGAAACGAGCCGGCCAGACGCGAGGCGTGGCTGCGCGATCAGTACAAGCATCCCGAGGAGCATCGGCACACGCTCGGAGAAGTGCAGGGATGGTTCGCGGAGAATGACATCGAGTATGTCCGCGCTCCGCCAAAGTCCGAGCACCAGTTCGCGCGCCCGGCGATCTCTTCACGCGCGCCGTCCGGCCATACCATCTCGTACACGGTCTGCGTGACATCCGGCGCAAATCTCTGTACTCGCGGGTTCTTCGCGTTAGCGAAATACCGGAAGAGCCGCTGGTACGATTCTGCGGCCGCAATGTGCGCTTCATCTACGACGATGAGATCGATATCGTCGGGAAGCAGCTTTCCAAGGAGATCGTCCGGATCGTCACCGGTGCCAATCTAGTGAAAATTCGTGATGACGACATCGGCGCGGACGAGCTGATCTCGAGTGATGTCGCGGATCGCACCGTACGCACGGTCGAGCGTCTGCACGTGTGGCGGGCGACATCCGGGGATGAGCGGCCCGTTCGGTAGGGGGCTCGTCGCGGTTCCGAACGTGATGACGGCTGTGCTCCTTTATGCGCCGCCGCGGCTAGCGACGCTCGCGAGTGCCGGCTGCAGAGCGTCCGCGATCGCTTCCGCGATCGTGCTCGCGCCGTTCGCATTCGGATGGCCGTCGTTGTCGACGCGGTCCGCGGGATCGTCGAGTGTCACCAGGACGTACGGCAAATGCGCCTCATCGAGAATGCGCTGCCGCAGCTCGCGCTCGCGCGGCAATTCAGGGCCGAACTCCGGCACTACGATCAGCGGAATGGCGCCGCGGGAATGCGCCAGTCGAACGGTCGCGGCCAGAACCTCGCGCGTTCGCGCAATTCCGCGTTCGACATCGTCGTCGCTTCGATAGTGGATGACGCGCCGAACCATTCTTGCGAGACGCCAGTGCTCGACTGGAGGAAGCCAGACCAGGCCCGGTCCGAGGTGGGGGCGGTCGTCCTCGAGGTTGCGGTCGAAGAGCGACGGAGTGAATAGCAACACCACCGCAACCGGACGACAGAATCGCGGTAACTCCCTCGAGAGGCGAAGATACGCCTGGTCCGTTGAGAGGCCTGGGATGGCGACGTTCGCGCTCTGCTGGTCGAGAGTGTCCGATATCTGCGCGGCGATCGTGTCCTTCCAGTTGAGCTTCAGTCCGACAATGACGGATTCGCCGGTCAACACGATCGTCGGCGCATTGAAGTCGACTACTGACGCCGGATCGGCCACGCGGTAACCGTGTGGATCGAACACGAGCGGATAGTCGTGGCCGAGGTGCATCTCGTGTCGCGTGTAAGACTTGTCGACGAAACAGCCGAGGTAGGAGTCGTAAGGCCGCAGCCGGTCGCTCAGTTCCGGGCTCTTATTCGCTGCACGCACTCGCAAAACGGCCTCGGCCGTGACGATGGCAAGACCGATCGCGAGAGCGATCGTGAACAGATAAACCGGATCCCTTCTGAGAAGTCGCGCAGCCGGCTTGCGCAGAAAGAGAATGATGAAAACGCCGGCGATACCGACGCCGATTCGAACCCGCTGCTCGGTCTGAATGATCTCTTCGCGCGGTGTCCAGAACGAGGGCAGGAAGTGGCGATCGAACCAAGCCTGGTTTGCCAGAAGGGCCGCGGCGATCAAGGCACAGCCCATGCCTACCACCGCTAATTCGACAAGCAAAGGTTTGCGCAAAGTCCCGACTCCATCGGAGATGATCGTAGATGCCCCCTGCCGCATTTGATCGCCTGCTGACGCCAGTCCATCGCTGGATCTGGCGCGACTACGGCCGGCGCCTGCAAAAGCTGCTCCGATTCGGTGAGACCGAGACCGACGGCGGACGCGATCTGCTACGCGCCGCTGAAGTGACTTCCGATCCGCTGCTGCGCCGTCTGTACCTCGTGCATGCCAACGGGCACTTCGCAGAGAGGACTGCAGCGGAAGAAGAACCAGCGGTAAATGCCGTCGGCGCGGCGGATCCGCGCTTCGATTTCGCGCACTCCCGCGTCCGACGCGGCGAGCGAATTCCAGTACTCAGCGAAACGCGGCAAGTCCTCGGGCCGATCACCGCATGCCATCCAAAACCGCGGGCTTCTTCGATCGTCAGGCCGGTGTACTCGGACCAGCGCCGATTGACGAACTCGGCACTGCCGTCAGCCGCTGCGGTCCAGATCAGCTCCGAGATCGTGTCGACGACGCGACGGAGTTCGCTGTGCGGATGTCGAGAGTCACGATGCGTGCCTGGATGTGACTGGTCCCAGTGTAGACGACGGAGCGAGGGTTACTAGGGGAAGGACCGGTACAAAATCGCCCGATCTGCTCTCGCGCGAATACCTCGCGCGGGCGAACCGGCGGCCGCGGAGGGAGCATTGCCCGTCGACGGCGACGACGTCCGCGTTCGTCGTTACGGTGATGACCATCGATTTTCCTCCCGGTGAATCGGTGTTTAACGTATCGTTGGGCTCCTATGTCCGGGCCGGTGTTCATCATTGCACCGTTACGTTCCGGCGGCGCGCTACTCGCCGATGCACTGGCCCGCTCGGCCGGCGGCCTCGCCGCCCGCGGACGGATCGACGCCGCGATCAAGGCACGATGCGGCGAACGGGAACGGCTCACGGCTGCCGACGCGACGCCGGAAATCGTTGCGGCGCTGCGCGCGGACCTGGCGTCGGACGCGCGGCTGCTCGACGCGTCGCCGCGCCACGCGTCGCGTGTCCCTTTTCTGCAGGCTGTCTTTCCCGACGGGAGGTTCGTCTACCTCTACCGCGAGCCGCGCCGCGCGGTCTATGACCTAGGCAATCTCCACGACGTTTCTGCCGAGGAGTTGACGCAGCCGTGGTGTGCCGTCACGAACATGCTGCTCGATGACCTCGAGATACTCCCGCCGGGATCATGGATGATCGCGGCTTACGACGCGATCGTGGAGCAGCCGGAAACGGCGATCGCACGGGTAGCCGATTTTCTCGAACTGTCTTGGGACGGCATGCTGCCGCCGAAACCCGAGCCGCTGAAAACACCGCCGTCCGACGAGATTCGGAAGCTCGACGTCGTCGATGTGACGACGCGCAAAGTCGCGGATCGGGTACGCGATCTAATGGATGAGCCTCCGGCGCGTGCGTCGGGCGATTGGTTCCGCAGCGTCTCGACGCAGTCGTTCCCCGATCTCCTCCGCCATCTCGGCATCTCGCTTCTCGTCTCCACCTATCAGAGCGGACGCCTCATTCTCGTGCGCGCCGAAAGCGCGACGACGCTCAACACGCACTTTCGCCGATTCGCCAGCCCCATGGGCATCGCCGTCGGCAACGGGCGCGTCGCACTCGGAACCGAACGGGAGGTGTGGGAGTTTCGCAACATGCCGGCGGTGGCAGCGAAGCTCGAGCCGGCGGGAAAACACGACGCCTGCTTCATGCCGCGGAAGATTCACGTCACCGGCGATATCCGCATCCACGAGATCGGCTTTGCGGCGGGCGAGTTGTGGATGGTGAACACACGCATGTCGGCGCTCTGCACGCTGGACGCGGAGAGTACGTTCGTGCCGCGGTGGCGTCCGCCATTCATCACGCGCCTGGCAGTGGAGGATCGGTGTCATCTCAACGGCATGGCGATCATCGATGACCGCGTCCGCTTCGTCACCGCCCTCGGCGTCACGAATACGGCGGGCGGCTGGCGCGAGAACAAAGCGCATGGTGGCGTGCTGCTGGACGTTCCTTCCGGCGAGATCGTCCTGCACGGCCTCTCGATGCCACATTCGCCGCGGCGCTACGGCGATCACTTCTTCATTCTCGAGTCGGGCAAAGGATCGATTGCCGCTGCTGATCTGGCGACCGGTCGTGTTGACACGATCGCGGAGCTGCCCGGCTTCACGCGCGGTCTCGCATTCGCCGGACCGTTCGCGTTCGTCGGCCTGTCGCAGGTGCGTGAGAGCAACTTCTTCGGTGGCATTCCGCTGACCGAACGCCTGGCGGAGCGGGAGTGCGGCGTCTACGCCATCGACCTTCGCAACGGCGGGATTGCGGCGTTCCTGCGCTTCGAAGGGGATGTCCGCGAGATCTTCGACGTGCAGGTGCTGCACGGCGCGGTCTATCCCGAGCTGCTCGAGCTCAACTCGCCGCTGGTAGCGGCGTCGTACAAGGTGCCTGACGACAAGCTGCACGAGTTCGCCGAGCCCGAATAAAAAGGCGCCGGCGACACCCTCTGCATCTCTTCCCGAATCCGCTTGACTGCGCCGGCTCCTTGCGGTAGCGTTGGCGGCATCCTCATTAAGAAGGAAGGAGGGTCCCGCTTGTTTTGCTTCTGGCGACTGTGGCAACGGGCCGGGAGCCGGCTACTTCTACAACCCCTTCTTCTGCGACGGGTGGGGTAGATGCCTTAGCTGAGTATCACGACCCGAACATCGTGCTCGAGGCTGCGGAGAGCGGGTTTCCCCGCAGCCTCGACCTGAGCGTCGATGGCAGATCTTCGTTAGACCGAGGCTCTCTTCGTGCCGTCTGACATCACTCCTCCAAGCCATCAATTCATCCTCGATACCGTTTCTGAACGATACGGCGAGCCCTCGTTTTGCCTTTTCTTTGGCTCCCACGCTTTTGGCTGCGGCGATGCCGATTCCGACATCGACGTGATCGTTGTCATGAACCATCTCGCTCACGCGTATTCCGAGCGTTTTTCGTCGAACGGCTTTCTTTTTGACGCTCACGTTCATGATCCCGAAACCCTTCATGCCATGATGGGGGCGGAGAACAAACGTGGTCTTGCCGTCCTGACACCCAAGGTTGATCAGAGTCTCGTCTTGCCACAGCCGTGCGAGCTTGCGTCGAAATTGAAGGAAGTCGCGCGGGGGTTGCTTCGTTCCGGCCCGCCTCGCCCGGAAAAGTGGGATTTGCCCAGGCGCTACATGACGGCTGTTCTATCGGATATCGGGCGGTGCGCCGATCGGGATGAACGTCGGATGATGGCGATGGGCTTGTACGAGTGCATCATCGACACTTTCTTGCGATCGCACGGGCAATTTTCGAACCGGGGGCGTTATCTGGTTCGAGAGGTGAAGAGATTCGACGCGGCTTTTTCCGATCGGGCACAGGCGGCCCTGGTGGCCGTATTTCAAGACGATTCCCTTTCCCCGCTCATACAACTGGCGCGCGAGGTTCTCGAGCCGATTGGCGGAACGTTGGACCACGGATATCGGGAAGACTACTCCGACAAACTGAGATCGCCACTTCGCTAGGCAACCAGCTCGTGCAGCACGCCCATCGCTAGATCCCGGTCGTCGTTCCGGAGCTCCGCGCCATTGGCGCGTCTTCCCATGAGAACGACGATCCCGTCGGGCGAAGCCTCACGAATCGCGGTGGCAATCGCCGTGGGGCGATGCAGGATCGTCTTCCAGCGATCGGGTGCCGCGTCGCGCACACCCTTGAGCATGTCCATCACGATGGAGCCAGGATGCTCGTCCCGAGGATCGTCAATGGTGAGGATGCAGAAGTCGGCGGCATTCACCGCCGCTGTGGCTCTCAATGGCCGCAGCGCCCTGTCGACTCCCCCGGCGCAGCCGATGACACAGACGATTCGCCGGGAGCCGGCAAACTCCCTCACCGCGGCGAGTGACGCCTCGATGTTCGCAGGCATGTACGGTTGATCCAGGTAAACGTCGATGCCGGCCGGTGCCGGGAGCCTTTCCAGCCGCCCGGGCAGCGGCCGCACGTTTTGCAAGTGCACGGCGGCGCCCTCCGACGGCAGGATGCCGCCGATGATCGCCGCTGCCGCCAGAACGTTCTCCGCGTTGTGCCGGCCGATCAGCGGGAAACGAAGATCGTGTCCGTTGAGTCGCATGGAAATGCCGGCGCGATCGGACGCGTAAAGCTCCGGCGTGATATCCGCGGCGCCAAAACCGAAAGTTACGACCCGGCCCGGCGACGACCTGGCGAGCTCACGGCCGGCCGGGTCGTCGCGGTTGAAGACACAGAGCGTCATCGATGACTTGTGAAAGTCAGGATCGGTGAGCAGGCGGCGGTTGGCAGCCATATGAGCGTCACCACCGCCATGATTCGTGAAGGCAAGCGCGTCGAACCGCAATCCATAGAGCCGGTCCTCGGTAATGCCGAGCGAGGCGAGCTCGATGACCGCATGGGTGCCACCCTGCTCGCGAAGAGCCGCAAGAAAACCATGAATCGCCAGCGTGTCGGGTACCCATCTGGCGGTTGGTCGCTCGGAATCGGGTAAACGGAAAACGAGAGAACTGACCAAACCGGTCCTGATGCCGGACGCGCGAAGCGCGGCGTCAATGAGATGACATGCCGTCGTTTTCCCTTTCGCACCCGTGACACCGATGAGAGTCAGGTGCCGGTGAGCTTCGAACAACCGCGAGCATGTGCGCGCGTAGGCCCCATTGACATCATCTACCACTGCATAGGGGAAATCCGGCGGAAGGGTGGCCTCCTCTTCGTCTCCAGCCTCCAGCACGACATACTCCGCTCCCCGCCGGATCGCGTCTGCCGCGGACATATCGAGCCGCGACGAACGCAGTTTGAAGAAAACATTGCCCTGCGCGATCTGACGCCGCTCGAGGCGAACGGCCAGAATGTCCGGTTCGCCGCCAGTACGGAGGATCTTCGTACCCTCCAGGAGCTCGCCCAATGGCTTCATCGCTGCCCGAATTTCATGTCGATTTGTTGACGCTCGCCCGGTCCCAAACGGACCTGGGCGAGCTTCGGCAACTCCCCGGCTCCGCCACCCGCGACGATCGAGAACGCCCCCGCCGAATCGACCCGCACCACGGACCAGGTTCCCGCGGGAACTTTGCGAATCGTGAATGGACCGTCCAGCATGCCCCATTTGCGGGCGGCCCACGAAACGTCGAAGAGACCGCCGTCTGCCCCGACGAGCCAGTAGCGATCCCGGTTGCCGCGCTCGGACCAGTTCGTCAGGGTGACGGCGCCGGTGGCCGGCGGGAGTGTCCAGGTCGCCTGGTCGACCGGAGCAGTGACAAATGTGCCGATTGCGCCGTCGGGCGTAGCCACGCCGCACTGCAACCGCTCGGGCGCGGGCTTCGGGAAGTGCATCGTGAACTTACCCCACGAATCGGTGTCGGTGAAACCGTTGCGAGGGATGCCGTCGCTCTCGGAGTAGACGCAGTTCACTGTTGCCGCTCCGGCGGGATTCCCGCTGCTGTCGAACACGGATCCCTGGAGCGTCGATCCGCCATCGAGGTCGAGCCTCACGGAGGCAAGATGCGCCGCCGTGATCTCGATGGTTTTTTCTGCGACCTTTTCACCTTCTCCACGGGCCCGGACGAGCCAGATTCCATACTGCAACTCGTCGAGCACGGCCTCGCCGGCCGGATTGGTCCTCACCGTTCGCCCGAGCCGAAGGATCTGGTTCTGTTCAGGGCTGTCGCCCAACATCGACACGGTGACGTCGGCATCGGCTACAGGGGTGTTGTCGGAAAACACGCCGACGGAGAGCGAGCCTTCCGGCAGCTCGATGCGGACGTCATACGTTGAGCCCGCGATTTGAATCGGGGCAAGCTCGACGTCGGGATCCTTGAGTTGACGCCGCACTGCAATGCCGTAGGACCCGGGACGTGACAGAACTGTCCGAAATGACCCGTCCTGCTCCGATTGCACGCGGCGAGCGATGGCCCCCGGTCCCGGAGGGTCGGTAAACTGAATCGAGGCGGCCACCCCCCGGCCATGCGATGTAAGGGTACCGCTCACGACGAGCAGCTTGATCTCCGGCTCGATCTTTTTCTTGTCGCCGTCCTCGATCTTCAGAACCGTGACGTCGATGGGCTGAACCAGGTCATTTACACTGACCAACGCCACGACCTTCCACGATCCCGCTGTCAGTCCGGGAAATACTGCCTCCTGCAGACTGGCATTCAACTCGACCGTCTTCATGTCCGCTTTGCCGCCGTCTTCCGGGGTAACGACGACGGCGGCGATCTCGGCCTTCGGGTTCTCGCTCTTGAAGGACGCTTCGAGATGCGGGACCACCGTGAGCTGTCCGGCCTCGGTCAGGGGCAATGGATCAATGACGTCCTCTTTGCCGGGATCAATCGTCCGTGTGACCGTCCCCGCGATCTTCCTCGAATCTTCAGCGCGGAAAATGATCTCTTCGCCCGCGGGCAGGCCCCCCATCGTCAGCCAGCCGTCCGCTCGTGAGATGCCCTTGGCGATGATCAGGGGATCGGGGGATCCGCGGTTGACGGAAGCCGTGACCACCGCCTCGGCGACGTTGGTCCCGTCGGACTTGTGAACGACGTGAATCTGCGCCGATGCGGCGTTCTTGAGGTTATGCGCGCCAAGCCAGACTTTTTCGCGAGCGCGAGCCTGAGGACGGACGGCGACCGGCGAGAAGCTCTGAAAGCGCAGCGTCAGTGCGCGGCACCCGACCAGCAGTGGAAGAGCGACGTCTCCTCCCTTTCCCACGTTGACGGGCAATACGAAAGCCCTTGGCGTACCATCGGCATTGCATTCGTCGAATCTGGCGCTCCCGAAGGAAGGTAGCGTCGCATGTTCCGGAACGCTGACTCGCAACGTGCCGTTCGCTCTGGGAAACTTGACTCCCATGATCGCCGGTCCCTGTTCCGGATTCTCTGCGGTCGCGGCCGCGAGGCGGCCCAGAATGACCTCTCCTTCTGTCGTGAAGAAGACGTCGGACGCCGGATCGGTATTCGCGTAAAGAACCCGCCCGCGGATCACATCTTCGGACGCAGCCGCGACCCCTTTTGCTCCACTGGACGTGCGCACGAACGCACGCAAGCCGGGCACGTCCGTCTTGGGTAGGCGGATGCGGGCGGTTTTCGTTGTCAATGCCGGCGCATTCGGCAGTTCGACCTTGATCTCCTGAATGCCGTTTCCGCTCAGGTGTACCTGGCGAAGCGTGACCGCGTCTGCAAATCGCCTCGGATCCGGCCAACTGGCCACGAGGTCGTATTCGCCGGCCGGCATCGACTTCCATTCAACGGACGTCGTCTCCACGTCGTGCGCCCAGATCCGGTCCCGCCAGCCGGGCGGAATGGACGTGTTCACAGCGCTTTTCGGAACGAGCGTCAGCACCAGGTCGGGAGCGGCACGATTGGTCACTACGCGCAGTGATGATCCCGGCTGCAGCTTGACCGGCGGCAGTTGCGGGCCGATATCCGGGCTCCACGGAACCCAGGCCGATTCATACCCAGGCGCCTCTACGAGCAAGTAGAGCTCTTTGTGAGTGACGCCGATCTTCCACGAGCCGTTCTCGTCGGTCGTTGTCCGCAGGTGTCTGGCATTCTGCCGCGCCAGATTGCTCATGACGCCGAGCAGAGTGGGCGGAACGATTCGGGGGTGGGACACCGTGGCGTCTTTGATCGGACGGCCTTCGGTGTCGGTCACCGAGCCGCTGAGCTCGAACAGTGGCTGAAACTCGAGCGTGACTTGTCCGCTCTTCCCCTCGACGATCTTGATGTTTTGGGGCGTTGCCGGCTCGAACGACGGAGCCTCGGCGAGCAGTACATAGTCGCCCGCGGCGATCCCCTCCCATTTGACGTCGCCGTCGACAATCGCCTCCATCGCAGGCCGATAAGACGGGGCGTCGAGGGGTACCAACGCCACATAGACGCCTGAAAGTGAGCCATGAGTCGAACGGGCGCGAACGGAAACATCAAGACTGCCGCCGGCTCGCTCGGCAGCGTACACACCGCTGAAGGACACGATCAGGAGAATCAAAAGCAAAACGGCATGCCAAAGGCGAAGCCCAGCCAACTGTCGGCCGACTACCGTCCGCACGTTCATTGAGAGATCCTCCGGGTTGGTGGTCTGAGCGAGGCCGCAGCATAACCCCGCCCCGTGCATGGAGTCAAAATCCCCATATCGCTTGTATCGCTTGGCCTCACAGGACCGCTTGCCGCCATTAGATGTAGAATTCGCGCTGTGAACGGCGCGTCGTCCATTTCCCTCGATCGATCACTCGACCCTGTCGTCGAATTGTATAAACGCAGCATCGATCGCACAGTGATTCGTGAGAACCTTCGCAAATCACACGAAGAGCGCCTGCTCACGCTCGCTAGAACGATCGCCTTCGTTCAGCGGCTTCATTCGCCGGGCTCGCGTCCAGCGACGACTCAGTTCAAAGCGCTGATCACCACCCTTCTCGAGAACGACGTCTCGTTCGTCATCGCCGGCGGCGTCGCGGCGACATTACACGGCGCCGCGCGGGTCACTTATGACCTCGACATCGTCTACGATCGATCCTTCGAGAATCTTCAACGCATCGTCGCGGCGATCGCCCCACTCAGGCCTTACCTTCGTGGTGCGCCGCCGGGGTTGCCCTTTCAACTCGATGAAGAGACGTTGAGCCGCGGCCTGAACTTCGCCCTGGTAACGACTCAAGGCGGGCTCGACCTCCTCGGGGAGCTGGCCGGGGTAGGTCCTCTCGCTGTCGTTCGCACCCATGCGATCGAGGCCGACATGTCAGGGGTTCGGTATCCGTTCCTCGACGTTGAAGCATTGATCGCCGCCAAGAGAGCTGCAGGTCGACCGAAGGACCTCGAGGCAATCGCCGAGCTCGAGACAATCTGCGAAGAGCGAGAATCGGCTTTGTAGAGACTCCTCCGCGGATCGCCGTGTTCCAAAGCTCGTGGAAGTGGTGGACTACACGCACTCGCGGCCATCGCCTCGCAACAGCGTTGCGCAAGCCGTGGTTCGACTACCGCATTGACGCGACCCGCAAGCTCGCCTTCCTCGGTGGATCCACGGACGGCTCGTACTTCCTCGCGCCTCGCTACCTGTCGCGACGGTTCGGCTTCACGTTCACAGACACGGAGCTCGCGGTGAGGAGTGTCGATCTTGCGAGCCGCACGGATCGTCCGTTCTCGCACGTCCTTGACGATGTTCACCTGGCTGTGGCGGTACACCACACCATTTTCCAGGGGCCGGGGATGGTAACACGAACGAATATTGACGCAATCCGGGAGGTTCACTAGACTCGCTCACCCTCGCGGCAGTCCCTCGGGGCGACGTAGCCAAGTGGTAAGGCAGAGGTCTGCAAAACCTCCATTCGCCGGTTCGATCCCGGCCGTCGCCTCCAAACTTCCTCGTATCGGCTATCCTTTCCTCATACACGCCTGAGCGGGAGGAGGATGGGATGGCGACTGGACTACGGCGTAACACGCTGCTTTTCGTGACGCTTGCTGCGGTTCTGCTCGTCGCGCCCGATGCGGCGGCTGAGCCTCCAGTCTGGGCCAGGATCACCAGCATCATGCCGACGGAGCTGGATCCGCGCGGCGGACAGCTCGTCACGATCACGGGGCTCTTCCGGCAGCCCGTCCGTGTCTTCTTCGATCTGGGTCAGGGCGCTGCTCCAAACGAGAGCGCGGTAGTCTCCGTTTCGCCAACGGTCATCACCGCCGTCGTGCCGCAGGTTGACGTCGGGCCCCGCGGGTGGCGGCTGGCGAATGTGATCGTCATCGCGCCGGCCGGCTCGGTGGACGAGCAACGTGCGACCCTGACCAATGGCGTGCGGTTTATGGGCGGCGATCTCATGCCCAGGATCGTGACCGTAAGCCCCAGCGGTGTGCCGAGGACCGGCCGCACGCGGATGACCGTTTTCGGAGAAGGCTTCCAGGAGCCGGTGCAAGTCTTCGCCATCCACGAAGATGGGTCAGAGAGCGAAATGCAGGTGATGGCCGTCCGCTTCGATCAGATCACGGTGCTCACACCTCGAGCGGAACGGGACGAATCCGTCGGCATGCGCGTAGTCAACGTCTTGACTGGGAGATCCTTTACTGTTCTAAGTGCCTTTCGGTACGTCGCCCCGATGTCCGTCACGTCGGTGACGCCGAGCTCCGGTCCGTACAACGGCGGCACGCGCGTGACCATCGAAGGCTCCGGATTCACCAATCCGGTGGCCCTCATCATCGGCGGCATTCCCGCGCAGCCGATCAAGACGACCGAGCGGCAGATCATCGCGGTGACCGGCTCTCTCCTCGATCCCCAGTGCAGCGATCACGCCGGAGTCGTCGCGGTCGTCAATATCGACGATGGCAGCGTCGCGACAGGAGCTCCCTTCACCTTCACCACGCCGCGCTCGGAGTTTCGCTTCGTGCCGTCGCAGGCGACCGCGGGTAGCCTCCTGAGTGTGATCGTGAATGGCAGCGGGGAGCTCATGCGATTCGAGCTCGACGGCACGCTGTTGGTCATCGAGTCGCGCGTCGACAACGGCGACGGCAGCGCAAGCTATCGGCTGCGCGTCCCGCTCGATCTTCTGTCCCTCACTCGCAACTGCCGCTCCACGCCGCTGGCGATGACGCTTCACTTCACGAACCTCGTCACCGGCTGTCGCGACACGCGGCCGCTTTTCATCCTGCCGTTGAAGAACACCGAACCATGCCGGCCGCCCCGCGGAGCGCCGTGATCGAGACCGCGGCGAAGTTCAACTTCCGTCGTCTCGCCTACTGGAGGGAGCTTTGGGAGTCCGTAGCGGCCGGTTTGCCGCCGCCAAACGAGGACAAGTAGTTTACGCCTCGTTCATCGCATCCGGAACATTGACCTTCGCCTTCATCGTTTACATCATGGCTCTTACATGGACGAAAAGATCAAGCAGCTCCTCCGCGAACTCGGAACCGCCATCAACGAGTCCATCTCCGGCTCCGACGACGTCAATCGGCAGATTCAAAAGATCCGCGACGAGGGGTACAACCTCTACGTGGTCCTCGACGCCACCATCGGACTGAACCGCCAGGACGACGGGGAGCCAGCCACCCCACCCGCGCCGTCATCCACGGAGCTCGTGATCAAGAACAACAGGGAAGTGCAGTTCCGCATCAACGTCAACGACCTGGCATTGCTTCGAGCCCTGGGCATCGATCCGACGCGCAAGGTTCGCTCGACACGGCGCGTGGAACCGCTCGCACATGCCAGTGACGATGCCGAGTGATCCGCTGAACCTCTACGACCTCGGTCCTGCTGCGCTCGATGCGGCGCTCGCGCCCGTCGTCAGCCCTCTCTTCCGAGTGAAACAGATCCGTGAGTGGATGCACGTACGCGGTGTCGACTCGTTCGACGCCATGACCAACGTACCAAAGGAGCTGCGGGCGCAACTGGCGCAGCGCTTCACCCTGGCCTTCCCGCAAGTCGTCGAAGTCACGGAGCCGGCGAACGACGGCAGCCGCAAGGTTCTCTCCACCCTCGGCGACGGCAGCCGCATCGAGTCCGTCTATATGCCGATGGGCGAGCGGACGAGTATCTGCCTGTCGTCGCAGGCGGGATGCGCGGTCGGCTGCACCTTCTGCGTCACCGGCTTCTTCGGAGCGGGGCGCAACCTCACACCTTCGGAGATGCTCGGGCAGTTCTTCACCATCCAACACGAACATCAGGTGCCGAGCGAGTTGCTGAACGTCGTCTTCATGGGGATGGGCGAGCCGCTGCTGAACTTCGATCACCTGATGACGACGCTCGACACCCTGTACCCCACGATCGCGCCGAAACGCATCACGGTCTCGACGTCCGGTATCATCCCGGGCATCGAAGCACTGGCAGCGTACGATCGCCGGCCGAACCTGGCCATCTCCATCAACGCGCCCGATCGCAAGCGGCGCGAGGAGATCATGCCCATCACGACCAAGTACCCGCTCGACGAACTGATGGCCGTGTTGAAACGCTACCCGGCGGACAAACATCGCGAGATCACCATCGAGTACGTCCTGCTGGCCGGATTCAACGATGCGCCATCCGACGCCGTGGCGTTGGCCCGCCTGATCCGCGGGTTGGATGCGAAGGTGAATGCCATCCCCTTCAACGCCGACCCGAACCTGCCATCATGGATGAAGCGCCCGGCCGACGCCGCCATCGATCGTTTCGTTGATACGCTCGTGCACAGCGGTGTAGGTGTGACCGTGCGCCGTTCGAAGGGCCGCGACATTGCGGCGGCCTGCGGTCAATTGCGCGGAAAAGAGATCGCCACCGGGCGGGCGGCGCGGCGTGGAGCTTAGAGGGGTGTGAAGAAATCGAACTATCGGATGTCGCGGGCAGCCCCTCACCCCGACCCTCTCCCGGCGGGAGAGGGCGATCGAGCGGGGTGACTTGCACGTGCATCTTCTTCGTTGAGCGGATTGGGACCTGGCTGCGTTTGACGCGGTAGCATCCGTCAAATCGGGCACTCAAGGGAGACCGTCGAAGACGCAGGCTTCGCGCGATTGCATCCGTTGGGCGTCCCCAGTACCCACGTGTCTCTCAGCGAGAAGACTGGGGAAGACGCTTGGCTGTGTCGCCCTAAGCAACACTCGAGCACTCTACGGACGTCTCGCGGACAGGGCCATTCCCAGCCAACGTGCAGTCCGCTCAGCGAAGGAGATGCACGTGCAAGTCACGCCGCTCTATCGCCCTCTCCCGCCGGGAGAGGGATGGGGTGAGGGGCCGCCGGCGACATCCGATAGTTCGATTTCTTCACAGCCTCTGAGCATGAAGTTCACCCCTGTGAGCTGAGAGGCACTTCGCGCAGTACGGTGTGAATCGCCCCGCTCGGGTTCAGCTTCGATGAGTAGAGCGATACGGAGGCCACGCGGAAGGGCGGCGAAGCGAAGTCGCGAAGCGCGCGCTCGAACGTGTCGATCGACAACGGCGGCCAATGCTCGCGGATGCGCATCAGAGTCAGATGCGGCCGGAAATCGCCGCCATCCAACGCAACCCCGGATGAGGTGACTGCCTCGCGCACGGCGCCGGCTACGGCAATGAACTGATCGCGAGGC
>WNFI01036285.1_pt1 | contig 15255 bp, 19 predicted proteins | sample 5400471 | NCBI WGS metagenome assembly WNFI01 (sample SAMN13153348, study PRJNA577476) | soil metagenome | isolation source: 100 cm saprolite on Douglas fir-dominated hillslope | place: USA:California | collected 2013-09-17
AGGCTCGACGCTGCATCTGTGTATTCACATGGGGTGGATCCATCCCTTTGACATTCGCGGGGGGAAGAGTTGAAGGGATGAAATAGGCACGACCAGCAGGTTCGGTACCACCGCCGGCATAATATGTAGCCCATGCTTGGACGTTAGGATCAGCGTATCTTCGATTAGCATCGAAGGGGAATGGGGGGTTCCCGTCGATGGGCGACAGCTCGCCTCCTGCTTGAGATTGTGGTAAGTCGGCTTGCGGAGACTGGACAGGAGACGTGAACTGCTGGATCGGTTGAGGCTGCTGGACCTGTTGAGGCTGCTGGATCTGTTGAGGCTGCTGCTGCTGCTGTTGTTGTGGAGCCGCCCCGTATATGGGCTGAGTCTGTTGCTGCTGAGGGCCGCCAGGGACGCTTCCAGGTCCTACGCTATCATTCTGCCTTATGGGTTGAAATGAATGCTGTGGGAGGTTCGACTGAGGTCCCGGCGTCTTTGTTGGTTGCGGTAGCTGTTGAGGGATGTTGGACAAGGACTGTTTCAGTTGATGCTGCTGATATGCCGCAGGACCATTCTGAGCCTGTTGAGGAAGTGTATGTCCTGCAGGAGCGCTTAACGGCTGAGCTTGAACCTGAGTTTGAGGGTAGACGCCATTCTGCACGCCTGAGACCGGTTGGTTCTGCTGCATGTGCGGAGGCGGGCTTTGAGGATGAACTTGAACACCAAATTGAGCCTGATACTGATTGGCTGGGAGATCAGGGCCTCCTAACGGAGTCTGCGGCGGTTTAGGTGCGTCGTAGGGGTATCCGGCACCTGGACCAAGAGGCTGACCACCCGGGAAAATGGCGGGATTCCAGCCGTAGGCAGTCGGAGGAGGGGCGCCAAATGCGGATGCGGGCCTAACAACTCCTCCTCGATCTGGTACACGGTAATAATCGTATAATGATACTGCAAAAAACCGATTAGCCTAATAGTAGTACCATCACATTCAAGCGACGTACCTCCTGGATTGTACTTCGCCAAACTCTCCTCCATTGCATCATCAAAGATCTTCTTCGCTCGAACAAAGCTTTCATTCATGTTCATGAGATCAGCTGCGAATCGAGGGCAATAAGCAAATTAGGGTATGGCTTGGCAAGTCAAGATACCGCTCACCTCGTTTTTGGCTGTAGCGGTCGATGAGCTTCAAGCAACTGATCGATCGCTGCAGCCTGGGAAAATATGAGCGCCTCTTGCTGCGCCTCACGTGTGATTTCCTCTGGAGTCGGCTCAGGGATCGGTTCCTGCCACCACAAAATATAAGCCACTCGTCTACCAAGATACGAAGGATAACTGAGACGCTCACGACGTAGTTAACGGGGAAAATCCCCATCTTCCCTCTCAGCTGACCTTTCCACCATTCTTTATATAACCTATCGATGACTTTGATTACGTCACCTTTCTCGAAGCCAAGCTCTCCCGCCTCAGTGGGCTCGAATGTGTGCAAGGCACGAACGCGACTTGAAAGCGTGACTTTTCGCGCGGGGGCGGGCTCAACCGGTTTACTAGAAGCAGGGACAGGTTGAGTAGGCCTAGTTGTCGTCGGCGGTCGTGCAAGTGGCGTCGTCGTTTCAGTCGACGTCCTTCTTGATGGAAAAGATTGAGCAGGAGGAGTTGCCGTTCTATTTGCCACTGGCGACGCGGTGGGACGAGTAGCAGAAGGATAGCCGCCTGAAGGGTACGTCGACGTCGACGTCGAACGAGAGACACTAGCTTCGGATAAGTTATTATTCACAATGGGTCGCTGCGACACTGAAGCCTGCCTCGAGGGTCCAGGCTTAGCTGCAGGAGTATTGGATATAGAAGGAGCCTTAGATGAACTGGCACCGCTTGACGAAGGCCCGGAAAAATCGTCCCGGGTGGTGGGGACCCATCGACCACGCCCACCAGTGTCAGTGCGCGACATTTCAAGTACGCGTTGAAGCTCCTCTTCTTCGCGCCGGCGGATATCGTCATCCTCAGGCGGGGGAGCCTCCATTGGTTGCTCGAACCGGTAGTCTGCCGGAGATAAGCATCAGTTGCTCTGAAGGGTCTGAGATTGCTGAATGAAACGTACGTTTCGACTTAAGGTTCTCATAACATTCATTCATTATACCCAAAGTCGGATCTGACTCGAACTCGAGAGCCCAATTCTTAATCATGCCAAGAGCGCGCTTCCTGACTTTATCATGGGTATTCTTTGGACATAGCAGGCAGAAATTATGAGGCATCAGTGCATTGACGGGGAGATCGCAGCCGCGCAGGGTTCGAGAAAACATACCCGGTCGGTGACGAGTTTTTCCAAGCCCTGAGTGAACGATCGCGAGCATAATTCGCGATGAAGATCGGCCCCACAATTCTTAGAGAGCGACTCGGCGAGGGACAGTGCATAAAGTTGAACGTTAGACGTGCGATGCGCGAGGCGCTTCAGAATGGCAGCGGTGACGTTTCTGGCCCTGCGACCATCCTCAGTAAAGCCATAGTAGAACAAGGGTATACGCACCCTGCTTCGCCTTCTTCCAAGACCTTATCACAGAGGCTAATGATAACTTCCCAATTCTCGCTCGTCTGGTTCTCGTCCGTTGCCTTGGCTGGATAGGAGGGATCAGAGCTAGCTTAGCTTGTGCAACACGTCATTCGCAGGCTCACCTACGATCTCATCGTAGGGGTTAGGGGTCGACTTGAACATGATAGGAGCAAAGCAGAGTAGGATGGGTTAAATCACAGCCTTAAATACCTTGGGTCCCTGCACAGAGCAAAGTTGCTGCGAACGGGTTGGAGCGGGTGGGGCTGTGAGGTGTTGTTTGCCTCCGGTGGCACAGCAGCTCGAGATTCTCCTTTAGACACCGCAAGTGCCTTGACAATTAATAACGCTTTCTCGATGGCAAAGGGTAAGGCAGGATGCCAACGAGCCATGGGATATTTCTGGCGTTGATGAAAGTTTGTCCAGTGCCAAGAAACTTTCGGTTGCTCGAAGAACTCGAAAAGGGTGAGAAGGGGATCGGCGATGGATCGTGCTCGTATGGACTCGAAGATGCAGATGATATCGTTATGACGAACTGGAATGGGACGATTATCGGTCCAGGACATGTACGATCTCGTTCCAACCTTGACCATTTTGAACTTCACCCATGGACTTACGGATGACTCATTCTTCATCTTACTTTGGGCGCTCGCGACTTGGCCGTGACATTTATAGACGGTCCATGAGAACAGAATTTACTCCCTAAAGATCACCTGTGGACCCCAATACCCCGATTCTCCACCAGTCATCTCCTTCTACTCCCGCGTCAATCTCCCGTTCGTCAACCAACAGAATGGCAAAGTGGACCCCAGCAAACTAAGTGCCTTGGCTAATTGGACGAGAAATAGCACGATGGAGAGTCTGCTGATCGATATCCGGAGGTATGTTTCGATCTCCTGCTCTCCTTTGGCCCGAATTTGAGTTACTAAATTATCCCCGTTTTCTCCCTCCGTAGGGAGATGGCATCTTCTGCCAACCGTAAAATGCCACAGCCGCCAGAAGGCTCCACTTTCTGACAGCATCATCCAGGTATAATGCGGTTATAGTTGAACAACCAGTTTTCGTGTACAAGTTCTTCATACAACAATGATGATAAATCAATAGCATCTTTGTAGCACAGGCTCCAAAATGCCCCGCCCTCCTTTTCTAAAAGCGTGGATTCCGAGGCTTAGGTTTCTGATATCGTTCGGATGTTGTCTCGAAATTGCATGCCCACCAGGACCCCGCTGGTTCGATGCCAATTCTCAGGTGTGCTGCGTAGAGAACAACGTAGTGGAATCACTTGGCTCAAAGGTCAAGGTTATCAGGCACGCTAGGCTAACTTATAAGCCACTTTACGGCGATGTTGAGTCAGATTGAATTTCCCTTTTGGGTTTCTTATCTGAGATTGCTTGTAATCTTTTCTGTACAGCCGTGTTGGGGTATTAATTTGCCGATCCTCAATTCCGGTTGCCTTTAGTGTAATTAGGTCAATCTGGTCGAAAATGCTTCATCCTTATAATGGCCGTTTGGTATTTGTAGTTTCGGGGCCGTTGGGAATAGTTTACCCATTATTGCTGTGGTGAAAGTTTTGTATTCTGCCTTGAGAACGGTAATCGGTCTATAGTTTGCACGTTATCTCTCGACCGTTTTCTTCTTATAGAATGGGCAGGGCCACCCTCGAGGAAGTCTCTTTCGCATTTGTTTGTTTCTTCAATGCTGCCGTGAGGAAAGCAATATATGACGTCGAAACCCACCGGTTGATTCACTTTTTGGTTCCTCGGGATTGAATCTCTTATGCAATCTCTTATAAAGGTCGATCGATGGGGATGCCGTTAGGGCCGGGAACTTTCTATTTGGGAGAGCGTTTGAGTGCCAGTTCGATCCGAGTCTCGGCGTAGGTGAGTTTGTTTTAAAATTTTGGAGGGTAGTATATATTACTTTCATTTTCATATAATTTGAGTAGTAGTAGGTTCAAGTAACGAGCGCCTCCTCCATAGCTATCTCTCTGAGTCTGCGGGCTGTCAAGGTCTCTTGGTTGGATCGTTTCATGGTAATTGGCCATCTCTTTGGCCATTTCATAGTGTACGACGCCGGGTTCCCATTAGCCCCGCGAAGTTTCATTATGGTATCACACCCTTTTTCTCTTTTCCGTAAAAGCGCACCAGCACTTATTTTCCGTGCAGACGCCAGTTCGTTTTTGCTACGGTGTTGCTTTGGTCGAGCCGGATTTTTAGGGCCTCCTTGATCCTTTCAGACTTCAGTGACTATAAGTTTTAGCCTTTTGGCATTGTTTGGATCGATGTCCGGGCCCTGAGGGATTTCTTTTTCTATTTCGGTCAGTTTCCTGATTCATTTTTCCGGCCTTTATCTTGCTAGGTGTTGTGTTGCCCCGATGAGGTTTTGGAGTTGTTTTTGCGGATTCATTTCGGGGTTTGCTGAGCTCGCGAAGTTGAAGAGTCTGCGGGCCAGCTCGTTCTATTTCGAGGAGAAATTCCTGTCCGCCTACCTCCGAGTCTTCCTATGTGCGGTGCGCTGAGGTCATATAATCGGACGGATACCATGTGGTGACTTCTGGGTGGTCTATATTCCAGCATAGGGTCCGGCTGAATAATTCTTCTGTTATGTAGATTCGATCGATTCTTGAGCGGCTCCCCCCGGAAGGAGATCGATGAAGAGAAAGGAAGGGATCCTGACCCTGTACATACCACCAACGCGATCCTAGACCTTGAAAAAGTAAATTCGGGCTGATAGACGTGTGGCGAGGCACAAACCCACATCCCGACCGAGACTTCACGTCTGAACAACCTTATGATGCCTTCAAAGTGGCCAGAAATACCCTCATGTCACTACGGGTACAAGGCATCTTCACCTACATTTGTCTCATTGAAGAGCAGACTTAGGCTGACCGTTTCCCTGGCAGGCCGTCCTCCTCGATGCATTCATCCAATCGCATCCAGACACCAGCCCGGACATAGTAGGCGCTGTCCCACCACGCTTCGGCCTTGTGGACGATTCTCCCACTCGCTGGACAGACTTGTTGGAGAAAGTAAAGGCGCTGAATGTAGATGGGAAGAAGTGCAAGATCGTCTTAGCTGGACGACATGGACAGGTTAGTGTGTTGGGCTGTTAGACGCTGAGATCTGTGCTTTTGGAAAGGGGTTAGGCTTTAGCTGAGGATTCTGATTACCTCTAGGGTGTGCACAATCTGGCTGAGGCAAAGTACGGTGCGAAGGCAGGCTAATTTCCTTGTTTTGAGATCCGAGCCTGTTGATGAACCGCATACTACTAGTAGGCGTGGAACGAGTGAGTGAATGTATCTATTCGTACAATAGAGCTTCAGTCCTTCACTTCGATTAGAGGTACTGGTCTAAACTGCTGTTGGCGAACAAGAAGCATTAGTAAGTTTCTCCACCAAGAATGGCTGACTAGGAGATCTCGTCACTAACCATTCGACGATTAAACCAGGCAGTTCACGCCCGCTGGACCAAAGAACTAAATGCTAGTGGGCTAATAATACCTCAATCTTTCTACGCAAGCCCCCTCCAACGGACAGCTCATACAGCTGACCTGACTTTCAGCGCTCTACCCGACGTTGGAACACCTTTCTCCGCTTTTATTGTCGAAGTAGGTTCGTTTGACCACCTGTTTCTATTAGGAATATTGAGCGCACTTGTTTCGTTCAACATCGATAGAACATCCGTGAGGTGTACGGCGAGCACACATGCGATATGCGACGTACCTATACAGATCTGCAGAATGATTTTCCTTCCTTCAGTTTTGAGAAGACCTTCACTGAGGAGGACGAGCTCTGGACACCAATCCGAGAGTCGGATACACATCTTGATATACGCGTCCGGGACGTCTTGGATCGGGTATTCGAATCAGATGATAGTCTTTGTAAGTATGGTTCGTGTATTGGCTTCTTTGAGGATGATAGCGAATTGGAGGATTGTTTGGTGGTGGCGCTGTAGTCATCTCCATAACATCTCATGGAGGATGGATCAGGGGATTGCTCAGAGTGACTGGTCACCAAGACTACAATCTTCCCACCGGTGGTATAGTTGCCTTCCCTTTTTCAATTTTGAATATTCAAAACTCTCACGATCTGCCATGACAGGTGTCCAACCACTGATCATCCAGGCAACGCACCCTGGGAGCTACTAGGCCATGCTGCATCGGGATGTGACATTATTATGCTATGCGTGTTGATTCTACAGATGAATGATGTTACAAACTGTTTCCACAGATAGAATAACGTGTTAACTGCACAGAGTCATGATTAAACTCAAGGGTTACATTGCGAGACGTGCAAAAGAGAAGATATCACCGAGGTCCACCCAGCGACGCCCACATTTGTTGAGGTACTTATCTACGACGCTATGAAGTTGGTGCATGAGCTCTTGGTTCGAACTGATGACCTCAAGGATTTCATCTGAGAAAAATGTGAGCCTCTCGCGGTAGAATATAGACTGAATTAGGCACTTGCCTTTCTTCGCATGTTGCTCAACAGCGTTGAGTGCCTTCGGAATGTCGAAAAGACTGGCATACATCAGTAACTGATCGTACAACATTCCATCCGTATACTACATAAGTACATCAGTGATTGTGCCTCCGCCTTTGATCACTCTTCGGACTCACTTCAAAGGAGATATTCCCTTGGCACCCGAAACGGAGACATCTCCGGGCGTGGACACCAGTGCGTCTTGTGCGCATGCCGCAGGTTGGGTCATCGCAGATAGTCCACCCTTCGTAATACTTCCCAATATGTTCCCGGATTTGCAGCTCGAGCTGTAGCTCGACACTGGCGGGAGATAGTCCCTGTTGGCACGATGGGCATCGTGGACCGAGGGTAGTCAATATTGAGGTCTATGGAGATGTGAGTGAACATTTTGGAATGACATGCAATCAAGATCACGCACCTCCGCCTCTAACAAACGTAAGAATGGCGTATCGGTAGAGCATGCGTGACAGCGGGCACTGAATGGAGTTGTGTTTCGGAATCGTTCAGTGTCGGGAACCAGCGAATCAAGTATTCCTAGACTCCGATCTTGTTGAGGCGCTGACATGATCCTTGCGTACTCCGTAGGGTTCAGTCCTGTTGTAACAAAAGCAAGTGGGCCCGAATTGCTTCCAAAATCGATGTGCTTACGAACCCAAGCATTCCGCCAGGCGAGCGCGGTCCGTGCCCTCAATGGGGTCACAAAGACGATCGACGGAGGGAAGAACTTGAGCGGACAAGTAGTAGTCGTAATCTGGACAGCGACCAAATTACCATCTCGTAAAAATGAGCTGGACAAGGAAGGTTTACCGATCTTCAACCTCCCATCGGATCTCCGTATCTCATCGGGATGGTATGCGCGGTCAGCTTGAGCAGATCTGGAAGATTCGTCATTTTCGCCTAAGCAAAAGATGTATTGCATGACATCTCCTGAACGAGGCGATTGCCCCTTCGCCTTGAGTCGCAGAGCCACTTGGACATGGGGCTGGCTCTTCGCGTCCGGAAAATCTTCTGGATTTTTACCTAAGCGCTGTGGAGGAACAAATTTAATCATTTAGGGAGCATTATGCCGAAAAGTATTCGCCTTATTGATGATGTACTCCTCCAGAGGAATTTTTCCCCCTCGGACCTCTTGCCCTACTCTTGTGAGGTATTCATGGATGTTCTCGACAGCAACTTCGGTCATTTCTCCTGAAAGTAGATGATTGAGAGTGAACCTGAAAATGGGGATGAGTAGCTGATGATGAATCGCGTAGTGACAAGGGACGCACTCAGAGACGGTTTTCGAGAGAGCACAGAACTCTCGCCGCTTCATATCCAAACCCTTAATCTCGGTGCTGGATTTTCCGCCATCATCAACTTTCAGAGCAGCATATTTCTTCTTCTGCAAAAGCAGCAATCTTTGAAACACGCCGTCTAAATCGATCTCGAGCAGCTTGTATCGCTCATTGACCAACTTCTTGAATTGGTTAGCGATCTTCAAAGCATCAGCCAGATCGGTCGCATTGGAGTTCACGAAGACAGAGTCTGTGTCACCATAGACGACCTAGATGTGCTGCATGTCCAACAATTCAAGCGTGAAAGACAAGATGAAAGCACTTACATCTAGATTCATACTTTCCGCAAGTTCTCGCGTATGTGTTAAGATTTGACGGCCCTTGAAGGTGGTGAGAGCAGCCAGAGGTCGAGCATAGAACCGTGACTGGGTGAACCCTAGACAGCCGTACATGCTATTGGCGGTGAGTTTCAAGGCTTGTTGTTTGATATCCCACTGCGGTTCACTATTCAGAGGATCCACGACATGTTCTAAAGAGTGTCACACACCTGCATTAGCTGAGCGGGAGTGGCAGTTCGATCCTTCATTAGGCCCTTGACCTGTCGCCGCCGGTTGACTAGGGTGGCGATAAGGCGAGGCAGAACGCCTTGGGTAAGTTGAGGATCCGGCGCGTCGGGTATGGCCTCCTATAGAAGTCATTATAACAGAGTCATGTCGAGGCAATATTACACTTACCTCATCGGGGACCTTATCAACGGTGGTGAAGTCGATATTAAACTCCTGAATGATACTGGGGTACAAACTATTAAAGTCCATGACCAGTATGTATTTGTCCCAAAGTCCACGTTTTGGATCGAACACGAGGCCACCTTTATATTTGTCTTTCGACTTCGTATTCTTGCCTTTAACCGTTTTCCCGACGCCATCACCATCTTCAAATTCCTCCACTTCGGCCTTAGCCTTCGCGACGGAGTCTTGCTTGGTCCAATATTTGTCGGGACAAATGTACTTTAGCCGGTGGAACTCGTGAAGCAAAATATATTCGTTTCGCTCGGCACGTGCACCAGTAAGAGTACGATGCCTGTATAAGATGTCAATGACCTGAACGTTGTACGATCTGGTGGGCGCACCAGGAGTTGCCAGCAAGGTTCGTAAGCTGTTTAGTGAGGGGCAGTATTTGCACCTTCCAAGCAATAGCGGTTTGAAAAAACGCATCCATCTCGCAATGCTGGACGAAACGGAGCATAGGTTCGGGTGTGCTAACGGTACCATCGAGGTACATAGGTGTATCGTCCATATCGATGTCCTCTCGTGTAACTTTCAGTTGGGTTGCACACATCTCCGTCAACGACCAAGTCGTCGAGGCGATCATGCCCTATACAGAAGCGTCACGCGGGAACTCTTGGAAGACGTACGTATGCTTGCCTTGGCGCCATCACTTGAAAGGTCACAGACCAAGCGGCCGGCCAAGAACTTCATGTTCCCAAATTTACTGAGATGTGGCGCCTTGGCTCGACGGATACGACCAAGTCGTGACCAATGCTCCGTCTTTAGCTCTTTGATACGTTGGAGGAGAATCTCCAGATGGTTGGAGATGAATTCGTGACCGATGATGATGTCAGGATCATAGCGATGTATTTGCGCTAGCCCAGGATCAGTATCTCAGTCACGCATCTGAAGTGATCTAAAGAATAAAGCAGACCCAAAAGGATTCCCATTAACGCTCTCTCGCTCGTCGCCGGAACAATCTTGTTCTTCTGCGCCCGAGCTTTAGTCTCAAAACCGTTCGGATACTTGCCAAGTGGTCTAACAACCGTATGTGAAATCGACGGCAGCTGCTCAGGAGGAACGGGTCCCGAGGTGCTTTGTCATCTGTGTCGGAGAACGGATTGACAAGCTTAGGATCGCCAACGGACACCTCCATTTTACACCAGGATATCTGTGAAAGGATTGACGTCGTACATTATCAAGGGCATGTAACAGCGAAACCCACTCCTTCATGTTTCACTTCAGGGCTCTGAACACGTAGCCAACATGGCCCCATGATTTTTCGCTTCAGTACAAATAGTTCGAAGGCACTTGTGTTGGTTCCAAGTATATGCGCAATATTCGGTGAGTTCCCATTAGGCAATTGCGGATCTGAAAGGAGTGCGAGTTTGATGGTGATGTTGTAGTAAGAGACAGATAAATACCTGCAAAGCCGTATGACACCTTCAACCATTCAAACTCGCCATCCGGAATATCCGCCGCTGCTCCGTTGAAACCGAACGTATACTTGCGCGTGACCCATTTAGATGCATACGACTTGATCTTGACTTGTCGCCGCATGGTGTCAAAATCGGCTTCTACATCTTCTTTCTCAGGAGTCACGTCGGTAGTAAAGCCATCCTCTAGGGGGAACGTGAATAAGACATCCATTCTCGAATGAGAACAAAAACAACTGACCGACGCGTTTGTCTCGAGGAAGAATGAATATATTGCGCTCAGTACCCTCCACTTTCAGGAGGCAACTGATATACTTCTTCATTCCTTTACACTTGGGATTCGAGGTACTACCCTTGTCGAGCACCTTCCCTATAAGATATAGCTTTCCACCCTCTTCCAAGTAGTCAAGCCAGAAAAAGTGTAAGGTACCATCTTTCTCGAGGATGTCGATGTCAGTAGATGTGTTGGGAATGAGGGATGAACTGGTAGACGTAGCGACAATGTCGGTATCATCTTCCTGCGATCTGGTAGCCAACTTTGAATACATGTCCAACCATGCCGGAGCAGTTGAATTATCCTCTCTCTTAGGAGCTGTAGCAGCTGATGGACGAACGTGTGTTAGCTTCTCGGCAGGGGACGGATCCTCCTTTGGTGCGGGTTTGGCTTCTTCAACCTCCATCAAGTCCTTTAAAAAATCGGAATCGTCGAAGTCTAAGGCATCGAAGCTGAGATCTTCGTCGGCCTCGACTTTTAACTTGGAGACATTTTTGATGACCTTCGCGTCCATCTCACCATTAACTTTGGCACGTTTGGCGATGGGCGCACGAGTGGGACTGCTACTCAGCAGAGGCTCTCCGTCCGATGATGCATCACTTTTATCTGGCCCGTCCCTCCAGCCGTTCGACTCATCCCGGGGGTGGCTGCGCAGCTCGTAATCCGGTGCGGTGGGATGAATGGGGCTGGATTTACGCTTGTTGCGTCGCGGAGGAACCGATTTTGCAGCCTTGGCTAGTGGCTTGACGGCATCCATAGCAGAGAAGATGTTGCTCATGAAGTCTTCCTCCTTCTCCGGAGCGTGCATTCGTCTGTAGGCCGAGATATCGTAGGTAGGTTCGGCAGCCTCGCGTTGATCGATTTTAATAGGCTTGAACTGTTTGGATGGTTTCTTCTTATCTAAAAGGATGAATACTGGGATTAGAGATTCCTTCGCCAAGGCAGGAAATGTGACAATACGCTTGCGATCATCATCCTCATCCGTGGGCTGAATATTGCGCTCATCAGCATCCCAGCCCTCGAGACCATTATCGGCGTATCCAGCACCATCATCATCGACGACGAAGTCGTCGCGTTGGAGTCTCCCCTTCACAATGGACTTATACTGGGTTTCGTCCACCTCATCATACAAATCAACGCCCGCATCATCCTAGGAGAAACGCTGCTAAATTGAGAATCCATTGAAACGTTTGAAATCACGGACCCTCCACTGTTTCGAACGCGATTGGCCTTGTCGCGCTGCCTTTAGTGCGGCAAATCGGTCCATACCATTGGCACGTCGAGAGCTACTCATGAAAAATAATACAATGCCGAGTCAAATTAGAGGAAAGGCGACGGATTTCAAGGATACGAGGGAGTTCAGACACGTCAAATCGCGTTGCAATGGTCGCGTCGCGTGTTAGGACAAGCGGGTAAAATTTGTTTCCGTTTGTGGCAGTGCTATCTAGAATTTGCTTCGATCGAAGATGGATGATGAGGCGGCCGAAATTGAGCTGGTTGGTTCTGTTTGCTTTACACTGTTATCCTTCCCCAGACTCACCCAGTCTTAGCTAGAGCAGCACCTTAACAAGTCTACTCAACTATCGACTCGCATGACATGTTCCGAATCCCTTTCTTGGCATGTCCATGCGTGATTTTCTGACCACTATCATTTGTAGCAATACTGCATAAATTTGATTCGCGGCTAGTAAAACTCGAGAGCACTATCCTACCACTTCACAAGTCAACGCAATCTCTGACCAGGGCAGTAGGAAGTAAGCTAATGCACTCTCTACTTAACTTCTCATAACCCTGAGCTCCTTTGCCTAGATATCGACAAGACTTTGGAGATTATCGCGCGATTCGAGAGTGAGCAAGAGAATGTAGCAGCCGAGGAGGCCCTTATAATGAAAGGGTTTGTAACTCGGCCCATGATGTCCATGTGATGCGTTTAATATTTCTACTACAGTCCGCGGGAGGATCAGTTGGTCCAATATATCGACGCTGTCCAGAAGTTGAATGTAAATATTGCATTCAAGGGTGCTGATCGTGCGAGCAACGAGACAGTACGTGAAAACATAGGAGTAAACGTATATATGTGCTCAGAGTTTGGCTTACTTGGCGACTGAAGGCTCGTCTTGCCGAGACAGGGGCCAAAAAGCTCGCACAGATGTTCACTAAATTCGTCGCCGAGTCGGCATCCGCCCCACCTCTTGTAAACTCTATGTCCTATCTTTCATTTCTCCCATCCGACATTCCACTCATTGACCCTGGCCTTCTGGAACTCATGAAGCCTCTGGTCACCAGCTTACGAGGGCTGCCTATTCCAGCAACTCATCCCTCCCATCCAGCTGCTACCGGTATCTTGGCTACTCTTCAGGAAGCACAGAAAGGGTACGCGGATATGAGAAGTTCCTGGGTGAAGCGCAGCCTTGAGACCGAAGTCCGTCGGCTTGTAGGTGACGCGGACGTTGGCGAGGAGGGCGTCGCGGTCGGCCAAGAGTTAGGAGCGTGGATCGAGACGCTATTACTGTTTGCAGAGGTCCGTATCTTAATTTCGCGTGGAACGCACTGCTCAATATACTGTCCACTCTTCAGGCAGAGGCAGGGCTGATGCAGGAAATTGTGTCTCTTGATCTTCTCCCTCTTCTCCTCGTTAGCGGATCACAGCCTCCAAGCACGGTACGACAGTGTGCTTCGAGCCCCGAAAACCTCAAGGAAAGGGAATGAACTCGGAGATGCAATGCATAGTGTTAGAGCTATTTGTCTTCGAGCATTTCCGGAACTTTTGGCCGAAATCAAGATGGCTGGTATGATTCATGTCGATAGGTCAATCGATGCGGGATCCGGTGTGGCTGCAATAACCCTCACCGTGAGCAATGTCATGCATTCACTTGTCAGGGTTTTAATTAACGCCTCGCGTTTGCTTCTAGACAGTCGACTTCTTGAAAAGGCTTCCTGCTGTGCATGACGGTGTCGTGGCGGCATTGAGGGTTTTAGGGGACGGCAACTGGAATATGGGGGCCGCAACCGGAAACATGAGACGAGTGGGCGAGTCCCAAGAGGTGGATGATAGAGGGATTCTAGAGCACTTCACCTGTGAGTTGCCTCTCTCCCGTTTTATGCACACCATCTCATCTACCGTGTTTTTTTTTTGACTTCAGACGATGTGATGTCTAATCTCCTAACGACACTCACAACCCTTACCAAGACCCAGAGGCAGCTCTCCCTTTCGTCCATCTTCCTCCTAAACAATATTACCTATCTCCGTTACCATCTTCTCATAGCTCCCTCAACTGCTGTCGATGATCTCCTCTCTGCCAAGACACAGTCATTGTTGAACGCCACTTTCCGCAGTGCTAAAGCGACCTACCTCGAATCGAATTTCGCCATCCTTGTCTCTACTCTCTCTGAAGATAAGGCCCAGAGTGGTCTGGGGAGTGGTAGACAGAGCACAAAGGAAAAGGCCTTGAGATTCTTTGATTGCTTGGAAGATGTTGTTGAAAGGCATCGATTCGTGAAAAACATCATGGAAGATGATGATGAAGGGAGGGCCAAGATGGCGGATGATGTCGTCAGGCTGGTCGTACCAGCCTTGACGTCGTTCTTGGCGAAACACAGGGAGAAAGAGTTTAGTAAGAGTGAGTACATCATGCCTCGAGTATAGAATGCGTTATGGATTGACGATTAATTTCACGCCCCAGACCCGGCAAAGTGTACGTTTCCTCCATGTGGCATTTCCCACTCACCCTGCTACTCACTTTTGATCCATAGATATTAAAGCTTCACCAGATGAAGTGGAACGGCAATTACAAGCATGCTATGGCAGCTGAGAGACTACACGGTCATCCACAACAGACTTTTTCATAAGTCGGTAAATATAGGATCCGTCCATCCTCACCGCAACCTATGAGATTTGACTCATACTGAGTGATTATCTGCGAAACTGGTACCTCCGAGCATTGCAATGGATGCTTTAGATCTCCAGGGGCAAGAACTCTAGTCATTTCATAAATACATCTAAACAGCTACCTTGCCATTACCGGGACAAAATATAGTACACGAATGAGATGAACATGCAAAAGGTTACTAGATCTAAGAGATGAAGATATAGGCCCACCATTCATTCCATGTGCGAAGTCGGAGTGCAAGAAATAAACAAGCAAGCATAATAACTTAGTTGTGGGTATGAGACTCTATCTACTTTCTATCCTTCTATATGGGATTGAAACTCGTCGGAATTGTATCATCATTACCTGTCAAACTTAAGCACGTGGGAAACTCCCTGTATAGTGAAAGGTACTCCTCTGGAATTAGCTCTTCATTTTTCCACGTCCGGTCATTAAGTTGGATTTTCAACGGTGACAGGTCCTTCCCTCTCCCAATGCTTGCACCGACGCCAGCTCCGCGAGCACGCAGCAAACCACGTACGGCGGCACACGCGCCAGTTACAACCTCCGTAGGCTGCATCTCCCCTTCATAGGTTTTAGACGCACCCAGAATATACAATAATCGCAG
>WNFI01275668.1_pt1 | contig 15255 bp, 14 predicted proteins | sample 5400471 | NCBI WGS metagenome assembly WNFI01 (sample SAMN13153348, study PRJNA577476) | soil metagenome | isolation source: 100 cm saprolite on Douglas fir-dominated hillslope | place: USA:California | collected 2013-09-17
ACGGCCGCCGTCGTGATCCTGATCGTCGCGCTCGCGCTCAATCACGCCTCACAGGTCGCGAGTCAGAACCGGCTGCCCTTCCAGACGGTCAGCGGCACCGTGGGTCAGCCCGTCGCCGATGAGGGGCGAACGCATGTGGACCCGTCGACCACGCCCACATACAAGTTCTATCCGCCCGCCTCCGGGCCGCACTACTCCGCGCAGGGGATCGCCCCCGTGCCGTGGCAGACGATCGGCACCTTGCAGGAGGGCCAGTACATTCACAACCTCGAGCACGGCGGGATCGCGATCCTCTACGACTGCCCGTCGGGCACCAACTGCACGGCGCTGAAGAACTCGCTCGAGAACTACGTGAAGAACCTGGCGCCGATTGAACCGCAGTTCAAAGAGGTGAAGGTCGTGCTGTCCCCCTACAGCAGAGGGATGCAGAAGAAAGTGGCGCTGGTTGCCTGGGACTACATCGAGTTCCTGGACGGCTACGATCAGGCTGAGATCACTCGCTTCTACGAGAACCACGTCAACCAGGCGCCGGAGCAGATTCCCTAGTGGTAGACTACGAAGTCGCGCCCGGGGGCGCTTTATTCATGTTTGCCATCGTAGCCACCAGCGGAAAGCAGTTTCGAGTGTCAGAGGGCGATCGAATCGTGGTCGATCGCGTCTCCGCCAACGTCGGCGAGACCGTGCGCCTCGATTCGGTCTTGCTGGTGGGCGGCGATGGCGGGCCGATGGTGGGCACGCCCTTTGTTTCAGGGGCGGCGGTCGAGGCAACCGTGGTCTCGCACCGCTCCGGCGACAAGATCATCGTGTTCAAGTTCGAGGCTCGTAAGCGGAAGCGGCGCAAGACCGGGCACCGGCAGCAGCTCTCCGAGCTGCGCATCGGGGCCATCCGGGCCCCCGGCGGCAAGACCGGCGAGCGGCCGGCGGCAAATGACCGTCCCGCGGCGGCCGAACGGCCGGCGAGCGCGAGGCCGGCAACGAAAGCCCGCAAAGCGGCGGCGCCCCCCGCATCGAAGACCACGCAGGAGTAAGACATGGCACACAAGAAAGGCGCAGGGAGCTCACGGAACGGACGCGACAGCGCCGGCCAGCGGCTGGGCATGAAGACGGGCGCGGGCCAGGCGGTCAACGCTGGTACCATCCTCCTGCGCCAGCGGGGCACGGCGATCTTTCCCGGGACCAACGTTGGCATGGGGCGCGATCACACGCTGTTCGCCCTCGTCGACGGCGTGGTCCGCTTCGAGCGGACCGGTCACGGGCGCAAGAAAGTCTCCGTGCTCGCGCAAGCCGTCTAGACGGTCGAGCAACGGTAGTTCGGCCCGGCCGGGCTGACCACGCTCTGATCATGCCGCTGACAGGCTGGCGCTCAGGGTCAACCTGATGTTCACGGACCGGGTCAGGATCTTCGTCAAGGGCGGCGACGGCGGCGCCGGTGCCTTGAGCTTCCGCCGCGAGAAGTTCGTGCCGCGGGGCGGCCCCGACGGTGGGAACGGCGGCCGCGGCGGCAACGTCATTCTCGAGGTCTCGCGGCAGCTCAACTCGTTGCAGGACTACCGCTTCAAGCATCACTTCCCCGCGGGCCGCGGCGGCCGAGGCGGTGGGAGCCGGAAGCACGGAAAGGACGCCGCCGACATCGTGCTGCAGGTTCCCCCCGGGACACTGGTCAAGGATGAAGAGGGAAAAACCATCGCCGACCTGGTCGCCCAGGGGCAGCGCCTGGTCGTCGCCAAGGGCGGGCGGGGCGGGCGCGGCAATGCCAGCTTCAAGACCTCGACCCGACAGACGCCGCGGTTTGCGGAGCTCGGCGAGCCCGGGGCGTCCACCTGGCTCTGGCTGGAGTTGAGACTGATCGCGGATGTTGGCCTGCTTGGGCTGCCCAACGCCGGCAAATCGACGCTCCTCTCCGCGGCCAGCGCTGCCAGGCCGAAGATAGCCGACTATCCCTTTACGACCCTCGAGCCCGTGCTCGGCGTGGTGGAGCTCGCCGAGGACGCAACCTTCGTCATGGCGGACCTGCCCGGTCTCATCGAGGGCGCGCACGCTGGGGCGGGCCTCGGCTTGCAGTTCCTTCCGCACCTGGTCGCGCTGAACAAGATGGACGCCGTGACGGACGCGTCAGAAGTGCTTGCTTTGCGGCAGCGCCTGGTGAAACTTCGCCGGCGCACATTTCCCATCTCGGCCGCCACCGGCGAAGGAGTTCAGGACCTGCTGTGGGCGGCGTGGCGCACGCTCGAGCGGCGTAAAGGTGAGCCAGCGCCGCCACCGTTGCCGGCGCTCAAGGTCTATCGCGGTCCGAGCTCGGCGGAGCCCTTTACGATCGAGCCGGTCGAGGGCGGATTTTTAGTCTCGGGCGACCAGCTCGAGCGGCTGCTGGCCATGACCGACATGACCAATCCTGAGGGACTCGCGCATTTTCAACGCATGCTCGATCGCTGGGGATTGAACGACGCCCTCGCGCGCCATGGCGCCCACGGCGGGGAGACGGTGCGGATTTCGGATGTGGAGTTTCTCTACGATCCGCAGCGCTAATCTCATCGGCATTTTGGGCGGGACGTTCGACCCCGTGCACAACGGCCACCTCGCCGCCTCCCGCCAGCTGCAGGGAGTCGCGGATCTCGATCAAGTGTGGTTGATGCCGAACGCGACGCCGCCCCATCGCACGGCGGCGCGGGTCGCGCCGGCGGAAGACCGAATGCGGATGGTGGAGCTGGCGGTCGCCGGCTATGACGGGCTGATTCCATCACGCATGGAGGTGGACCGGGGCGGCATCTCCTACACGATCGATACCGTCCGCGAGCTCGAGCGCGAGTATCCGGGGCAGCGGTTCGCGCTCCTCATCGGATCGGATGCCGCGCTGCAGATCCGCAGCTGGCACGATGCCGATGCGCTGCTCGATACGGCGAGCTTCGTGATCTTCAACCGGCCGGAGACCGCACTGGCGCCTCAGACCCTGCACGAGCTCGGCTTTGCGCCAGCTCGCAGCCGGATCGTCCATCTCGACACGCCCGCGATCGCCGCCCACCAGGTCCGCGATCGCCTCGCGCGCGGGGCTCCGATCGATGACCTGGTGCCGGCCGCCGTCGCCAACTACATCCGAGTGCACGAGCTTTACCGCGGCAACGCCGGATCGGGTCAACTGGGATAATTACGTTGGTGACCCCCCTTCAGCTCAGCCGGCTCATTGCGAACGCGGCTGCCGACAAGAAGGCTCGGGGTATCGTGCGGCTCGACATCCGGCAGAAGAGCTCGATCGCGGACTACTTCGTGATCTGCGAAGGTGACACCGACCGCCAGGTGCGCGCCATCACCGACTCGATCGTGGAGGCCTGCCAGGCGAAGGGCGTGCGGCCGCTGCGCACGGCCGGCTACGAAGACGGATCCTGGGTCGTCCTCGACTATGCCAGCGTGATCGTGCACGTGTTCCTTCCTGGGGAGCGCTCCTACTACGACCTCGAGTCCCTCTGGAAGGGGCCGGCGAAGGCCGGCCGGGCGGCCGCCGCGGCGAACGGCTCCAAGAAGGCCCCCAGCAAAGAGCGCGCGCGCCCCAAGGTCAAGCCGACCCGCCCCTCACGGCGGCGAGTCCGAACGGCCTGATCGATCGGGGCCCCGCGCGCGGGGAGGGATCGTAAGTGCGGCGAGCAGGGGTTTGTGCGCTGCGTCTCAAGGGCGTGGTCTCGGCTGTGGGATAATATCGATCGTCCCGTTGCCGTAGGGCGCGGCGCACGAAGATGGGCTCCAATAAATCGGCCGCCCCGCCGCACCCCCACGTCACCGTCGACGACGTGTGGCGCGGCGCCCTACCGAAGCAGACCGAGCTCGTAGCGGGGGCCGCCGGCAGCCGCCGTGAGGTCGTCTGGTGCACCGCCCTCCGAGCCCGGCCGCCGGCGTTCACCCCGCTTCGCGGCGGGGAGCTGCTGCTGATCAACCCCCAGGTGCTGACCGCGGTTGATGCGCGGCTCACGCTCGCCCGCCTGCTCGAATCGCTCGCCGGGCAGGCTGTGGCCGGGGCGGCGGTCCTGGGTCGCGTGTCGCCCGAGGCCCGTCGGGTCGCCGACGCGCACGGCCTCCCGCTGTTTTCGTTGCCGGCGACAACGCCGCTCGACCAGGTCGAGCAACAGGTCCTGCGCTACATCGTCGACCGCCGCGCCGAGCTACACGAGCGAGCGCAGGACTTGCACCGCCAGCTGAGCGAGCTGGCGCTAGCGGGACGCGGCCTCCCCGCGCTGCTGGCGCGGCTCCACGAGCTGACCGGTGTGCCGGTCGTGCTGGAGCGGGATTCCGTGGTCGATTACGTCGGCAGTGGCCGGCTCTCCGATGGCACATCGGCGGCGATTGCCGCTGAGCGCCCGGCGCTGGAGGAGTGGTTGCGCGAGGTCCCATTGAGTGCCTTCGATCCGCCGGTCGCGGTGCGGCCGCTGGTCGATGGTCAGGCCCGCCTGGTCGCACCCATCCTGGTGCAGGGCAGCATCGCCGGATTCCTCTCGCTGCTGGGCTCGGACGGCGAGCTGGGGGAGATGCACCGGCTGGCGGTGGGCCGAGCCGCGCACGCCTGTGCGATCGAGCTGGTTCGTGCACGCGCCGCCCGTGATGCTCGCGACGAAGTCGAGGAAGAGCTGCTCGACGTCCTGACGGCGGGGCGGCCCGGCTCGCATCAGGCGGCCCGCGAACGGGCGAAGCGCAAGGGCTTCGACGTCGATGCGCCCTACCTGGTCGTCGCCGCCGAGCCGTCGGAGCCGGGTCGCGCGCCGAAGGTCCGCGCGGCCTGGGAGCGTCTGCTCGCCGGCATGCGGAGCAGCGCGCTGGTGCGGGAGCGAGGCGATGCGACACTGGCGCTTGTCAGCGTGGCGGGCCGGCGGGCATTGGAACCCAAGGCCCTCGTGGAGCAACTCCATCGAGCGGCTCGCGCCGCCAGCGGCCCGGTCGCACTCGGCTACGGCGCGGTCCGCACGGGAACCGCTGAGATCGCCAGCGGCGCCCGCGAGGCCGAGCAGGCATTAACTATGGGCCGCCGCCTCTTCGGACCGGACAGCGCGACCGCCTTCAAAAACCTGGGTCTCTACCGGCTTCTCTACGCCCTGCAGCCGCTGCCGGAGTTGCGCGCGTTTCGCGATGACGCGCTGGCGCGGCTGGGCGCGAAGGATCGCCGCGGCGTGCTGCTCCAGACGCTCGGCGCCTACCTCGCGACCAACGGCAGTCCCACCGATGCGGCCGACCGCCTGCACCTCCATCGCAACACGGTGCTCTATCGACTGGGCCGGATCGAGGATCTGCTCGGGGTCGACCTGCGCAATGCCGAGGTGCGGCTCGCCCTGCACCTGGCGCTGAAGATCGGCGACGTCCTCGAGGCATAGCCCCGATCAGCGCCGCCGCGCGCTTATTTTGGATGCGTCCGAATGACGTCGGGGATCTGCGGGGTCGAAGGCTGCGGTCCGACGAGGGGAGCCGGTCCGGCGCCGAGCGCCGAGAGGACGGCGGCCGCGATCGCCGCGTGCCCCTGGTCGCCGGGATGGAACCAGTCGGTCCGGCCGAGGTAGCTCGACCCACCATCGCTGGCATGAAAGTCGTTGACGCCGTAGAACCCAACCAGGCTGACGAACGTCCCGTGGTGCCGTTGGCAGACCTGCTCGATGATCGCGTCATACTCTGGGGATGGCAGCCAGCTGCCGATGCAGAGCACACGCGTCTGCGGCCCCGCCACGGCGTTGACGATTGTCTCGTACTGAGAGGCAAATACATCCGAGGGTGTGTAGAAGCCGACGTCGTTGGTGCCGAGCTCGATCGTCACCAGTGCCGGGTGGGCGGCCGCGACGATGCCCAACTGTGGGATCGCCCAGGCGGTCTTCGCGCCGCTGCGGGCCACCAGGTTGAGGTTCATCCCAAGCTTCTCGGCGACCAGCGCGGGAAACGTCCCGTCCTGCGCGGTCGCGAAGCGGCCGGCACTGATGCTGTCGCCCAGGGCGACGTAGACCTTTCCCTGCAGTTCCTGGTTGTCGGTTCCCGCGTGCACGCCGATCACTTCACTGGGGGCCATCACCGGACCCTTGGCGGCCGGCTGCCCGATGGCGAGAACCAGTAGAAATGCCCAAACCAGGTATGTCATGAACTTCGGGGTACGCGCCCGTACAGCAGCTGACCCCATCCTCCTCGCACCATTGTGCCAGTCACGCCCCCGATTGCTGTCCCCCGAACGCCGGTCACGCCGCCTATACCAGTCCCGACTCCAGGGTGGTGACCATCTCGGCCAGGGCACGGACGGCCCAGTTTGGGCGGTCGGTCATGCCGAAGAGCTGCAGCCGGGCCTCGGCGAGGTGCTCGGCCGCCTGGCGGCGGCAGATCCCCTGCGCGCTGGACTGGGTGATGATGGCGCGCGCCGTCTCCATCTCGGCGGCGGTGAACCTGGCCCGGGTGAGCAAGCTGCGCAGTACGCGCCGGTTCCCGGCCGCCCCGCCTTTGAGCGCAACCAGCGTCGGCAGGGTCTTCTTCCCGTTCTTGAGGTCGCTGCCGACCGGCTTGCCGGTTTCGGAGGCCGAGCCCCAGACGCCGAGGATGTCGTCGATCACCTGGAATGCGACGCCAAGGTGGTAACCGAACTTGCCGGCTTTGTCGAGCGACGCGTCGCCCACGCCGGCCGCGAGTCCGCCCAGCCGGGCGGCGCACTCGAACAGCGCCGCCGTCTTGAGGCCGATCATCTCCATGTACTCGTCGACCGAAACGTCGACGCGCTGTTCGAACTGCAGGTCGAGCACCTGGCCGCGACAGAGGGCGAGCATCGCCTCGGAAAGTAGAGAAAGCGCCGGTCGCGTGCGGTCGGCATACCGTGCGGGCAGCAGGTCGACGACGGCACGCGTGACGAGCGCCTCCAGCGCCGCGCCCGCGTTGATCGCCTGGCCCAGGCCCCAGACCTTCCAGACCGAGGGCCGGCCGCGACGCAGCTCGTCGCGGTCCTGGACGTCGTCGAAGACCAGCGAGAAATTGTGCACGAGCTCGACGGCGACCGCCGCCCAGAGCGCATCCGAATACCGTCGCCCGAACGCCTCGCAGGTGAGCAACGCGATGTTCGCGCGCAACCGCTTGCCGGGGCGGTCGCCGGCTTTGCGCAGACCGAGGTGGTACTGGACCATCTCGGTCAGCAGCGCGCTCTGACTCGAGCCGGCCCGCTGCGACAGGCGCGAAAGCTCGCGGTCGAGCGCCTCGTTCATCGCCTGCAGGCGATCGGTGCGGCTGGCGAACGTCTTGGTCTTCACAAAATCATCGAACTTCCGCGGGTGGGTTGGCATGCAGGGCGGCGATGTTGCGTGCGCCGGCGCAGAACATGGCGACCCGCAGCTGCCAGGCGAAGCCGTCGAGCAGGCGGCGCACCGGCTCTTCGCCTTCCGAGGCCGCGGCGAGAACCGCGTGGGCGAAGCCGGTCAGGTCAGCCCCCAGTCCGATCGCCTTGGCGGCATCGAGACCGTGGTGCAGCCCACCGCTGGCGATCAGCGGCAGCTGCGGCGCCGCCCGGTGCGTCGCGACCAGCGCTTCCGCCGTGGGGATCCCCCACTCGGAGAACGCCAGGGCGAGCTCGACTTCCTCGGGACGCTCGCGCCGAAACGCCTCGACCCGGGCGAAGCTCGTGCCGCCCAGGCCCGCGACATCGATGGCGGCGACGCCGGCCTGCGCGAGCAGCGTCGCGGTTTGCTCCGAGATGCCACAGCCGACCTCTTTCACGATCACCGGGACGGGCAGTTCCTGGCAGAGCATCGCGATCTTCTCGATCAATCCCTTGAAGTTGTGGTCGCCTTCCGGCTGCAGCGCTTCCTGCAATGGATTGAGGTGGAGGACCAGCGCATCGGCCCCGATCATCTCGATCGCTTCCAGGCACTGTTCCTTGCGCATGCCGTAGTTCAGCTGGACGGCGCCGAGGTTGGCGAAGAGCAGGACGTCGGGGGCGACGCTGCGGACCTGGTAGGTGGGCCGCAGGTCCTTGTGCGTCAGCCCGGCTCGTTGCGAGCCAACGCCGAAGGCGATCCCGACCGTCTGGGCGACGAGCGCCAGCCGGCGGTTGATGTCGCCGGCGGCCTGCGCGCCACCGGTCATGCTCGAGATCAGGAAGGGCAGCTTGAGCGGCTTGCCGAGAAAGCTCGTCGTCGTGTCGATCGCGTCCAGGTCGAGGTCGGGAAGAGCCTGGTGGGTGAAGGCGAAGCGCTCGAAGCCCGCGCCGCGGGTGGACTGGACCGAGGCTTCGAGCGACAGCCGGAGATGCTCGAGCTTGCGCTGGGCGATTCGAGAAACCGGGTGGCCGTTCGCGTCCAGCGCCACGGCTTAACTCGCGGCCGCCGCGCCGTCTGGCGTGCCCGGGTGATCGTCGTGCACGTCGGCCTCGAGCGCGTCCGGGTTTTCCGCCTGGCGCTTGCGCATCATCTGGAGGAAGTAGTCGACGATGATCGGGTCGAACTGCGTCCCCTTGCCGGCTTCCAGCTGGGCGAGCGCGAAATCGGGCGTGCGCCGCTGGCGGTAGGGGCGCGTCGACGTCATCGCGTGATAGGCGTCGCAGACGGACACGATGCGCGCGTGCAGCGGGATGTTCTGCCCCGCCAGACCGTCCGGGTAGCCGCTGCCGTCGTACCACTCGTGGTGATGCAACACCACGTTCAAGATTTGCCGGAAGGCTTTGATCGGCTGAAGGATGCGCGCGCCCAGGATGGGGTGCATGCGCATGATGAGCTTCTCGTCCTCGTCGAGTTTGCCTTCTTTGAGCAGGACTTTGTCGACGACGCCGATCTTGCCCACGTCGTGCAGGATCGCCGCCAGGCGCAGCTGGTTCTTATGCGCCCCCGACAACTGCAGCATGTCGCCCAGGTCCTCGGCCAGCTTGGCCACCGACTGTGAGTGGCCGCTGGTGTAGGGGTCCTTGGCGTCGATCGATGCCGCGAGCGCGTTGAGCGCTTCCAGCGTCGCTTCGCTGTTCGGCGACAGCATGCCCTCGGCGAGCTCTTCCAGGTGGCTCGAGTTGGCGATCTGGCCAAGCCGTTTCTCGAGCGTTGCCACCATGCCGGGGCCGACCGTGTCGGCGCTCGCCAGCTGCGCCACCACTTCACTCAAGACCGAGTCGAGGGCGGCGACGCTTTCCAGCTCGCAGGCGCCGCAGATACAGTTACGTCCCCGCTTCTTCGCCATGTACATGGCGAGGTCGGCGCGGTTCAACAGCTCGTCGCGGTTGCGGGCATCGACCGGGTAGGTCGCCCAGCCGACCGACGCCGTGAGCGGCGCGAAGATCGTCTTGGGGTTGTACATGAAGACCTTGGAGAGCGTGTCGCAGATCTCTTGCGCCCGGACGGGCGCGGTCTGGATGTCGACGCCCGGGAGGATGGCGACGAACTCCTCGCCGCCGTAACGGGTCACGGTGTCCTCGCGTCGCATCGTGGAAGAAATCGTGCGTGCCGCCGCTTTCAACGCCACGTCACCGGCGGCATGGCCGAAGCTGTCGTTGTACACCTTGAAGCGGTCAAGGTCGATCATCATCACGGTGATCGAGCCACCGGTGTCCTTCGTCTTCTCCATCTCTTCGTCGAACCGGGTGTGGAAATATCGGTGGTTCGGCAGGCCGGTCACCGAGTCGGTGACGGAGAGCTTCTGCGCCTGGTCGAGGGCGTGGGCGTTGCGCATCGCAATGCCGGCGCGCTCGGCGAAGGTCAGCATCAGTTCTTGCTCGGTCTGGCGAAGCGGTTGCTCACGTCCCATGAAGCCCACGATCATGTCGGCGATCGCGCGGGCGCCGTGGAAGACCGGGATCCGGAACCACATGCCGGCGGGCAGCGGCTTGTGCTCGTTGGGCAGCAGCAGGTTGGGGTCCGAGACGGCGATGACCTGCTCGCCGGTCGCCGGCGTCAGCGCCAGCCGAGCGGTGGTCAGGTCGACGCCGGCATGGTGTTCCTTCAGCTCGGTAGTCCAGTCGACGTAGAGCATCGACGCCGGGGGCATCGATTCGTCCTGGCCGATCAACGGGGGCATCTGCACCTGCATCAGAAAGGCGTCGGCGTTGAGCAGTGAGCGGCCTTTCTCGGCCGTCAGCTGGCAGGTCTGCTCGAACTCGAGGTCGCGGTTCAGCTCGACGGTGACCTCCGAGAGCGACGCGTGTGCTCGCTCCAGCTCCTCCTGCAGAGCTCGCTCCGCCCGTCGGGCGCGGTCGCCGACGAAACCGACGAAGATGCCGGTAAGGGCGACGAAGCCGGTGCGCATCGCCAGGTTGGTGAGGTCGTTCAGCGTCAGCGCCGTGCCTTGGACCGTGTTGCCGTAGTAGACGACCGCGGTGTAGCTGAGCGCGATCGTGAGGACGGCGACGATCGCGGCCAGTCCGCCGAATCGGACGGCGGTGGTGACGGTCACCACGAAATAGGCGAGGAAGAAGGGTGACTCGAGGCCGCCGGTGACGGCGACACCGCCGGTCACGAGCAGCACGTCGCCGATCGCCGAGATGTAGCCGCTCGTCAACAGTTCCGGCTTGCGCGGCAGCAGGACGACCATCAGCGTCAGGTTGTAGAGGGCGCCCAGGCCGATCAGCGCCAGCAGCGTGACCAGCGACTGGCGATTGAGGCTGGACGATAGGAAGGGGAGGGCCCCCAGCGAAACGAGAATCGCCAGCCAGCGAATCCAGATGATGCGCCGCTCCATCTCGATCGCCGAAGCATCCGGCTTTCCGGACTCAGACGGCTTGCGCGCGCCGAGCTTCAGGTTGATGGAGCTGCTCATGGGGTCCGGTTAACTTGCCTTCAGCACCCGGTCGGGCCGGCCCTGGCGCCCGCTCGGGACTTCGTAGAAGTCGAGCAAGACCTGTGTGCTGTCGATCAGGTGACTGAGAAATTGCTGCGTGATGCCGGTGCGGCGCTCGCGCGTAATGGCCTTCTTGAGCTGCTCGAACTCTTCCTCCATCAAGTGACGGACCGCGTCGCGGGCGCTCTCGAGCGTCCGATCAGCGGACCCGCCGAAGATCAGGTCGACCGAGTTGAATCGGCCCTGCGCCGACTCACGCTCGTGCGTGCGCAGGTCGTTCGCCAGCCGCACCACGCGCGCGGCCTGGCAGATGTGGCCGAAGATTCGGTTCTTCAATTCCTGCGAAACGTCCTGGTAGGAGAACGCCAGGATCGAGACCTGCACGATCGGGAATGAGCTGCTGTACATGCCGTTCGCCAGGTAGGCGTCGAGCGTGACGCGCTCCTTGTGCTTCAGCCAGTGGTTCTCCTGGAGCATCGTCCAGATCGACTTCTCCCAGACCAGCCGGCGCATGGCGGTCCATTCCTCGGGGACCTCGTCTTCACGGAACTGCTCCTCGATCTTGCGTGCCACCGTGGCGTTGACGAGGGGCATCTGGCTGAGGTCGCGGTTGGGCCAGAGCAAGAAGTTCTGGCAGACGCGCCGGTAGTCGGCCAGGTCCAGCTCGGGGTGTTCTTCCTCGAGATAGTCATCGATGTAGACGATGTACGCCATCGTCCGGGCCAGCGTCAGGGCCTGCTCGAAGCTCGCGCTCGGGTGGAGGAGGACCGCGGCGCGGCAGACCTCGCCCAGCATGTCGTCACCGCGCGGGTTGGCGTCCACCAGGTGGCGGACCACCGGGGCTTCGTCCGCCTGGCGCATCAGGTTCTCTTTGAGCTTGTTAATCCGCCGGTCTAGCATGTTCGCTCCTCGCGAGCAGGATCTGGGCGGAAAGCACCGCTGAACGGACAACCTGGGTTGGCCCGTAGAGCGTCTTGCCAACCCACATAGGAATGACGGGCTCGCCCTCCGTTTCATTCAGGTAGGCGGCAGCCCGGCGCAGCTGCTCCTTGATCTCGGCCCGGAATACGGCAGGGGCCAGCATCAGCGCCTGGACCGCGTAAGCGGTCTCTTCCGGGGTGCCCTGGTTGAACCAGCCCCAGGAACCGTCCTCGCGCTGGCTCTTCGAAAACCAGGTGAAGGCCGGTTGGCAGAGATCGGGTGCCGACGCGGTGAGCGCGAAGACGGCGTGGGCCGTGGCATAGAAGGGGGATCCATGCCACTTGTCGACCCAGTGGTCGCCGTCTACGCGCGCATCGCGCAGATACTTGACGACTTTCTGTTGAATCACGTGCTGGCGGGGGAAGGGCGGAGCGACCTGGAGCACCTCGAGGACGTGGGCATTCGCTGTAACGGACGCGTCACGCTCGAGCGGGAAGGTAAAGAAGAAATTCACGCCCTCGAACGGCCGGAGCGGCCCAGCGGAGATCGGGAAACCGTACCGATGCAAGACACTGAGGCTCAGGGCGGTGTCATCCGAGTCGGGCCGCAGGCCTTCCATGGAGACGCCGACGCCGTCGTCGGTGAGCGCTTGCGCGAGGTAGCGCACCAGCGGCTGCGCCTCAGACGGCCGGTGGTCGGCCAGGGCCAGGTTATACAGCACCCAGGCGATCTCGAAGACTTCGAAGGGCGCGACCGTCGGCAGGCTGCCGTCGCCCCGGTTGCGGAGGAGCATGGCGATGTATTCGTTCGCCTGCTCATCCCGGGTCTTGAGCAAGAAATACGCCGTGGCCGAGGGCGAGTTCGCGAAGGAGCCGTTGGGGGAGAGTTGCTTACGGGCGGCCTCGATGTCGAGCCGGTTGCCCAGGTATTCCAGCGAGTGCAGCAAGGGGGTCGCCACGTTGTAGACGAGCCGGGGCGGGATGTGTCCGATCTTCGCGTCGCGCTGGGCGGAGATCCCCATGAAACGCTCGTATGGCAGGGGCAGCTCGCGAATCTTGGCCGCGTCGAGCATCGCCGGCAGCACGAGCTCGAAGCCGGCCAGGTCGGGGCCGGTCTGCCAGTTGCCGGTGTCCTCATGGACAAAGCGCAGCGCCTTCACCCGCGCGCGGTGAGCGGCGCCGTCCTGCAGGCTCTGCGGCAGGTCGGCCAGCGCGACAAGCGCGCTCAGCGTCGAGACCAGCTTGTCCTTGGGAATCGGCAGTGCCGTCCCGAAGCTGCCGTCGGCGTTCTGGCTGCGCAGCAGCCAGCCCAGCGTTTGCGGGTAGGCCATGGCGTCCGGATCGTCCCGCTCACGCAGGCGGGCGACGAACGCGGTGTCGTAGGCGGCGGGCGAGATCGCGCCCTGCTGGAGCGATGCCAGCAGCTGACGGGTGGCGGCCGGCAGTGGCAGCTCTCCCGGCCGTGACAGAACGTCCTGGTTCGTCTGGTGGACGTCGTTGATTTCCGTAGTTGCGCCCCCTTGGCCGGCGCCTCTTGTGTGCGCCTACGGGGAGGCTACTGCCGCCTCCTTGCGGGCGACGTTACGCCTGGGCGTCACGGGGCCGTGTTGCGGGTCACAGGCCCATGACCCGGGAAAGCGGCTCGAGTTCCAGGCGTTGTCCGAATACGGGTCTTGCGGGACGGGGCCTAAAGAGAGGGACGGGTGTTTCGGCCGAGGGTGTTGTCGGGCGGGCTGGACCGGGGCGCCAGCTGCATGGTGCTGGTTCATGGCGCCTACACCGCGGCCAACCTGCTGGCCGGGACGTTCCTGTCGATCTTTCTCTGGCGGGCAAGCCACGACCTGACGCCCATCGCCGTCTATAGCGGGCTGAGTGCCCTCATGATTCCCGCACTGGGTCGTGGTCCTGGGGTTGCTCCGCGGCGTTTCCGAAGGCTTCTACTGGTCTGGCTTCCACCTGGTCAGCTACGACACGACGTCGGACCGCGACCGTGACCGCTACTTCGGGGCGCAGGCAACGGCAGGTGGGATCCTGACCGCCACGCTACCCCCGGCAGCGGGGGCGATCATCGTCGCGGGTACCCAGGTCGGTGGGACCTATCGCGGTTATCAATTGGTCTTCGCCCTCTCTGCGGTGGTGCTGATGGCCGCCATGGTGCTGGCCGGGCGGTTGCCCTCGTCGGCGCGCCAGCGGCTCTCCCTTCGTCGGGTGGCCACCCTGGCGCGGCGAAACCCGGACTGGCGCTGGGTGACCCGAGCGCGGCTCGCCGATGGCTTCACCGGAAGCCTCGTGGGGCTGGTGCTGACGATCCTGATGTTCCTCGTGCTCAAGAACGAGCAGCAGGTGGGTAACTTCAACGGCTTGATGGGACTGCTGGGCGTCGGGATCAGCCTCGGGCTGGCCGCCTTCATGAAGCCGCAACACCGGATCGCGTGCGCCCTCGTGGGTGGCGCGCTGCTGGTGCTCTCAACCTTCTTATTGCCGCTCTACCTGACGGCCTGGGCGATCGTTGGCTTCGGCTTGCTGCGCGCGATCGGTGGCCCGCTGCACGGCAACGCCCTGGCGCCGGTGGCGCTGCAGGTGATCGACCGCGATCCGACGCCGCAGGCGATGCGCTACGACTACATCGTCCACCAGGAGTTGTGCCTGGGGATCGGCCGAGTGCTCAGCATCGGCTGTTTCCTGTTGCTCGCCGCGCCCATGAACCAGATGCTGCTCGCCCGCATCGTCGTCGTCGTGGCCGGCGCCGCCCCCATCCTGATCTGGGCGGCCTTTGCGCGCATCCCGCAGCTGGCACCGGCCGCCCAGGCCGACAATCGCGCATTGCCCGCCGTGGCGTAGCGGCCAGCGGTGGCCCGGGCCCGAACGTTAGGTCGTTCGTAAGGGTCGGATCGTTCCGGCCCGTGCACACGTTTACCGATATAGAGGGCGCATGGGCCGAGGCCCACGCTCGCTAAGGCCATGAGTTTGCGCAGCCGGACAGGACGTCGGGGTCAATCGATGGTTGAGTTTGCGCTCATCCTCGTCCTGGTCGCCTGTGTTGCGATCGCCGCGATCACCGTGACCGGTAACCAGGTCAACCTGACGATGCAGGACATCGAGGAAGCGCTGGCCAACCCCAATGACCCGGGGGCGACATCTCCCTATAGCTGCCCGAACGGCACGATCGCGACCCTTCACGGCCACAAGTACCACTGCCAATAGCTCGGCCGTTCAGTTGCTTGCGCGGCGCGCGAACGCTCGGTAGATGCCTTCGCGATAGAAGGCCCATTCCGGATCGGGGTCTGAGCGAAGCCCGTGCTGCCAGCCGGGGTTGGCGGCGAGGCAGGTCGCGATGCCATTCAGAGCCGCCGGCGCGTCCTCGGCATAAAAGTGCATCGTGCGCCGTCCATTCCCAGTCAGCCTCCCGACATAGACCGCGCCGGCGGTCGCGGCCAGCAGTTGGTCCTCGAGCTGGTTCAGGGCCTCCGCCTCAGCGTCCGTCGTCAGGCCGTCTTGGTTCGGCTGCCGCAACCGCAGATCAAGCTGGATCCGAGTCTCGGCAAAGAGATGATCGAGTCGCTTGAGTCGCTGGTTGAAACTGAGGAAC
>WNFI01179984.1_pt1 | contig 15250 bp, 14 predicted proteins | sample 5400471 | NCBI WGS metagenome assembly WNFI01 (sample SAMN13153348, study PRJNA577476) | soil metagenome | isolation source: 100 cm saprolite on Douglas fir-dominated hillslope | place: USA:California | collected 2013-09-17
GAGGTTGTGAACGAACGCCCTGCGCATGCTGCAAGTGACACGAATCGTGGAACGCCACGCGCAGTTGGAGCCGATGGCGTGTGGCGCGCGGCTCGAGGCTGGCCAATACTTCGCTGATATCCTTGCACTTTGCCGCGAAGACTCTGGCTCGCTCTGCATAATCGGGATCATCCCGCAGCAGGTGGCCGTACTCTTTCACATTTGAGCCGCACCCGGCAGCATTGGTGACGACCGTCTCGACGTTTGCGCGTTCGAACACGTCGATCGTCCTTTTCGCCAGATCCACTGCCGCTGCTTCCTCTCCGGCATGCACCAGAAGGGCTCCGCAGCACGGCTGCGCCTCCGGCGCGACGACTTCGCAGCCTTCTGCCGCGAGAACGCGCGCGGTGGCGGCATTGACTTGCGAAAAAAATTCGCGCTGCACGCAGCCCAGCAGCAAGCCAACACGGCGGCGCTTCGCGCCCACGGCAGGCGTAACTTCCGCGACCGCCTCCCGCGGCCCGACCTTGGGAAGAAGCGCTTCCATCGCCTGCATCTTCTTCGGCAACAACTTCAGCAAACCCAAGCCCCGCACGACAGCCTGCAATCCGGATTTTTGATAAGCAAGCAGCGGCAAGCGCATGCGACGCAAGCGCTCCGGCCGCGTAAAAGTTTCGAACATAAATCGCCGGTGCAGCTTTTCTCCCGGCGACCGTTCCGTTTTTCGTTCGATCTGCGCGCGCGTAGCCTCGATGAGTTTTCCATAGTCCACTCCGGAAGGGCACGCGGTCATGCAAGCCATGCAGCCGAGGCAGCTATCGAAATGGCTCACCCAAGTAGAATTCATTTCCGCAGCGCCCTCACTCGCCATCTTCATAAGGTAGATGCGGCCGCGCGGCGAATCCATTTCCTGCCCCCACATCACATAAGTGGGACACACGGGCAAACAAAATCCGCAGTGGACGCACTTTTCGATGATCTCGTTTGAAGGCGGATGGTGAGCGTCGAAGGCGCTGGCGCATTCCTGTTTTGCGGTCAAGTCTTCCATCAGATGCCACCTACAAAGCGGCCAGGATTCAGCGTGTTCTTGGGATCGAGCTGCTGCTTCACCGCTTTCATTAAGGGCAGCGCATCGCCCGCGCTTCCCCAGGCATCGAACGCCGGCATCTTGTCCGGACGATGGAGCACGACAAGAGAACCATCTTGGCCTTGCAATTCGTCGCGCAACACTTGAAGCGCTTCCTGCAACGCCCCCGGCTTGCCTTCCAAACGAAGCCATCCGATGCCCGTTGCGTACACAACCGCCCTCCGCCGGAGCTGATGCGCGCTTGCCGCGCGCGCCACCAGTTCCATCGTGCTCGCCATGCTTGCCGGCAAGATGCTGATTTTCGCGATGGCCGTGCCTGCTGGATCCGAAAAAGCCCAAAGCTTCTCGCGCGCCCTCCAGGTTGAAGCGGAGGCCTGAGAAACGCTTCCGGGTGCGGCGAGATTTCGCAGTTGAGTTTCCTGGGCCGCGATGCCTGCCTCGGTGCCTTCAAAGAGAATGTCCGAGACTGGAGGATTTTCATCGGAGAAATGCGACTGAAGAGAAGTGTGCGCGAGTTTCGAGTCCTGAACCGCGAGGACAAATTTCTGCGTCTCTTCTGCATTCGCAGTGGAAACGCTGAAGGAACGCGAGTTGAGAGGAAGTGGATGGAGGCGAAAGACGGCGCGGGTGATGACGCCGAGAGTTCCCAGCGCCCCGGTCACAAGTTTCGGCAAGTCATAGCCGGCCACGTTTTTCACCACTTTGCCGCCGCTGCTCGCGAGCGTGCCGTCTGGGAGCGCAATGGTGACGCCAATGATCAGGTCTCGCAATGCGCCAAAACGCAAACGCAGCGCGCCACTGTCGTTGGTGGAGAGCACGCCGCCAACGGTGGCCTTTTCCGGCCAGAGTGGATCAAGCGCCAAATGCTGGCCGTGTTGCGCAAGCGTTTCCTGCAATCGTTGAATGGTGCAACCGGCTTCGACAGTTACAGTGAGGTCCGCCCAGGCGTGCTCGATGATTTCATTCAGCCGCGCGGTGGACAAAATTAAATCCGCGCGCGCTGGCGGATTTCCCCACCCGAGCTTCGTCCCGCCGCCCCGCGGAATCACCGCCAGCCCTGCCTCATTCGAAAGCCGCAGGATTTCAGCGAGTTCTCGCGCCGTTCCCGGTTCGACTACCAGCTTCGGCTGCACCCCACCCACGGCATCCGCGGCACCCGCCGCCCGCACATACTCGCTGCCGAGGAGCGAGAGGAAGAGGTTCTCGGAGGAACTAGCGGTTGCGGTCATGGGAACTCAGGATGAGTCACGGGATGCCAGATTTCGATTCCCGCTTCGCCGAGTTCGGGGCTGAAGTCCGCGATTTGCACGCTTCCGCAGCACTCGATGGGAGTACCACCGACAACATTGACCGTCAGTTCCGGGATTGATAGCCAGCGGTCTCGATGCTCAATGCAGTAAGGCTGGATTGATGAATAGGCGGAAGTTGGCCAGAATCGTCCCACCGCGACACCCATAGGTGCGTCGCCTCCCTCGAGTTCAGAGAAGCCGATAACCTCATTCCCGAGTTTAACTTCGAAGCGCATTCAAAGACTGACCCTGCCTTTCAGTAGCGCTCCGCGATTCCCGCGGATTCGGCCGGGTGCGGAACGTATTCGCCGGGTTTTTCGCCGCAGAGGCGCGGGGTCGGAAAGATTTTCGTGGGATTCGAAAGCTGCAGCGGATCGAACGCGCAGCGGACTCGCTGCATGGTTACCAAATCGGGCTCGGCAAACATTTTTGGCATCATTTTCTTTTTGTCTTCGCCCACGCCATGTTCGCCGGTGATCGAGCCGCCTGCGGCGATGCACAATTCAAGGATATCGTTCGAAAGGAGTTCGGCTGCTTCTTCCTGGCCGGGAATTCGGCGGTCGTACAGAACCAGCGGGTGCAGATTACCGTCGCCGGCGTGAAACACATTTGCGACCCGCAGTCCTGCTTCACGGCTTAGGCGGTCAATCTCGCTCATCACTCGGGGAAGAGCGGTGCGCGGAATGACGCCGTCCTGGACGATGTAGTTGGGCGAGATGCGCCCCATCGCCGCAAAGGCCGCCTTGCGTCCTTTCCAGACGAGCGCGCGTTCCGCGTCCGACTGCGCCAGCCGAATTTCCGACGCGCCATTCGAACGGCAAATCTCATTGACGTGGCTCATCAAGGCTTCGACTTCCGCGACGGGACCGTCGAGTTCGACGAGCAGCAGGCCGCCACAGCTCGGATAGCTCGCGTGCACGGCGGCTTCCGCAGCCTGGATCGCGAGGTTGTCCATCATTTCGATGGCGGCAGGCAACATTCCGGCGGCAATGATACCGCTCACCGCCGCGCCTGCTTCGTTTGTGGAGGGAAAAGCGGCGAGCAACGTTCGAATGCACTCGGGCCGCTTCACAATCCGCAAAATAATTTTTGTGGCCACCCCGAGAGTGCCTTCGGAGCCCACGAAAACTCCGGCGAGGTCATAGCCGGGAGTGTCGAGTGTTTTTCCGCCGAGATGGACCAGGGAGCCATCGGGAAGAACCACTTCCAGGCCCAGGACATGCGTTGTCGTAAAGCCGTACTTCAGGCAATGCGCGCCGCCGGAATTTTCCGCGACGTTTCCGCCGATGCTGCAGATCGACTGTGAAGAAGGATCGGGCGCGTAGAAATATTCTTGCGGTGAGACGCGTCCGGTGACGTCGAGATTGATGACCCCGGGTTCGACGACCACGCGCGCATTTGGAAAATCAACCTCGAGGATGCGATTCATTCGCGCCAGGCTGATGACGATTCCGTTTTCAACGGGGAGCGCCCCGCCGCTCAAGCCTGTTCCGGAGCCGCGCGCAACGAAGGGGATTCGTTCACGGTGGCAGATTCGAACGATCGCCTGGACTTGTTCCGTGGAATTTGGCAGCAGGACCGCGCGCGGCATGACGCGGAAATTGGTTAGGCCGTCGCACTCGTAGGTATGAAGTTCTTCGGGCGAAGAGATTAGCCCGCGGTCGCCGGCGATCGTTCGAAGCTCATCAAGGATGCGCGCTTCCATAAGATTCATTCACCGGAATGCCAGAACCAGCTTGCTCCATCAGTGAATGAAGTTCAACCCACTCGGGATGAATTGCGGGAAGACATAGGCATACATCATGACGATGACGCCGACGATGGCTGCGAGCGCCACGGAATGCCAGAAAACAAAACGGAAGATGGAGCCTTCGTTGCCGACCTGGTTGGTGGCGGCCGTGGCGATGCAGATGGATTGCGCGTCAATCATTTTGCCCATGACGCCGCCGGCGCTGTTCGTGGCGCACATCAAAATATCAAAATGAGGGCTCAAATGGAGCTGCTGCGCTGTGATTTTTTGCAAACCGCCGAAGAGAACGTTCGAAGACGTGTCGCTGCCGGTCAGGGCTACTCCGAGCCAGCCGATGAAAGTGCCAAAGAATGGAAAAAGCCAGCCGGTGCGCGTGAAAGCGAGGCCTAAGACCGCATCCATGCCAGAGTATCGCGTGACGTAACCTAACCCGAGCATGCAAGTCATCGCCACGATGGCGAATCGCAAACGGACAAGCGTACGGCCAAAGATGTGTAGAAGTTTACCAGGCCCGAGGCCAAGCAGCAGGCCAGCAAGAATCGCCGCTATGAAGCAACCCGTTCCTGTAGCTGTCAGCCAATTGAAATCGAAACGCGCAGCTTCGGGAGTTGCCTTCTGCACCACGGGCGCGGTTCGAAATACTTTGTTATGAAGATACGGCCAGTCCCATCCCGCCGGGCCCGGACGAGGTTTGCCATCAGGCATCGTCACCTTAAAGGCGGGCGTCGTCGCTTTATTCATCGCCAGCTTTACGCTAGGCAATCCCCAGAGCAGCACGAGGACGGAGAGAATCGCAAAGGGCAGCCAAGCCTTGGCTGTCTGCCCGGCGGTGAAGCGCTTCGCCACTTCGTTGCGTGCCACTTTCGCCGCATCTTCCTGGCGCTCGTCTTCAAATCGCCAAATGCGCTTGGGCTGCCAGACGCGCAGGAAAAGCATCGTCGCGATCAGCGAAACCACACCAGCCGCGATGTCCACTAAGTTGCTATCCATGTGATTGGCCCAGAACCATTGCGTGGCGGCGAATGAGCCTCCCACAACTAGAATGGCCGGAAGAACTTCAAACGTTTCCGACCAACTCACCATCGCGCGAACCAGCCAGAAAGGAACGATGATTGCTGTGATGGGAAGAATCCGCCCGATCATCGCGCTCAGATCGCTCTCCGGCAGACTCGTCACGCTCGCCAGTGCATGCACGGGAGTTCCGATGGCGCCCCAGGCGACCGGCGCCGTGTTAGCGATCAGGTTGAGCACGGCAGCCTGAAAAGGTTTGAAACCAAGCCCGATCATGAACGCACCCGCGATTGCCACGGGCGCGCCGAAACCCGCGCAGCCTTCGATGAACGCGCCGAAGCAGAACGCGACGAGCAAGAGTTGTAGCCGGCGATCCGGCGTGATTGCCGCGACGGACTGCTTCATGATTTCGAACTGGCCGGTCTCCACGGAGATGTCATAGAGAAAAACGGCGGCGATAACGATCCAGACAATTTTCAGCAGGCCGAACGCCGAGCCGTAAAAAAAACTACTGACCGCAAGAAGCGCAGGCATTTTGAAGACCAGGATGGCGACAATAACGGCGGTGGCGGCGCCGGCGACGGCGCAAAGATGCGCCCGCACTTTTAACCCCGCCAGCAGGCCGAGCAGGACGATGATGGGCAGCGCCGCAACGAGCGTCGAGAGCCACCAATGTCCCAGGGGATCGTAAACTTGTGTCCAAGTCACAGGAGAACCTCCAGCACATTAGTCATTGCGAAATTCTGGCGCGCCCAATTTCCGAAACCGCCCGCGAAAGGGAACAGTGCCTGGCCGGGCCACCGCTCTTATCCGGGAAGCTTTGCGTTTCGGTCGCTGAGATACTTCCTTTAGCGCGTTCTTGTCAAGCGATAACTGTTTCTCGGCTGGCCCCCCTTGTTTGCAAACGGCGGAAAAGTTGCGCGCCCATGGCCAGTAGAGCGGGGAAGCAAACCACGACGTAGCGCGGCTCGCAGGTTTGCAGCTGTGTAAGGAATGCCGTGCGAATGAGGATGAACGCCACGATCAGTAAGACTCCGGGGTTCGTGCGGCAAGACCACGCCGCTGCGAGACCCATAACAACATACAGAATATTGAGCAGCGCCAAGCCGAGAGTGACTTCGAAGTCGGTGGGATTGCTGCGATAACTTTCGCTCAGCGGCCAAAGTTTCCCTGAGTAGGGCAGCAGGGCAATGCGCGGAGTAAACCACATGGCGGCAGCGCGCTCGATCGGAATCCATAAATAGATACGAATGGGATGACGCCGCGTGCGCTCTCGCGCCAGCGCTGCGAATTCGAGATCGAGCGCGCGCGTCATTCCGCGCGTTCGATTGTAACGATCCAGCAGGGAAGAGACGCGTGACAATTCCTCAGGAGAATCCGCGGCGTACGCGGGAAGATCGCGCACATCGATCGGCTGCAAGGGCAGTTTCCAGGTGAAGAGATACGCGTCCTGAAAACGAAACATCCAGGTTTTCGTCCAGGCGTAAAAACCGGTCGGGAGAAAATCGCCATACGTTTCCGCGTAACGAGGAGCGAGGAATTGAATGCGCCCAAGATTTACCGCATTGCGCGCGGCCCAAGGTGCCAGCGGCAGCAACAAACCAACGATCATCCACAGCGTCGCGAGTGCAAGTTTTCTCCAATTCGCGGGACGGCGATTGCGGAGCCAAAGCACGATGAGCACGGCTGCAAGAAGCAGCGGCGTCTCCGGCCGGACGAGGGTGCCGAGCCCAACAACGAACCCGCCCGCGAACCAATTTTTTACGGCGCGGAGCAGATCGTGGTCCGAAGCGATGCGATCAATCTCCATTCCTGCCGGCGACAGAAAAATAAGAAGCGCAAGCGTGGTGAAAAACGTTGCCAGAACTTCCGTGAGCGGAACCGCGGTGTAATTAGCGGTGAAAGGACAAAGAGCAGTGAGCCAGAGCGCAGCCACTGCGACGCGGTTGCGTTCGCCATCGGGCGCGCGGTTGGCGAGGCGCGAAGCAATTCCTGCGGCCAGCACGCATGTTCCAAGATCGACGAAGGCTTGCGCGAGCATGACTGCGCGCCGGCCGGTGCCGAACAGAAGGTAAATTGCTGCCAGGAATGCCGGATAGCCGGGCGCGCGCTCATCCGAGGGGAGAAGCTGGCCGTGGGAGAAGAAACCGTAAACATGGTGGTAGAGCCAGTTGCGGGCAAGCTCTTCGTAATAGGCGGTATCTCCGGAAGAGAAAGGGAAATGCCAGATGAAGAAGAGGCGCAATGCGAGTCCGGCGAGCAAAGCCGGTGCGAGATGTTTGACGAATGTCTTGGTGAACATGTGTGCGGCCGAAGATGAATCGGATTGCTCGGGCATTGTAGCAAGCACGGGACTGGCGGCAAAAACCACACTGACAAAGGCTTGACATTGAGGGTAGAATCACAAGAAATGGCTAACGCACCCGACGTTGTCAAAGCCCCTGGAATGGTGCCGGACGAGCTGAAGCAGGAGCCCCGTTCCAAGGGTATCTCCACCGCACGCAAGAAGAAGCCGAAGGAACTTGCCGTTATTACGGAGTGCTGCACCGGCTGCGCGGGGTCGCCCGCCTGCGTGGAGTACTGTCCGGTGGAAGATTGCATGTTCTGGGTGCCGGACGAGGACAATCCGCCGTTCGGACGCATCCAAATTGATCCCATCCAGTGCATCGGGTGTAAGAAGTGCCTCAGCAAGGGCCCCGACGGCTGCTTCCTGGATGGCTGCCCGTGGGACGCCATCGTCATGGTCGATATCGCCGAAGTTGAAAAAGAAGTCGGCCCAATGGCGTACTGAGCAGGCCTCCCTCGATCGTTCCGCGAGAATCCGTAAATCCAAATAGTAAGTTTGTGTTTCGTGGCCGGCGAACTGTGACTGGTGACTCGTGACCCCGACAAGGTCGGGGCAGGCCGGTGACTGGGACGAGGTACGGGGGGTGCACACCCCCCATCAAAACGGATCGTTTTCAAAACAAAGGAGTTGCGGGAATAGCATTTTGTAAGTAATTGAACAGAAAGAGGATGGACGACGGGAGATTTTGTTACTGGTGACGCCGACAAGGCCGGGACCTTCGATGGGGAGTTGAAGAGGGAACACGGAAGGGGCAAGGCGCTGGTGGTGTAGGACCGATGGGTCTGGCGAAAGTGGGGCTTGGCAAACACATGGAAAGATACCATGAAACTATAGCTGCGGTCAAGTAATTATTTAGATATCATTCGAATGGAGCGGGAAGGTGTTGAAAAGCTGGGGGTTGAGGGTTTGATGAGCGGAGTTCAAGGGGTGGAACCGGGGCGGGAAAGCGGAAAATCTTGAGAAAAGGGGATGCAAAAGAAAGATGGAGGAAAAGTCAAAACTCGCACCCTTTGCCAAAAGCGCAAAGGGATGCGGCACCGCGTCTTGCCGAGTAACTAAGGGCCTGCCACACACGCCATGCGCAATCCCTGGAATCTCAAAGACGCAGCCACCGCAAAACTGAAAACAGGGCTAAGCAATCGATTTCAAGATATGTGTTCAGCACTGCCATTTCCGCGGATTCCAAAGGTTTAGGTGTAGTGTAGGCGCGCCAACCCATGACCATTGCCCGCAGTCCTTCCTCGAGTCCTTCCGGCCAGTTAACTCCGATTTCGGGGTGCAACTTTCCGAGTGCCTTCGCTATTTCTTTTAGGCCATAGCCCCAAGCCTCCGGAACTGCCGCGGGCCCTTCAAGGAAAGGCTTCTGAAGGTCAATCCAAGGGAGCTTTCGAAGAGGATGGTCGGCATCAAAAGACTGTCTATCGGATGAGCGGCGGGATTGCCACACCTCGGCGCTGGTCCAGTGGTAAAGAACTGTCTTGGATGGATCATTAGCGCATCCTTTGGTCTCTTGATCCAGATGTTGGATGAATTGATGGAACATTTCTCGTTCCTGCTCGCTGCTCTCCGCCGATGACACAAACGACTTGAAACACCACTTATCATTGGTGACTCGTCCAACTCCGACCATGAATACCATCTCGCGGCCTTCTAGTGTGGGCCACTGCTTCTCGAAGTCAACATTCACATTGGTGAGATATTCGAAGTCGACGAAGAACTCATATTGTTTCTTGACAGGGGCGAGAGCGGAATTAGGGGAAATCGCCTTCCCCGATCGATTGGCTTGGAGGATTGCTCTCATGACTTTGGATCTCTTGGGTCCCAGCCCCTTACACTTTTCAAGAGGGATCTTCACTGGGTCTAGGCCAAGAAGTGAATCAAGGCTTGGAAATCCCAAGCCCTTAAGCTCTTGTTTAATGCTGGGACTCACTTGGTATAGCAATGCAGGGTCACGCCCGGGAAATCTTTCACGGGCGATAGTGTCTTTCGCCATCCCCCACTTTTCATCCTGATTCGAGAGGTTTGAAGCTACTGCACTGTCTGTCCAAGGACGCAATTTTGAACCTTGCAGTTTAATTTTGGCGAAATGGTCGCGAAGTTCAGCGAGGTCGGCATCAATAGGCTGCCCCGCTGTGGAAGTGATTTTGACTGCCAAAGGGTCAAGGAGACGGTCCCTTGTAACCAGATAAGCATTTCGCGGCATCGCTCCCTGAAGCTGCCCAAGCATGTACGAATAAATGCGAACTTGCGCCGAGTAGTTGGCATAGTCGACCGTCTTATCTGATCCATCAAGACCCGTCGTGAATTTGATATCGAAGGCGATGTAGTGTCCAGGCTTAGTAAAAAGATTCACTGCAACCGTGTTTTTTTCGAATGGGGTCATGCATTTGAGGAATTTTTCTTCGAGCCAAGATGTGTGCACGACGAGATCCGGAACCCCATAGATGCGTTCTTGCCCCCACCACAGCGCGGGCTTCGCAATTGCGGGCACTCCGGCACGAAGATGGCCGATGGTTTCAATGACCTTTCCGATTGATCGAACTTCATAGTCCTGCGCGCACACCAAAACGGCAGTCGAAGCTAGCTCACTGATCCACTTTTCTTCAAACTGCCTCCCCTTCCCACCAATGAAGGCAAGAAAATCGTAGGGGGATTTTTCTGGCCTAAAACCGTTCGCCTCCCCGAATTGGTCAAGCCAAACTAGGGACGGGTCTTCACGTACTAGCGCGCGGATCCCGGTCGCTGGCATCCAATCAGCTTGGATTTCTTCCTTTCCATTCCTCACAAGGTCAATCAGTTCATCTAAGGACATGGCTCACCTCGGCGATGGAGTAGACAATTGTGATTGCTTATATATACGACTATAAAGCGTTAGTACAATAAGATAAATATATCGTGCCGGGGAGAGTGTTCCTGCAATATTGGAGGAAAGCGGAATCGCCTTAGAGAAACGAAGCAGCGTCGTGGCCCTTCGACGCAATAAAGGGCGGAAAATATGTGCGGAGGAGACGTGCGGGTCATTCTTCAGGGCTCGCTCACCGCTTGAGGATCTGGATTACAACGTGCAAGCTATTGATTTTTCGGGGACGTGGAAATTCGTACGCCATATCTAGTGGCAGCAATTCAGAGTCAAGGGCCACGGAATGCTACAAATGGAAAGGTGGGTCGAGAGCTGGGGCGGCTCAATCGTAATATTTAACTTCTGCAGCGGCGTCCACGACGCACTCGCCGCGAGTCTTCGGCTTATTCGTTGGTTCGTGCCAGCCCTCTTCGATGGATTCTGCCTCACCAATGTCAGCAACATGATTGCAGCGCCAATTGGCGCTCGACCCGTCTGGTTGTAACCCTCCAGACTGCGATGTGTAGCCATCGTATTGATAATAAATGACGTTTGTTTCGCCTTCGCTGGATTTCCCCAGCCGATAGGGGCAGATTTTTCTTTGCGGCTCTCCTGGTTTGGAAATCAGGCACGGCTTCTTAGTAAGGACGGCCTTCAGCAACGTGTCATATACTGACATAATTAACACACTATAGCACTTTCGCCGCTCATCGCGGAGTAGGGGGAGAAGGTGCGACAATTTGCTGCTGATTCTTTCCAAGGATTCCGTGGGTGAGGAAAGAAGTGGAGACGGCGTTTGGGAAGGAAATGAAGTTTGAAACGGAGCAGAAGGAGAGGCGAACGGTGTTGTTTCCGATTCGGTTGGATGATGCGGTGATGAAGACGGACGAGGCATGGGCGGCGGACATCCGGCGGACGCGGCATATTGGGGATTTTCGGGAGTGGAAAAGTCACGACAAGTATAGAGAGGCGTTTGGGCGGTTGATGCGGGATTTGAAGGCGGGGGGAAGGGCGAAAGGAAAATAGCGACGGGGGGAGAAAGACAAAGGCAAGATGGCGACGTAAAGTCGCCGCTACACTGAGAAAGGCAAAGGCAAGATGGCGACGTAAAGTCGCCGCTACGTGGGCAAATTCGCGGAGCAGGCGTAGAATCGTTGGCGTTTTCGAGGACGATGAGGCAGATCTGGATTAGGAGGCGATCATGTCTGGAACCGAGGAACGAAACGAGACACTGGAGGGCGCTGCAACTTCATTCGAGGGCGTCACGCCGATTTTGCGGGTGGGCAAGCTGGCGGCGAGCATTGAGTATTACGTGGGAGTGCTGGGGTTCAAGGTGGACTGGCGATATGAAGGCATTATCGCTTCGGTTTCGCGCGATCGTTGCCACATCTTTTTGTGCGAAGGGGACCAGGGGAACCCCGGGTCGTGGGTATGGATCGGCGTGGGCGATGCGGAGGCGCTGTTCGAGGAATACAAGAGCAGGGGAGCAAAGGTCCGGAATCTGCCGGGCAACTTTCCTTGGGCGTACGAGATGCAAATCGAGGATCTGGACGGGAACGTGTTGCGCATGGGCTCCGAGCCGAAGCCGGGCGGGGCGGCCGGTAAATGGCGCGATATGCACGGGGACTTGTGGGAGAGGACGCCGGAGGGCGGGTCGAGGCGGGTGGGTTAAAAGTGCTCCGCCAGCGGAAAGCCTTGAAAACGAGGATGCAAAAAAAAGATGGAGGAAGAGTCAAAACTCGCACCCTTTGCCAAAAGCGCAGAGGGATGCGACACCCGCGTCTTGCCCAGTAACTAAGGGCCTACCACCCAACCTGACTCCATGAAGGTGGGGAATCCGATGGGCATTGCGGCGAACTCGGTACACCTTCCGGATCGAATTTGACTACTTCAAGAAGGTCGAGCCTTCGCCAAGATACTCACACGTAGACATCAATCGAAAGTGAGTGCCGCCAATCGGCTAGTTCCTCGGCGTGTGCAACTTGAGGGGAAGGATTCTGGCGTAGGACTTGAAGTCGGGGTCGGCGGAAAAGATGGGCCAGTCGCGGGCGATTGCGATGGCGCAAATCAGGATGTCGGAAACGGATACAGCGACCCCGCGGGCGCGGCAGTCGTTGCCGGCTTTGGCAGCTGCTTCATAGTCGGCGGTGGCGGCGGGCTCATCGGGGAAGGAACGGAGAACGTCGCGGAGTTTTTCGTACTGGCTGGACGTCTTGATGCCGGAGAGCAGCTCCTGGCGGACCAAGCCGATGATTCTGGCGCGTCCCTCTTTAATCAGGTTGGTGAGTTCGGCGACGGCGGCGCGCTCGGCGGGATTGAGGTCGTGCGCTTTGCGGCGGAGCGCCAGGGACCAGATCGAAGTATCGACAAGAACGTTCACGCGCGCTTTCTGGTGCGTTCTTTCTTGTAGTCGTAGCTGCGGTCGTACTCGATGGTGCCGAAGAGCGGAAGAATATCCTGCTGTTTGCGGCGCTGGATGTATTCGTCCAGAGCTGCCGTCACGGCATCTTTCTTGGTGCGGTGGCGACCCAGCTTCTGGGCTTCTTCGATCAAGCGGTCGTCGATGGCCAGATTGGTAGGCATGGTTTGCCCTCAGCACTATTTTACACATGTTGATGTGTAAGCTCAAGTGGAGTTCAGTGTGTAGAAAGTGGGTTGGGGCGGAAGAGAAATTCCCCGAGTTCGCGGGGAAACGCAGTATTCATCGTTTTTATGGTAGGATGCTTCTTTATTACAAGGGCTTATGGGAGCCCGGAGGAGAAGCGCGCGTGAATCAGCTTTTCCCTGACGCGGCACTGCGCTCACCGCACCGGCGACGCTTCTGGGGCATTGACCGCGCTCTGGTGGTCATTGTCCGCCGGCTGTTTGTTCCGGTGCTGCTGTTCGTGGGCTTTGTGCTGCTGTGCGTGCTGGCCTACATGCGCCTCGAGCATCTGCGCTTCGCGGATGCCCTCTTCTGGGTCACCCATTCCCATGCGATTGACTACCTGCATGCGCGCAAGGCGACGAAATACTTTGCGCTGGTCGTAGGACTCGGGATCTTTGCCTTTGAGATTTGGTTTGCCGAACGCATCATTTTGACATTCGTGGGCCACCAGGGCCGGGAGGTCTGGAAATCCATGCTGAACGAAATGAACCTCGAGCGCATCCGCGATCACTTCATCATCTGCGGGTACGGGCAGGTGGGCCGCACGGTGATTGAGCAGTTGAATCGCGACCGGATTCCCTACGTACTGATCGAAACGAATGAGGGTTTGTACCGGCAGTTGTTGCAGGAAGGCGTGCTGGTGATCCTGGGCGATGCGAAGCGCCACACCGTGCTGCAAACCGCGGGGATTGCGCGCGCGGCCGGCATCTGTATCGTCATCGATAATGATGCGGACAATTTGTACATCACGGTGACCGCGAAGTCGCTGAACCCGAAACTGAGAACCATCACCCGCGCGGGCCAGGAGCGTTATGCGCAAGCGATGCGCACGTCCGGCGCGGACGAAGTGATTATTCCGGAATACGAAGGCGGGAGGCTCGCGGGACAGCTCATCCAGAAATACGCGGCCGCCCAACCACGTTCGGCGTGACGGCGCGTTTCGGCGGAATCGCAGGCCCGAAGGGACTAGTGTGCCGCGCGGTCGCGGATGGCTTTTTCGGTGAGGAGGGCTTGCTGGCGGATGCGGCCGGAGATTTCGGGGAGCTCGCGCTGGTAGGGGCGGATGGCGGGCAGGTCGTCGGGCTGGCCGATGAGATAGAGGGCGCGGAGGGCTTCCCACACTTGTTCGTCGCCGGGGTCCACCGTGGCGACCTCGGTGCCAGCGGTTACGTTTGCTCCCGTGGCTACGGAGAGCGTGCGGATGCGTCCGCTGATCGGCGAGCGGAGTTCCGTCGCCTGCTGACCGTTTTGAGAGGCGACCGCTAAGCGGTCGACTCGGAGCTTGGCGATAAGGCCGCCTTGATGGATGGCGGTTCCCACTTTGTCGGTATCGATCACGCGGCCGGCGCTGGGAGTGACGATTCTGGCGGGTTGCAGGAGGGCGACGACCTGGGGACGGCCGCTCGCGTCGCCAAAGCGGACGAGGGAAAGGGCGGCGTTGCCTCGCACCATGGGCGAGGGATCCTGGAGCATCTTGAGGAGGGTCTCGTGGAAGCCGGGGCCGGAAGTGTCCTGGCCCATGACCCAGGCGTCTGTGTTGCGCACTTCTTCTACGGGGTGCGAAGCCAGACGCACCATTTCCGGATACCAGCGCGTTACACCCGAGTCGTGGCGTCCCATGCGCTCACCGAGCTGGACGAGGCCATGCTGGATGTGGCGCGGGTGCTTTTCATCTTGCAGGTATTCGCTGATTCGTTTGTCGGGGAGCTGGCGCCCAAACCAGGTGTTCCACCAGAAGAGGAACGGCATGAGGACGATCAACCAGGCGGTAACGAAAAATAGCGTGCGATTGCGCGGGGACATTTTGTGATGCGGCGACGCAGGAGGCTTCGCCGAGGAGTCTTCCTGAGCAAATTCTGATTGATCACCATTTTCTGGAGAGGATGAAGGACTGGGCATGTCTTCTCTTGCTCTCTAGCTCTCTTCGGAGGCCGGCGGCGGCTTGGCGGGCTCCGCTGCTTTGCTCTTTCCTAGGAGCCCATGGTCGCGAAGCTCCCAGAAAACATTCAGGAAGAAAATTCCGGAGATACTCAGCATGATCAGGCATTCGAAGAGTCCATCCACGGTGGTGATGGTGCCGGTGACGATGATCCAGGCAATCCCGGCGAGAGGGATGAGGCCGAGCAAAATGGAAATCAGGAGCATCACGGGAAGCAATAGACCTCCTCGGAAAGACGGTTGTCAGTAATTAGTTCTAAGTTTTTAGTAAAACAGAAAAAAATGGCGCAATGGTTTCCCTGGACAGCTGGCAGCCGCGATTCTTCGGTAAAAATCGTCTTGAGAGTGTGACTGGTCATTGGT
>WNFI01661744.1_pt1 | contig 15249 bp, 16 predicted proteins | sample 5400471 | NCBI WGS metagenome assembly WNFI01 (sample SAMN13153348, study PRJNA577476) | soil metagenome | isolation source: 100 cm saprolite on Douglas fir-dominated hillslope | place: USA:California | collected 2013-09-17
GCTCCAGGTCTTGCCACCATCCGTAGACGTGCTCATCTGAATGAGATCCCCTAATGAGAAATCATCCCACTCCACATAGCAGTTGCCGTAAAACGGGCTGGCCACGTGATTGTCGCAACCGATCCAGGGCTTGTCATAGAAGCCGCCGTTTTCGACGATTGACACGGTGGCAGGGTTGTTCCACGTAATTCCATCCTTCGAGCTGCTCACCAGCACTGCCGCGCCATGTGCGCCGCCGGACTCCGATAAGGCCAGTGTTTCCGCCAGCCACAGCTGGAATTTATTGTTGTAGGTAACCGACGTATCGCTGGCGCGGTCGTAGGTGCCTGTGCCTTCGAGCTTGGTGATGCCGGGAAGGTTTCCGTGAGTCCATGTGGCTCCGCCATTGGTGGATGTGGAGAAGCCGATGTCGGACGAGCCGCCGTCGGTAAACCGGCCCTCTTGAAATACTGAAACGATGGTGGAACCGAAGGCATAGGAGGCCGGCTCCACTTCGGTGGCGTGTTGACTCGTGGTGTTACTGAATGGGTCGGTGCTGATCTCCGTCGTGGGAACTTGGGCGTTCATGCCCACGGCGAAAAACAGAACCAACAGGGTGAGGATCGTAGCGCTGGTTGTTGCGAATCGGCGAAAAACAGAACCAACAGGGTGAGGATCGTAGCGCTGGTTGTTGCGAATCGATTATCTAGGGTCGTGAATCTGGGCAAGGGAAGCCTCCGTCATTTTGAATTGAAAAGCGGTCAGAACGTCCAAAGTTGAAGAGTCCTGTCGGTCGATGGATCAATGAACGATGAGCGCGAATCCCTGACTGGCTTGGGATTCAGGGCCCTATCCGCCATCGGTCGAGAACTATAGCCCCCCGATAGTGGCGAGTCAACGTGCAAGAAGTTGCACACTCCGGGCCAGGTTAATTTGCGCCGAACACGCCAGAAATAATCGGGCGAAATTTCCGCTTGACAGGGTGTCAACGATACTTTACATTCTTGGATGTCAAGCATACTTGACTCGGAGAATCTTATGGACGCCAACACGAAACGTTATCTCAAAGAATTCGGCAGTTCGATGGCCGCCTATACCGTAATGGTGCCAGTCTCAGTCTGGCTGCTGAAAGGCCATGAGCACTCCCTGGCGCGCTATGTCTTCGCGACGCTGCCAGTGATTCCGTCAGCCTTCGCGATGTGGGCCGCAATTCGCTTCTTTCGCAGCCTGGACGAATTGCAGCGCCGCATTCATTTTGAAGGCATGGCCTTCAGCTTCCTGGCCACCTGCGTAATCACGCTCACCTGGGGATTCCTTCAGAACGCCGGCCTGCCTCACGCAGACGTAATCTGGGTCACGCCGCTGCTAATCATGCTCTGGGGACTCGGCCTCGGCATGGCCTCGCGGAGGTACCAGTGAAGAACAGCGTGCGCGATTTACGGGGCCAACTCGACTGGACTCAGGCCGATCTCGCCGGCAAACTCGGAGTCTCGCGCCAGACGGTCAATGCCATTGAGACCGAAAAGTATGATCCCAGTCTGCCGCTGGCATTTAAAATCGCCAAGACTTTCCACCGGTCGGTGGAGGAGATTTTCAAAGCGTAAGCACGTCCTATAAAATGCCGATAGATAGTGGACAGGCACCATGAGCACCCGCTCTAAGACGAAAGCCGAACAGAAGGACGAGATCGACAAAATCTTGGCCCGAGTTGATCGCCTGCCTTGTCCTAGACTCCCGCACCGCAGACGAAATCCTCGGCTACGACGAGAACGGACTTCCGCAGTCGGAGGACTCCAAGCGCGCCTCCGAACCCACTCCGCTTAATACCCCGCGTCTATTAAGTGGCCCGACTTCGCCGCCCGCCAGAAGAAGATATTCGGCGACCGAGTCTTGAGCGATTTCCTCGAATACCGCCATCGCGAGTGGGATGCAAAGTTCTCTCCACTACCGAGATCTTACTTGGGATACCAATCCAGCAACCGCACCTCAATTCCGGTCCCTTCCAATCCCTTTTGAAATACGGTGAGATCAGATCCGCGATAGTGGTAGGGGATGACAATCTTCGGATGAAAGGCTTTGACTGCGTCGGCGGCCTCATCGGGCGGCATGGTGTAGGGCAGATTCATGCACACGAACGCCACATCGATGTTCTTCAGTGCGCGCATCTCAGGGACGCCTTCGGTATCGCCTGAGAAGTAAAATCGTTTGCCGCCGTAGGTGAGGATGTAACCGTTGCCGCGTCCTTTATCGTGGAACAGTTTTCCCGGAGCGGGGCCGCGCTTCAGGTTGTAGGCCGGCATAGCTTCGATCGTCCAACCTTGCCAGCTTTTCGTTTCGCCGTTAGCAATGGGCTTGCCGCTAGTGACGGTTTGAAGCACTGCCGGCGCTGCCAGAATTTCCGTTTCCGCCTTGCTGATTGCCTTGATCGAATCAGGATCCATGTGATCGCCGTGGATGTCGGTGATCAGAATGAGGTCAGCTTTCGGAAGCCCAGAAAGCTTCGCGGGCTTGGCGGGATCCAGGTAAATAGTCTTTCCTCCCGCCTCGATCAGTGTGCTGGCGTGATAAAGCGGCGTGATTTTAACCGGGCCGGCGGAGGTGGGGAAGGTTTGCGTGTCAGCGGCGGCGCCGGCAAGTGCCACCATCGCAGGAACAGCACAGAGAAGAATCGGCAGCAGTTTCATTCGTAACCCTCGTTCGGGGAGACTCTGATTGACATTGTGGCACATAATGTGTCACATTACCAGTATGCCTTCTGTGAATTTGCGCCAACTCCGCGACACCCGCCGCCTCAAGACTTGGCTGCGCGCGGGAAAGACCGTGGAACTTCGCGAGCGGGACAGCGTGATCGCCCACATCGTTCCCGAAAGACAGCAGGAAAAGCCAGTCGAATATCCCGACTTCGCCGCCCGCCGCAAGAAGATTTTCGGAGACCGGGTCCTGACAATAGTCGACGACCTGATAAAAGACCGAGGGCGCTTCTGACTGTCTACGCTGACAGCAGCTTCATCGTGTCGCTCTACGTAGAAGATGGACATTCCGCAACTGCGGAAGAGCGAATGAGGGAAAATGTCCGGGTATGGTTCACTCCGCTCCTTGGCGCTGAGTGCTCTCATGCCATAGCCAAACAGGTCTTCTATCGTAAGATTTCGTTACTTGATGCCGATCTTATCTTCGACTCATTGAAGCGCGACCGGGCCGAGGGCTTGTGGCTCGAGACGGCAATGCCCGAAGCTGCTTTCGAAGTTTGCGCCGACCTGGGCCGCCGCTATGCCCCGACATTCGGCATGCGAACGCTCGATACTCTTCACGTGGCCTGCGCCCTCGAACTCAAGGCTGAGCGCTTCTGGACGTTTGACGAGCGGCAGGCGAAGCTGGCGAAGGCGCAGGGGATGAAGACAAACTAGCTCCGCCAAAAACGTCTACTCTTCCTCTTCTTTCACATCCCCCCGCGCCGCCTTAGCCTTCTCAATAATTTTTTCTTGTTGCGCTGCCGGATGCCCTGGATGCGTCCGCGGCGGCTGTTTAAGTCGCCCATGATCGAGCCCGCGAAGTCGTCCGGGATCGTGATCTCGACGTGCATAATCGGCTCCAGGATCGTGGGCTTGGCCTGCTCCATGGCCTTCTTGAACGCGATCCGTCCGGCCATCTGGAATGACATGTCGTTCGAATCCACATCGTGATACGAACCGTCATACAGAATCACGCGGAAATCCACGACCGGAAATCCGGCCAAATACCCGCGCGACGCCGCGTCCTTGATCCCCTTTTCAATGGCGGGAATATAGTTCTTCGGAATCGCGCCGCCGAAAATATCATTCACGAACTCAAACTGCCCGCCGCGCGGCATAGGTTCCATCTTGATCTTGCAGTCGCCGTACTGCCCGTGCCCGCCAGTCTGCTTTTTGTGACGTCCCTGCACATCGGCTTTTCCGCGAATCGTTTCCCGGTAGGGCACCTTCGGAGCCTTCAAAACCACTTCCGTGTGATACCGCTTCTTTAGCTTCGCCACCACGACTTCAATGTGTTGTTGTCCCGTGCCCGCAATCAGGAACTCCTGCGTCTGCGGATCGCGGAAGAAGCGCAGCATCGCGTCTTCTTCCATAAGTTTGTGAATGCCCGGTCCGAGTTTGTCTTCATCCGCGCGGCTTTTGGGCTCGATAGCAAACGTAATCGCCGGCTCCGGCAGCTTCACTCGCGGATACAGAATCGGCGCCGCTTTATCTCCCAGCGTATCCCCGGTGAGCGTGTCTTTCAATTTGGCTACCGCGCCAATATCTCCCGCATGCAGTTCTCTTGAACACATACAGCGACATCGGCTCTGTATCGGCCTCATGCCTCTTGGGCGCATCTCCGTTACCCGAGGCTCCAGGTTCGCCCTGCACCCACTCATGCTCGGAAGGCGCCGGAGTGTAATCCACAATAAAATCCATCACCCGGTCTGCGCCCACGTTCCCCAGCCCCGAACTGAAGATGACGGGAAACAATTTGTCTTCGCGAATCGCGTTATGCAGCGCCGGGATTAAGTCTTCCTCCGGAATTGTTCCCTTCTCAAAGAACTCTTCCATCAGCTTGTCGTCGCCCTCGGCCACCAGTTCGACCAGTTGCTCGTGCGCCTCCTGCACCTGCGCCCGCATACTGGCCGGGATCTCTGTTTCCTTGCCCTTCCCATTCCCTCCCAGTTCGTAGGTGTAGGCCTTCATGCGCACCAGATCGACCACGCCAGTCAGATTCTTCTCGCTCCCGATCGGCAGCTCGATCGGAATAACATTCCGCCCAAACGCATTGATCAGCGACTCCAGCACCCGCTCCGCATTTGCCCGGTCGCGGTCCATCCGGTTCACCACAATCAGCCGCGGAGTCTTGTATTCCTCGCAATCGTTCCACACGCGCTGCGTCACCACTTCCACGCCAGCCACGCCGTCCACCACGACGATCGCCGCATCCACCACAGGCAGCACCATCCTGGCTTCGTGGACAAACATATTGAACCCAGGCGTATCGATCACGTTGATCTTTGTCTTGCCCCATTCCACATGCGCCGCGGAGGCTGAAATCGACATCTTGCGCGCGATCTCTTCGTCGTCGTAGTCGGTGGTAGCCGACCCGTCGTCCACCCGGCCAAGCCGTGGCGTTGCCCCCGCCGTGTAAAGCATGGCCGACACTAGCGTGGTCTTCCCCGCATGCCCATGTCCCACGATCGCTACATTACGAATGTTTTCTCCTGAATAAACTTTCACGAATAGGCTCCTTCGCAGGCGTGGAACGAGAGAAGGCCCAGAAGAGGATCAGCGCAGCACACAGGCCCGCCCAACATACCTGCCAAAACTTAGGATGCTACCACGCGGGAAGCGGAAGCCTCAACCTGCCTTCGACTCTATCACCAGGCCGCTACGCCGGTGTATCCTTCTTCCGCCATGCTAGGGAACCGCAGCAACGAGCAGTGGATCTCACAATACGCCGCCAGTCACCAGCATCCCGTCAACCGCGCCTGCCATACGCTGGGCATTCCGACGATCCTTTTGTCAGTCTTGCTTTTCTTGGGCAGTCTCTTCCTTCATCGCCTGTGGCCCTATGCTCTCGGTCTGTTTATAGCGGGATGGATTTTTCAGTTCATTGGCCACGCCTTCGAAGGCAAGCCCCCGGAATTCTTTCAGGACTGGCGCTTTCTGTTTGTCGGAGTCCGTTGGTGGTGGGCGAAGATCCACGGCAGGGCCTGAGCGTCTTTTTATTATTCCGCGAAGAAGATGCGGGTCCACCAACCTTCATTCAATGCGGACCGTCGAAGAATGCCGCCATGTTCCCGCACCTAGCCCGCTTCACCGACCTCGCCTTGTTACTCATGCGCCTCATGGTCGGCCTGGTCTTCGTGGCCAGCGGCTACAGCCACCTCAAGGACCCCGCCGCCCGAGCCAAGGGCATTGGAATGTCCAAGGCCTTCACCATCTTTCTCGGCGCTGCCGAAGTTGCCGGAGGATTGGGCGTGGCCTTCGGCGTCTTCACTCAACTGGCCGCCTTCGGTCTAATCGTCATTATGCTCGGCGCCATCCAGAGAAAAATCTTCGTCTGGCACACCGGCTTCTGGGGCGAGAGAGGCTCGGGCTGGCACTATGACCTGATGTTGGTCATGATGAACTTGGTTATCGCCTGCACCAACGGCGGAGCCTACGTGCTGATGCGATAGCGTCATTCGATCTGTTTCCAAAGTTCCTTCCAGGCAGGCTCCACATCCGCGCAACCTCGCTCTTGCTATCGGCATCCCTAAGTTGATAAGCTGCACGCACCTCAGGTTCAGCATGCACCGATTGACCGCCCATCGACGGATCGCCAGATTTCTTTTGCTGGTCGCGCTCGTGGGCAATCTCGCCCCGCTGGCACTGGCGGCCACCGCTCCGCCTTCGCATGCCTGCTGCGTACGGAAAGCCGCGCATCGCTGTCACGATTCTGTGGCTTCGCAATCCGATCAGCTTGTTATCCGCAACTCCGATTGCTGCAACCAGGACTGCCGCCGCGCCGTCACCACCGCACGATGGGCTCACGCGCAGCCGAGGGCGGCCGCAGGTTTCGCGCTGAATGTAGAGGCGTACCTCGGCCAGTCAATTCCGGTTTCTCCGGACTTCAGAGTCTTCGGTTTCCAATCCACCCGCGCCCCTCCCCATCTCTCCATCGCCTAAGTCAAATCTAGCCAATGGCATCAACCGCGTAGCAAGGCCGTGTCCAGTCGGGCACGCGGCTACTTCTGGCACTCGCACTGTCGTGACCAAGGGCCTTTGACCCTGGCGTGCATGGGTGCCAAATCGCGCTCATATCTGATCGGAGACTCCATGCGTTTCACTCGTCTGATCCTGCTAACACCGCTCCTGACTCTCGCGGCCTTCGCTTCCATCTTCGGATCGATTCGCGGCATAGTCCACGATCCCCAGCACCGTCCCGTGGAAAACGCGATGGTCATGCTGCACTCAAAAACCTCCGACTGGTCCGCAACCGCCAACACCGACGCCAGCGGCCAATTCACTCAGCCCGTCCTGCATTTCTCCTTGCGTGTTGCCACGACCAAGGAGACCGTCACTGTCTCTGGTGCTCCCGAGGCGATGCCCATCGACTCCGCCACGCCCACCACTCTGGTCAGCCGCCTCGATGTCGAACACACTCCCGGCGCAGCACGCAGCAACAGTCTGGCCATGGTCACCGACTACGTTCCCGGCGCCTATATCACTCACGATCAACTCCACATCCGCGGCGGCCACCAAACCAGTTGGCTCATCGACGGCGTCCCCGTCCCCAACACCAACATCGCCTCCAACCTCGGCCCCCAATTCGATCCCAAGGACATCGACTATCTCGAAGTCGATCGCGGAAGCTACGGCGCAGAGTTCGGCGACCGCACTTACGGCGTCTTTAACGTTGTGCCGCGTACTGGCTTCGAGCGTAATCGCCAGGCCGAGCTAGTCCTCAGCGCCGGAAATTTCTACCAGACCAACGACGCCCTCAGCTTCGGCAGCCACACCGAACGCTTCGCGTACTACGCCAGCGTCAATGCCAACCGCAGCAATCTCGGTATCCAGACGCCGGTTCCACAGGTGGTCCATGACGCCGAGAACGGATATGGCGGCTTCGGCTCGCTGATCTTCAACGTTGATCCCTCCGACCAACTGCGCCTCGTGACTTCGCTGCGCAGGGATTATTACCAAATTCCCTATGACCCTTTTCCCAACGACATCGAGAACAATCTGGTAAACGGCCAGCTGACTGGACAGTATCCCAGCCTGGATCTGCGCGATGGCGACCACGAATCCGACGCCATTGTGAACTTCTCCTGGGTGCACACGTTCAACACAAAACTGTTGCTGACGATTTCGCCGTTCTTTCATCGCAACGCGGCGGACTACGCAAGCTCACCCGACGACTTTCCGGTTTCCACGACCCAGAATCGCAGTTCGGCCTACGGCGGCGGCCAAGTAAACTTCGCTGCAAATCTGGCAAAGAACAATCTCCAGGTGGGCGTATACAGTTTCTACCAGCGAGACAACGAACTCTTTGGCGCGACCTTCAACGACGGCAGCGGTCAACCCTTCACCGATTCGGAGCATCTCTCGGGCAGCCTGGCGTCCTTCTTTATCGATGACAAATTCAAGCCCGTTCCCTGGGTCACCTTAACCGCCGGAATGCGCCCCACGCATTTCTCTGGCGGAGTTTCCGAGACTGCCATCAGCCCGCGCTTCGGCATCGCCCTTAACGTACCGCGTCTCAACTGGACCTTCCGCGCTTTCTATGGTCATTACTATCAAGCGCCGCCGCTAATCACGGCCGCAGGTCCTTTGCTGGCCTTCGCGCAAGCCAGCAATCTCGGATTCATCCCACTTAACGGAGAGCGCGATGAAGAACATCAGTTCGGAGTCACCATTCCCTTCCATGGCTGGATGTTCGACGCCGACAACTTCCGCACCAACGTCACGAATTTCTTCGACCACAACAATATCGGCGAATCCAATCTCTTCTTCCCCATTACCATCACCCAGGCGGTGATTCGCGGCTGGGAAGTAACTATCCGCTCCCCGCGGATTGCCCATCGCGGCCAAGTCCACCTCGCTTATTCGAATCAAATTGCCGAAGCCGGCGGAGCCATTACCGGCGGTCTCACCGATTTTTCCTTACCAGCAGGCCTCTCTCCGCTTGACCACGATCAGCGCAACACGCTCAACGTCGGCGGCGACGTCACTCTCCCATGGCGCGCCTACGCCTCCACAAATGTCTACTATGGCTCCGGGTTCACCAACGCATTTCCCGGCCAGCCTTACCCAGGCAATTCTCTGCCGCAACACACCTCATTCGATCTTTCGCTGGGCAAGGATTTCGGTGAGCGGTTCTCCGCTTCGCTGAACGCAATGAATGTGGCCAACCGCCGCGTGGAACTCGACAACAGCGTCACCTTCGGCGGCTTCCACTGGAACAATCCGCGCGAAATTTACGTGGAGCTTCGCTATCGCTTTGATTACTGAGGAGTCAATGTCGGAGATAATACAAACTGACTCAATGACCGGATATGCCTAACAACTCCAAATTACGATCGCAACGCTCGCTACTTTTTTCCCTGTGCGCCTTGCTCCTTTTCGCCGCCTGCAACCGCAGCCCCAGTTCTGCGAATTCTTCAACCGCCACCAAGCGCTATTCCCTCAAGGGAAAAGTCGTCTCCATCGACAAGCTAGCCGAAGCCGCCAACATCGACAACGAACCCGTCTCCGGCTTTATGGACCAGATGACCATGGCCTACGCCGTCAAGCCTCCTGCAATGCTCGATCAGCTCCAGCCCGGCGACTCCGTCACCGCCGACCTCGTCGTCGAGCCCGATAACAAGTATTGGCTGGAGAACGTCAAAGTCACCAGCCATTCGCAGACTCCCGCCGACAAGCCCACCGGAGCCACGGAGAAAAACAGGAAAAGCCGATGAGGTACATTCTGGTTCTGTTAGCGGCCTTAGGGATTACGGTCTCGGCTCTCGCCCTGCGCGAGCATTACCGCACCGAGGGCGACGCTCCCTGTAGCATCAATGAACGCTGGGATTGCGGCATCGTCAACCACAGCCCCTACGCCGTGCGCTGGGGCATTCCGATCGCCGTCTTCGGCATCGCCGGATATCTCCTCGTGGCCGCGCTCGCCTGGCGCCGTGCCTATCGCTTCGTACTCGCCGTTGCCCTCGCGGGATTAGCCTACTCTCTCTACCTCGCCCGCATCGAAGCGCACGTTCTCGGAGTCTGGTGCATCTACTGCGTAATCTCGCTGTGTGACATCTCGCTCATCACGTTGTTAGCCTTGGGAACCAGTGTCGCTGCACTCTCTGGCAAGTCATCCAACATGCCGGCGTAGTTTGAGCGTTTCACTTCGAGTTCCTTGGTGCTGCGGGGCGGGGAATGTGATACCGGCGAGCGAAGCGGGCTTGAATTCCAGCCACCCTTTCACTCGGGCTTTGCCTCGGCCGGGCCGCGGACTCCGACGCTATGCGCCTGGTTGGAGTGCCGCTTGCGTTCGGTGCGGCGTCACGGCACCCCTCACTGTCGCCTTGCTGGTCGTCACAGGGAACCAGCAGGCGCGATGAGGGCGAGTTCCTGATTCTAAGCGCGCAATACGGCACTGAGCGCCGGCACGTTGATGTCACACGTCGGCTGAAACAGTTGGCTCGTCGCGACCTCAAGTTTCCCATCGAGAACAGTGCCTTCGGTGTCGATCCCGATCGCGGCAGACGAAAAGTTCTGCGCATCTATGCCCGCGATCCCGAGGGTCGTGAACGCATGTTAGAGTATCCCGAATACGACTGGGTTGACGATCTCGGTTCCGTGGCTGGGGTTCAGGGGAATGGGGCGACCGGGATTACCACTGGAGCGGCAGATGGGAGCATGACGAACACGACTGGCATTGATCAGCCATCAGAAGCCGGTGGTGGAACGATTCTCGGGAGAGGATGGGCGGCGCCAAAATAACCCTGCGTGCCCCACTTCTCGCGTCGTTTGCGAGAAGTGGGATTCCAGTGGGATTCGCAATCGGGATTCCCACCCTTGTAAAAAACGCAAGGATGGCCCACCGCCGCTCCCGTGAGATTACTTTGTGATCGCCTGCAACGTTCTCAGGCGGCTGTAGCGGCGGGCTAGTCGGGCACGAAACCCAGCCGCCATCTGGCTGGGGTTGTGCTTCGTGCCAGCTGCTGAATTTAGTGGTCGGTTCGGCATCGCCCCTGCATGCTCAGAATCATCCAAGAAGCTCTCGCTATTGCATCGCTGGTCGCATGGGAGCAACAGGATAGCGTGGTGGTCGCCATTCGGAAGTACGCCACTGGCGCCAATTTCCCCGCGGTCATTGATGAACTCTCCGGCGGTCAACACCAAGCCTGATCCGGAAGGTACAAGATCGTTCAGGTCCATCATCGGACCGCCGCGTTGCCAAAGAAACGCGTGCACTTCGTTGCAGCCGTCCCCTGACGTGCCGACGACCTGACCGCCAGCATTGATGGTATAGGCCACACTGCATCCGTCGCCTTTGACGGTGCCGAGGTCCTTCATCACTCCGTTGCTCCAGAAAAACGCGTGAACAGCCTCGTCCGGAGTGCTCGCCCATCCGACAATCTCGCTCGCATCATTCAGCCCTGTGGCGGAACCAAAGGTTCCTCCCAGTGTGCCCAAGTCTCGGAGATGGGGATGTCTTTCTGGATCCCATACAAAAGGATGGAACGCGGCATCTCCCGCAAGATCGGATTGCCCAACCACCTGTCCTTGGTTGTTAACGACCCCGAAGAACGGGAACCCGCAAATGCCGCCTAGAGTTCCCAAGTCGATCATCCGGCCGTTTTCCCAGAGGAACGGATTTTGTGGTGGGATATCCTTTCCGCATTGGGTTTCGATTGGGCTAGGAGTCGAACTGGTGTAGGAAACACCTGCGATCTGGCTGCGCTCGTTCACGGAGAACGCAAAAGCGTCGGGTCCGCCCAAGTCGCCCAGGTCACTCATCACCCCCTTCTCCCACAGGAAGGCCCGCGACTGCGTTCCCCAGAACCCCAGGGGACCTGGAAAAGGATCTGATATGGTATTCGCAGCCGCTCCCACAACCTGACCCTGGCTGTTGATCATTGCGGCCAAGCTTTCATTTCCGCCGAAAGTTCCCAGGTCAACGATCTGACCGTTGCTTTTCCACAGAACGGCAACAGCTGCGGGCGTGCCTAGCAGTGGATCGATCAGACCGTTCAACGATTGCCCGGCGATCTCGTTATAGTCGTTGATCCAATTGCCCTCGCTGCCAAAGCCACCAGGAAGTCCGCCCAAGTCAGTTAGCACACCTTTATTCCAGACGTAAGTGTGGGTGACGAAGCAATCCGGGTTGTAGCAATTGGGGAAATTAGGATCGGAATCCGCAGTATCGGACGCACCAGTGATTGCTCCTTTCTTGTTGATGACTGGAGATGCAAACTCGCTGCTATTGGGACCGCCGAACGTGCCAAGATCGAGCAGTCGGTATCGAGGTTGTTTCTTGGGAGTTGCCGAAAGTTCTTGAGCAGCAGGTTGAACGGGAATTGCCAATAAAGCTAAGAACGTGATGGTTGCAATTGTAGCGACTATGCGATGGTTGATCTGCAGACGTTTGAGATTCACGTGGTTTCCTCCCGTGTGTACAGGCTGGGGGCCAGAGTGCATGGCCTCAGGGATGGAATCAACCGAACTGACGCCTAACTGTACCTAACCCGGTAAGCCACTATTGATCAGTAACTTACCCAGTTGTATTACCCGCCACGAAAAACTCCCGCAGCCGTGCTAAACTCTCGCGAAAGCTTGTGGGCGCCTCTGGCGGTGATGGGAACTCCAGCCAATGCACAGCGTTTTCTCCGGTTCGGCCAGTTCGAGGCCGATCTTTTCTCCGGAAAACTCTACCGTCGCGGGCGTGTCGTGCATGTCCAAGACAAGCCTTTCCAGATACTTGTAATGCTAGTGGATCAGCCCGGGCAGGTGGTTACTCGGGAGGAACTGCGAAAAAGGCTATGGGACGCCGACACGTTTGTGGAATTCGACGAAGGCCTCAACGCCGCCATCGGGAAGCTTCGCTCCGCACTGGGGGATTCCGCCGACCGTCCCGTTTTCGTCGAGACTGTGCGCGGTCGCGGGTACCGCTGGATCGCACCGGTGGAACGGACAGCGGGGGACACCTCGCCGGCGATTGCGTCCGCTGCAGATTTGGAAGCAAGCTCGATAGCCGTAGAGCCGTCGAGCGTGCAGTCTCTCCGCAAGGTTGGGATCGCCGTGGCTGCGCTCGCTCTAGTAATGATTGGTTTCATGCTAGGGTGGCGCGGGAAACACCACCCTCAAGCTTCAGCAACTCCTGCTTTCAAGATCAGACAGCTAACCACAAACTCAAGCGAAGACCCAGTGCGGACGGGAGCAATTTCACCCGACGGAAGGAATCTCGCGTATAGCGACCTGAGCGGCCTTTATGTAAGGAAGATCACGACCGGAGAAACAGCGGCCGTTCCGTTACCAGGCGGCCTCACTGGCCGTGTGGACTGGCAGGTGATGGCCTGGTTCCCCGACAACAAACGCTTCATTGCCAACATCACCCCCCCGGAGGATGTGTGCTTGAACTGTGAGCATTTCAGTGCGTGGATCCTCTCGGCGACGGGGGGCGCGCCACTCAAACTCCGTGATGACGTCACCGTGGAGTCAATTTCTCCTGACGGCTCACAGATTGCCTTTACCGCCAATCTTGGAGTCTGGGGTGACCACGAGATCTGGGTGATGAGTTCCAGCGGCGAGCAGCCGAGAAAACTGTACGAAACGGCCGGGGAGAGTTGGATGCGCTTCGTCAAATGGTCGCCCGATGGTCGGCGGCTGGCCTATGTCAGGTCGATTGAGAAGGAAGGGATTCTGGAAAGCCGCGATCTGAAGGGAGGACCCGCGACCCCGATCTTGTCTCTTGCGGAAGCAAAGGGAATTCACGACTATCTATGGTCACCCGATGGGAGAATCATCTACGGGCGCGATGAGCCCGGCGGCGAAGGCAAGAGTTGCAACTATTGGGGGGTGCGGGTTGACCCGAGTACCGGCAGGCCGATCGAACAGCCGCGCCCTCTGACGAATTGGGCGGGTTTCGTTTTGGATTGGACTTCAATCTCCGCAGATGGCAAACGCCTCGCATTCGTCGAGTCGGCAAAACGCAGCGCAATTCACATCGCTGCTCTAGAAAGTAACGGAACCCGTATTGAGACTCCGAAGCAGCTCACGTTCAGTGAAAGCTGGAACCAGCCCTTCGGCTGGACCTCCGACGGCAAGACAGTGGTCTTCGGTTCTAACCGCGATGGATTGTGGGGGATCTATAAACAATCCTTGCAGCAAGACAGCGCGACTCCGATAGTAACGAGGCTCAATGGTTTCGTGCCACATGGCCCCGTCACCCTGGAGGGGGCGTGGGTCCTCTACATTGATCAGACCGCGACGGGAGATTCGCCGTCTCCTTCGATGATGGCAGCGTCTACGGTATTGAGTCTGGGCCGTCTGATGCGAGTTTCCATTGATGGAGGCCGCCCCGAGTCCGTGCCAACCGGAGGTGACGTTTACGGCGTGAACTGTGCGAGTCATTCCACCCGCTGCGTGATGGCAGGTCCTGGCACCGATCATAAACAGATTGTTTTCTCGCTCCTGCTGCCCGGGCAGGACCGCGGACACGAACTCGCCCGCTTCAATCTTGCCGCCAACGACGAATATTGGAATTGGCAACTCTCTCCAGATGGTGCGCAGATTGCTCTTTTCGAACCGGCCGGAGGAAAGATATACCTGCTGTCTTTGGATGGACACCCTTCACGACAAATTCGCGTGAAAGATTGGAACAGCCTCTACAACCTGACCTGGGCCGCTGACGGGAAATCACTGTTTGTTTCCAATCCGACTCCGCGTGGATCAGCTCTATTGCGTGTGGATCTACGTGGGAATACTCGAACGGTTTGGGAGCAAAAGGGTGGCCTGGCAACCTGGGGCATCCCGTCCCCTGATGGACGCCGCCTCGCAATGGCGGAATGGAACATCAGTAGCAACGTTTGGATGCTGGAAGATTTCTGACCGGGTGTTGGCGTGAATAGCGCAGCATCAATGGATCCGCCCTGCCTCCGCACTCGCTCCCCCGCACGTTGCATACGTCCTGGCCGCTCCAAAAGAGTGGGTGGAGCCGTTTTTCCCGTCGCCACGTCCTACCCAACTCCGCATTGACGAACCTATCCCATTCACCTAAGATTAGCCTCGCTTCCGGTTCCTCTCGTGACCGGCTGTCGTCCACTCGTCCATGATCGGCCAAACCGTATCCCACTACCGCATCACCGAACTGCTTGGCGGCGGCGGGATGGGTGTCGTTTATAAGGCCGAGGACACGCAACTCGGTCGCTTCGTCGCTCTGAAGTTTCTCCCGGACGATGCGTCGCAAGATCCCCAAGCTCTCGAGCGCTTCCGCCGCGAAGCCCGCGCCGCGTCGTCTCTAAATCATCCCAGCATCTGCACAGTCCATGAGATCGGCCAGCACGATGGCCACCTCTTCATCGTGATGGAGTGCTTGAGCGGCGAGACCCTGAAACATCTGGTTCACGGCAAGCCGATGGAACTCGATCGCCTGCTCACGCTCGGCATCGAAGTTGCCGACGCGCTGGAAGCCGCCCACAGCAAGGGAATCGTCCACCGCGACATCAAGCCCGCCAACATCTTCGTCACCGACCGCGGCCACGCCAAGATTCTCGACTTCGGCCTCGCCAAAATC
>WNFI01687566.1_pt1 | contig 15248 bp, 17 predicted proteins | sample 5400471 | NCBI WGS metagenome assembly WNFI01 (sample SAMN13153348, study PRJNA577476) | soil metagenome | isolation source: 100 cm saprolite on Douglas fir-dominated hillslope | place: USA:California | collected 2013-09-17
TTGTCAGATTCGGAGCCAACGAGGATCAGCACGTCGGCCACGGTCAGGCGGCCTCGTCGATGAGGCGATAATCCTGGCGGCGTTTGCGCGGCTGGTAGCCTGCGTCGGCGATGAGGCGCTGCATCTCGGGGAGCGTCATGCGCCACGTCGTGCCGGCCGCCGAGACCACGTTCTCCTCCATCATCAGCGAGCCGAAATCGTTCGCCCCGAAGCGCAGCGCCACCTGGCCGATCTTGGGGCCCATCGTCACCCACGAGGCTTGCAGGTTCGGCACGTTGTCGAGCACGACGCGCGCGATCGCCTGCGTGCGCAGGTAGGCGACGGCGTCGGTCTTCCCCAGGTGCTCGAGCGCGGTGTGCTCGGGCTGGAGTGGCCAGCAAATGAAGGCCGTGAAGCCGCCGCTCCGCGCCTGCACCTCCTTCACCCGGAACAGGTGCTCGATGCGGTCCGCGAGGGTCTCGCCGATGCCGTACATCATCGTCACGGAGGTCTTGAGCCCCAACTGGTGAGCCGTCTCCAACACCTCGAGCCACCGGTCGGCGCCCGCCTTCTTGGCGGCGACCCGGTCGCGCACGCCCTGTACGAGGATCTCGCCGCCCCCGCCGGGAATCGAGTCGAGCCCCGCGGCGACCAACTCGCGAATCACCTCCGCGATCGTCATCCCGAAGCGGCCGGCGAAGAAGTCCACCTCCGAGGGCGAAAAGCCGTGGATGTGAATGGGATGGTGCTGCTTGATGTAGCGCAGCAGATCGAGGTACCAGCCGAACGGGATATAGGGGTTGTGGCCCCCCTGCATCAGGATCTGCACGCCGCCCAGCGCCTTCAGCTCGTCGACCTTGCGCCCGATTTCCTCGAAGGAGAGGACATACCCTTCGCTGTGCTTGGGTCGGCGATAGAACGCGCAGAACTTGCAGTCGGCCACACACACATTCGTGTAGTTGATGTTCCGGTCGATGATGTAGCTGACGACGTTCTCCGGGTGCAGCGCCCAGCGCGTCTGGTCCGCGAGGGCGCCGAGCTCGAGCAGCGGCGCGCGCTCGTACAGCTCGAGGTAAGAGCGAAACTCTGACGTGGCGCGGTCGACCATGGTCAGGCCACGTGCAGGAACTGGAGCGAGCCGTCGGGCACGAGGTCCCGCGCCGCGAGACGGCGAAAGAAATCCGTCAACCCGGCGAGGTGCTTCGGGCCCAGCGCGTAGTCGAGCCCAGCGAAATAGCTCAGGCATTCCGGGGTCGCGACCCCCGTGGCTTGGGCCGCAGCCGCCGCCAGGAGCTCCAGGTGCGCGAGGCCCCAGGTACGCGCGGCGAGCAGCGCCTCATGGACGCGCCGCGTCCCGCGCGGCTCCGCGTCGCGCCGGGCCGCCCACACGGCGAACACAAACGGCAGCCCGGTCCACCGCTTCCATTCGAGGCCGAGGTCGTAGTGCCAGCCGTAGCTGTGGCGGGCGCCGAGAATCAGGGCCGGATCGCCGATCACCAGCACGGCGTCGTGGACGAGCACGGCGGCGTTCTCCAGCTCGGCGGCAGGCCGCTTGGAGAAGAGGGCGACGCTGCGCACCGGACCGTCGCACGAGATCGCCAGGTCGGGGAGGAGGATGTAGTCGCGCGCGTGGCGGGCGTACTCGACCGCGCTCACGACCGATACATCGAGCTCGCCCGCGGCGAGCAGGTCGTTGAGCTCGGACGGCGTGCCGGTCACGAGCTCGGCCGCGAGCGGCGTCACGCCGCGGTCAATCGCCCCGTAGACCGGATAGCAGTTGATGTAGCCGATGCGCCCGAGTCTCATTCCACCCCGTTCACCACCGGGAGGGCGCGCGGGCGCGCCGCCGCCGCCCGACGGTGCTCGATCCGGAAGCTCGGACCGAGGGGACCCTCGGGCCGGGCAGGCGCGGGCCCCGCGCCGTCCCCGCCCCAGTCCTCGAAGGTGCGCACCGTGCGGTACAGCGAGTCGCGCTCCGCGGGCTCCTTGCCCGCGCCCCGGATCAAGCCGACGATCTGGTCGTAGGAGAGCCACATCGGGGTGCCCGCTCCGGCCTCGTGGTAGACGCGCTCGAACACCACCGTGCCCTCCACGTCGTCGCACCCGAAGGTGAACGCCACCTGCGAGATGAAGGGCGTTACCATGGGCCAGTGCGTCTTCACGTGGGGGATGTTGTCGAGCACGAGCCGCCCCACGGCGATGTTCTTCAGGTCGTCGAACCCGGACGTGGCTGTGCCGGTGCGGCCCAAGGCCTCGCCCAACTCGTTGTGATCGGGGTGATAGGCGAGCGGGATATAGGTCAGAAAGCCCTTGGTCTCGTCCTGCAGCGCGCGCAGCGCCAAGAGGTGGTCCACCCGGTCGGCCATCGTCTCCACGTGCCCGTAGAGCATGGTGCAGTTCGAGGGGATCCCCAGCTGATGGGCCTCGCGGTGCACCGCGAGCCACTCCTCCCCCGAGAGCTTCTTGTCCGCGATCGTGGCGCGCGCCGCGGGACTGAACACCTCGGCGCCGCCACCCGGGAGGGTCGTCACGCCCGCCTGCCGCAGCGCGACCAGCACCTCGCGCACGCTCAGCCGCTCCACGCGCGCGAGGTGGGCCACCTCGACTGCGGTGAGCGCCTTGATGTGCACCTCGGGGTGGCGCGCCCGCAAGCCCCGGAACAGGTCCACGTAGTACGACAGGCGCAGCTTGGGATGCAGGCCCCCGACGATGTGGAACTCGCGAGTCGGGTTGTCGCGGGCGGCCTCGGCTTCGGCGAACACCTCGTCGAGACTGCGGGTGTAGGCCCCCTCCTCCTGCGGCATGCGAGCGAACGAGCAGAACACGCACGTGTTGCGCAGCACGCACACATTGGTGGGGTTCAGGTGCTGGTTCGCGGCGAAGAAGACGCGGTCGCCGTTCTGGCGGCGATTCGCGCGGTCGGCCAGCCGGCCGATCGTCAGCAAATCGGGGGACTGAAACAGCGCCAGCGCGTCGTCGCGCCCGAGCCGCTCGCCGCGCTCGAGCTTCGCGGCGATCGGGGCCAGCGTCGGGTCGCGCGGCCCGGCCATCACGCCGCGCGGCGCACGGCGAGCGTCACGTTGTGGCCGCCGAACCCGAAGGAGTTCGACAGCGCGACGGACACGGCCTGCTTGCGCACCGTGTTGGGGGCCGAGTCCAAGTCGCACGCGGGATCGGGGGTGAACTGGTTGATGGTCGGGGGGATGACGCCGCGCTGCACCACGAGGGCGCATACCGCCGCCTCGAGCGCCCCCGCCGCGCCGAGCAGGTGCCCGGTCATCGACTTGGTCGACCCGAAGACCAGGCGGCGGGCCTGCGCGCCGAACACGGCCTTCACGGCGTTCGTCTCGGCGGCATCGCCGTGCGGGGTCGAGGTGCCGTGCGCGTTGATGTAGCCCACCTCCTCCAGGCGGATTCCGCCGTCCTTCAGGGCGAGGCGCATTGCCTCCTGGGCGCCCGAGCCGTCCGGGGCCGGAGCGGTGATGTGGTAGGCGTCCGCGGTCTGGCCGTGCCCCACGAGCTCCGCGTAGATCTTCGCGCCGCGGCGCTGCGCGTGCTCCCAGGCCTCGAGGATCAACACCCCGGCGCCGTCACCCAACACGAAGCCGTCGCGGTCCTTGTCGAACGGACGGCTCGCCGTCGCCGGATCGTCGTTGCGCTCCGAGAGCGCCTTCATGTTGGCGAAACTCGCGACCGCGAGCGAAGTGATCGCCGCTTCGGCACCCCCGGCGATGACGATGTCGGCTTCATCGTCGCGGATCAGCTGCAGGCCGTTCCCGAGCGCATGCGCCGACGAGGCACACGCCGAGACCGTGCAATAGTTCGGCCCCTGCGCCCCGTAGCGCATCGAGATGAGCGCCGCCGCCACGTTGGGCATGTACATCGGGACGAAGAACGGCGACACCCGGCTGGGCCCCTTCTCGAACAGCGCGCGACAGTTCTCCACGAACGTCTCGAGCCCGCCGGTGCCGGTGCCGATCAGCACGCCCACCCGCTTCAAGTTCACCTTGTCCCAGCTCGACGCCAAGCACGCGTCCGTCACGGCTTCTTCCGCCGCGGCGATGGCGAACTGGGCGAACAGGTCGTAGCGCCGGATCTCCTTCTTGTCGAGGAACCGCGCCGGCTCGAACCCCTTCACCTCGCAGGCGAACTTCACAGGGCTCAACACCGGGTCGAACCGCGTGATCGGCCCCGCCCCGGAGCGCCCGGCCACGAGGGCGTCCCACGTGCTCGGCACGTCCGTGCCGAGCGGCGTCACCATCCCCAGGCCCGTGATCGCAACCCGGCGCGCCATCCCGTTATTTCCCCATCTTCTCGTGCAGGTACTGCAGCGCCTGTCCCACCGTGCGCAGCTTCTCGGCTTCCTCGTCGGGGATGTCGATGTCGAATTCCTTCTCGAACGCCATCACCAACTCCACCGTGTCGAGGCTGTCGGCGCCCAGGTCCTCCATGAAGCTCGCGTCGGACGTGAGCTTGTCACGCTCGACCCCTAGCTCTTCGACGATGATGTCTTTCACCTTCTCTTCGAGCTGCTTCATGTCCATTGCCATGGGTGTCCTCAATGGAGGGGGGGGAAAAGGATCACAGCACCATCCCGCCGTCGACCACCAGCACCTGACCCGTAATGTAGCTCGCGAACTCGGACGCGAGAAAGAGCACCGCGGCGGCAACGTCGGCGCCCGTGCCTAGCCGATCAAGCGGGATCGACCGGATCAAGGCATTCCGGGCCTCGCCGCTGATGGCGCGGGTGAGCACCGTGTCGATGAATCCCGGGGCCACGGCGTTCACCAGGACGTTGCGCGAGGCCAGCTCCTTGGAGACGGATTTGGTGAACCCGATCAGGCCGGCCTTCGAGGCGGCGTAGTTGGCCTGCCCCTTGTTCCCGGCGATGCCGACCACGCTGGTGATGTTGATGATCCGCCCCCAGCGCCGCTTGATCATGCCGCGCGCGGCCTGCTTGGTGACCAGGAAGGCGCTCTTCAGATTGGTATCGACCACCGTGTCCCACTGGTCCTCGCCGAGGCGGAACAGGAGATTGTCGCGCGTCGTGCCGGCGTTGTTCACGAGGATGTCGACGGCGCCCAGATCCTGCTCCACCGCCCAGGGAGATCTTCCCCGCGAGATCGATCTTCACGCCGCGGCCTCGAGGAACTGGGCGACCTCGTCCGCCGTGCCCAGGCTCGCCACGGCTGCCCCGGGCACGATGCGGCGCAACAGGCCGGCGAGCACGCTGCCGGGCCCGATCTCGAGAAACCGCGCCCCGGTCCCGGCCAGTTCCGCCGCGCGCAGCATGCAGGCCACCCAGCGCACCGGCGCCGTGAGCTGGTCGGCGAGCAGACGCCGCGCGCGCGCCGCGTCGCGCACCGGCTCGGCGGTCGCGTTGGCCACGACCGGAAAGCGGGGATCGCGAAACGGCGCGCGCTCGAGCGCCACGCCCAACGCGCGCGCGGCGGGCGCCATCAGCGGGGAGTGGAACGCCCCGCTCACCTGGAGGGGCAGGACGCGCTTGGCCCCGCGCGCCTTGCACAGCTCGCCCGCCTGGGCCACGGCGGCCGGATCGCCCGAGATCACGGTCTGGTCGGGGGCGTTCAAGTTCGCCGCCACGACCACCGCGTTCCCCGTCGAGACCTCGCGGCAGATGGCCTCGACGAGGGCCGTGGCGAGGCCGAGCACCGCGGCCATCGTGCCGCGGCGCTCGTTGCCCGCTTGCCGCATCAGCTCGCCCCGGCGCCGCACCAGCACCGCGGCGTCGGTCGCTGGCAGCGCGCCGGCCGTCACGTAGGCCGAATACTCCCCCAGCGAGTGGCCCGCCGCGGCGACGGCGCTGCCGTCCAGCGGCGCGCCCACGACGGCGAACACGGCGGCGCTATGCGCCAGAATCGCCGGCTGCGCGTTGTGGGTGGCCGTGAGCTCGTCCTCCGGCCCCTCGAACATCAGCCGACTCAAGGCGACGCCCAGGGCCTCGTCGATCGCGTCGAGCACCTGGCGCGCCGCCGGGAAGCGCCCGGCGAGGTCTTTGGCCATCCCGACTTTTTGGGCGCCCTGTCCGGGACAGAGCCAGACGGTGCGGGTCCCGGCTACCACTGCACCACCAGGCTTGCCCAGGTGAAGCCCGCGCCGAACGCGCAGAACATCACCTTCATGCCCGGTGTGAGCCTCCCGCAGCGCACCGCCTCGTCGAGCGCGATCGCCACGGACGCGGCGGACGTGTTGCCGTAGCGGTCCACGTTCACGTACACCTTGTCCATCGGGAGCCCGGCGTGCTTCGCCGTGGCCTCGATGATCCGGATGTTCGCTTGGTGCGGGATCAGGAGATCGATGTCCCGCGCGCTCAGGTGGGCGCGCTCCAGCGCCTGGTCGCACGCCTCGGCCATCGACAGCACCGCGGCCTTGAACACCTCCCGCCCCGCCATCTTGATGTAGTAGGAGTGATCCGTGAGCAACGCCGCGTCGGGCGGGTGGGCCGCCCCGCCGCCCGGCCGATACAACAGCTCCGCCAGCGTGCCGTCGGATTTCAGGTAGCTCGACAGGATGCCGCGGCCAGTCGTGCTTTTGCGCACGAGCGTCGCGCCCGCGCCGTCCCCGAACAGGACGGCGGTGGTGCGGTCGGACCAGTCCATGATGCTCGTCAGCTTCTCCGACGCGACCACGAGCACGCGCTCCGCCTGCTCGGCCGCCACCAGCCCCTCCGCCACGGTGAGCGCGTACAGGAAGCCCGTGCAGGCCGCCTGCACGTCGAAGGCGGCCGCGTGCTTCGCCCCGAGCAGCGCCTGGAGGTCGCACGCTTGCGAGGGCAGCAGGCGATCGGGTGAGCAGGTCGCCACCACGAGGGCGTCGATGTCGAGCGGCGTGAGGCCGGTCTCCGCGAGCACCTGCAGGGCCGCCGCCTGCCCCATGCACGCGTTCGACTCCGCGGGGCCCGCCACGCGCCGCTCCCGGATCCCGGTCCGCTCACGGATCCACTGGTCCGAGGTATCGAGGATGGCCGAGAACTCGTCGTTCGTCATCGCCCGCACGGGCGTGTAGCGCCCCGTGCCGACGAGCTCGGCAATGGGCCGCTTCATCGCGCGGCGCCCCCTTCGGCCAGCTCCGCCCCGATGTCCTGGACGAGATGGCTCTCCACCATCTGCGCCGCGACCCGCACGGCGTTCTTGATCGCGCGCGCCGGGGAGGCGCCGTGCCCGATGATCACGACGCCCTTCACGCCGAGCAGCGGCGCCCCACCGTACTCGGAGTAATCGAGGAACTTGGAGAGCTGCGTCGCCTGCGGCCGACCGAGGATGTCGGGGAACGACTGCTGCAGCATCCCCATGAACATGCGGCCGGCGGATTCGTAAAACTTGAGGACGACGTTCCCGACGAACCCGTCGCACACGACGACGTCGATCCGCCCCTGCCGGCACTGGCCTGCCAGGATATCCCGACCCTCGACATTGCCGACGTAGTGCACGTGGGGGGCTTGCTTGAGGAGCTGGTGCGCCTCCTTGACCACGGCGTTGCCCTTCTCGTCCTCCTCGCCGACGTTCAGGAGCCCGACGCCGGGTTGCTCGCGCCCCAGGACATCGCGCACGTACACCGAGCCCAGGTGGGCGAAGCCGACGAGCTCGCGCGCATCGCAGTCCACGTTGGCCCCGCCGTCGAGCACCAGCACCGGATGCACCGGCGTGGGAAACAGGGCCCCGATCGCGGCGCGCTGCACACCTTCGTGCAGGCGCAACAGCAGCGTCGCGGCGGCCATCACCGCCCCGGTGTTCCCGGCCGAGATGAACGCGTCGCTCGCGCCCTGCTTCTGGAGGCCGAGCCCCACGGCGATCGACGAGCGCGGCTTGCCCTTCACGGCAGCGAGCGGTTTCTCGCCCATCCCCACGACCTCAGCTGCGTCGATCAGCTCGAGCCGGCTCCGGTCAACGTCGCCGTGGGATTTGAGCGCCGCCTCGATATCGGCGACGCGCCCGACGAGCTGAATCCGGAAGGTCGGTGGGAGGTCCCGCAACGCCTCGAGCGCCCCCGCCACCTCGACGTGCGGGGCGCCGTCTCCACCCATCGCATCGAGTGCGATGCGGATCACGCTCAGGTGTCCTCGACCGCCACTCGCTGCTCGTCGCGGTAGTACCCGCACGTCGGGCACACGCGGTGGGGCCGTTTCAGGTCGCCGCAGCGCGGACACGGCTGCAGCGCGATCGGCGCCGCCTTGTAGTGCGTCCGGCGGGCTCGCTTCTTGCGTTTGGAGGTTCGGCGCTTGGGTACGGCCATGGAAATCGTCCTTTGCTAGTCGGGGAGCTTGTGCCGCACCGCCGTGAGCCCGCCCCAACGGGGGTCCACCGGCGCCGGGCAGCCGCAGGCGCCCGCGTTAAGATCCTTGCCACATCGCGGGCACAACCCGCGACAGTCCTCCCGACACACGACCCAGCGGGGCACGGCCAAGAGCAGCTCCTCGCGCACCGCGGGGCGGAGGTCGATCACGAGCGCGTCACGCGCCAGGGGATAGGAGCTGGGATCCTCCAGCGCATCGGGGTCCTGGGAGAAGAGCGCGTCGACATCCGCCACGATCGGCACCCCCACGGGGGCCAGGCAGCGCCGGCACTCGCCGACCATGCCGCTCCGGAGCGCGGCACGCCAGTAGAACCGCCCCTCCCCGGCCACCTGCAAGCGGCCTACCACCCGCACCGGCTCGGCGAGCGTGACCTCGAGGCCCTCGAACAGGGGATCGGTCCCCGCGAGGTCGGCCCGCATCTCCACCGGGCCACGGGCGAGCTCCCGCAGGTCGATCTGTAACATAGGCAAAACGAAGCTAAACCCTTGTGGCACTTGCGTCAAGCGAACTGCTAGCGACCCCGGCCGAGCTCCCGTAACTCGCCGTCGGCAAAGAAAAACGCCACTTCCCGGGCCGCCGTTTCGGCCGAGTCGGAGGCGTGGATCGCGTTGCGCTCCTTCGACTCGGCATACAGCCGGCGCACCGTGCCGGGCGCGGCCTCGGCTGGGTCGGTCGCCCCGATCACGGCGCGCAGCCGGGCCACGGCGTCGTCGCGCTCGAGCACCAACGCGAGCGCCGGCCCCGAGCTCATGAACGCCACCAGCGAGCGGTAGAACGGGCGCTCCCGATGCACGTCGTAGAACGCCTCGGCCTGAGCCGGGGTGAGCTTGACGAGCCGCGCGGCTCGGAGCACGAACCCCGCGCCCTCCAAGAGCGCCAGGATCTTGCCGGCGTTGCCGGCCTGGACCGCGTCGGGCTTGATGATGGCGAGCGTCACCATCGGGGGTGCGGGACTCACGAGGAAAACTCGGGCGTCGAAGGCGCGACGAACCGCCGGATCAAGTCGGCGCGCGTGAGCATGCCGACCACGACCCCCTCGCGCACCACTGGGAACCGGTCGACGTCCTTCGCACTCATCAGGTTGGCGACGTCGGAAAGCGTCTGATCCTCCGAGAGACACAGCACCGAGCGCGCCATCGCCTCTTTCACCGGGATGAGCCGGGGGTCGGCCGACCCGCGCTGCAGCTGCGAGCGGGTTGGGGCGCGGAACTCACCGCTCTTCGTGCGGTGCACGAAGTCGGGGATCAGATAGCGCAGCAGCTCCTTGTGCGTCACCATGCCGATGAGCGAGCCGACTTCGTCCACCACCGGCATGGCGCGAATGTCGTGCTCCACCATGAGGCGGGCCACGTCCCCGAGGGTGCGCTCCGGAGCGACGGTGACGGCATGCGGGGTCATGATGTCGCGGACGGTGAGCTGGCTCGGCAGCTCGACCGCCTCGAGCGCCGCCAGGGCCAGGACCTGCTCGGCCGTGCGCGCGGCGAGGAGCGCCAGCACGGTGTCTGGGTTCGCGAGCGTGCGCGCGAACGCGCCCACCACCTGCAGGTACAGGGCCGCGTCGCGCATCGGCGCCACGATGAAGATGACGACCCGCGCCGTGCGGTGCGGATCCTTCTCCCAGCGGATCGGCGTGGGCGAGATGCCCAGCGCCGTCACGAGCCCGCGCACCGCCTCGGTGCGGAAATGCGGCAGGAAGGCATGCTCGCCGGCGCTGACCATGTCCTCGGGCCAGGTGTGGCGGATGAGCGCGGTGAGGCGCTGCGGCTCGGCCACGGCGCCGGTCGCGATGAGGCGCTCGGCCAGCCGCTCGGTCGCCTCCTTCACCGTGGTGGCGACGAGCGGGACGACGACGTGCTCGGCCTTCACCACGTCGCGCAGCTTCACAAGCGCTCCTTGAGCAACGGCACGACGTCCGCGGGACGCTTCATGACCGCGATGCCGGCACGCGCGAAGGCCGCCATCTTCTCGGCGGCCGTGCCGCTCGATCCCGAAATGATGGCCCCGGCGTGGCCCATGCGCCGGCCGGGCGGCGCGGTCTGGCCCGCGATGAAGCCGATCACGGGCTTCGTCATCTGCTGCTGCACGAACTCCGCGGCCTGCTGCTCGTCGGTACCCCCGATCTCGCCAATCAGGACGACCGCATCGGTCTCCGGGTCCCCCTGGAACGCTGCCAGGCACTGGAGGAAGTTGGTGCCAATCAGGGGATCGCCGCCAATGCCGATGCACGTGGACTGGCCGTAGCCCGCCCCCGACAGCTGGTGCACGATCTCGTAGGTGAGCGTGCCGCTGCGCGACACCACGCCGATCCGGCCCGGTTGGCAGATGTTGCCGGGAATGATCCCCACCTTGCTCCGGGACGGCGAGATCAAGCCGGGGCAGTTGGGCCCGATGAGGCGGGCGCCGCGCTCCTGGAGGTAGGGGAGCACGCGCGTCATCTCGAGCACCGGAATCCCCTCGGTGATGCACACGATCAGTGGAACGCCGGCGTCCGCGGCTTCGAAGATCGCGGACACGGCCGCCGCGGCGGGCACGTAGATCACCGCAGCGTTCGCCCGCGTCTCGCGCACCGCGTCGGCCACCAGGTCGAACACGGGGACCTGCTCGTCGAAGCGCTGCCCGCCCTTGCCCGGCGTGACGCCCGCCACTACCTGGGTGCCGTAGGCAATCATCTGCCGCGCGTGGAACGAGCCGTCGCGGCCCGTAATGCCCTGCACCACGAGGCGGGTCTGCTGGTCGACGAAGACGCTCACGCCGCCCTCGCTTTGGCCACCGCCTGCTTGACGGCCTCATCCATGTCGGTCAGCGCGGAGAACCCGGCCTTCGTCAGGATCTCGATCGCGAGGGCTTCGTTCGTGCCCGTTAGGCGGATCACGAGCGGCACGGTGACCGGGAACTGTCGGGTCGCCTGCACGATCCCGTTCGCCACGTCGTCGCCGCGGGTGATGCCGCCGAAGATGTTGAAGAGAATGGCGCGGACGCTCGGGTCTGACGCGATGATTTTGAGGGCGTCCACGACCTTCTGCGGATTCGAACTGCCCCCGATGTCGAGGAAGTTCGCGGGCTCGCCACCGTAGTACTTCACGAGATCCATGGTGGCCATCGCGAGCCCGGCGCCGTTCACGCAGCAGCCCACCGAGCCGGCGAGCTTGATGAACGTGAGCCCGGCGGCCCGCGCTGCCGCTTCGGCGGGTGCCTCGGCACTCGTGTCGCGCAGGGCGGCGAGGTCGGGATGGCGCTCGAGCTCGTTGTCGTCGAGCACGATCTTCGCGTCCACCGCGATGAGCGTCCCGTCGGGGGTCGTCGCCAGGGGATTGATCTCGGCGAGCGAGGCGCCGACCGCGTAGAACGCCTGGTACAGCCGCTGCATCACGTCCGCGGCGAGGCGCGCCTGTGCCACATTGCGGTACAGCCGCAGCGCCAGCCCGAGCGCCTGGTGCGGCAACAGCCCGTAGCGCGGGTCGATGGGCAAGCGATGAATTTGTTCCGGCCGCTCGGCCGCGACGGCCTCGATGTCGACGCCGCCCGCGGCGCTCACCATCAGCACGGGCCGCTGCGCCGCGCGGTCGACCACGATGCCGACGTAGGTTTCGGACCCGATGTCCACGGCGGGGGCCACGAGCACGCGTTCGACCGTGAGCCCCTTGATCGTCATGCCGAGGATCTTCGCCGCGTGAACCCCGGCTTCGGCGGCATCGCGGGCGAGCTTCACGCCGCCCGCTTTGCCCCGACCGCCGGCATGTACCTGGGCCTTCACCACCACGCGGCCGCCGAAGCGCGCCGCAATCGCGCGCGCCTCCTCGGCCGTACGTGCCACTTCGCCCGCGGTCACCGGGATGCCGTGGCGGCGCAGGATGTCGCGTGCCTGATACTCGTGCAGATTCACGCTGGCTCCAGGGTGATGGTCGTCCCCGCCTCGCCCGCAAGCGCCGCGAGGCCCTCGGACAGCGCGGCGATGACCGCGCGCGCGCCGCCCGAGCGCACGAACGCCGCGGCGGCCTCGACCTTGGGGCGCATACTCCCCGTGCCGAGCTCGGTGCCGGCCAGCAGGTGGTCCGCGCCGGCCAAGTCGAGGCGCCGGATCGCGCGCTGGTGGCTCGTGCCGTAGCCATGATAGACGGCGTCGACGTTGGTGAGAATCAACAGCACGTCGGCCCCGATCTCGCGCCCCAGGATCGCCGCCACCCGATCCTTGTCCGCGACGGCGTCGATGCCTTCGAGCCGGAGCTCGGGATCGTCGTACACGGGGGGGCCACCGCCGCCGCACGTGATGACGATGTGGCCCGCGGCGACCAGGTGCTGAATCGTCTCCCGCTCGACCACGGCGATCGGCTTCGGGCTGGGGGCGAGACGGCGCCACCGGCCGGGCTGCTCCTCGCGCACCGGGACGCCGCGCGCCCGGAGTCGCGCCACCCGCACCGCATCGAGCGAGTGCCCGATCGGTTTGGTGGGCGCCCGCAGGTCAGGGTCGTCAGCGGCGCACAGCGTCTGGCTCACGAGCGTCACCACCGGACGGAGTACCCCCGCGCGCGCTAGCGCATTCTGGAGCGACTGCTGAATCATGTATCCCTCCACGATCGGCGCCAGGCTGGCGCGCGTGTGACGGAACTGGTTGGCGATCGTGGCGCGCTCGCCCGGCGGAGCCACGGCGTTGCCGCCCAGCGCGACGACGATGGTGCCACGCTGCACGGCGGCCGAACCTAGCGACGCTCGGGGGCGGGAGCAAGCTTGCCGCGCGTCACCCCGAGCAATGCTTTCAGCTCGGCATAGAGGCGGGCGAACCGCTCCAAATCGCCGGTCGCGAGGGCGCGGTCGGCCTCGGCGGCGAGCCGCTGCGCCCGCGCCCAGCGCGCCGGGAGCGCGGTGTCCGCCGCCGCGCGCGCACCACTCCTCACGGTGACGAGCTCGCGCAGCGCGGCCGCGGGACCCCTGCCCTGGCCGTGCCGCTCGCCCCAGGCGAGAAACACCGTGTCGATCCCGCTCGGCGGACCGCCCGTGGCGGGCTCGAGAAAGAGCGCCTGCTCGAAGAACAGCGTGCCGCCGACGTTCCACAAGCGGGGCACGCCGGGGGCGGTCGTGTTGGGGGACCCCACGAGGGCCGGCGGCAACCGCACCGGCGGACTGGGCCGCCACATGAACAGGTGGGGACCACTGGGCGACAGCGTGGCGGCGACGAGGGCCACGAACGTGCTCCCTGCCTCGAAGCCTTGGGCCGTCCAGACCCGGAGGCCGGCTGCGGCCCCTCCGCTCTCGGGGCCGGGCGCGACGAGCTCGAACGGCTCGCGCGGCCGCGCCCGCCAGCGCGCGCTGTCGGCCCGCCCGCGCTCGACCGCGAGCGCCGCGGCGCGGAAGGCGCGGTCCGGGAACGGCAGCTGCGCTCGCAGCGCGGCCGGGAGACTGTCGCCCGGCCGGATCAGCGGCGCACAGCGTCTGGCTCACGAGCGTCACCACCGGACGGAGTACCCCCGCGCGCGCTAGCGCATTCTGGAGCGACTGCTGAATCATGTATCCCGAGCCGTGCCGTGACGTCGCGCCGCCACAGCAGCACCAGGTCGTCCGTCTCGCGGCGCGCGAGCGCCGGACTCTGCAACACCCAGGCGAGCGCGAGGCGACGCCACCAGCCCGCGAGCGGGATGCCCGCGCGCGCGAGCGCCGGCCAGGTGTCGGGTGCCGCCACCGCGAAATCGGCAAAGCCCGGCCCGAACCACACCGTCGAGTCGCGCGTCGCCTCGGCCTCGAACTCGAGATTGGCGTCCTGTTCCACCGCCGCCAGGGGCCGGCCGGTGTGGGTCCACCCACCCCGGTGGAGCGTCGTCCAATCGGGCGGCGGCTGCGTGTGCGCCAGCGCGTCGCCGCCCGGAGCGAGCCCTACGATCCAGGTGGCGTGCCGGTCGGCGAGCCGGTGCGCCGACAACGCCGCCGCGGCGGGCTGGGCGCGCGGCCCGAGGAGATCGCGCCGCCGCCCGGCGGCGGCCAGGACGCGGGCCGCCGTCCACACCGGGATCGCCCCCACCGCTGCCGCAGGGGTCGCGAACCCCGGGGGCGCCCGCTCCGCCAACGCGACCACGCCAAACGCGAGTTGCTCCATCCGCCGCTCGGCCGCCGCTCGCGACGTGTCGCGCGCCGCCGCCGGCACGCTCACCACCACCGCCACCACACCCAGCGCGGTGACGAACGGGGCCGCCGTGAGTCGCGCGTCGAGCGCGCTCCGCGTGAGCACGCCGTGCCAGCCCGCCACACTCTCAGCGGGATCGAGCGCCGCGCCCCACGTGAGGGTCGACGCCAGCAGCGCCAGCAGCAGACCCAAGTGCGCCCGGACGTGGGCGTTGGCGTAGGGCAACCAGCGCCGCACGCGCAGCGATCCGATGGCGGCATACAACAGCGCCACGACCGCGACGGCGGAGCACTCGGCCTCGAGCGCCAGGACCCGGAGCCGCTCGCTCCAGGGCAGCGCGGCCACGTAGTACCCCACGTCCCGGCCGAGCAGGGGGTCGACGACGCCGAACCGGACGCCTTTGGCGGCGATCGCCGCGCTCATCCACCAGTCTCCCGTCCCGAGCGCGAGCAGCAGGCCGAACACGAGGCCCGAGGCGATGGTGCCCGCCAAGAGCACGGGTTGCGGGACGGCCTCGACGATCTCGAGATCGCCGAGCCGGCGCGACAGCTGCATCGAACCGATAGCGCGGTAGACGAACAGCAGGTTGGCCGTCCCCCACGCGACCGTCACCAGCAGCAGCACGCCCGACACGAGGCGCGCGAAGTCGTGGGCAGTGACGTAAGCCGTGCCGCCCCGCAGACTCGCCGCCCACACCCGTTCGGCGGTCTCGAAGGCCAGCCAGCGCCCGCCCACGAGGACGACCGCCAACCCCGCGACGCTGAGGCCCAAGGCCCAGCGGCGGGTGCGGTGCGTCACGACCCGCGCTGCGCCGCGAGCCAGCCCTCGACCTCCTCCCGGTAG
>WNFI01171175.1_pt1 | contig 15247 bp, 15 predicted proteins | sample 5400471 | NCBI WGS metagenome assembly WNFI01 (sample SAMN13153348, study PRJNA577476) | soil metagenome | isolation source: 100 cm saprolite on Douglas fir-dominated hillslope | place: USA:California | collected 2013-09-17
CCTGCAAGCGATTCGCGGACAGACTTATCATCATCAACCACCGAAATGAGAGGAAAAGGCATCACTCCCGAAGAGTAACGGGATTTGCGACAGGCGATATTACACCTTCGTATAGGCCGTCATTAGACCTTTGGGATAGGCCCTCATCATCATTGTTCACCGGGGTACCACTAATGCCAACACCCCTGATGCCAAAGTCGGGTTCCCTGGACTTCCTTTTTTCTTCGCTGTTCCCGTATTGTTGCCCTTACGAATCCAACTCGACGAAGTCCCCTCGTTCACGATTATCCGCGGCTAGTTCGATGTCATAAGCCAAGTCGTGCATTCCTTGTTCGCGGTAAATCGCGGCCATCTCAGGCAACTGGCCGGGCGAGGCCGTTTCCAGGTGCGCCTGGAATATCGGTTCGACAAACTGAGGATCAGCACGAATTTCGTCGCGGTGCTTCCTGAACACCCGAGCTTATGCGGAAGCGACCGTAGGTATCCACGACCAAATGACTCTTCTCGAATCCCTTCCTTTTCGGGTTGTGATCCGCTGTCGAAAAAGAACAATTACGCAGTTAAACGCGCCACCATTTGAGGAGGTAGAAAGGTTTAAGCTCCAAGGTGCAAAACTTTACCAGTTACCTGTGATCGACAGCAGGGGTTAGTTGAAAATGGCAGCGGACCCCTGATCCCAAAGCGTTCCGCGAGGCGCGTACGTCAGAATGCGTACAGACAGGTTTCCTATCGAGTGTACAGTAACGACGTCTGGCGAAAACCCACCGTCACGGCCGTCAACCGTTGCGCATCCCGTATTTGGAAATCATTTTCCAGCACTAGAGGATGAACTGCCACCACTGTGACCACCTGATGAAGTGCCAGTAGATGCCGTACCACTGGATGAAGTGGCACCAAGTGCACCAGATCCACCACCGGCCGGCAGCGCTATTTCGTCATATAGATATGCTGGCCCTGGCCGACTCCAGTTGGCAGAAACAAATATTCCCGGCAAATCTGTGCCTGCTTGGGCCGGCTCTCCTCCGCTAGGCCCGTTGGAGCATGCGGCAATTCCCAATAAGGATGCACTTGCTGTGATCCAGAGTAATCGTTGAAAGGTATTCGTTGATAGTTTCATGTTAGTTATATCACTTGTTTTAGTTAGATGTAAGGTTGTATCGTTTGTTTTTGAACTTCTTCTAAGGGAACGCTACACGGCGCGGATGCTTTGGTTAGTTTGCTCCTGCGCGCTATCGTGGGCGGCTCTTGAGGGTTCGCGTAGTTTCTCCTGATTAAGAAGGAGAAACAGGGCTGCTGCGACGGCGGCACCTAGAAACTCGCTGAGCCAATATATCCAGAGATTCGCCCCGTCGGCCAGCCCCAGCACAGCAACGCCAATGGCGACGGCGGGATTGAAAGCGCCTCCGGAAATCTTTCCGACGGCAACGGCTTGAGCGAAAACGGTGAAACCGATCGCGAGTCCATAAAACGAATTGCCAGAAGTAGCACGGGCAGTGGCCACGTTCAACACTGTGTAGACCAAAGCGAAAGTTCCCAGAACTTCAGCCAGCATCACCTGAGCTACCGTGACCGTCGATGCTGCAGGAGAAGAACCGTGACCGAGGAGAAACGCGGCAGCCAGTGCTGCGACAATCGCCCCGATCACTTGCGCGACGAGATAAAAGCCAGCCTCGAGGGTGCCACAGGCCCCGCGAATCCAGACTCCCAGCGTTACCGCGGGATTATAGTGACCGCCACTGATGTGGCCCCCAGCAAAAATCATCACCATCAGTGAAGCTCCGATTGCCAGAGGACCCAGCAAGACGTGGTCTTGCAGTGATACGCAGCCTATAACGTAGACCAGGAAAAACGTTCCAATAAACTCAACAATCAATTTTCGAAAAAGTGAAACATTCATTTTTCAGCGAAATAAGTTTTTACAATGGCGGTTACCAAGGTTTCCGCGAAAGTCGATTCAGGCTGGCCAAGCGGATCCGCGAATCACGCTGCAGAAGTTTCCACGCCTGAAGGCAGGGCCTTATCTGCGAGCACGTTCAGGTGATCACGCCTGGCCTAATCCGTGATGTTAGGCGGCCTTTAGAACATTCAGCTTCAATGCTCGTGCCACTCCATCGCCATAGGCAGGATCGGCTCTTCTGCAGTTCTCAACATGCCGTTCCAGGACCTCCTGAGAGGCGCCACTCATCGCGCGAGCCGTATTATCAAAGAGCAACTGCTTTTGTTCAGGCGTCATCTTCCGGAATAGGTCGCCCGGTTGTTCCCAGTGATCATCCTCTAGGCGGTGGTCATAGTGATCAGCGTCGCCTTCGAGCGCAAGCGCCGGCTCAGCGTATTCCGGTTGGTTGTCCCACAAACCCTGGCTATTCGGGTTATAAGACGTCGTCGCTCCCAGATTTCCATCTGTGCGCATCTGACCATCGCGGTGATAGGAGTGGAATGGACACTTCGGCGCGTTAACCGGGATGTGGTTGAAGTTAACGCCAAGGCGGTATCGCTGGGTATCTCCATAAGAGAACAGCCGAGCCTGGAGCATCTTGTCAGGAGACCAGCTAATTCCAGGAACCACGTTCGCCGGGGAGAAGGCCGCTTGCTCAACCTCTGCGAAGTAGTTTTCTGGATAACGATTGAGCTCCATTACGCCAACTTCGATCAGCGGGTAGTCAGCTTTGGGCCAAGTTTTGGTCAAATCAAAAGGATTGTGCTTGTGTGTCTTCGCCTGTTCCTCTGTCATTACCTGGATGAAGAGCTTCCAACGCGGAAAATCTTCGCGTTCGATTGCCACCAATAGATCTCGGCCATGGCTCTCCCGATCATTTGCTATAATCGTAGCGGCAGCTTCATCCGTGAGGTTTTGAATACCCTGCTGAGTCCGGAAGTGAAACTTTACCCAGGTGCGCTGGTTCTCGGCATTGATCATAGAGAAGGTGTGACTTCCGAAGAGATGCATGTGCCGGAAGGACTTGGGAATTCCGCGGTCGGACATGACGATGGTTACCTGGTGGAGTGCCTCTGGTAGAAGAGTCCAGAAGTCCCAATTATTCTGAGCGCTCCGAAGGCCGGTGCGGGGGTCGCGCTTGATAGCGTGGTTGAGATCAGAGAAACGTAGAGGATCGCGGAAGAAGAACACTGGAGTATTGTTTCCGACGATGTCCCAATTTCCCTCCTCGGTGTAGAACTTGAGAGCAGTCCCGCGGATATCGCGCTCCGCATCGGCTGCCCCGCGTTCCCCAGCGACGGTTGAAAAGCGCACAAACATAGGCGTCTGCTTTCCAACTTTCGAAAAGATGGCCGCCTTGGTGTATTTGGTGACGTCGTGAGTCGTCGTGAAAGTTCCATATGCGCCCCAGCCTTTGGCGTGCATCCTGCGCTCAGGAATGACCTCGCGATCAAAGTGGGCGAGCTTCTCTATCAGCCAGATGTCCTGGAGTAGAGCCGGGCCACGACGACCGGCTGTCAAAATATTTGTGTTGTCCGGTACGGGAGCACCGGTTGCATTAGTAAAGCGTTCGGATTTTTCTTCTTTAGCCATATTCATTAATTAGTTAGAGTTAATTGTGTGATTCGACCGGTATTTCCGGTCTTGGTATAAATAGTAAGCCGGCAGCCAGACATGACGCGCTGCCAGGCAGGCGTTACACAGCGCGGATACTTTGGTTAGTTTGCTCGTGCGCTCTATCGCGGGAGGCTACTGACGGCTCGTGTGGCTTTTCCTGATTAACAACGAGAAAGAAAAGCGCTGCGACACCGGCCCCCACAAACTCGCTGAGCCAATAGACCCAGAGATTCGCCCTGCTGGCCAGCCCCAGCACAGCAACGCCAATGGCGACGGCGGGATTGAAAGCGCCTCCGGAAATCTTTCCGACAGTGAAACATTCATTTTTCGGTGATTGATTTGATGACGTGGTTGACACAAGGACGGTTTTTACTGACCGACTGGAACATTGGAAGAGTTGTCAAAGGGTAAGTGCAATCTGATCTACGAATTTGCGTTCAAGTTAGCGGCGTCCTGCTTGAGGAGCATCATAACAGGACTCGGCGTCCGAGTTCTTCCCAGAGCTTGCGGACTTTGAGCCAATTCTTGCGGAAAATTCGCAACTGTCCAGGCGTGAAGCCGGCGATCCGCTTGAACTGAAGGGAAAGCTTGCTTTGGTCCGAGAACCCGACGCGGAGCGCGACATCGGTCACGCCGATCTCGCCATCTGCCCGTAGGAGGTGCTGGGCTCGTTCAACACGGCGCGCGATCACATACTGGTGCGGCGGCAATCCAGTGACCGCTTTGAACTGGCGCGCAAAGTGATATGAACCATCAGTAATTAGTAGTTAGTAAGGGAAAGAGAACTTTCGGGTGACGCGCTTGCCAGGCAGTCGCTACCCAGCGCGGATACTTTGGTTAGTTTGCTCCTGCGCTCTATAGTCGGAGGCTACTGCCGGCTCGGGCGGTCTTTTTCCATTAAGGAAACGAGAAAGAAAACCGCTGCGAGAGCGGCACCCAGAAACCCGTTAAGCCAATTACTGAGCAGAGACGCGGCGGCCAGTGATGCGACGATCGCACCGATCAGTTGCGCAACGAGCCCGGGGCTTGCGGACTTTCACGCTTTTCTTGCGCAAATCCGAAACTGTCCCGGCGGGACGCCGACGATCCGCTTGAACTGAAAGGAAAGCTTGCTTTGGTCCGAGAACCCGACGCGGAGCGCGACCTCGGTCACGCCGATCTCGCCATCTGCCCGTAGGAGGTGCTGGGCTCGTTCAACACGGCGCGCGATCACATACTGGTGCGGCGGCGATCCAGTGGCCGCTTTGAACTGGCGCGCAAAGTGATAGGGGCTGAGATGAACGGCGGCAGCCATTCGCTCCAGCGTCAGACGGCTTTCGAGATTTTCCATGATGTACTCGATGACCGTGCGGAGCTTCCGGCGCGAAAGTACGCCGTCCGCCGAGTCAGGCCGCCGCGCACCCGTGGTATGACGGATCAAGTGAACGGACAGCATAGTGGCGAGTGCCTCGCACATCAGCGGCCCCTCTAGTAAAACATGGAGCACGTCCATGCTCCCCTGCCGACGACACAGCACGGAGCTCCCGGCCGGCACTACTACAATTGAACCCGCGGGAGGAGGCATGTCTCGCTTCACCCCCTCATAGCGCAGGTCCATCTTTTCCGGCGGCCGGATGATCAGGACAAGTAAATGCGTCCTCGGCGTGACCGCCTCACTCAATTCACTAATTTGACTATTACAGTAACGCACCGCTTGCAGTCCCTTCCATCTCATCCCGTAGCTCGTCGCAAATTGGGTAAACGGGCCCATCTTTTGCAGTGCCTCGAGGTTTTTCTGCACTGCCTCGAGCTCTTTGAAACTGTTTTCCTCTTGTCGGATCACCATGATAAGCCCTGCCGAGTCACCTGAGTTGGCCTGACCGTCGGTGCGATTCGCGGGCAGACTTATCATTATCATCCATCAAAATAAGAGGAAAAGGCATCACTCCCGAAGAGTAACGGGATTTGCGACAGGCGATATTACACCTTCGTATAGGCCCTCATTATACTTTCGTATAGGCCCTCATCATCATTGGCCGATGATATGGATTTCGGAAGGCATGGCTGCAGAAGGCGGTTCCAGCACCGTTAACACCCTTATGCCAAAGTCGGGTTCCCTGGACTTCCTTTTTTCTTCGCTGTTCCCGTATTGTTGCCCTTACGAATCGAACTCGACGAAGTCCCCTCGTTCACGATTATCCGCGGCGATAAAAGAATACTTTCGGGCGAACTCTGGAGAAAGGAGATCAAAGCCGCTCTGGACAGAACCCAATTGGCGATTCTTTTAGTGAGTCCTTATTTTTTAGCTTCCAGATTTGTCGCCGAAGATGAGCTGCCTCCATTATTGGCAGCAGCAAAGGAGCAAGAGGCGACGATTCTTTGGATTCCGGTAAGCTACAGTTCCTACCAAGAGACGGAAATTGGGGCATATCAGGCTGCAAGCGATCCCGAACAGCCCCTTAAGAGTCTCAGCGAAGGCGAACAGGATCGAGTCTTGGTTGATATCTGCCGTTCAATAAAAGCTTCGACTTGGTCCTTGGAAATTGAGCTGACTGATCCTGGGCAATCTGTGCCCAATAGGACAACCATTTCCGGGAAAGTAACCTTTCGCGGACGGAAAAATGCGAATGAAGATCTCACAACCTGGATGGCCTCCAATAAAATCCGGATCGTTCCATATGTTTTTTCAGCCGATGCTGGATGGTGGGCGCAGAAGCCGCTAAATCCCAACGCATTTGGTAATTTCTCCGGCGACATATGGGTTGGAAAACCAGAGACTTCCGGCCGGCGCCATACGATCGTGGTCTGTGCTGTCTCGGAGGTGACGTGGGGAGGAACAACGAAGCTTCCCGAGGTCCGGAAGGAGTCGAACAGATGCGACGTAACGCAAACCTGATGGGCTCGGCGCTTCCGAGAGAACTGGGAATCCCGCATTCCGGCACCCGTTCGCCCAGTAATTCTTCGAGCAGGATTAACTGTTCAAGAATGGCCGAGAAGTGGCCGAGTCACTCCAGTAGCGAGCTTCCTGGTTGCGGCGTAAGTTATTGATGCTGAGGCATGCACCCGGCAGGGCTCGAACCTGCAACCCTATGATCCGAAGTCACATACTTAGCTTATCTTTCTCCGTCGTGCGAAGTCGCTGCATCCGGATTGCGGCAATCTCGATTGCCCGCTGCATTACGCTAAGATCCTTCTTTGGAGAATTTAGCGACGGCCTGCTCAAGTATGTCATCAGATGTTTCTGCGATCATGTCCAGCCAGATTCGCCTCTCCGTCGGCGGCAACACAGATCCAGAGTAGATCACAGCGCGCCTATCCCATGGCGAGTAATTCGCCCAGATCTCCTTTTGACCTCTTACCCAGTCCACCTTTTTCGCTGCGCGGGCTGCCAACGCGGAAGTCCGAGTCCCTAAATCCTTTCTGAATTCCATAGCGAGGTCCAGAGTGGTGTCAGGGTCCAGCATGTCGGGTCGCCTTTCAAAGAGCTCCATACCCCAGAGCCTGAGAAACGGAATCTGTCCGTAATCCGAAGATCTTAGGAATTCCACGATTTCTTGACCGCGCCGCGCTGCGATTTTCTTTGGGACGCCGACCATGAGGTAGAGGATCACATCGCGGAAGACAGAATCGAGCCTAGCAAGGTTTTTGAATATGGTTTCCTCTAACGCCACGGTGCGCAATCGGGTTGCTCGACGCAGAAGGTAACGAGCCAACCCGAGGTGAAGTGGCGTTTTTGATACGCACTCTTCTAGTAACTCTATGAGATTTTCCCTGACAGCGCGGTCTTTATCTCGATCTAATAGATCATCCTCGCCAACAGAATACCCAGATTCAAAAAGTATCTGGTCGAGTAAGGCTCGAATCTTTTCCACTCTAGATGAGCGTTCAATCTCACCAGGGTCCACAAGCTCTTGGTCTATGAAATGCTGAATTGGAACGATTCGGGTCTTCCAAGGCTCAAGGATGAGGCGGTGCGATGTATAGACATACTCAACGAGATCGTGGTGGATGCGCACTGCCTGACGCTTTGACGTACAAAAGATGCGAAAATCGTCAACGAATCGAGTGAAGGGCACGCCTAGACGTAGCAAGAAATTATCAACGTCGGTCAGCACCGCTTCGGCCAGCAAGATCGAACCTGACGGGCCGACAGGTACGCCACGCGATTGTTTCGCTGTCAAAGACAGGAGGAATCGCTCCACATTGCTGGATCTTGCAGGTGAAACATTAGCTGCTTCTAGCGCGCTCTGAACGCGATGAGAATAGATCTGGTTATAAAAGTCGGCAATGTCAGCAAGGAGAACATGGCTATAGAGACCAGTGTCGGCGAGGTGCTTAGAATGGCCGTGATAGTCCGGCCAACCTGTCTCGGAGGCGAACAGCTGTCCTTTCGGATTTAAGTCAAGGCGGTAGGAACAAGCAATCGCGCGATCTCGGGGGACGCGGTTGTTCTCTATGCCGGGCGCAGCTTCATAGGTAATCGCCGCGTAAATGATCGCGTCAATCGGGTCTAACTGGGTTACTACGCGAAAGCCACCACCAGGTTTCGGAACTAGCAGACGTCTACTCCCGCGTGCTCGATAGGTTGTCAGATCCGATTTTTCGAGCTCAGATTTTATCCGGTTCCACCCGTGTCTAATACTTTTGAACTCGAAAGGGACGGGAAAAATATCGGTGTCGCCAAATTTGGAGATGTGCGTCAGAGCCCACTCCAAATTATCATTTTGAACTTCTAGATGCTCGTCGCTCGCGCGCATAAACAAGGGAGGGCATGCACCCGGCAGGACTCGATCCTCCAACCCTATGATGCGGAGTCAGATACTGCGGCCTGCTGAAAGCACCGGTAAATGCACCAGCTCCAGGACTTAGAATGCTTAGAAAATGGCTAAGATACTCCTGTCGCCGGTTTTAATGACTCCACCTAAACCACGTGAAATCAATAACCTGCTTCGCATGGATTCGAACCATGACAAAGTGATCCAGAGTTCGTTTACCTAAAAACCAGCGTATTTTCGATTAACTTCGTGAGTGTGCCTGAGCCAGGTCACCAAATGCTGAAGCCGATTGTACAAAGGGTGTTCCTGATGCGTTCCCAAACAGTTATTTGGGCCTTGAAGTCTTCCGAGACCCTTTGACCCTTTTCGGGTTTGTCAGTAGACGCCCGATTCCTGGCGTCACCCGTGCGGTCGAATCGCTATAGTGTTCCGAGGTTGTACGCAAGTCTGCGTGACGAAGGGCACGGCTCGCGGCATGAATCCCGTAACTCCGTGTTAAGAGAGAACCGTACTCTTTCCGTAATGTATGGAGCGGCTTGCCTCCGCTTACTCCATGCTTCCGCAGCCAGACGTTTACCTGCTCGAAGGTTGGCTCACACCGGTAGTACTGCTGGGGTTTGGATGGCAACGGCGCGCGCTTGCTCTTGATTACGAATGGTCCTTTGGCACGCTCGTAATAGGCACGGAAAAGCACCATGACTTCGCGATCAACAGGCAGATCGGCGATCGAGTCCTCGCTCTTCGGATGAAAATAACGCGTCGCTTCAATACGGATCACGTTTTCCTGCCACCGGAACGAGGACCACTGCAGTAAATCGATCTCTTTCTTCCTCAGGCCGGCACCGACTGCTAAAAGGAAGACCTTGTACGCTTCCGGCAAGGAATCCCGAAGCTCCGCTTTCGCCGCTTTGATTAGAGCAACAACATCAATTTCGCTGCGATACTTCATTGATTGGCGGGGCTCGAAATCCACGCCGTCAAAAGGCAGCGGATTTGGTAAAGACAATTGCAGGTGCCGGATTCTCTTGTTTGCAAATAAACAGCGTGCCTGGCGCAAGAGCGAGTTAACCGAGATCCGGGCTCTCCGTAGCTCTAATGGATCATTTCCAGCGCTGGCCAAGAATGACCGCTTCCATTCCTGTACTCTTGCTGGAGTCACCTCGCCCAGCTTGACGCTGTGGACTTTCTCCAGCCATTTGCTCTGCCCCCCATGCTGGTAATCGTATTTGTTTGTGCCTGCGGCCAAGCCGAAGCTTTGTGAGACAATCAGTCTGAATGCTTTCGCGTAAGCTTCAACGGTACGCTGGTTGCTCGCCGTTCGAAGAACCTCGAAAAAAAAATCTCCGACAGTACAAGGCTGCTGACGCTGCTTCGCTTGGGCAAATTCTTTGGCGCCCTTATATCGCGCCAAAGTCGATTCCCACCCGCTCGCTATCAACGCCAAATAAATGTCCCGAGCTTTTGCAGCCGCCGCCGCCTTATTTGGCGTCCCCAGAGAAAAGAACTGTCGCTTACCGCCATACTGGAGGCGAGCGTACCATTCTTTGGTGAGTCGGCGCTGGCCATCTACTGTGTAGGGCTGGCGGAAAACGGCGTTTTGCCAAAACCTGATATCTGTCTTTGGAAAGTGGCTAAGATCCTTCATTTCTTAGCCACTTTTTGGGTTCATCCGTGGACTTTTATGATCCATCATGAACCAATGCTAACGAGCACAGAATAGCTTGTAAAGCCTGTCTACAGGCTTCATGGCGGGTCATAGCGGGTCACGTCAGCTCATCTCTAGCATCTGACTACTGATCAGAAGGTTGTGTGTTCGAATCACTCCGGGTGCAAATCCAGTCCTAGAGCCAATCGGCGGACGATTCGTCAAGCTGACAAATCAACGCTGAAAATTCGCTTCTCCACGTTCTATCCACACTTTTTAGGGAAACCCGCGTCGAAATCTGTCTGGTTCTAGATTCATACGCTTCCCCGATTGCCCGGCCTCGGCCCGTGGGCTAGGCTCCATGAAGAAACAAATATGCCAAAGGTCACCACCATGCCGCCAGGAATCGGAGCCGTAATTGATCCGGCTATGATCCGAGTAGAGCCGGATGAATGGGTTGCCGCCTATCAGTTTATCGTGGAATCAAAATGGACCAAACAAACCCCCGAACCCTTTGTTATTGCGATCTTCAAATGGGATGCCGCTATCCGACTTTTCCGGGCGGTTGAAACTCAACGCTTGATTGCCGCAGAACCGACTCCCGAGGATCTCAAGATGCATGAAGCCTTGCTCCATAGCCTGATTAGCACCGGTCTAATTTTAGAGCTCTCCACCAGTGACCAAGAACTTGAGAGCTTAGTCATCGGGCACGAGATCAGCCGGCAAAACCTGATCGCTTCGATTCAGGAATTGAAAGACACCTTGAGCATGTGGCACGGCCCGGAGGTTGACCCGAACCGAAAAGCCGAACTAGAGAAAGCAATTTTCGGTGTCGCTACCTAAGCTTATCGAGGAACTCTTTAGCGCGTTGTACGAATCCCGAACCGGGATCTTTGGCGATAAGGCAAAAGCCCATGCGCGCTATAAAGCAATTTTAGAACGAGCAACCCGAGAATTTAATTGTGACCGGGCCACGCTTCTTAAAGTGGTCGGGCCACGTTATCACCGTTGGATACGCAAAAACAAATTACCCCAACCACCGAAACCATGACGCTGCTCAACCAAATCCGCGCGCTCCACGCGGTGAACCCTTTTCGATCGAGCTCGCTAACGGGCGCATCATCCAAGTCTATGACCCTTTCAGTGTCGCGACCATTCGGCCCGATGGCCCCGATAACGACGCTCTTATTCTCGTGCTCCATCCTGATCGCTTTGATTTGATCATGGCTAACCAGGTCACCGGCTTGAGTGCCGGCATTCATGCCAAAGAAACCGAAGCCCGCCAAGCCCGAATTGCCGAAAGGAGAAAAGGCTATGGCGAATGAGCGAGACGTGGACCATCACCCAGGATTACAAAACCGGCCGCTGGCTCGGGGTTAGCGATACGCTCAAATTGAGCGTTGAAGCCGACAGCTTGCCCGCATTGCGTGAATCAATCGAGGAAGCCGAATGCATGCGAGCCTGTGACCTCGCCGCCGAAGAGGGAGCCACTTTACTCAGCGAATTAGAAAAGGAAAAATGACGCTTGCCCCTTGCCGGCGATGCGGCACCCGGCCGCGGTTCTTTCCCGAGATAAATTTTTGGGATAAGGAAAATGGGCGATGGCGCTTTTTTCTAAATTACCATCCGGCAATCTACTGTCCCAAATGCGGCAACGAAGAATGCGGTTGCACCCTAAATGAGCGCTACCCGGAAAAATATCATTACCGTTTCGCCACTGTCCGGCAAGTCGTCGGCTATTGGAATCAACGCAACCAACCGTGCTCGACTCCGAGAGGAGCACGCCCCCGCCCAGAACCATGAAACCCAAACTCACCCCCAAGCATACCGGACACTCTAGCCAGGCGCATCGCGGGCCGGCTTAGTGTCGCCAAAGGCCAAACCATCACGCTCACTAGCCGGAGCAACAAAGCGAAAAGCTTCGGCCGAGAGGAAACTCACCGGATTCGATCCATTGATTTGAAACAAAATGATCGAGCCATTTTGGAAGCGATGGCCAGGCGTTACGGCATTCGCAATTTGTCGCATTTCCTCGAAGCGATTCTTTCGATTGAAGATCAAAAACCGAATGTCAAAGGTAGGGTGCTGATGCGAATTTACGAAGCCTCGGCACGATAAGGCCGGACTCGTTACGGTCGAATTAGTTCGGTTGTGTCGCGTGATGTCAACGCAAGGCAAACGAAAGCGGGTGTAATCGATGCACCCGCTTTCCTATTTGCAGCCGGTTCGCCGCAGTGCCGAAAAGCCCCCATCCAAAATCTACCAGCTCACTCAATCAAACGCGGTCCTAGGGGCAACCTGGTGCGTTCTTTTGGGACCAATTGGTCCCATCGCCACTTTCCGGGTAGAAACGGCCTAACTGACGTACGCTAAGAGTTTGCTGGCACAGTTTCAAACCAGGGAACAGTAGCCTCCCGTGGTTGCCTAAGTGGGTGGAAATGACCTTTCACAACCCGTCGATTCGCCTGGCAAATGTAATTTCCAGTCAAATTAATGGGCTCCCCAACCTAAAGGTGAGAGATGAATCAGCAGGTCGTCGGAAATTGTCCTGCCCTTCTGCTGAAGCAAACGGATCGCAAAGTTCCAGGTAGATTGTGTTCCAGCGGATGATTGCGGCCACTACCAGGTTGAGTCCGCTGGCGCGGTACCGCCCATTCTCGAAGGTTCGGTCTCGCATCTCGCCGAGGCGGTTAACGAACCACTTCTTCTCTGCAGGCCGACCCTCCGAGCGTCCCCGACAGTGAGCGCTTACGATTGTCAATTCTGCCTGCGTGCCGACGATTGGCCATGCCGCCGATAGTAGGGGACCTGATTACTCGGAAGAAACACGGGACGGCATCGTTCCTAGCTGGGATTCTCTGGGACGATGTGAGCTAGACCGACCGCTGGATGTCCGGAAAAGCGCATTCTCCCAGTGTTTGTCTCAAATCCGCTGCCGAAGTATCTTCTTCAAGTCGCGCGTAGCTCTGAAGGGCGCCGTTATCGAAAGCAGCCCGAGATCGATGCATTGAGACAGTATAAGGAAGAGATCTTGGAGGCGCATCGTAGCGGGCTTAGCGTGCATCGGATCGCGCAGATTTTCAGGGAACGGAGCGTTGACATTTCCGTTCCGCATTTGGTGCGTACCATCCGGCGTTTTGTCGACGAAGAAGAGCGGGTCGCGGGTAAGGCTTCCACTGCGCAGCGCGGTCCAGTGAGTGATTCTTCTCTAACAAAGGAACATCGTCAGGAATCGGCTGCCGCCGAAGAGACGAAGCCAAAGGCCCCGGTCACCTACCAGGTTTCTGAACAACCCAGCACCAGAGTCCAGGAGGAGGAATTTGCGAAGCCAAGGACGCCTAAACAAGAGCGGCCCATTGCAAAGGCGGGAACTAAAACCAAGGCGGAAAGGCTGGCCAAGAAAACTCGGGAGGAAGAATTGGCGAAAGAAAGGCGGCGGGCGGGACGGTCGGGTCACAAGCTGCCATCATCTGGTTCGGGACGAGGGGAGAAGCGGCGGGCTTCGCCTGGTCGTTAGAAGCCCCGCTTTGGAGATGGCTTAATGGCCCAATGTTTTTGCTATCACGACTCTGGCGTAAGGTTCATGCGAAATCGACTCTGCGAACTACTCAGGCCCCCCCGAGTTTCTTTTGAAAAAGAATTAGCCTGATCTACCCGGTCTGGCTTTCTATTTCGCCGAAGGTTATCGACTTCAGCTCCACGCCGGTGATCTGGTCCATCTGGTCCGGACCAACCACCTCGACTTGCCCAGCCGCCCTTTCGAAAACGAGTCGTCCGGAGGGGGTGACCCAAACGTGCTCGCGAGTTCTCACATCGACCGAGTCACCGCCAACTCGATGTATGGTAAACGGCTGCCATTCTCTGGCTCTTAGGAGTTCCCGAATTCGTTCCACCATACGATATGGCTACGCGCAAAAGGGAACTCCGACAAGGATGGCGGCTTCCGTGACCCGAAAAATTGGCAGCAATCACGACGAGCTTTTGGTCGGTTTATATGAGCAGCGGGGGCATCTTCTTTATCTTGGATTGGTTGACGCGGATGCTCGAGCAAAAGCGCGAGGGACCCAAAAAACACGCGGTGATTCGCATTGACTGATCCTGATCATCTCAGATCCGCTGCCGAGTATCTTCTTCAAGTCGCGCGCAGCTCTGAAGGTCGCCGCTACCGGAAGCAACCTGAGAGCGATATTGCACAAAGCCAAGACCAAGGCTGCTTGCGTTGGAACGACTTGTTCAGAGTTAGGCGCGAAGCTTTTCAATCGTAATCGAACGCCAAGCACTTAAGGAATTGACAAAGCACCATTACATGAGTTGAAGCTCACACGACTATCGATATGCATGCCTTCAACCAGCGGATTCTCGCCGAGGACCTCGTCCGGGTCCGTCGTCCCGATGACCGGGAGCGCTATGCGGCTGCGCAGCGCCAGGCGCGAATTGATCCCAACCCCCACCAGATTGACGCGGTAATCTTTGCGCTTCGACGCCTGCGCGAAGGTGGTTGCATTCTCGCAGATGAGGTTGGGTTAGGAAAGACGATTGAAGCCGGCCTAGTGATCGCCCAGATCCGTGCGGAGGGCGCGCAGCGCATCCTGCTGATCGTGCCCAAGTCGCTAATCGGCCAGTGGCAGAGCGAGCTTTTAAACCTGTTCGGCATCCAGGCGCGCGAAAGCGAGGCCAGCTTCTTCGCGCCAGGCGTGTATCTGGTCGGTCGAGAATTCGCCAGCAGTGAGCGGGGTGCGATCCCTCTTGGCGCCGCTCCGCCATTCGATTTGGCCGTAATAGACGAAGCACACGAGATCTTCGCCGGACTGCACAAGAGGTATGACCGTGACGGTATTTATGATGAGACTTCAACAGAAGCCGTGATGGCGCACCGCGTCCGTGGGTTTCTCCGTTCAACGCCGGTTTTGTTACTTACAGCAACGCCGATGCAGAACTCCCTTGTTGAACTGTGGGGCTTAGTCCAGTACGTCGAGCCAACAGGCACACTTCTTGGAGACATTGTGACGTTTCGCGAAGTGTTCTGCTCTGAGGACGATCGATTGCTGGTTCCAGGCCAAGAGCATGAGCTCAAACGACGCCTTGCGATGATCCAAAGAAGGACTCTGCGCCGCCAGGCCCAAGAATTTCTCGACCGCCCTTTCACACAACGCCGCTGCAGATTGTACGAGTACGCGATGAGTGACGCCGAGCGGGCGCTCTATGATGACGTGACCGAGTACCTGCTCGAACCGTCCATCTATGCCTTTTCCGGCCGACAACGAAGGCTTCTGTTGATCGGTTTCCACCGGCGAA
>WNFI01244359.1_pt1 | contig 15247 bp, 9 predicted proteins | sample 5400471 | NCBI WGS metagenome assembly WNFI01 (sample SAMN13153348, study PRJNA577476) | soil metagenome | isolation source: 100 cm saprolite on Douglas fir-dominated hillslope | place: USA:California | collected 2013-09-17
CTATGGTTACAACCGGCCTGGTGCGAAACCCTCTCAGGGGGTGATCTGGAATTGGTGGCGCCAGGGCATGATGGGAGGCGCCAAGGCGCACTATGACGGCATCGTCGCCTTCTCCCAGACGGACTTCACCGAAGACCTGAAGAAGATCGACATCCCCGTGCTGGTGATGCATGGTGACGACGATCAGATTGTGCCGATCGGCGCCGCGGGTTTGATGTCCGCCAAGATACTGAAGAAAGCAACGCTGAAGGTCTATCCGGGCTTTCCGCATGGCATGCCCACGACCAACGCAGACCAGATCAATGCCGACTTGCTGGCCTTTTTCAAGGGAGCAGCGACCACAGCGGCCGCGTAAGGCAGCGAGTGGCCCGGGCTTCCGCCTTCGCCGCAAAGGTCGGGCAAGTCGGTCGCAGGCAAACGACCGCAGCGCAAATCCTAGTGGTCTTACGAAAAGGAGGTAGCATGATTCTCGGGATGACGGCATTCACATTCTTTCACGTCGTCTTGAGCTTGGTGGGAATCCTTTCGGGCTTCGTCGTCGTGGGCGGGTTCCTGACCGCGAAACGGAGTAACGGCTGGACCCTGTCCTTTCTGACAAGCACCCTGCTGACCAGCGTGACCGGATTCCTTTTTCCGTTTCATAAATTTTTGCCTTCGCACGGTGTTGGCATCGTGTCCTTGCTCGTATTGGCGGTGACGATTCCGGCCCTGTACGTTTTTCATCTCGCGGGTCCCTGGCGCCGCGCGTATGTCATCGGCGCCGTCATCTCTCTTTATCTCAACGTTTTCGTTTTGATTGCCCAGTTCTTCATGAAGGTTCCCGCGCTCAAGGCCCTGGCACCCACGCAATCGGAACCGCCGTTCCTCGGGACGCAGGTCGTGGTCCTGTTGATTTTCATTGTTCTCGGGGCGCTAGCGGCAAAGCGCTTTCCTGCGGAAGCCGTCCACGCCGTCTGAGCGTTTCATCAGCAAATGCACGGCTGGAGATAGATTGATGTTCCTTGCCTCGCTGCGCGCCCTTCTATCAAGCAAGGTACGGAATGTAGGATCGACAACTAAGGCTCAGCTAATAGGAAATCTATGAGGTCGCTGTGACTCAGGCTGCTGCCGATCAGCCGGAATGCTGGCCCGCTCTGCCGCTGAGTTCGTGGAAAGACACGTACGCAACGCTCCATATGTGGACCCAGATCGTCGGCAAGGTCCGGCTGCGTCTGACGCCGGTCGTGAACCACTGGTGGAATGTCCCTTTGTACGTAGCGGCTTGCGGTTTGACGACGTCTCGTATCCCGTATGGCGAAACAGCATTCGAACTCTGGTTTGACTTCATACGACATGAGCTTGTGCTGGAGACGAGGTGCGGAGTGGTGAAGACACTCCCGCTGGAGCCGCGCTCAGTGGCCGAGTTCTATCAGAAATTTATGGAATTGCTTCGATCGGCGGGAATCGAACTCAAAATCTGGAGAATGCCGGTCGAAATTCCCGATCCGATTGCTTTTGATCAGGACCGGGTACACGCCTCCTACGACCGCGCATCCGTCGAGAAATTCTGGCGCGTCCTGTTGTCCGTGGATACGGTCTTCAACCGGTTCAGGGGGGGATTCATCGGCAAGTCCAGCCCGGTGCACTTCTTTTGGGGAAGCTTCGATCTTGCGGTCACCCGATTTTCAGGCCGCCGGGCGCCCGAACGCCCCGGCGCCGATGCAATGACTCGGGAAGCCTATTCCCACGAAGTGAGCAGTGTGGGCTTCTGGCCCGGCAGCGGTAATATCCAGGGCGCAGCGTTCTATTCGTACGCGGCTCCCGAGCCGCAGGGATTCAAAGACGAGCGTGTCCGGCCGGATGCCGCCTTTTACGACCGGCAGCTCGGCGAATTCCTCCTAATGTACGACGATGTACGAAAGGCGGAGTCGCCCACGGCCTCCTTACTCGAGTTTTGCCAGAGCACGTACGAAGCCGCAGCAACGCTTGGAAACTGGGACCGCAGTGCGCTGGAAAGCTAGCTGCACCGGTCGCTATCGCTCAATCCAGGGAGGAGCGATGGCAGGTAAATGTGCACCTCTCGATCAGAACAGAAATGCTAGCGCAGATAAGCACGGAACCTGCATGTGCGTGTGAGCGAGGAAGCCGACATTTTAGCGAGCTGCAGCCGCATCCTGCTGAGGTCTGGCTAACAGTGCTGCGACGAGCCCGGATGCGGCGGCTAGCGAGAGCCACAACCCGGGAACGGCACGGTTCCCTGTGAAATGAATTAAGTAGGTACTAATCGCAGGAGTAAAACCGCCGAACACAGCGGTGGCCAGGCTATAGGCAAGCGAGAATCCCGAAGTACGTACATCGACCGGCATGATCTCCGTGAGGAAAACGACCATGGCGCCGTTATAACTGCCGTAGAGAAAAGACAGCCAGAGTTCGACTGATAGCAGGCGGATGAAAGAGGGCTCGCGGACCAGCCACATCATCGCGGGGTAAGCAGTAATCAGCATGAGGATGGTGAAAACCAGAAGCAGAGGACGACGGCCGATGCGGTCGGACAATGCCCCCATAACCGGGAGCCAGAAGAGATTGGAGGCCCCGACGCAGACGGTCACGATCAAAGTATCCAGGCTCGCCAGATGAAGGACGGAGTCACCAAAGGTGGGCGTATAAGCAGTGATCATGTAGAAGGAAACGGTGGTCATTGTCACCATCATCATTCCGATGACCACAATCCCCCAGTTGGCAGTGAGCGAGCGGAGAATTTCCGCCGCATTTGGCCGGTGCTTGCGCGCGACGAACTCATCCGTCTCCTGAAGAGAGCGCCGGAGGCGAAACAGAAACGGAATAATGCCGCAGCCGAGAAGCAGTGGGACGCGCCATCCCCATGCGGTCATTTTCTCCGGTGGAAGGATCGAGCTAAGCACCACGCCAACGAGAGCAGCGAACATGACCGCTACTTGCTGGCTACCTGATTGCCAGCTTACGTAGAAGCCTTTGTGTCCCGGCGTCGCAATTTCCGATAAATAAACGGACACGCCGCCGAGTTCCATGCCCGCCGAAAACCCCTGCAGGAGCCGCCCGATCAACACCAGCAGGGGAGCCAGCAAGCCAATGGTTGCGTATCTCGGAGTACACGCAATCGAAAGGATTCCGACGGACATGAGCGTCAGGGTCAGGAGGAGGCCAGCGCGGCGGCCGTTGTGATCCGTGTAAGCTCCGAGCACAATAGCGCCGAGGGGCCGCATCAAAAATCCCGCCCCGAAGGTCATCAGCGACAACATGAGCGAGAGGAAAGGGTTGCCGCTGGGAAAGAAAGCGTTGCCGATGGCCGTGGCGTAATAGCCGAAGACCATGAAGTCGTACATCTCCAGAAAATTTCCGCTGGAGACGCGCACCACAGACCAAATTTTTGAACTCCGATCAGCGGAGGCGATCATGGAAGCTTATTGTTTTCAGTACCCATGTGCGTAACGGCTCCAAGGGAAGTTTGAAAAAGGAGATGAGAAACTTAACTGGCTGGTTCGAAGAGTTTCGCGAGTGTTGGTGTTTTCTGTTTCATCTCATCGCGAATCTGCTCCGCGTTCTTCTGGAACTCAGCTTCTTTGCCCTTCTCGTAGTTGAATACGATGCCGACGGCGCCGATGGTTTTGCCAGACTGGTCTTGCATTACCAATTCGACTTCGAAATGGTCACCCTTTTTGTTCACTTCCAGGTTCGGCTTGCCGGTCTCGATTACACGCAGGTCGTCCTCGTCCGCCTTTTTGCCGATGCGTCCGATGTTCGAAGCGATGATGACGTTTTCAGTCTTGCCCGGCGGAGTGACGTGCATGGCCATGATCACAACGTCTTTGTGCTTGGCGAGTGATTCATCCACAAGTTTCTGCGCGTAAATCTTCTTGCCCTCCTGCGCAGAGGCGCAGAGAGCGCTTCCGAAAACCAACAGCAATGTTAGGACGTTCGTAATTTTCTTTAAGCGCGGCATTTCATTCTCCTTTCCTGAAGTCATTTGATAAACCGAGCCGCCACGGTCATCTACCATATGAGCTTCAGAGCAAACTGCATCTGCCGCGATGACGTCGAGGTGGCATTCAAGAGGCCGGCGCTGCCCAGACTAGCGCCCGCGCCGTTGAAGATCTGGCGGTTTCCCGGCAGCGGCGGATTGAAATTCGCATGGTTCGCGATATTGAAGACCTCCCAGCGGAACTGCACGTTGAACGTTTCCGAGACGCGATGAATCGGATTGTTCTTGAACAAGGAAAAATCAAGATCCTGGAGCCCAGGCCCGATTACCGTGTTGCGACCGGAGTTCCCGAGGAGGTTTGCACAAGTGCCGGGGACCGCCGCGAACGGCGTGCACATTCCAGCGGCCAATCCAGGCGCAGTAGGGAGAGCAAAACAACTCGCGTTGAGGTAATGGGGGCCACCCGAAGTCGATTTGAAATTCCCGTTCACCGGGTTGCAACCTGGTACGACATTCGGGAAATCAAAGTTTTCTCCCGCAGGGCTATTTACCCCGAGCGGATTACCGCCGATGGTCGGCGTGAAGGGCAGTCCGCTGCCCACCGTGTAGATGCCGCCAAGCTGCCAACCGGACGCGAACCATTTCGGAACGGTGCTCCAAGACCGCGGGCCTGGAACCAACCAAATGGCATTGATAGCGGCAAGCTGGCTTACGTTAAAGTCCGAAAGGCCGCGGCGCAATTTTGGATTAAACCAAAAGAGACTGGACACGGAGTTCCCGAATGTGTCGCCCGCGATTCCTGAGGAACTATCGTCGATGCTTCTGGAGAAGGTGTAGGAGCCCTGGATTTGAAAGCCGTGGCTCAAACGCTTGATGGCCGAGAGCGTTAATCCGTTATAAAGCGAGGAAGTTGCCCACATGAGCGAGCTGATCTGGGCGACGTTGGGATTGGTTGCTACTTGTTGGGCCGCATTGGCGGCGTTGGGCCACAGAAAGCCGGCTGAAGTCGAAATCGGCAGGAAATCGTTGACATCATCGGCGTGAAACGGCTGATGCACGCCGTGGGAGCCAATATAGCCCGCGGTCACCGTGAAATCCCGGAAGAGTTCCCGCTGGACGTTTAAGGTCCATTGCAAGACATAGCTGCGATTTGGATTCGGCTCGATATAACCGTTGCGCAGCACCTTGTTGGGGTTAGGATTGGTCGCGACGAAGTTGTTTGCCTTGACGAACGCATTCGTGGGGAAATCCCCGGCGGCCAGCAGAGGCGGTCTGATGGTCGCGGCCTCAAAGAAGGGCGTTGAGAATAGCGAAAGAAGCTCGAACTCATAGGGCAAAGGAAGGACATCGTACATCCCAAAGGCGCCGCGAATAGAAGTTTTCCCGGTGCCGAACGGATCCCAGGCGAAGCCGACGCGCGGCGCGAAGTTGTGCAGCGTCGGATTGGAGAAATAGGGCGAACCGAGTTTGGGCGCGGTGTCCGTCCGCAGATTGACCAAAGTCGAGAGCCGGTTGGCCGTTTCCGTCGGGACGGTGCTCATTTCGTACCGCAAACCTAGGTTGAGGGTAAGGTTTCGACGAATCTTGTAGTCGTCCTGAACATAGCCGCTGTAGATCGTCTGCCGAAGGTCGCGTGGAGTGATGCCGTTGCCAAGCGGCCCGTTGAAGCTGGTTGGCGCCTGGTCGCTCAGAAAAGCGCTCTGCGAGCCAAAAAAGAATTGCCCGCTGGGATTGGCGCCCCCTAGCTGATTCGACTGAATGCGCTCGGCATAAAAGCCGAACTTGAGGGAGTGCTTGCCGCGGGTCCAGAAGAGGTCATCATAAACCTGGAAGGAATTGTAGTGGAAATCGAATTCGCCAACGCCATGAGGACCTCCGGTAAAATTAGCGATTCCGGAAACGTTGATCAGGCCGACGGCACGCCCCGGGATGAATCCCAGGGAGGTGTTCCCTGCCGCCGTGTTGATGAGACCCAGCGTTGTCGGCGCCAGCGACACGGTGCGGTTGAAGCCGAAGCGGGCCGTGTTGACCAGTGTCGGTGTGAAGACGTGCGACTCCTCGATCGCAGCGGTATGCCGGCGCGAAAAGGTCCCGATATTGTTAAGGTCAAGGGCGTCGGGGTTGGCATTGTTGCCTTTATCGAACACATAGGTCCCAAACAGGCTGTCGGAGGCGGAAATCTTGTGATCGATACGGCCCGTGAAAAAGTCTTCGTTCGTGACAGTCTTCGATACGAAGGTAAACGTGCCTGTTTCCAGGAGGGGATTCGGGTTCGGGACGATCGTCGCGGGATCGGGTTTCGGATAGAGCGCCAAGTAAGGCAGAATGGCCGAATTCGTTGCGGCGACCTGCGCCGCAGACTGCGACGGCACAATCACTCTGCCACTGGGATTGCCGATGACCTGGCGCACTCCTTCGTAATCCGCAAAGAAGAAAGTGCGATCTTTGATAACCGGACCGCCTGCGGATCCGCCGAATTGGTTCCGCCTGAGAGGGGGTTTCGTTGCAGGGGCGAAAAAATTGCGCGCATCGAATTTGTCGTTGCGCAGAAATTCGTATACTGTGCCATGAAACGAATTTGTTCCGGAGCGCGAGGCCGCGTTGATGACCCCGCCGGACGTTTTGCCGAAATCGGCTGGGGCATTACTCGTCACCACGGAGAATTCCTGAACGGCATCCACGCCAAGGACGGAGCCTTGAATGCTGCCGGGCGCGCCGGAAGTCTGGTCATTGATGCTCACGCCATCGAGACGATAGTTGTTTCCTTGAGGACGGTTGCCGCCGATGGTGATGTCGACGCCCAAGCCGCGGTTTGCGCGATCATTGCCGATGCCGAGAGCCTTCTGCGTGCGGACCTGCGCAACACCCGGTTCCAGCAGCGTGAGGGAAGTCCAGTCGCGGCCGTTCAGAGGCAATTCGACAACCGTATGGGAGTCCACGACATTTCCCACCGCCGAGGAAACCAGTTGCACGTCGGAAATTTCCGAGCCGACAACCGTGACTTTGTCGCTAGCCTGCCCGACCTTGAGGGAGACATTGATCTCGCGGCGCTCCCCGACCGTGAGCACGATGTCGCTCACAACCGTGGAGGAGAATCCCGCCGCATCGATTCTTACCTCATAACCGCCGGGCACCAGGTTTGGCGCGACGTACACTCCGTCGTCATTTGTTGGCACGCTGCGCTCAACTCCCGTGGCGACGTTCTTGATCGTCACGTTGGCGTTTCCCACCGCTGCGCCGCTTGGGTCTGTCAGCACACCCAGAATGGTCCCGCCCGACTCCTGCGCGCGAATCGGCAGGAGCGAAACCACGCTTAGTATAAGGATTAGCAAAAATGCTTCGCTCCATCGTCTATCAATTTGCCGAGCCCTCCATTTCCGCATTGCGACCTCCTTTACCGCTTGCCACTTTCCCTGTACCGACGATTCACACCGCGAACTTCTTATCGAGTGTCCCCAAACCAATTCGAATCATCTCCCTCAAGGATTCTCTGCTGCCACTTCACGGCGACACGCGGAAAGTTAAGACTTTCGCCATCGCTTTCGTCTCACCGGGAGAAACTGCCACGAAAAAGCGAGCGAGACTCGGCACCAGCAAGCAGGTCTTCGCACCCGGCTCCGTCGTCACCTTCGCCAGCAACTCGTACTGATCTGGGGATCGCTGCTGGAATACCGAGATGTATCCCTCACCGCCCGGAACGTAGATACGGCCCTGGGCGGCATCAAATGCGATGTCATCGGAACGCTCAGCAGCCGGCAGGTGCGCGACTACCCTTCCACTATCCGCATCCATCACCAAGAGCGTGCCAAGTTTGCGGCATACGATCAGCAACCGGTGATGGGCTTCGTCGTACGCCATCGGAGAATTGTCAGCCTGCGAGCCGATCGCCCAGCGGGTGATTTCCTTCATCGCTTTGCGATCTACGACCGCAACTTCGTGCTTGTCCGTTATGTTGATGAAGAGCCGCGAGCTGGCGGACTCCAGTGCGAATGCTTCGACGTGGCTGCTTTCGAATCGCAGTTCTCCAATCTTCTTGCCTGTCTTCAGGTCGATGGCAACGAGGAACGAATAATCCAGGGGAACGTCTTTTCCGCCGGTCACGACATAGAGGATCTGCGCGGCGGCATCGAGCCGCGCTGAGTCTGCACCCGGCAATCCATCGACGTGCTGTACCACTGCGTAGTCCGATCCCCGCAGGATCTGGAGCACGCCCTTTTCACCGTCAGTAACGAGGATTCGATCCGTTGCCGACAAATAAAAAATGGTGTGCGGCGTGCCGAAGCCTGCGATGCTCTTCAACCGTTTGCCGGTTTGCAGATCAAATACTTCGACGGTCTTGTGATCCTCGCCGGCAAGAAACAGACGACCGCCTTTTTCGTCCACGGCAAAGTGATCGAAATCGCCGGTAAATCCCGGAAGCTCCTCGGCGTGCGCAAGCGTTAGGGGCGCGGGAGCTGCCTTCCCAGACTTTGCCGGCGCCTGACCGAAAGCAAGGAGGCCAAGACCGCAAAGGATGGCCGGTACTATCACGGCGAGTGCTCTTGGTGCTCCAGGCATTTCATGGCTCCTTGAAGGAAAGAATTCTCTTTGCGTTACGCCTGGCAGCACGTCACCAGACGAACTTCAGCCCAAATTGAATTTGACGCGAGTTCGTGACCGTCGTATCGAGCTGGCCCGCTCCCGAAACGTTGTCGAGCTGCGTGGCGTCACCGGTGGGATTCTGCGCCGACTGCGCCGGATGTTGCGTAAAAACCGACAAGTGGTTGAGCGGAGGAGCAAAGTTCGCGTGATTGAAGATATTGAATATTTCGGTGCGGAACTGGATGCTGAAGGTCTCGGAGATCCGCTGCACCGGAATGTTTTTGAACAGGGAGAAGTCAACGTTCTTCAACGGCGGACCGGTTAGCGCGTTGCGGCCCAGGTTCCCGCGCCGGTTCGTGCACGTGATCTGCCCCGCGGGCGGGGGCACAAAGGATGTTTGTGATTGCGGCAGTGTTTGCTGAGAGCAGATAGAGGCGAAAGAAGCGGGCGCAGCCGGTATGGTGAAACATTGCGCCTTGAAGTAAGCACTTACATTGCCGGGGTTCACCAGCGACTGACAACCAGGACTGTTGACGCGGTCCGGGAAGTCAAAAGTGTCTGTGCTTGCCAAACCAAGGGGATCACTACTGGGATCGATATTCGGCGTAAAGGGAATGCCGGTGCTCAACTGGACGACGCCGCCGACCTGCCAGCCCCCGACAACCCAACGAGCCGCCGCGGGAAGCTGCCTGGCGCCCGGCAGCACCCAATTGTAGCTAATGACGACGTTATGAGTGATGTTGAAGTCTGAAGGACCACGTCTTATCCTTGAGTTGAATGCCGGAAGGCTGGAAATAGAGTTCAGGAAAGTGTCTCCGCCGACCGTTGCGGAACCTGTATCGATGCCCTTTCCCCACGTGTAGGAGACCTGCGATTGAAACCTGGAACCGGCCCGGGCGATCAATTTCGTTTGCAGCGCATTGTAATGAGCGTCGCCGCTCCAGATAACGGAACTGATTTGGCCGGCATTGACATTCAGCGGCGTCCCGAGGGCGTTTCCGGCCGCGTCTACGCCGAAATACACTGGGCCGAACGCGCTAAGCGGAGTCTGTGGCTGGGTCGTGTTGATGTCATCGGCGCGGAAAGCTTGGTGTGCGGAACGCGAACCAACATAGGCGATCGTTCCCGTGATGTTCTTCACGACTTCTCTTTGCACGTTAAGATTCCACTGCAATACATAGGGACGTTTGGGATTGTGCTCAATAAAGGACTGCCTCCGCGTGGTCGGAACCGCGATCTGCCCGAACAGTAGGTCCGGAAAGCTGCCTTGTGGCGGACCGGATATGGTCCTCAAATCAAAGAACGGGGCGGACAGGGGAACGAGGAGTTCATAAAGATACGGGAGCGGAAGAACATCAAATATCCCGAAGCCACCGCGCAAGGAAGTTTTCCCCGTTTTGAAGGGATCCCAGGCAAATCCAACACGCGGCTCAAAATCATGCAGCGTGGGGTTCAAGAAAAACGGATTGCCGAGATGAGGCAGGGTATCGGTCGCCGGATTGACGAGTGTCGAAAGCTTGCCTTGTAATTCGGTCGGGACCGTAGCTATTTCGTATCGCAAGCCCGCATTCAGCGTGAGGTTGGGCTTGACGCGAATGTCATCCTGAATATAACCGGCGTAAATGTGCTGGCGAACCTGGCGCTCGGTGATTCCGCCCGGGAAAGCAGCATCAAATCTTCCCGGTGCATTGGTCAAGAAACTGGTTAGGCTGGGGAAGACGACCACGCCGTTGGCATCAGAACTCGCCAAGATATTGTCCTGAATATATTCCGTGGCAAATCCGAACTTTAAGAAATGGATGCCTTTGGTGAAGAAGGCATCGTCATAGAACTGAAACGAATTCCAATGAAAGCGATAGTTTGGACTCGCTCCCAGGCCGCCCTGGAAGCTGGCGATCCCGCCTCCGATGTTGATGCCGGGAGCTGGCCGGTTCGGCACGGCGCTGAATGTAGTGCTGGCGTTTGTCGCAAGGGAGTTAAGGGCTGAAATGTTTTGCCCGGAGAAAGCCGCCACGCGGTTGAAACCAAAGCGAAGCGTGTTTATAAAGGTCGGAGTAACAGTGTGAGTGTCTTCCACTGTTACGATCTGTCTTTTTGTGCTGTTGCCTGTCACAACGACGTTGAACGGATCGGGCTGAACTTCCGTGGCTTTGTCATAGACGTAGGTGCCTGCCAGACTGTCTTTGGTGGTGAGTTTGTGGTCGCCACGAATCGTAAAATAGTTCTCATTAATGACCTGCTGGACGACCGAAACGACGCTCCCAGAGTCGGGGCAAACAACAGGTGGGAGCGCATTTGGTTGCGGGACGCATCCGTCGTCCAGCACCGGGAAGAAACCCCTAAAGGGTAGGACCTTCGCGTTAACGGGGCCATCCACCAGTCCATTCCAGGCATTGTTTGTCGGCACCGTAACGGGTTGGCTGATCCCCGTCGACTGCCTGTCCCCTTCATAATCGCCAAAAATGAATGTCTTGTCCTTAATGAGCGGGGCGCCCGCCGACGCTCCGAACTGATTGCGCTTGAAGGGCGGCTTCGCCGGCAGACCTGGACCTTGCGAAACGTCAAAAAAGTTCCGCGCATCCAGCACATTGTTGCGAAGAAACTCATAAGCCGTGCCATGTAACGAATTTGTTCCCGACTTCGTCACCGCATTGACCACACCTCCGGAGGTCCGGCCATATTCGGCGGAGTAGTTGCTCGTCAAAACAGAAAACTCCTCGACGGCGTCAACCCCCAGATTGGACCCGAGCACGCTTCCGGGAGCGCCATTTGAGTAGTCGTTAATGCTCACGCCATCGAGGCGATAGTTGTTCTGTGCGGGACGTCCACCGGAAATTGTGAGTTGCGCGCCGAACCCGCGATTCCCGCGGTCCGGACCCGTGGAAAGACCAACTTGCGTGTGGATGGCGGCTACACCAGCTTCCAGCGTTGCCAACTGGGTCCAATCCCGTCCATTTAGCGGCAATTCCCGCACAGTCGTTTCAGACACGACGTTGCTCAGCGTAGAAGACGCCAGCTCCACCTGGCGCTCGCCTGCGAACACTTCCACCCTGTCCGCGACGGAGCCCGTCTTCAAAGTGACGTTCACTTGCAATTGAGCGCCGACAGTGACGTCGACGTCGTTAGCAACGTAGGTCGCAAAATTCGGCGCGGCCACCGTGACCCGATAGTCGCCTGCCTGAAGATTAGGGGCGGCATAAAACCCATCGCCATTTGTGGTCACCTTGGTAACGGCGTTCGTGGCGGTGTTTTTGATCGCGACCTGCGCGCCCGGGACCGCGCCTCCGCTGGCATCCGTCACGGTGCCCTGCACAGTCCCCCCAGCTACCTGCGCCTGCGCCGCGTTGTTCAGAGCGATCCCTAATGCAATGGCGAGCAGAAGGCCGGCCACGCATCGGGCGGCGACCTTGTAGTTTCTTTCCATGGTCACTATTTCTCCCGTCTCACGGCACATTTTTCAAATGACCTTCATCTACAGATAAATATGGCCCCCATCAAGTTTCACTCTTAACCCGGCTTTCAAGACTTGGTCGATGTGGAACCGATCACACCTGCGTTCGCTAAGGGATTTCCGTTCACGTCGAAGATGGAGTTGTTGGAATCGTTCAGGAAATTGGGGGCTGCGAAGTTGGGGTGATTCAAGATGTTGAAGAACTCGGAGCGGAACTGCAGCTTGAGCTTCTCGCCGAAATGAAAGTTCTTGAATGCCGAGAAATCTACGGTTGTGAGATCCGGTCCGTACAGGCTATTGCGCCCCGCATTGCCCACGAGGTTTGAGCAAGAGGTTGGGAATTGCGGCGGATTCCCCGGTGTCGCATTGCCGATGAACGGGACACACCGCGCCGCGATCGCCGCAGTCTGTTGCGGGAGGGCAAAACACCGGTTGTTGAGGTAATTAACGCCACCATGTATTGGCTTGCATCCTTTGATGAGATCTGGGAAGTCCGGCGAAAAATCTCCGTTATAACCTGTGTTGAGCGGATCATCGCCCGCACCCAGTGTTGGAGTAAAGGGTGAACCTGTCGTAGCGGTGACGATGGCTCCGAATTCCCATCCGCCCGCCACATAGGACACCAGCCCCGACTTGGGTCCCGGAACGTCCCAGATAAAAGTGCCCACCAAAGTTTGCCGAATGTCAAAGTCGCAGGCGCCGACGCGATAGGCGTGGTTCAACAGAAGCGGTACGGCGATGGAATTGACGAAGGTATCGCCCGTAACAGGAGCTGAGCTTGTGTCTCTGCACTTGCCAAGCGTGTAGGACAACTGGCCCTGCAAGCCATGCTTCATGGCTTTTTTGATTTGCGCCTGAAACCCGTGATAGGTCGATTCTCCGTCAAATAGGACGGGCCGAATCCCCGGCCCTCCGGGGCCTCCAGGAGTCACGCCTCCGTTACCGCCTCCCCAGTTGGGATCGAGCTGATACGTATTGGTAGGGATTAGAATTCCGGCAGAGGTCACTACTGGCGGGACAAGGTTGATGTCGTCGGCGGCGACAGACAAGTGTACCGAACGGGAGCCCACGTACCCGACAAGCAATGTCCAACTTGGTGCGACCTCGCGCTGAATGTTGAAGTTCCAATTCAGCACATCGGCGCGCTTGGGATTCTGTTGAACAAAGCGGTTCCTGACCACGTTGGGATTGAAACTAATATTGGGATCGATGCCACTGCCAAGGGTAGCAGTACGGTCAAAGCCGATGACTTGGAATGGAAAGGTCGCCGCAGTGTTGAGCCCAAACTCATAGGGAAGCGGGAGAACATCGAAAATGGCAAACCCGCCGCGTACGGCAGTCTTGCCATTCTTGAAGGGATCCCACGAAAAGCCGATACGCGGTTCAAAATTCTTCGTCGTGGGGTTGTTCGAGATGAAGGAGCCGACGCGAACCGGTCCACACGGGCTGGTGGGGCCAGGCACAACGCCCGGTGTGGCGCAATTCGCGATCGTGGTGATTTCCTGAATTCGGTTGTTGGCGTCCTTCGGAAGAGTTGTGAACTCATACCGCAAACCCAGGTTTACGGTTAAGTTCGAACGCAGGTGCCAATCGTCTTGAACGTATCCAGCGAGGAGGCTCTCTCGAATCGCGACTTCGTTGGAGCCGCCGGGCGCCAAAGCATTGAGCCTGTCCGGAGTATTATTCAGCAGCGCAGCGAGGCTCTGATAACTGTTCAAGCGGCCGTTGGGGCTCAACTTTTCTGTCACATTGTAGAGCATGCGTTCAAATGCAAATCCCAGCTTTATCGAGTGAGTGCCCCGAGTTAGAAAGGCATCGTCGTAAAACTGGCCAGAAGTCCAGCGGTGCAGGAAGCGGTTCAGGCCACCCAGCCCGATGGCGGTGGTAAGCACGCCGGGAACTGAGATTTGTGGTGGTGCAGATGCACCCGGAGCGATCGCAAGCATTGGGTTCGTCGCGACCGCGTCTCCGGAGACGGGATTGTTAATGTCCCCCCTCACGCGGCTCACGCCCGCACGGAAGGTGTTGACCAGGGTAGGACTGAAAATATGGGTCTCTTCTGCGCTGGCAAGCTGCCGCCGGGAAAACACTTGGTGAGTGGCGTTCTTGAGGGGATCAGGCTGCGACTGTGGCCCGGAGTCCCAGAAGTAGCTGACAGCAAGGTTGTCCTTGTCGGAAAATTTCTGATCCACCCTTCCAGTCGCGTAATTCTCGCTCGTAATGCTGGGAAGGGCGACGTTAAAGGTTTGCGTAATCCCATTCGCATCCACAGGGGTCCCGGCGGGTGCCTCGGGCCACAGTTTAAGATATGGCGCAACCGCAGCAACTGCGAGGGCCCGCTCTGCGTCGGTCGGCACATGGATGGTACGCGACCCCGGCTGGTTCTGCCGGAGGCCTTCATAGGTGCCGTAGACGAAGGTCTTGTCCTTGATGAGCGCCGTTCCCCCGGAACCGCCGAACTGAACGCGCCGGAAGGAGGGAATGGGTCCTGCGGGATCAAAGAAATTCTTGGCATCAAATATCTTATCGCGATCGAAGAAGAAGGCAGTTCCGTGGAGTTCATTAGCACCGCTCTTGGTGATGGCGTTGATGACCGCTCCCGACGTTCTTCCATACTCGGCGGTGTAGTTGCTGGTCAGCACGGAAAACTCCTGAATCCCATCGACGCCGAGATTCACGCCTGACGCGCCCCCCGGTGCGCCGTTTGAGTAATCGTTGATGTCGATTCCATTTACCCGGTAGGTATTCTCGTTGGGGCGATGACCGCTGTTGCTCAGCTGATTCCCGAATCCACGGTTTCCCTTGTTGGCACTAAAACCGGTGCTCACTTGATTGGGGAGACTGCTGACTCCCGGTTCGAGTGCCGCCAGCGAGGTCCAGTCGCGGCCGTTCAGAGGCAACTCCCGAACAGTTGTGGAATCCACCGTTGCACTAATGGTGGAAGAGGCGGTCTGAACATCCGGCGGCGCGGCGTTTACCTCGACGGTTTGATTGAGTTGGCCGACTTTCAGGCTCAAATTCAGTGCCTGCTGCGCGCCGACCGTGAGACTGATTTCCTTTTGGACCAGCGTCTGAAATCCTTGGCCTGTCACGCGGACTTCATAGGTTCCCGGAAGCAAGTTGGGTGCGGAGTAGAAACCGTCGGAGTTTGTTGTTACCTCCCGAACCACGCCGGTCGCCTGGTTCTTAATGGAGACTGTGGCGTTAGCAACAGCACCACCGGACGGGTCCGAAATAATTCCCGAGAGCGTCGCACCGGACACCTGGGCCTGCGCAGG
>WNFI01139393.1_pt1 | contig 15243 bp, 17 predicted proteins | sample 5400471 | NCBI WGS metagenome assembly WNFI01 (sample SAMN13153348, study PRJNA577476) | soil metagenome | isolation source: 100 cm saprolite on Douglas fir-dominated hillslope | place: USA:California | collected 2013-09-17
AGCATCCGGCTCGACTGGGCTAGGTGCTTCTGCTAAGGATTCAGCGTAAATATCTCATTTTCCTTGCAAAAGCGTGATGTCCGCAGCTTATGGCAAAGCTCAAAAAATCGAAGAAATCGAGTGAAAACAGGGACGGCGGCAGCCTGTCGCTAACCGATCAGGCTTATGAGGCGATCAAGGAGAAGGTCATCACGCTCTACTTTCTGCCGGGCCAATATTTGAACGAAGGGGCGATCTGCAAGCTGCTCGATCTCGGCAGAACGCCGGTTCACCAGGCCCTGCAACGCCTGCAGCTCGAAGGACTGATCGACGTCGTCCCCCGCAAGGGGGTCATCATCCAGCCCGACTCCATCAGCCAAATCCTGGAATTCCTGGATGCGAGGATGGTGGTCGAAGGCGAGCTTGCTCGGCTGGCAGCGACCCATGCGAGCGCACACGATGTCAAGGAATTGCAGTCGATTCTGGACACCCACAGCAACAGCAGCCACACCGGCAACGAGATCAACGCATTCGTCGAATGCGACCACGCCTTCCATGCCGGCTTCCACAAGATTGCGCGAAGCCCGGTTCTTGGAGATTTTGCCCGGACCCTGCACGAGCGCTGCACGCGCGCGTGGTACCTGCATCTGTGGCAAACCCTCGACACCGACGCGTCCGATAAACAACACCGCCGCATCCTGAAGGCCATCAAGACGCAGGACGGCGAGGGCGCGGCCAAGGCGCTGCGGGACCACCTCACCAGCCTGAGAACGCGCGTTGCGCAGCTCCAGAACTCGGCGTCACGCAGCCTTACGCATCTCGAGCGGCCTGTCCCGAGCATGCTGCGACAAAGGTAGACAAGGCTTCCCGCGCCTGGGCCGTCGAATAGAGCGCGGATCGCACCACAAATGCCGGCGCTGGCGCGATCTCGGTACGAGACCAGTTTTTCGCTTTTCAAAATACATCACATGAAATATCATGTGAGAGACAGTCGGGCGTGCCGACCGTTATAAGGAGTTCCTCCATGAATCTTCCCGCAGGCGCACCCAGCCTCGACGAAATCCTGCTTCAGACCGACCAGCTGCCGTGGCGTGCGAAATCGCTTGCCGGCATCCACGAAAAGATGTTGTGGCGGGATGAGGCAACCGGTGCATCGGTCGCGCTAATCAAGTTCGCGAAGGGCGCGAGCATTCCCGAGCCGCATATGCACGCATCCAATCAGATGATGTTCTGCCTGTCGGGTCATTACGAATATACTCGCACCGGCGTGATGCTGAAAGCAGGCAGCTTCTATTGCAACCCGAAGGGCAATGTGCACGGCCCGACCCTGGCGCACGAAGAAACCGTCGTCGTCGAGATCTATGACGGCCCGCACTACCCCGTGAAGCCCTCCTGGTACACCGACGAGCGCGACGCTCACTGATGTTCCGTGAGCAGGCTGCATCCTCATGAGCAAATCGCTTGACGTCTCATCCGACGAACTCTCGAATTTCGCCGAGAGGCTGCTGATCGCCGTCGGGACACCACCGACGGAAGCACACACCGTGGCGGCCGCCTTGGTCGATGCGGACATCGAGGGTCTTCCTTCGCATGGAATGATGCTCTTGCCGATGTATCTGGACCGCATCGCTGCCGGATCGGTGAGGCCGGCGGCGCAAGGCAAGATCGTGTCTGACACTGGAACGCAGGTGGTCCTGGACGCTGAAAATGGACTTGGTCAGGTGCTCGCCGAGCAAGCCGTCAAACTGGCGGTCGAGCGGGCGCGAACCAAGGGCATGGCGGTCGTAGCCGTCCGAAATGCCTTCCACTTCGGAGCCGCGGGCCGTTTTGCGCGCGAGATCGCGCTGAACGGCTGCGCAGGCATCGTCATGGCAAACACGCGTCCCCTGCTGCCGGCGCCCGGCGGAGCCGAGCGGGTCGTCGGCAACAATCCACTCGCGATAGCGGTTCCCACGACAGAAGAGCCGATCGTGCTCGACCTAGCGCTGAGCGCAGGCGCCATGGGCAAGATCCGGATGGCCGAAAGCCAGGGGCATCCGATCCCCGATGGCTGGGCGGCGACCAACAAAGGCGTACCGACCACCGACCCGGCCGCCGCCATCAAAGGCATGCTGCTTCCTGCCGCCGGCGCCAAGGGCTTTGGCCTCGCGGTCATGGTCGATCTTCTGGCTGGTGGACTTTCGTCGGGCGCAATCGGCGATGCCGTGCAGCCACTCTATGGTGACCTCTCCAAGCCGTACGGCTGCTCAAATCTGTTTATCGCAATCGATATCGGCGGTTTCCGCCCGCTCGACGAATTCGCAGAGCAGGCTTCCAAATTCGGAAAGAAGATCAGGTCGTCTCGCTGTGCCCCCGGCGCTGGCGACATTCGGATGCCGGGTGACAGAGCCCTCAACGCTCACCGGGGTTTTTCCGGCAATTTGCCAATCGCAGCTCCGACGGCGGCCGCGCTGCGCGACGCTGCGCAGCGGCTCAACGTACCTATTCCCCAGCAACTCAACGCATGAACTGGAGTTCCAATGCCCAAGAAGCAGATCACAAGCGACAAGCTCCGGCAACCCAACGGACATTTCGCGCAGGCAACGGCCATCGAGGCTCGAGGCCGTTTCGTCTTCATATCCGGAATGACCTCGCGAAAGGCGGATGGCTCCATCGCAGGCATCGGTAACGTCGAAGAGCAGACTCGGCAGGTCTGCGAGAATCTCAAGGCGGCGGTCGAGGCCGCCGGCGGCACGCTGGAGGACATCTGCCGGGTCGATGTCTATGTTCGCAACATGGAGCACTTCGACACAATTCATAAGGTCCGCCGGGAATACTTCACCGGCATCGCGCCTGCCTCGACCATGGTCGAAATCTGCAAGATGACATCTCCCGAATACCTGATCGAGATAAATGCCATCGCCGTGCTCGCCGATTGAACCGAAGGACGGCTTTTCATGAAGTTCGCGAGTGTCCGTCTGAACGGAACCGACCGCCCGGGCGTCCTGACCAACCAGGAGATCGCCCTGTTTCCGGACACGGTCAACGATCTGGTGGCATTGATCTCAGTTGATCCGGCAACGCAAGCCGAACTCGTTCGCGGTGCGTTGCAAAGCGGACCGCGGATTCCGTTAGCGCAGGCAAGCTTCGGCGCGCCGATCCGACGGTTTCGCCGCGACGTGCTGTGCACGGGCTGGAATTATTGGGACCATTTCGAAGAAGGCTTTGGCAAGCGTGAAGGACAGGACGTGGAACGGCCTAAGGCGCCCACATTCTTCACAAAATCGCCTGAAGCCGTGATCGGCCCCAACGACCCGATCGCCTATGACGGGCGCCTCTCGCAGAAATGGGATTACGAGGCGGAGCTCGTCGTCATTATCGGTCGCGGCGGCCGCAGTATTCCGATGTCACAGGCACTCGATCATATCTTTGGATATTGCCTCGCCAACGATGTCTCACAGCGCGATCTACAAAGGCGTCATGGCGGCCAATGGTTGAAAGGCAAAAGCATCGATGGCACGATGCCTCTTGGGCCTTTTATCGTGACACCCGATGAGCTGGACGTCCCGAAAATCCGGCTGCGCTGTGACGTCAACGGCCAAACGGTTCAGGACGCCGTCATTGCGCAGATGGCGTTTCCGATCGAAGAACTGATTGCCGAGCTTTCGTTCGGTATGACCCTTTATCCGGGCGACGTCATCCTGACGGGAACGCCCAGCGGCGTCGGCAACGCTCGAGAGCCCCAATTATTCCTGAAGGAAGGAGACGAGGTCGTCGTAAGGGGCGAAGGCCTCGGGGAGCTCAGGAATACCATGGTCGCGCGCGATCTTGCGGGAGCGTCCGACATCAGGATCGGGTGAGGCCGAGATCAGCGACGTTCGGCCGGTAATGTATCGTTCAACAGCCCCGCAGGATTGTCGCAAAACATCGCCTTTCTGGCGAACGGATCGGTCTGCGCCAGCTGCTCGTGCGGTTGCAGCAGGCCCATCGGGAATGGCCAGTCCGATCCGAACAGGACCCTGTCCTTTCCAAACGTCTCCCTCGCCAGATCCAGCGCTGCGTCATCGTGCGCAATACAGTCGACACAGAAGCGACGGAGCGCATGCTTCGGCGTTTCCTGCGTCAGGTTCAGTCCCGGGCGCGCGGTCGCATGCCCCCGCTCCCATCGCCCCGCCAGAGCCGCGGTGGTGCCGCCCGCATGGGCCAGGCAAACCGTGATGCTCGGATAGCGCTCCAGAACACCGGCAAAGATCAGATGAGAAGCACCTATGGCCGTCTCGGTCGGATTGCCCAGCAGATTGTGCAGATAGAATGGGTCAAGCCTCGGATCGCAGCCCTCGCCCGGGTGCAGGAAGAGAAATCCGGAAGCATCGCTCAATATCTTCCATAGAGGTTCCAGCGCGGTGGCCGACAGGACGCTTTTCGTACCGCCAGCGGCCATCGCAAACCGCGCTTGGCCCCGCGCGATCTGTTCGGCAGCAATGTCGATGGCTGCCTTGGGGTGCTCGACCGGAAGATGGAACAGTGGCGCCAGCTTCGCGGGAGTGGCGCGGGCGATTGCCGACAGGCCGCTATTGAGGGCGGCTGTCCAGCGGATGGCGGCGTCTTCATCGAGATGCGGCCTGTACACCGGCGGCGGAACCGATATCCACGCATGGCCAACGCGATTCTTGTCCATCCATTCCAGCAGATCATATGGCTTGAACAGGCTTTTGATTCCAACCGCATGTCCGTCGACAGAGAATTTGGACGATTGGGCGTCCCAGCTTACGCCCTCAAAATCCGACAGGCTGGCCTCCGCAGCCGGGATCAGATGGGCATGAACGTCCAGCAAAATGTTTTCCATAGATCAATCTCGCTGTTTCGCCGAAGAGCAACGCTAGCGCATCTAGTGCGCGCTCGCGGGGACGTGCACTACGGTGCGCCCCCACACCGCTCTCATTCGGGTTTGATTTCGGCCTGCGTCATAACATCTTTCCAAGATTGGGATTCCTGCTCGATCCGGTGCGCAAGCTCTGCTGAACCGTCCGCTACCACGGCAATTCCGACCGCCGAGAGGCGTTCCTGCATGTCGCGTTCCTTCAAGACGCCCGTTACCGCGCGCTCGATCTGCGTCCGCAACGCCTCCGGCGTCTCCTTTGCGACCATCACCGCGAACCAAGCGGTGCTCTCGAAGCCCGGAAGAACGGTCTCGGCGACCGTGGGAACGTCGGGCAACAATGGCGTGCGTTCGAGAGAGGTCACGGCGAGAGCACGAAGCTGCCCTGCCCTGATCTGTTCGAGCACAGATGGCGAATTATCAAACATCAACTGGACTTGACCGCCGATCAGATCGGTAACCGCCGGCGCACTCCCCTTGTAGGGAATATGCACGATATCGATGCCGGCGCGCTGGCGAAACATCTCGCCCGTCATATGCCCGTTCGAGCCATTGCCTTGGGAAGCGTAGTTGAGAACACCCGGCTTCGACGTCGCCAGACTGATCAGACTTTTCATATCGGCAGCGGGCACCGACGGGTTGACGACGATCACGTTTGGAACGCTGCCGGTACGGGAGATCGGAGCCAGGTCGCGAACTACATCATAGGTGAGCTTCGGATAAAATAGCGGGTTGAGGGTCAACGCGCTCGATGCGGCCACGAGCAACGTATAACCGTCAGCCGGCGCGTGCACGACGGCATTGATGCCGATCCCTCCGTTGGCTCCCGGGCGATTTTCAACGATAATCGTCTGATGCCACAAATCTCCCAGCTTTTGGGCGAGCGACCGGGCGATGATGTCACTGGTTCCGCCAGCCTGATAGGGCGAGACGATCGTAACTTGCCTCGTCGGAAATGTTTGAGCCCGTATCGGTGCCGACAGGCTACCAACCAGCAGCAACGTCAAGGCAAGCGGCGTCTTGATACTGGATACCAACTTCAACATTTTCAAACGACAGCTCCTGCTACCGAGCTCAAGATAATGCACCAGCCCTAGCGGGCTGGCGCACTATATCGATTGGAAGCCGATATTACGGCAGGATCGGCTTTTCGGGCAGAAACCCGGGAACGAAGATCTGTTCGGCTGTCAGCCGGTCACCAGCGACGTCGATGTTCTTGTTGATGAAATCAACCGTCTTCTTCATCTTTTCGATGGAAGCATAGCCGTAGCCGTTCTTGCTGACGTCGTCGGAAAGCGCGACACGACGCAGAATGTCGATTTCCTCGCGAACGATCGCCGGATCGAGTGCCTTGACATATTCAAGCTGAATCTTGACGGCCTCGTCCGGATTCTCAAACGTATATTTCCAGCCACGCAGCGACGCGCGCACAAACTTCTTCACGACATCCGGGTTTTTCTTAAGGAATTCCTCCTGCACACCGATCGAATTCGCATAGATGTCGAGGCCGAAATCGCCTGCAAAAAGGCAAACCGGTTTCGCGCTCGGAATCGCCCGCTGGATGGAAGGCTCGCTCATGATGAAGAGGTCGATGGACGGAACCTTGCCCGTCGCCAGCATCGGCACACGCGCTGCAGCATCGATGTTGACGACCTTCATCGTCTTGCTGTCGACGCCGTTCATTTCCATGAATGCCGCCCAAATTTTCGGCATGAACGATGCCGTGCTGGACCCTAGCTCAAGGTTCGCGAGCTTCTTCGGTGAATCGATGTCTGCCCCCGGATTGAGACTGAAGATACAGTACGGCGGTTTCTGATAGTTGACGGCCACGATCTTTACCGTCGACGCATTGCCTCCGGCCGCAACAAGACTGGGGATGTCGATAAAACCGAATTCGGTCGTTCCGGTCGCGACCGAGCGGATCGCGTCGGCAGTGCCCTTTGATGGAAGGATGCTGACGTTCAGCCCTTCTTCCTTGAAGTAGCCCTTGCCCAGCGAGACATACCAGGGGGCATGCCGGCCCAGACTGATGAAATCCAGTGCGAACTTCACGTCCTGCGCCTGCGCCACGCCCGAGACGAGACAAGCCGCGCCTATTGCGAACAGCGCCAATCGCCTGAACATCACTCACTCCTCCTAACGTCAAAATTGACATCTGAGATATCATAAGATATTTCACAGAGAAGTATAGGGCATTGTTCACAATGGGCAGCGATGCAATCCAGTGGCGTCGGTGCCCGGACCGCCGGGTCACAAGTCTCATACGCAAGTTTTAGGCCACGCGCCGAAGGGCGGTCGAGGCGACATTTCGAAAACGGATCAATGGCATTCGGCTCGGTCAAAGACGTTAGAAAAGTATTCGCTTCGGAGGAGCTTCTCACACGAAGTAGCGACCCCGTCGTCGCGCTGGACGATGCCAGTTTCGAATTTGAGCAGGGACACCTCATTTCCTTGCTTGGGCCCAGCGGCTGCGGCAAGACCACCCTTCTGCGGATCATCGCAGGCTTGATCCCGAAGACTTCCGGCTCGATCCAGATAGGCGGCAGGGACGTAACCGAGCCGCTCGGCGACTACGGATTCGTCTTCCAGAGCCCCAGCCTGATGCCATGGCGTTCAGTCATCGAAAACGTGCTGTTTCCGATGGAGATATTGAAGCGCCGCGATCAGGCCGCCAAGATGCGCGCGATCGAACTGCTCGATCTGGTCGGCCTGTCCTCATTTCACCAAGCCCGACCGCACCAGCTTTCCGGCGGCATGCAGCAACGCGTCGCGCTTTGTCGCGCGCTGATCCATCGGCCTCAATTACTTCTCATGGACGAACCGTTCGGCGCGCTCGACGAATTCACCCGTCTTGAGATGAACGACCTGCTTTTGCGGATCAGGCTTGAGACAAAAGCCACGGTCCTTTTCGTGACGCATTCGATTTCCGAGGCCATCTACCTTTCTGACAAAGTGCTTGTGTTCAGCAGACGTCCCGCTCGGGTCGCCAAGGAGATCCCGGTCGACCTGCCCTATCCACGCGTTCAGCAAGTCCGGTTCACCCCGGAGTTCACGAAGCTCGAGCGGATTTCCAGCGAAGCGCTGGGCGTCATCCCAACGCAAGCCGCTGCTGCATCGGTGCATCCATGAGAAAACGGATCATCTCGCGGATCGGGTATCCAATGCTCGGCGTGTTGCTGCTCCTGGCATCGTGGGTTCTGATCTGCTGGATCGGCAATCTGCCGACGGTGGTGCTTCCCACGCCCGACAAGGTCTTGCGCGCCTTTGTAGGCCGCTTCGATCTGCTTCTGAGCGAGGCATGGTTTACGCTCAAGGAAACATTGGGAGGCTTCCTGCTCGCGTTGTTCGTCGGCCTGCCGATCTCGATCGGAATCGCCAACTCACGGCCACTAAATCTGATGTTCTATCCCTTACTGGTAGCGTTGCAGTCGGTGCCGAAAGTGGCACTCGCTCCCATCATCATGATCTGGCTCGGAACGGGCATGCAGTCGAAACTCGCCATTGTCTGGCTTGTCGCCTTTTTCCCGATCATCGTGGATACGACGGCCGGCCTGCGTGCGACGCCAAAAGAGCTTTTGGAACTCGCCCACAGCCTGCGGGCGAGCTCGCTGCAGATATTTCTGAAGATACAGTTCCCCGCCGCACTGCCTTTCATTCTGACGGGCGCCAAAGTCGGCATGACCCTCGCGGTCATAGGCGCCGTGATCGGTGAATTCGTCAGTTCAAGCGAGGGGCTTGGGTATCTTCTGCTTAGCGCGACGTCTCAGCTCGATACGCCGCTGGCGTTTGCTGCGTTGTTCGTTCTCTCGCTGCTTGGTATTCTTTCCTATCTGCTGGTCGAATTCGTAGAGGTGCTCGTAGCGCCCTGGTTGCCGCCATTATTGCAGAAGCACTAAGGTCCCATTCTTCGGAACGTGTGCTCCACGATGTCAAACAGAGGTCCTGAACAGATGCGTATCCGGTTCGATTTTGAGGATAGCGTCCTCGCTATAACGGGGGGTGCAAACGGCATCGGAAGAGCGCTTGCCATCGCGGCCGCTGAAGCGGGCGCTCGCGTGGTCATTCTGGACGTGGACAAGAACGCGATGGATGAGACGATCGGACGCAACTCTCGTATCTCGGCGATTCATCTCGACGTCGGCGACCGCGACGCCGTGATCTCGACATTCGGCCGGATCGAAAAGGACTTCGGACGCATCGACGGTCTCGTCTGCGGTGCAGCGATCCAGCCCCGGACGGCGGTGCAGGACATGGACCCGGCGGAGTGGCGACGGGTACTTGGCATCAATCTGGATGGCGTCGTTTGGTGCTACCAGGCGGTCATCCGCGGAATGATGGCGCGCCGAAGCGGCAGCATCATCGCTTTCACCTCCGGATTGGCCAGTCAGGGATGGCCGCTGGCATCTGCCTACGCGGCCAGCAAGGGAGGCTTGATCGCCTTCGTCAAGAGTGCGGCCAAGGAAGTGGCGCAGCACCGGGTGCGCTTCAATCTTATTGCACCCGGCGTCATCGACACGCCGCAATATCGCGCCGCGAACGCGGGTGAAGACAACGAGCGCTGGCGCGCATCGACCGGCATAGGATCGCCGGAGGACGTCGTCGGACCGCTGATGTTCCTGCTCTCCGATGCGGCAACGATGACCGCTTCTGTCCTCAGTCGAGACACGGCCTATCCCGCAAAGGATGAATAGCCCAATGCAGCCGCCCCCCATGAAACCGATCCTCATTGTCGGCGCAGGTCCGATCGGACTCACGACCGCGCTTGCGCTGAAATTCTACGGAATACCCTTCGAACTCTTCGAGGAGGATGCGGGACTTTCAAGCGATACCAAGGCCGGGACCATCCTCGCAGGAAACCCGCTATCCATTCGTCATCAACCTGCCGCAGCATCACCTCGAACCCATCCTGCATCAGGAACTCGGGAAAAAGGCGCCCGGCCATACTCATCTTCAACACAGGCTGACCAATTTCACGGCGACAGCATCTGGGGTCATCGCAACGTTCGAGACCCCCGAGGGCCACCGCGACGTTGAAGGGTCTTACCTGTTTGCTTGCGACGGCGGGCGCAGCACCGTTCGGTCGATGCTCGACATCGAGGTCGAAGGCGAATCCCTCGACGTGCGCAACCTGCTGGTCGACGTGCGGGTCGACCTTGATGTCGAAAATCCCCGCGACTATCCCTACCTCGCTTACTTTTCGGATCCGCAGGAATGGATGATCCTGGTCCGGCAGCCGCATTGCTGGCGATTTCTTTTTCCTTTGCCGCCCGGAGCCCCCGAGCCGGACAAGGAAGCCTTGAAGCAGAAGGTTTTGAGTTTCATCGGGCCCGTCACCGATCTCGAGATCCTCAACACCATCGTCTACCGGATTCACCACCGGATCGCGACCAGTTGGCGTTCGGGGCGCGTCTTCCTGATGGGCGACGCTGCACATCTGATCACGCCGATGTGGGCACTGGGCCTCAACACCGGAATTCTCGATGCCATCAGCCTGCCCTGGCGGATGGCCTGGGTTGCCCGCGGATGGGCGGACGATGCACTGCTTGACGGTTACGGGCGTGAGCAACAGCCGGTGGCCGCAAAAGGTTCCGGCGAGATGGCCGAAGCCAGTCGGAAATACATGTCCGGGCAACTTGACGACGTCAAAGCGATGTCCGGTGATGCATGGGCCAACGCGATTACCCGGACCATGCTCGGGGTGCGCCTCGACGTCGATCAATCGGGCGACTGGTCGATGGTCAAGACCGAACAGGGGCCGCTGCGGGTCGGCGAGCGCATCCCCGATATCACCGTCCATGGGCCGCAAGGAAGGCCGCTCCGATTGCAAGATTTGATGGACGATTCGTTCGTCGCCTTCTATTTTGCGGACGCGCGACGGAAACCAGATATTCCCGCCGATACACCAGGACTTAAACACTTCATTGTCTCCCGCTGGGATGCGCCGCTGGATTCTGGATTGCGGGAGCGCGCGCTGTTCGACACCGGTGATCTGTTCCGATTGAGAGCCGGTTGCGAGTTGAACACCGTCATGCTGGTCCGCCCCGACGACCACATTGCGGCAATCATGCCCATCAAAGGTGGCGTGATCGCGCAACTGTATCGTCGCATCGTTCGTCCCGCAAAAAGCGCCTGAGTTCTCCTCTCAACCGGATCACGCACATGAACGAGAAAACGACGGCCGATAGACCGCTTGGCCCGATCGGCGACAAGATTCTTTTCGAAAACGAGCAGATTCGTGTCTGGAGCGTCAATCTTGAGCCGGGCGAGCGGCAACCTTGGCATCGACATGATCTGCCATACCTGATCGTTCCCCTCACGAAGGGCAAGAACATCATGTATTTTGCCGATGGCCGCGAAAAGGAAACCAACGAGGTGGTCGGTGAGGTGCTGTGGCGGGAGCGCGGCATCCCCCACGAATTGCTGAATATCAGCGATTGGAACTACAGCAACGTGCTCATCGAGATCAAAACGCCAAAAGGCTGAGCACGCTAGTCGTGGCGCTTGCCAAGTAGCCTGTCAGGACACTGTTCGCGAATACTGCCAGTTTCGGACATCTCCAACAGAACGGACTCACCTGGCTCCCTCGCGCCGCTCAGCCTCGCTAACAAACGAAGCCCCCCATCCGTCTTTACGATGCCAAGGACTATGTTCAAGGAGCTTTCAAAGCCTGCGCGGTGACGAAGCGTGCTGGCTTGTTCAAGTATTCCCCCCGCGACCGGATGTTGGTCAAGGGTCCGTCCTCCGCATTTCGGGCAACGGAGGCGGGGCGGAAAGTACTGTGCCGTGCAGTCGCGACACATTTGTACTTGCACGCTCATGTTATGCCCTCGAGCACAACTGCGTTGGCGCAGAGACAGTAACGATACTGCATCATCCCGTAGCCCGTCACCACGGCAAGCTTTGCTCCGGCAACCTGTCTTGCGCCGGCCGCATGGCGCAGTTGAATCACGGCTTCGACGAGACCGTGCAAGCCGCCTGCCGCGCCGGCCTGACCGGCGGAGAGCTGTCCGCCAGAGGTATTAACAGGCAGAACCCGAGGCGCCAGACGATCAGCGACGAACTGCTTCATCGACATTGAACCCATAAGTCCGAGGTCCTTCAGCTGCGCCAACACCATCACCGGATAGTCATCATACACGTAAGCAGCATCCATTGCGCCCGGTCCGACGCCAGCGTCCTGCCAAAGTCCATCGGCAATGACCTTGAGACCTGTCTCCAGTCCATTGCCACCCTGGTGATCGTAGTTGTGTCGCGCGCGAAGTGCGCGGATCCGAACCGCCGCTCCCGAAACGTCCTCCGAGCGGGTAATCAGAATGGCATTTGCCCCTGATACGACAGGAACACAATCAAACCGTCCCAGCGGAGAGGCCACTGGAGGGGCCGATAGATACTCATCGAGGGTCAAAGGCTTGCGATAGACGGCAGCGGGATTCAGCGCTGCCCAACTTCTCTGAGCCGCGCACAGCACACCGTAGTCGCGTCGATTCAGCCCCTCGGCCTTCATTTGTGCTTGTGTCACGAACGAAAACAAGGCGTTCGGCCCGCCGAAGGGTAACGGTGCCAAAAACTCTCGTACGGTCGAATTATAATTGTCTGTCAGATCGGTAAAATCTGATCCTGAGAAATGATCTCCGGCAAGTATCGCGATCGCGGACGCATCCCCACATTGGATCGCGCGAGCCGCATGCTGGAGCATGTTTATTCCGCCAGCACCGCCATTAGTGTCTTCCATGATCCATCGCGGACTGATCCCAAGCCGCCAGGCGACGTCAATCGCGTGGTCCGGCTTCAGCGTAAACGATGAGACCGCCAACCCGTCGATTTTCGCAGGATCGCATCCCGCATCGTCCAAAAGAGCGAAGAACGCGTCTGCAAGCAGAGATACGGTGGTCACGCCGACGGCCCTGCGGCGATATTGCACCTCGACCGCTCCGGCAATTGCAGCTCCGTCAAACTTCATCGGACGCCCCCCGCGTTCTGGCGTGCTCATCGCCTGACAACCACGCCCGCGGCTTCGCGGTCCCATGTTGCGTCGGTCACACCGCGTTCCTGCAACACGAACTTCTGGATCTTCCCGCTTTCGGTGCGCGGAAGTTTCGACGCAAACTCGATGAAACGAGGTACGCTGAAGTACGGCATCCGCTTTTCGCAAAATCGAACAATTTCTTCTTCCGACATGGCCAGGGGATGCTTGAGCACGATTACCGACATCACCTCGTCCTCCGCCAGTTCGGATCGAACTGGAAAAACCGCAGCGACCGCGACCGCCGGATGCGAAAGCAAAACCTGCTCAACCTCGAATGACGAGATGTTTTCACCCCTACGTCGAATTGAATCCTTCGTCCGGTCGATGAATCGGAAATAACCCTCCGGCGAGCGCACGACCCTGTCACCGGTGTGAAGCCAAAGATTTCGCCAGGCCTCGACGGTTTGCTGATGCATGCCGAAGTAGCCTGTCGCAAACGCGAAAGGCTCTTTCGCCCGCAGCAGTAGCTCCCCTACTACGCCGTCCTCGACCTTTTGATCATTTTCATCGACCACGCGAGCTTCGAACCCGTCCACGACCTTGCCCATATAGCCTGGTCGCGCCGTAACCAAGTTGGTCCCAATGACCGCATTGCTCTCTGTTGCACCGTACCCGTCCAGCAAGATGATCCCGGTCCGCTTTGTGAATTCGCCTTGGAAATGCGCGGGCACACCGGGAGCCAGAGCGACCCGAACGCTGTGGGCGCGTTCCTCGGTCGATGGCTCCTGCGATAAAAGCATTGGCACCATTGCGCCGAGAACATAGGTAACGGTAGCGCCGCTCTTGTTGAGCGCATCCCAGAACCGGGATACCGAAAAGCGTGCCTCCACGACTTGGGTTGCGCCGTAGAGTAAAGCTTGGAAAAAGCAGTTAAGCGCGTTTGTATGAAACAATGGGAGCGTCGTGTGCAACACGTCGCCCTCACGTACGCCGAGCTGACGACCGGTATACACCCCCCACCAGAAATACTGTCCGTGTGGACAGCAGACCCCTTTTGAGAGACCTGTTGTCCCTGAGGTATAGAGAATGGCAAGCGGGTCCGCTGGGCCAAGCTCTGCCGCAGGGATCGTGGTCCGCGCCTCTGGCAACGGTACGGTGAGTATTGAATGCGTCGTGGCGGAGCTTCCCTCAACTCCGATGACGTAGACCTGTCGCAATTCGAGAGCCTGCAACTCCAGATTATCAAGCGCAACGAGCAACGGCGCCTCGATACAGAGCAGCTTCGCGGCCGCGTTCTGAAGAATATGTTGGAGCTGAAATCCGCGAGAGGAAACGTTGATCGGCACGGCGACCGCACCCAGCCATGCGCATCCCAGGAACACCTGCATGAACTCGATCCGGTTTCCGCACATGATGGCGACGCGATCACCGCGGGAGATCCCCGCGGAATGCAGTACGCCAGCCCAACAGGCCGCCTGATCGCAGGCCTGCGAAAAGGTCCACGAGGTTCCCACGCAATTAAACAGGGGCTTGTCGCCGAAACGTTTCGCCTGCCGCTGAAGGATCGCCGGGACGGACCTCTGCGCGGGCGCAAACGCACGTGCAAGATCAGCCGCGGCAACTGCTGCAACCGCTACTGATTTGGCATCTTGATCAGAACGCTCAGTAGACCGCGGAAGGTAACCTGACGTCATGGGAAGCGGATTAGTCGGCCGTCGACGTGCATCATGACAACATCGCCGATAACGATATAGTTCGGGTCATCACCTACCTCGATGATTCGATTCAGACGACACTCGAATTGGAGCACGGAAATCGCGAGCCGCGGCGGCGCAACCTGCACCGAAGGGACCACAACAAGTCCCAGCCGTTCGACCTCACTCTCGTGCGGCGGCAGATCCTCAGCCGAAAGGTGCACCAGGCCCGCTGCGTCATCCGGCACCGAATTAATGACAAACTCCGAGGTTGCCTCGATGTTGACCAGCGTATCTTTCTTGCCCCGTGGCCCAACCCCGATCGAAATTGCCAACAGCGCGGGGTTGTAGGCCAGCGTGACAAATTGACTGAATGGCGCCGCATTGACGACCCCCTCGGTCGACATCGTCGTCACCCAGGCGATCGGTCTCGGTACTACCGCGCCTGTCAGTAGTTTGTACCGTTGCGACGGCTCGAGACAGGTGAGGTCAATCGCCTGGTACGTAACGTCCCGCATGTCGGCCAATTCGTCATCGTGCCGATCACCAGCCATCACAATGCGCCTCTCACCGTCATCGTATGAAACGGATAATGCGTGTTCCCGCCCCCGAATGCAGGAAAGTTCCGAAAATCCCGACGCATCTCCTCGCGAACCGGCGACAGCATTGCCGCGTTCATGGCTTCAGCAGAATCAAAAACAGTCTTGTTTCGCTGCATTGCCGCGCGTGATGAAAATGGCAGTTCG